>ERZ808054.107-NODE-107-length-105862-cov-11.471910_pt1 | contig 105862 bp, 95 predicted proteins | sample MGYA00380201_ERZ808054 | MGnify/ENA primary metagenome ERZ808054 (study PRJEB31490, sample SAMN06133419) | mouse gut metagenome | isolation source: Z5_2 | host: mice | place: China: Chengdu | collected 2015-05 ... | reverse complement strand
GTATAGCCGCAGACAATGTAAATCTTTTCGAGGCCGGAGATATCACCTAACATGAGGTCTCCCGGATCAGGCGGAGTGTGCTGGTGAGCAGGACAGGATCGGCATCATTGCTGATGCGGATTGTCACATCATTCATGAACACTTCAATCGTATGTGAATTGTCAAGGTTCGTCAGGTGCATCTGCGATGCTATATGCTGTTCCGGAAGGCGATCCGAAACAATGTCAATGGGAACCACGTCCTGCTTTGGACGCGGGATCTCACAATGACCATAATTCGGTGCCGGGATCTGATCCGCCATCGGAACACAGGCTTTGCGGGTAGCTGCCATAACCTATCCTCCGTAATTGTAGTGAAATAGTCTAACTATATTTCATTTACAATTATAGAGGAATCCAGAAGATCAGAAAATCCGCAGGAATATTTGGCGCTTACCCTCCAAACTCTCCTCCATGCCGAACAACGCAATTAATATGAACGACATTTTCCAAAACAAGCCTTTCAAAAATATTCCGTGATTTTACAGAATAATACGCTGATAATGAACAAACGCCTTGTGGTTCTTATAAAGTTTATATAAGAACCGCAAAGCGTTTTTATAAGTGTTTTATAATATCAACTTGCTTTACAAATCCGTACATCCGACAAAAAACATAGAACAATTCGGATTAATTTTGCCATAATCCTGTTCAAGCTCCGTTTTATATTGTTCTATTTTCTTCTTAATTTTGGAATCCCCACTGGTAATATCTTCTTTGTCATATGGATTTTGTATTGTATACATTGTATTCGCAGAAAAAAGCTTCATTCCTAAATACCCGCTATAGTTATACAGAGTATCCGTAAAATGATTCATCGCCGCAAACCTAGGGTGCCGCTGCAAAGCATTCTCCCTGCTCAATGCCTGCCTGGCTTCTCCGACAAAAGAATCAACTAATTCCGGATAGTACTTCGGTATTCCTACGGTTGGATCCTCTTTTACATAATCAAGAATACAATACTTATTGATAAGGCAATTGAATTCGCCAACCAGCCTCTCAATCGGATCTTCATTGAATACAGGATAGTATTTCACCAACAAATCTTTATTCTGAGAAATAGTCATTGATATTTCTTCCCAGAATAAGATAGATACCATAAAGTTGAGCTTTTCTTCATCCCCTTGGTTTATCTTTGTTATATATTCCTGCAATTTCACATCCCGGAAAGAACTTGTCGCTATGATGAACTCTACCATTGGCTGTCTGAATTTCTTTGCTTCTTCTACGATTCTGTCAATTTCTTTAATAGATATCTCGTAATTCTTGCATTGTATACCTATCTGTTTTTCTTGTCCAACAGAAATGATATCTATACCTGATTGCTTTTGACCGGAACGTCCATATCTTTGAAAGGATCTTCCATATTTCCTTGTACATACGTCACAAACCATGTCTTCAAATTCAGATGAGTTTTGGGTTTTTGGTAAATTGTATTCTAATGGCAAAGGCATAATCCACTCCCCCTATAAGCAGTTGCTAAATCACCCTCCAAATTTCAGCCAACCATTCGCCCAGCAGGTCAGCAGTGTAATCAATACAAAAACTGCCGCTGATAATGTCCACATTGCACCTTGTAAGAAGACAATCTTTTTATCTACCTTTTTTGATACTACTTCCATTTGTTTATCCAAATCGCCCCGCATGTCCTTCCGAAGCTGAATTTCATCCTTCAATCCATCCTTTAAATCTTCCACGTCTAGTTTCAGTTCTTTCATAGAGTGCGTCAGTTCTGTTATGCTCTCCGAAAGTTCCTTCACCGTTTTGCTTGCACGATTTGTCTGCTCCTGCGTATCCTGCACTAAATGTCGCAGGCTGAACAACTCATCCTTATTTCGATTAATTTCCTCTTTGATTGCTGCTATCTGCTTTGATATTGTATTTATTGATTCCTCCATAGAAGTCATTCCTATTGGAGAGAATTTACTTATAATTGAAATTAGTCGTGCCGGAAATTCATCAATCGTCTTAGGCAACTCAAATTCCTTTACATTTACAGATTCATCCTCACTAAGTTGATAGAACACTCCGCCTATTAACTTTGTTCCAGGAATCAGAGCAAAAGGTGTGCTTGAATAGTTGAACAACCCAAACATTAGCTTTCCTGAATAACCCGGGTCAACTGCAAAACCTCCAAGTGTAAGTACCCCATATTCTGACATGCTGCGATTGGCACTAAGGCTCATATACATGTCTTCTGGCAGATTCACTTTCTCTTTCGTTAAAACATATACTACTTCGCCTGGCTGTATTAATGCTTTTCTTCGCCCTTCAACGGATAGCTCAGTAATATGCACCGGTGCATTAAAATCTGATTTCAGAATTTCGTCGCTTAATGTAAAATCATACTTAAGTGATCCACAATTTTTCATGGATCCGTTTTCAATGACTTTTCCTTCCTCTACCAGCCCTTTTATTTTATCTCCCGTAAGTGTATTTGCCATGCAGCCTTCTCCCTTCACTTATCCGCTTATCTCCTTTACACAACGTTACCTCCATGCCTATACTAAATTATATCATCTTATGTGTACTATAAAACGGACTTTCCCCATTTACTTTGTTTCTTTGTTTCTATATCTTGTATCTTTCTTTTCACCTTACAACAATATATTCTCCTTGTCAATTTATATTGTCCCCGTTGTCCAATATCTCTACTTTACACCTGTGTTGTTTTGTCCTTTTACTATAACTAATATCTACCGCCAGTATCCGTCCGGTATGTCTCGGTTCTTCGCCCAATTTTCCTTTAAAGCAGAGAGCATAATTTTTCTCCTTAATTTGAGCAATCGCATCTTCCGGCGTACTGTCAACTTTCAGTTCAAGAATCATACCGTCTTCATTTTTTTGCTTAGAATAAAAAATGAAATCTACAAATCCTTTTCCGGCTTTCTCTTCACGTTCAACCCAATATCTATTGCGTGCAGAAAGATAACACAGATTTATGATAGAAGATAACTCAACTTCGTTGTTATATGCCAAAACGGGCGCCTCTGTATCGTGGGCAAACTGAAGAATTTCTTCCATTCTTTTTGTGTCTCCGTTCTTCGTCGCCTGAAGCATTTGCTCTGATTTCTTGGCAAGGTTATAAACATATCCCAAAGATTCTACAGCAGCTCATTAAACTTATCCATTAATTCCTTATTTGGAATCAGAACGGCTCCGCCATCATATGTCAGAAGCCCATAAATTACCATTGCAGAATAAATCTGCTCCCTGGAATGAATTTCCATTGAAGATGCTGAGAATTGCCCTATCTCTGTAGTCCCCCTCTCTCCTGATACCAAAAGCACCAGATCATCCCTTATGTTCTTAATGTTATTTCGAACACAATAAAGCAACTCGTCATACAGTCCGGAACTGGTCCGATAATTTCGCAGCTGGTTGTCTGTCAGCGCCAAAACGACCGAACGCGGATTGTAAAGCCGACGCCCTGTTGCAGTATAATAACCATCATACCAAAGGCGCAATTCCTCACGGCTGAATTTAGCAATCGGTTCTTTTCTTTGATAAGCCTTATAAAGATTATCTACTTCCGCATCGGAAAAGCCAAAATATTCACTGAATTTCTCTGATGATACCATATCATATTCTGTTCAGAACCGCTGGAGTATTTCGCAATGGGAAGAACCCCTGTCATATACGCAAACTCTATATAAGGCTGGTCTTTAAGCAGCCATTTCAAAAACAAAAGATATTCCTGCTGATCCTCTCTGGAGATAAACGGCATATGAAAAACAGCATCCCATTCATCCAGCACAAACATAAACTTGCCATCCGTCTGTTCATAGATTTTCTGTAAAGCATCCCACGCAGAATCGTCTTTGCTTAATCCACAATTTTCATAAATGGCAATCAAATCATCCATGATTCCATTCTCAATCCGGGTGATATACTGGCTGTAACTTTTACATCCCTTTGGCGCTCTGCTGTTTAAATACATCCCCATGTACATACGCTCCTTCCCACAGCGTTCCATGCGTTAAATACTTAATGGCAAGTTTCCCCTTAATCTATATTTCCAAGGTATTTAAGCAACTGCTCATGAATTTTATTGTTTGATGCAGCAACATTATTTGTGTTCTGTTGAATGTTTTCCCCGTTCCAATCTGTAATTCTTCCTCCCGCCGCTTCGAGAATCAGTTTTCCTGCTTTATAATCCCATTCCTTCAAATCAAGTTCATAATATGCATCGATTCGCCCACTGGCAACATAGCAAATGTCCAGCGAAGCTGGACCATTGCGTTTCACATCATGACAATTTTTCAAAATCTTATTCGTAACCTCAAAAATTTTATCCGTCTTCGTTTTATCATATGGGCATCCAAAGCCAATCAGGCTATCTGAAAGGCAATATACGTCAGATACTTGAATCGCCTTTGCTCGTGCACTTCTTGTATTAATCAAATATGCGCCCTGGCTTCTAATGCCAATAAAGAGCTCTTTGCTGAAAAGATTATAGACAAATCCATATTCTGTAACCCCATTTTCCACTTTAGCCACAGAAACACAAAAGCTTGGATATTCATGAATCAAATTTGTCGTACCGTCCACTGGATCAATTACCCAGTAGCTGGAACCATCAATATATTGATTTGATTCTTCTGTAAGGCATGGAATATCCGCAATTTCCCTTAAACCACTCACCAGCATCTGCTCTACTCGAAAATCGATATTGGTCACAAAATCCGCGATATTCTTTTCCTTTGCAATAATATTTTTACTATGCGAAACACTGCTATTTACATTTATCAATAATCTATAAACCGAATATAATAATATATTATCCTTAAAAATATCTTTTAACGTCATTAAAACAGCATCTCCTACTCTGCTTTTCCCCACGGGAAATTAAACTCTTTATCATCTACTACCTTCCAATAAAAGTCTGGTCCCTTATTTGCATCCAGCGCCACCTTTGTCACAGCTACAATACAAGAGCAAATATTATCCTTTGGGTACCCAAGTTCCACAAGTCTGGTTTTAAATGAATGTAAAAAATCGCCCGACATTGCAAAATCATCAACTATAAGCAGCCTGATTTCTTCTTTTTTCTCAAATTTACCTATAGAAATCGGCATATGTACATTCCATTTCGTCGTTGATACTATTAAATCGTTTTCATCGCTGACAGTCCCTGATTGATTTGCCTCCAAAAAGCCTGAAAGAATTGGAATTTCATCATCGTAAAAATCTTTAATCAGTTGAGCGATAATGCCTCCCTTTTGTCCTGGTGTGATAATATAATCTGGATTAAAGTTCTTCTTTTTCAATTTTCTCCAAAAAAACTTTGTAGCCGAATGAATATCTGACCAAGTAACTGCCTTCAGCTTTCTGCTTTTACGATTGCTGCCTATAGTCAGCACCACCCCTACTACCCCGAACACAGTACCTAAAACACTAACTAATTCACTTACAATACTCATCTTATGTAAATCCCCCTACACTTTTTACAGACCAATCTATTTCTTTGTCGCAATCATAATCACATCATCTTCGATAAATCCGAATCTATCAATCTCAACGCTGGTAAGTTCTTTCTGAGGACTGAAAACACTTATATTCCATCCGTAATCTTCAAATCGTTCTACATAGTCATTTCCATATAAGCGCACATGATCCTTCTGTCCATATTCCCTCAATCTGTCTTCTTCAGTAACAACCTCTGTGTCCTCGTATGTCTTCTTATCAGTACAAATTGGAAATGAAAAAATCCATCTTCCATTTGGTTTCAGCACACGCTTTATTTCAGATGCAGCCTTTTTCTCATCTAATATATGCTCCAGAATATGATTTGAAATAACATAATCAAACGTATTATCTCTATACTGAATGTCTGTAATATCTGTAACGTGCATTGTTCGTCCCGGAGCAATATCACCTGTATAATAATCTATTTTAGTATTTTGTTTTATATATTCTGAGATTCCGCTTTCCGGCGCGAAGTGAAGTATTCTTCCAGACATTTCAGAAATATCCGTTTTATTTTTAAGTACATAATAAAGCCATCTTCCCCTGTCTACTGCTTTGCAATAGGGGCATAAGCAATTTTTCCTATACCCCCCCCCTATAATATGGAGCCTATTAAAGATGCCTTCCTGTATTCCTGCTGGCAGAAATTCATTAAGATTATTTTCACATATCAGACAATGTCTTTTTCCCTCCAAGTGCATGCCTTTCTTTATCCGTAAATTCTCATTAATAAAGCTGCCGCATAAGTAAACTGTACAATTAGACACGTCAACTGTATAAATTTTCTTTTGAATTTCCCTAGCCGTTTTGTCATTTTGTATTGCAATAAAAATAATTTTTCTTCCGTGCATCTTTATCATTCTTTCAAACGAAATTACCGGTATTTCATCTATTTTGGCAATGGCAGGTTCTTGCGTTTCAACGAAATAATCTATTCTTTTGCCCCATTCAGTCAGGCACTGCAACAATAGTTTGCCAAACTTTCCGGCGCCATAAATAAAATTTTGTGTTGTATATCCCATGTTTTGTCCTCTTTTCCCCAAATTTATTTCATTTTACCATACAATTAACCCTCACACAATTATTTTTACGAGTCTTCTCCTTGCAAACATCATAATATGATTTGCTTTTTAATTTTAAAAAAAGTTATTATAAAATTATACTTAGGAAAACGCAACATGTGATTAAGAGCGCAAAATAAAATGTATTTTCATTCAAGAAGTGCATATCCAGATATTTAATCAGGTTTCAAGATGCACTAAATCAAAGTTGGATTCTAGATAGACAGCGGTGGGACATGAATTTATTCCAATAGAAGAACAAATCAAGCAGAATATGGAATGGTTCTCAAACAGAGAAAAATGAATTAGCAAATAATTAATCCCTAAAGGGAGGCAAAAATATCCCTCCCTTCACTGCTACGCAGCAATATGCGCCAAACCGAATTTTATTGTATCTCCACGTCCACTGGAGAAACTACTACTTCTTCAAAAGTAATATCATGTATTCCCAATCCCAAAATGCGCCCGTCGTCGTATCCAAATTCAGCTGGTGAAATTGCATCTGGAAGTTCAATTCTTATCTCTACCAATTGCTGATCTCCCGGATTCTCAAAATTAAATTTAAGCAGTCCGCCGGTATAGTCATCCCAAGATAATACTTCTATGTCATTTACATAAATCGACACATCCTGAGTATTGTTATAAACACTGCAATTAATCGTTCCCGAAATGGAATCACAAGTTGAGGTGCTGACAAAGCGCATCATAAATGTATTTCCCTCTGTCCAACTCCCCCACTCCTCGCTGGCATTTATCCCCGTAACTACGTAATCCGTAATATTATTTCCTTCTGTCGTAAATAATAATTGCAATAATAGTGCCCCGGGTTCCCATTCAAAAGCGCGAACAATTTTATATTTTTCTGGAACAGAAATATATCCGATTTCTGTTCCAAGTTCATCAATTCTATTTGCAAGCCAATCATTGGATTCATTACGAGAAATACATGTTGTGAGAATTTCTTCCTTGTTAGCAGCTAATGCAAGAATCTTACGTACATAACCATCTTCAGCCGAATACACAATTGGTAATTCATCCGCATATCTATATCCTCCATTTTGATGCGTCGTTCTGCTATTAAATGTAGAATATAAAGGATTGTAAAGAGCTGGAAAATAATCCAGAGCCCACTCCGCAACGGGTGTCATACTCATATAGTGTACATTTGCTGCAAGATACGGATTATAGTTCATTACAATTGCTCCAACAAGAGCAATTCCACACCCCAAAGCGACTTCCACTGCATTTATGAATGACTTTCTTTCAACTATCTCATCTCCATATCCCACTACCGCAAATATAAGCGGTAGCACACCCCAGACATTGTATCTTGCTATTCCAGACATACCGCAATTAATATGAACCATAACAGAATACAATACTAGATTTAGAAAAAATGTAGCAATCCATTCAATATAACTTATATTCCGTTTAGCGACCGCACACATAAGGAAAATAAGCCCTATTACCATCAAAATTGGATAATACGGTAACAGCCCAAAGTTTAAATCAAACAAATAGGCTATGCATCTGGCAAGAATCGACTCCGTTCCCTGCATAAATCCGGCAGAAGCTGTAAGATTAATATAACCAATATTATAGTAGTTATAGACCATTGGTACAACACCTATTATATAGCAACAGCCGTATCCCACTACTTGTGGAAAGATTCTCCTAATATATTTATTCCACTTTTCTGTCTTATTCTTTTGCTTTAAAAGTTTAATCATATATTCTATTATCATGATTATGCCTATCGACATAATTGTTGGATTAACCATTCCTGCCACAGAAATAAATACAGCCGCACTCTTGTACCACTTGTTGTACCAGCTCGTCAATCCTATGACGAGCATTGAATAAATAAAGACTTCCGCCGAAGTCCAGCTTATATAGAACACAATGGGATTTACGCTTAATAGCAAAATCAATAATAATTTCTTTCCTTCAGTTGCCTTAAGATATTTGAAAACAAAAATCAAAGAAATCATTAATACGGCTAAATTTGTATAGGGAAATGCAAAAACCGCAGGCAGCTTTAATAGCTGTAAAGTCAAGACCATAGGTATACACACCATTCCGTATGTCGGAAAATACCAAGCCATCTCACCGCTTCCAGATTTTGTCATGTAACCGGATAACTGATAGCTATCTATATACTCTGACCAGTGTGGAAAAATCTGTTTATATACAATAACATCCTCTTGTGTAATGCCGAAATTATGGTCATTAAAAATAGATGCAATAGGCAAACTATAATCATCCCATTCCCCTATCGGTTCGGGCACATGTAGTGAACAAATAATTAACATAAAAATACAAAAGAAAATCAAATACCCACTAATTAATTTTTTTAAATCATTTTTCATTTCTTTTGTCCCCCATTATTATCTACCGGCCACTTTGATATAGTATTCTCCGCAACCATAAATGCCTCTTTTGATAATTCTGCCAAATATTTATCAGATAACGAATCCGAGTAGAATTTATTTATTTTGGCATCCGGGAAGGATTCCATCACACGTTTTACCTTCTCTTTACCATAGCAATTATCACTTTCAAATCGCCCTGTCCTTATATTTACTTCAGATGCAATCAAATATTTAATATTCAGCCTTGTACAGATATCCCTAAGCAAAAAAACAGGTGAAGCTGATACAATTAGATCATCTTCCTCCTGTTGCCGCAAATACCAGCTATTCATTTTTGATTGATTTTTATCCCAAAATTCGCCAACATCCTTCTTCGGATCATGCAATTTATTTAAAAAAGAAAAAAAAGCCTCTTTAAATATAACCTTTTCAATCCGCCCAAGCTTATAATCTAAAGCCGCCTTTATCTGTCTTGGCAAACATGTAATGACAGCTGGATACTTTCTTAAACAATAAAAATAAAAATCTATGCTGCTGTCTCCTGAATAGATGGTATTGTCAAAATCATATACATTCATAACATCTCCTAAAAAAGATACAACAATGCAAAAATACACACTGCATACGCTAAAATAACTCCTATTAAAGTCTTATCATGCATGATAACCTCAACAGGATCTCCGTCTGAATCGCCCTCTGCATCCAAGCTATAACACATCAAAATAACAATAAAGATTGGTATAGTCCAACTCATCGCTGGATTCGCCATCTCCAATGTCCATAAGGCATAAAAAACATTTGCCAATGCAACGCATACATACATGTTCTTATCCAAAAAAGAAACATTATAATATTTCAACACTTCTCTGGTATCCGTCTGTTGCTTCAATTCATTCCTGCGCTTGCCAAGCCCCATATACAAACTGCCCGTTGTAATCACTAAATATAACCACTTTGATATTACGACAGATGTTGCAAATCCACCATAAAAAATACGAATGACAAAACCAGATGCCAAAATTACAATATCTATAATTGGTTTATTCTTTAACCCCATACTATATGCAACATTAAGCACAAAATATAGAACCAAGAGCAACGCCGCCGCAAGTTTCCCAATAGCAATAGACAATATGAATGCAATTAAAATGCAACAGCACAATACACCAATTGCTATAGATTTCTTTACTCTTCCACTTGCAATAGGTCTATTTTTTTTCGTTGGATGCTTCCTATCCTTTTCCACATCACATATATCATTTAAAATATACACTGCTGATGAAACCATGCAGAATGCAGCAAATCCCATTGCCCCCATCAGCAATTTATTGATATCAAAAATGACTTGTCCAAAGAACATAGGCACAAATATTAGTAAATTTTTTATGTAGTGTTTAACCCTTAAAAGCTTTATGTAGTCTCTCATCTACTGCTTCCTCTCAAAGGTATACCAAAAGCAAATTTCTTCGCTAATTTTTAAGATTTACGAAAGTAAATATAAAGATAATCCATAAAAAATGAAAAAATGGACTTAGTAAATAATACTACATCTTATCTAAAAAATCAATTGGAAATTCGTCATCCTGCAGTAGTAGCTACAACTTGATAGATAAAGGATGAAAAGTTAGGTTGGCTTTCTAAAAAACATTATAGTTTTTTATTCTTAAACCGTCAGATTTATGGTCGGCTGGAAGAGGAAAATTTATGCCAAGATATAGAATTGATTTTTGCAAAAGGAAAGAAAAATAATAGTTTTGTCATTAAGGAAAAGAAAATTAATAACCGTCAAGGCTGCCGTCGTTAGAACTATTTGGGGTATTTATCTTCCTTCAAGGGAAGTCGTACTTTTATTTCGTTAATCTTAAAAATTAGCGAAACAAATGCTTTTTAATACATGCTTTAACAGGAAATAGCTGATAAGGTAGTCTGTGAATGGAGGAAAAAGATTGGAACGAGTTTTAGTTACCGGTGCGGATGGGTTTATTGGAAGGAATCTGGTTTATGCCTTATTGAAAGAAGGGGTAGAAGTCTATGCAATTGTATATCCCGGAAACAATATTTATGCAGAGTGTGATGATGAAAAACTGTATGTCAAATGCCTTGATTTAAATCAGGTGATGAATCATGTAAGAGAATTTCCCAGTGACATTGACGTTATGTACCACTTTGCATGGATGGGGGTCAGCCCCGAGCATAGAAATAACCTTGACGTTCAGATGATTAATGTCAATATGACGCTTGACTGCATGAAGCTGGCTATTGCAATTGGAATTAAAAAGATTGTTTTTCCAGGTTCAACCAATGAATACCTATATTATGGAAAGCCATTAAACAAAGACGCAGTGCCATCCCCCAGCAATGCATATGGGGCAGCTAAAATTGCGCTTCGTTATCTGTGCAGTGATTATGCAACGAGAAATAATATTGAGTTTGTATATGCAATTATTGCCGGTATCTACGCAGCGGACAGAAGGGATAATAATGTTATTTTTTATACAATCGATAAACTGCTCAAAAAGGAAAAACCGTCGCTTACAAAATTGGAACAGCTGTGGGATTACATCTATGTGGACGATGTTATAGCAGCATTGACTGCGATAGGGAAAAAAGGAAAGGGCGGAGCAGTTTATGCCATTGGTCATGGCGATAACTGGGCTTTAAGCAATTATATAGAAATTATACATAAAAAAATTGATCCTTCTCTGCCACTGGGAATAGGCGAGATACCGTATGTGAGTGAGAAGCTTCCGAGCTCATGCATTGATTTGACGGATATAGAGAGGGATACCGGGTTTAAACCACAAGTGGATTTTGAAGAAGGGATTACAAAAGTGATTGATAAGATACGGTGTGAGGGAGAGAAAAATATTGAATAAAAAATATTATGTTGTTGGAAGCGGAATTGTTGGATGTGTAATTGCACATGAACTGGCAGCGCATGGCGCCAAGGTACATATTTTTGAGAAAAGGAGCCATACAGGGGGAAATCTATTTGATTTTACAGATGAACACGGGATTCATGTTCATTTGTATGGACCGCATATTTTTCATACCCAGAAAGAAAGGGTTTGGGAGTATGTTTCAAGGTATTGCAATTGGGAAGATTATAATCTGGTATGCGGTTCTGTTATGGATGGCATTTGTGTTCCAACATCCTTTGATTTTGAATCAATCGACAGATTTTTCCCTGAGGAAGCAGAAGTGATTAAGGAACATATTAAGCTGGTGTTCGGAGAACAAAAGAGCGCTACAGTTTTGGAAATGTTAGAATGTGAGGATGGGTATGTCAGGAAGTTTGCGCAGTATCTTTATGACAAGGACTACGCCCCTTATACTGCAAAGCAGTGGGGAATATCGCCAGAAAAAGTTGACAGGCAGATATTTAAAAGAGTACCTATCCTTTTTTCTTATGGCAGTAAATATTTTGATGATACATATCAGGCAATGCCCCGAAGCGGGTATATGGAATTGATTGAAAACTTGCTTAACCATGAAAATATTACAGTACAAGTAAACATGGATGCACTGGACATTATTTCCATTAAGGAAAACATAATCTATATCAATGGAGAACCAGCTGATGGAACAGTTGTCTATACAGGTCCAATCGATGAGTTATTCCAATGCCAGTACGGAAAGCTTCCATATCGTTCCCTGCGGTTTGAATGGAAATATGAAGATAAGGAAAGCTTTCAGGATATGCCGGTAGTTGCGTATCCACAGGCGGAAGGATATACAAGAATAACAGAATACAAGAAGCTGCCATATCAAAAGGTCCGGGGAACGACATATGCAATTGAGTATCCTATCCCATATCAAAAAGGAGCGGATATCGAGCCATATTATCCAGTACTGACAGAAGAAAGTGCAGAACTATCACACAAATACTTTGGGCTGGCAGGACAAATCAAAAATCTCAGATGCTGTGGCAGACTGGCAGATTTCAAGTATTACAATATTGATCAGGCAATTGATAGAGCCCTAGATGTGGCAGAAGAATTGCGGATGGGGGATTAAGTCATGGGAGAAACGTTGTATATTGTCATGCCGGCTTATAATGAAGAAGCAAATATAAGAAATGTAGTGGAGGAATGGTATCCGATTCTTGAAAACGGTTCTGAAAAATCCAGACTGGTTATTTCAGATGGCGGCTCCAGTGACAGTACCCTTGATATCTTATATGAGCTAAAGGAGAACTATCCTAAGCTGGAAATCCTGCCAAGACCTGGAACAGATCATGGGACGAAGGTTATTTTGCTTTATAAATACGCAATTGCCCAAGGAGCAGACTGGATTTTCCAGACAGACTCCGATGGACAAACGGTCCCGGAAGAATTTGCAGAGTTCTGGAGACGCAAAGACCAATATGATGTCATCATGGGAAACCGGAAAAAGCGGGGAGACGGAGCCGGGCGCAAAGTAGTAGAAACTATACTTCGAGTTTACTTGAAGATATTTTTTGGTGTAATGGTTCCAGATGCCAATGCGCCATTTAGATTGATGAGGAGTCAGGTAGTAAACAAATATATAGGTTTGATGCCGGAAGATTTTAATCTCCCGAATGCAATTCTTGCTGCATGTTTTGCAAAATACAAAGAAAGGGCCGCTTATCTGGTAGTGACATTCCAGCCCAGACAGGGGGGCAAGAATTATATGAATATGAAAAGAATTTTTAAAATAGGGGCAGATTCTATTGGTAATTTTGCCAAAATCAAAAAAAGTATGAAGGACTATGAAAAGAACATCAAATAATGTGTGAGGTATAGGGCATGAAGGTCATAATTTTAGCTGGCGGATTAGGGACACGTATTTCGGAAGAAAGTCATTTGAAGCCAAAGCCTATGATAGAAATTGGGGAGCAGCCAATTCTTTGGCATATTATGAAGTATTTTTCTACATTTAAATTTAACGAATTTATTATTTTGGCAGGGTATAAACAAAATAAGATTAAAGAGTATTTTGCCAATTATTTCGTTTACAATTCGGATGTGACGTTCTATATGGTCAATAACAGCATGGAAGTCCATCACAAGACTGCGGAAAACTGGAAAGTAACTGTGTTAGATACTGGATTGAATACGATGACTGGCGGACGTGTAAAACGTGCAAAAGAATATATCGGTAATGAGCCGTTTATGCTAACATACGGCGATGGCGTAGCGGATGTAGACCTCGATGCACTGCAGGATTTTCACAGTAAACATGGAAAGATAGCGACAATCACTACGGTAAGTCTTGCACAGCAAAAAGGTGTGCTTGAGAAAGAAGAAAATGGGTTGATCAGAACATTCAGAGAGAAAAGTATAGATGATGCCGCCATGATTAATGGCGGATATATGCTTTTGAATCCAGAAATTTTTAATTATATTGAAGATGATATGACGGTATTTGAGCAATCGACACTGAATAAGCTGGCAGAGGAAGAGCAGCTCATGGGATTTGAGCATGATGGATTCTGGCAGTGCATGGATACACAGAGAGAAAAGGAAAAATTGGAGAGATTATGGGCGGGGGGGAAAGCGCCATGGAAGCGTTGGAACGATTGATGGATTTTGAAGGAATAAAAAATTTCTATTCAGGAAAACGGGTACTTGTTACCGGGCACACTGGATTTAAAGGCGCCTGGCTTTGCAAAATATTATCAATGATGGGGGCGGAAGTTTATGGTTATTCACTACCGCCGCTTGAAGCGCCGAATATATTTAAGCTCTTGAATTTGGAAAATATGATGCACTCCACAATTGGTGATATCAGAAATTTTGACAAATTAAAGTCGTGTATGGAAGAGGCGCGTCCTGAATATGTGTTTCATCTGGCGGCGCAGCCTATTGTGAGGGAATCATACAAAATACCGCGGGAAACTTTTGAGACAAATGTTATGGGAACGGTAAATATTCTTGAGTGTATAAGAATGATACCGGGAGTGAAGAGCTTCCTCAATGTTACAACAGATAAAGTATATGAAAATAACGATATGGGAAATCGTGCCTTTATCGAGGAAGATAAACTGGATGGATATGATCCGTATTCAAATTCTAAAAGCTGCTCTGAACTGGTGACGCATTCTTATGTAAAATCTTTTTTTCAGGGAAATGGAAAAGCAGCAATATCAACTGCGCGGGCTGGCAACGTGATTGGCGGAGGAGATTTTGCTGTAGACAGAATTATTCCAGACTGTGTGAGAATGACAATTAATGAGGACTGCATTAATATCAGAAATCCGTATTCGGTCAGACCTTACCAGCATGTTCTTGAACCACTAAAGATTTACTTGACAATAGTAATGTTCCAAGAACAGATCCCATCTTTAGCAGGTTTTTATAATGTAGGACCTGACGAAGAGGACTGCATTACAACTGGTGAACTTGCCGATTTATTTGTGAAAAACTGGGGCGGAAAGGCAGCGTGGAAAAGTCTTACAGAAAACGAAGCTCCACATGAAGCAAATTATCTGAAATTAGACTGCACCAAGTTAAAAAGCGTGTTTGGCTGGAAGCCGGTATGGCATATTGATGATGCTGTGAAAGCGACCGTGGAATGGTATAAAGCGTGGAATGAGAAGAAAGATATAAGCACAATTACAGAAAGTCAAATCATGAGATTTTTTAATTATAAATGTTTATAAACCAATTAGAGAAAGAGGATATGTAGTGAGAAAAATCAATTGGACTAAATATGAATATATATCGTTGATATTGATAATTGTATTTTTCGCTTCAATGATTATCTATCTTATAACGATTACGCCTGGGATTGATGGAGACGGAGGAGAATATATCATGCAAACTGTTGCATTTCAAAATCATCTTTCGTTTGGCATAAACGAAGATGATCTTGAAATGACAAAAGAACAGTTTTATAACCATCAGGAGTCTATACAGATATATTATGACCGGCTCATCAGAGATGATCGGAATTGGGCATATAGCAACCATTACGGAGCATATTCAGCCATAGTGGCGGTTATAAAAATGGTTTTAATGAAAATGGGCGTTTATCCGTTGTGGGCATTTAGTATAACCAATCTATTGTTGTGGATGGCGGCAATCTTGGTTATTTTCTTTTGCCTAAAAACAGATGGTAAGAGAAAATTCTGTATTATTTTTTTGCTTGTCTTTAATCCAATATTTTATTATCTTGATTGGACGCATACTGAAATTTATATTTTTGCCTTTGAAGTGATAGGATTGGTTTTTCTATATAACAAGAAATATGCGTTGTCTATTTTGGCGTTTTCAGTTTCAGCAATGCAGAATTTAGGCGTCCTTCCAATGGCAGCAGTTGCAGGAATTGCTTATATATTAGAGTGCTATGATAAGTATGTGCAGGAAAAGCAAGAAAAAAATGTGTGGCGCTTTATCGTATTTTATTGGAAAAGAATAGTCCCATATGGCGTATTTTACATCCCTGCGTTTTTACCGATGATAACAACATATATCCGATTTGGGACGTTTAATCTTGTTGCAAAGGTGGCAATGGAAAATAAATATTTGCTGCATAAAGCAATAGGGTATTTAATGGATCCTAATTTGGGAATTTTTCCTTATGAGCCTATTATTCTAATTGCATTTATCGCTTTAGTAATAATTGGAATGAGGAAATTTCCCAGAGAAGCAATTTTGAATTTCGTAGGTGTTGCCGGAATTCTATATGTGATAGCACATCAGATACAGATAAATTGTGGTATGCAGGGAATCATGCGGTATTGTGTCTGGATTATTCCGATTATGATTTTTTTTGTTGTGTTGAAGTGGAAGCCTTTCAAACAGGGAAATGGATTATTAATAGTTTCGATTGTTGAAGGAGTATTTACAACAGCAGTAATAAGTTATTGCACTTGGTTTGGAGGGGCGTACGGTTACTGCCAGTTTGCTAATTGGACAAAGACGCTTATGGATATTGCTCCGCAGGTATATAATCCTACCCATGGCATTTTCTTAAGCAGAACAGAAGGAATTGAACTCTACGATTCAAATATGCCGGTTATATATGAAAATGATGAGGGGTACGTGCGGAAAATTCTTGTTAAAAAGGATGAAGAAAAACTCTTTTATGATGGGTTATTAGGACTTATTGATGAAAATGGGGTTCTAATTGACTTGACGACAGGAAAAAGACGAGAGGTAGACGAAGGGGATTATGTATATTATAATTTTACAGGAAAAATTAAATGTATACCGGCACAACCACTAGACACTATATGGTTTTACACAGATGAATATAATGCTGATATTTATGTTAAGGAAGGATTGTCTGATAAAGAAGACTGGGGGACATGGACAAACGGCAAGAAATTGAAAATGGAGATGCAAGTAGATACAGACGCGCCATTTATCAATGTTCTTATTGATGTTGGCAGTGTATTCTATCATCCTCAATCCATTACTGCTATTGTAAATGAAACCGAAGTATACCAAGGTACAGTAACAGGGGCGCAAGGTATATCCTTTACATTTGAAAATCCTGAAACACATATCGTTGAATTGACTATACTATTGCCAGATGCTGTTGCACCATCGGAAGTTATGGATTCTAATGATCCACGTGTGCTGGGATTAGGGTTGCTGAAAATGACGGTTTCAGAGGCAGTTAAGCAAACAGGGTAATTATCCCCTTCTGATTTGACATTCGCTGCTGAAGCGTATGCATTTAACCGCAGAATAAGAGCCCCTAGAAAATCTAAGATTTTCTAGGGGCTCTTATTCTATGATTTATTTACCTATCCCTTAAAATATTCCACTTGAATCAACACTGTGCGTAGGTCGGCGTGCTTCCATAGGCGGAAATTGTTGATAATCACTATAATGCATTTTTAGGAATGCTTCATAATCAGCTGGCACATTAATAGATAATTCACCAAGCGGCATTCTGGTCCCCTTCCCAAACCATTTTCGCTTAAATTTCCATGGAATACAATAGATAAATCCATTAGATTCGTAATAATTCTCTACATCTTTATTTTTGTTCCATATCCTCACAGCTTCATAACATTTAAACAGAAGACTTAATGGAATACACTTTCCAATAGCAGATAACGTTTTCACGATTCGCTGCGTCTTTTTATCTCTATTTTTATATTCATCATAGTTTACATATGCTCTATGTCCAATCGCCAATCCGTAAATCAACGTAATAAGGTTCATCTGGAATTTGTGTTTCTTTGCACTGTCTGCCGCATGATCTAATACATAAATATCCAGCGGCATGTGGTTCTCGATATCGCTTCTCCCTTTTCCATGAATTTTGCGATATACCCCTACTGGTATTTCCTCTTTCATATATACAATTCTGGTCATAAAGTCTAAAAATGCATGATTCCCCATTTGGTCATAATTGACAAATAGAATATCGCCATCGCCTCCCCATTCTTCCTTTGCATGCCGGATGAGTATATCAAAATCTTTTCTGGGCATGGCAACGTCAACATCATCATCCCATGGCACCAGATCATGATGCCGCACAGCTCCAAGCAGACTGCCGCAGATTACATAATATCTCAAATTATATTTTTGGCAGACTCTGTCAAAGTCTTGTAATAATATTTTCAAAATACGCTGTGCATTCTCTAAATATTCACGCTCTTTCCCTCCTGCCTCTTTGACATCAATTATAAGCGTATGCTCGCCTGCTTCTGATATGCTTACTTCTTTCATTAAATCATCATTGACCCAGACTTTCATGACTGCATTGCTGTTTTCCATTTGCGGCGGCACAATATACGTGATTTTTAGTCCGCTGGAATAGATTCCTGGGTCTTTAAGATTGATTACATTCTCACTGCTACCCCAAGTTCCCCCCAATTCCACTCCGTAAAATCCCAAAAACGCATTTGGATTCCATACGCTCCCATTTTGAATGTCCAACCTGCTGACCACATAAGCATCATTTTTGAATACATGCGCCGCATCCTCATAGTAAGGCAGCACTGCGCCAATATAGGTAAAAAAGACTGCCAAATTCCTTGCATCGTCACTTTCTCCCCTCTCTTTCGGATTAAAAGTCCGAGTGCATTCCAATTTAACCTGATATCCTCTTTCATCATACAAATTTTTCATTTAAATCCATTCCTTTTATAGCTGCATAAATTTATCATACTCAGCCAGAACATCATCTGTATCTCCTAATTGCACAAAATTCCCATCATTAATCCATAAAACCTTATCACAGAATTTTTTTAGCGTACCCGTTGCATGGGAAACAATCAGAACCGTTCTGTTACTGAGCATTAAATCTTCCATTTTTTTGTAGCTTTTCTTTCTGAAGTGTTCATCTCCAACACTCAACACCTCATCCACCAGCATAATATCGGTGTCTAAAATTGCCGTAACCGAAAAAGAAAGCTTAGAATACATGCCGCTTGAATAGGTCCGCACAGGTCTGTCAATAAAATCGCCCAATTCAGAAAATTCAATAATCTCTTCCATATGCTCTTTTACATAGTCCAATTTGCACCCCAGCAGCATCCCTGATTTCAAAATATTTTCACGTCCGGTATTATTCCCATTAAAACCTATTCCTATTGCCATCAGAGAAACTCTATTGCCTTTGGTGTCAATATACCCCTCATCAGGCCTGAAAATACCTGCTATCGATCGAAGCAAGGTGGTCTTTCCCGATCCGTTTCTTCCTATAATTCCCAGAATCTTTCCCTTTTCTACTTTAAACGAAACATCGTTTACCGCCCGAATCGACTCTGCGCGTTTAACCTCTTTTTTAAGCAGGCTCTGATGCAAGGACATATGCATTAAATTTTTATAATCTATACTTACATGACTCACTTCAAGTGCAATATCACCCATTTCTTATACCACCTTTACATAGCTGTTTTCATTTTTGTACACGATATGAACACCTACACAGCATAATATAATGGAAATCAGCAGCCAAATGCCTATCAGCGGCAGATTGCAAAGTTGATTATAAAGTAGCGCATTTCTCATCGTATCTATAAACAACGCTACCGGATTCAAACACATCATAACCGTATTGAACGGACTTGGCAGTGTCGTCATCACTTCATAAAAGATTCCCGATAAGAACATTAACATGTTTAATAATATTCCTACCGCATAGGAAAGATCATCCACATAAACGCCAAAATGTAAGAAAATCATGCCGATGCCAAATGCAAATAAAATCATGATTGCATACGCTGGCAGCACCCATAAAATCTGAATCCCTATCTGAACTTTAAAAATAAGCAGCATCACTGCCAAAACAATCAGTGAAAACAGCAGCTTGAACATATTTAATATCATGTCCGAAATGAGCAGAATGAACTTAGGAATATACACTTTCGTTACAATATCCTTGTTGCTCCTGATTAATTTAACGCTATAATTAATTGTTTTATTAAAGAAATTCCACATTAGCAACGCAGAAAAGACAAAAGTAGCATAATTCCGAATCGAGTTTCCCATAACTTGACCAAATACGATTACATACACAAGCATATTAAAGAAAGGCTCTAATAACCACCACAAGCGATTCAAATAGGAGTTAGCCACCTCCGCCTTTAAGTCTGTCTTTGCCGCATATACGGTATACTGCCAATACTTTCTGACATCCCCAAAGAATTTTTTCATTTCATATAGGGGACTATGATTATCCCGGTTGTCCACCGCTATTTTTTCTTCAGCTATTTTAAGTGCAAGCAGAATAAATGCCATCATAACAGCATACAACTCCGCCATAATGAGCCTTTCCAGCAAAAGCGTAGACGAATGTTCCTTCAGAAGAGTGCCAAACGCTTCGTTCATTTCCAATCGTATTGCGTCTGTGCCATCTAGTACAAGACCATCCTCCTCCCATCGTATTTCTCCATTTTCGATGCCGGCAATATAGCCTGCAAATTGATCATATTTGATTTTTTCCAGGAACATCGATTTTATTTTTCCATATATCCTCAACTCTTCTATTTTTATTCCATCTGCAAAATCGATATATTGCCATTTTCCCTGGGCAATTTCGTCATTATTTACAATGACTTCATATTTCCCCTCTTTCGTCATAAACTGCAGGGATAAATTTCTTTTATCAAATGGAAACAATGCAATTGAAATCAAGCCAGCCACAAACACAATCCCTACTAAAAGTCTTGCTATCTTAATTAAAGCAATTCCCTTTTCTTTCATCATGCGTCCTCTCCACACAGTACAGCTTCCCGCTTTGCAAGCTTCAAATCATGCTCCGCCATAATTCTGCAAAGTTCATCGTAGCTTGTCTTCTGTGGATTCCACCCAAGTACCGTTCTTGCTTTGGTGGGATCTCCCCAAAGATTAACCACATCGGTAGGTCGGTAAAACTTCTCACTCACCTCCACCAGCACTCTTCCCGTTGCCTTATCAATTCCCTTTTCCTTAACGCCTTCTCCCTGCCACTCCAGCTCGATTCCTGCGTAGTGAAAAGCCAATGTTGTAAATTCCCTGACAGTATGCTGAACTCCCGTTGCAATCACGAAATCCTCCGGCTGGTCATGCTGCAGCATCAGCCACATGCACTCCACATAATCTTTTGCATAGCCCCAATCACGCAGAGAATCTAAATTTCCCAAATACAATTTTTCCTGAAGCCCACATGCAATACGCCCTGCTGCACGGGTTATTTTTCTGGTTACAAAATTTTCTCCTCTTCGTTCAGATTCGTGATTAAACAGTATGCCGTTTACTGCAAACATGTTATAAGCTTCCCGGTATTCTTTGACCATCCAGAAGCCATACTGCTTTGCCACAGCATAAGGGCTATAGGGATGAAACGGAGTTGATTCTTTCTGCGGCACCTCTTCGACTTTTCCATATAATTCTGACGTTGATGCCTGATATATCCTGCAGGTCTCAGTCAATCCAGCCATACGGACAGCCTCCAAAATACGGAGCACGCCCAATGCATCTATGTCGCCAGAATATTCAGGCGCATCAAAGCTGACCTGAACATGGCTCTGTGCCGCCAGATTATAGAGCTCGTCCGGCTTTACCTCTTCCACAATACGCACAATACTTAATGAATCGCTTAAATCTCCAAGGTGAAGAATGATTTTACCCTCATTTAACAAATGATCTATCCGCTCTGTATTCTCAACGGAGGACCGACGCACCAGACCGTGCACCTCGTACCCCTTTTCCAACAATAATTCTGCAAGATAAGAACCATCCTGTCCTGTAATCCCTGTAATTAGCGCTTTTTTCATTTTCTAACTTTTCCTCCATTCCGTATACTGTTGCTTATTATACAAGTTCCTTCTATATAATGCAATCTTTCTATTCCTTATCTTTTAAATATTTTGTTCATTTATTTTGGCATTCATTGCCTGCTTAATTTGAGTGGAACTTGTTGTCTGTGTATACGAAAAGAAATAGATATCTGACCCCTTTTCATTCAACAACCGTTTTTCTTCCATCCATACTGGATTTCCTGAATAATCATCTCCGGAAAAAAAGCAATCATAATGATATTTGTTCCATGCATCAAGCTTTCCAATCGTCTCAAATGTAACAGGCACAGCACAATCTACATATCTGCAGGATTCAACCATCTGCAACCTCTCTTCAAAGGGAATATAGGGCAGATTTTTTTTAAAATGAACCACCAATTCATCTGTCAAAACCCCCACGATAAGATACTCACTTTTTTCCTTTGCTCTCCTGAACAAATTAACATGCCCTATATGGAATAAATCAAACACCCCTGCACAATATCCTGTTTTATATTTTTCCATTTTCTTTTCCTCCTTAAAATACTGTTCTATTCAGCATTATTTGAGGATTCAAGAGCTGGAACGCAAACGCTCTCGGATCCCCATTGTCGCATTTTGTAAGCGGTTCCTCCACATGAAAATTGATAAATTTCGAATCATGTTCGTCTATTTCCAAATCAAAACCTATTGTTTCAGGCGCAAAAACTGCCTGTTCCTTTTGCTCCAAGGTGTCAATTTCTATTCTCTGTTCCTGCCTGCCTGGCGGTGGATATAGCGTAAATTGAAGTCTGATCCAAATTCTGTTATCTGTGAAATTATGCATACATATTCTGGCTTTTTGCTTTACAGACCATGCCCAAGTGTTGTAGGAATCCTCTTCTTTCACATCAAATCCTTCCGATAAGTACAATCCACATACTTCATCTAAAGATACAATCGGCTTTTCAACACCTCTATTTTCCAGCCATTGGTAAAAGCTATGATTGACCCTATGCTGCCGGTTATCCCAAATGAAACGATCTTCTTTAGAAAGATACTCCTGCCAGCATTCCCTCAGTCTGTAACGTGTCTTCATATCTTCCAGGCTCACATAGGATTCCAGTTCTGGATATGCCAAATACGTATAGCGGAGCACCCTGAACATAATATAATCAAGAGGACATCGCTTCTCGCAAAACTCCTGATCAAAAAAATAGTATTCGCCATTTTCCGCAAAGCAATTGAGCGGAATCATATCTATATATCCATTTTCCAAATATATTTTGCCTTGGTCTTCCACATAATCTGAGGATTTGATCAAACACGCATACATCTTATCAATCGCACGCACAAATTTCTCTCTGCTCTCAGATGCCAGTAAAAAAAGCTGATCCACAAGCTTTGCCCCTTTTATAACAGGCATGACGATTTCTTCATTCTGATATGTGTGCGGAACTATATGGATTCCTCTAGCTTGTATATTCAGAATATTGTCAAAGCTCTTTTTTAAATACTCCTTTCCATCATCATAAATCGCTTTTTTAATCACTTGCTCTTTTTGTATCAAAGTTGCAAAGCTATGCTTCCTTCCACGATCCGTGGAAACAGCGATATAGTCAGCCTCTGAACAGAGATCTTCTATGCTGCATTCGACCAGATAGGAATTGCAGACATTTCTGATATCGCCATTTTCTATTTCATTTTCATATATCTGGTATTCATCCCTATATAACATCTTTGGCAGCACATAATAGGTCAATATTCTGTCTCTCACACTTCCTTCCGGAAGCCTTGCATCCGTATATATTTCCTGTGTGAGCCTGTAATCCGGAAAGGGATAATAGAACTTCCTATTTTTAAACCCCGCTTCCATAAGCATCTTCTCTACCTGTGTCTTCGTCATCATCGCTTCACAGCCATTTTCATTGATACTGCCCTGAACAGGTCTGGGATATCCGCATTGATATTTTGCGCCATTATAATTATCTACTGCCAGCAATAATCTTCCATCTTCTTTTAGCCAGTTCTTTGCCCTGCCTACATACTGCGCATACTTCTCTTCTGGTGCCACTCCGCTTTCGTCCGCAATTCCTGATCCCGTAATGATCACATAATCAAATTTCTCTGGAAAACTGATTTTTTCTATGTCTCCAGCATACACTGTAAGGTTTTTCATACGATGATAACGCTTTTGGATTGCTTCCGCCTTCCGAAATACGTTTTCTGTCACCGAAACTTTTTTTGCATTTCGGCACAGCATTCCTGTAATAGCTCCAAATTCACCACCGACCTCCAGAATAGATGCATTTTCCCCAAAGTCATACCAATTTAAGATAGATGTACGCATTTCACTCAAATGATAAAATACTTTCCATCTGCTTTCCATCGCCAATACGTCTTCAAAGTTTTCGCCCTTATTTTGTTCAATATATCTACAAATATCCTGCTCAACTTCTAAAAGCAGCTTCCCGTCATTTCTGCGTCCATCACAAATCAACACTGCCATGTTTTATTTCTCCTGATTATTTGGGGCAAACTCCCTTACCCAATCATCCCGCAGTCGCATGCTGTCCAACGTTTTACATGTTATTTCAAAATACGTTTCATCCATATACTGATATAGTTCTTCTGCAATTTTAACATTGATTTCTTCATTCCAGTCGCACATCCCCTGAAAATACCCGAAATACTCCTCTATCGATTTATGCACCTTCTCGATAAATTGCAGTTCCTCTTCATTTCTCGTTTCTTCATCGTAAACAGGTTCCAGTTTTTCATCAATATAACACAGGGACGGATTCGGAGAAGTCATAATTGTCTCCAAATATCTATAATTTTTGTATAGCAGGCTATCTGCTTTTTCAACGCCATTATTAATGTAGAAGGAGTCTATTTTTAAACTGCCTTTCTTATCTTCTGTGACTGATCTGCAAAAATATTTTCCTTTCATTTCAAAGGGCACAAACCGCTCCAAAAAATATTGGCATGTACCTGAAGACACAAAATCAAAAAAAATGTATTTTTTCCCTTCTTCAATTCCTAGATTTTTCATATATAGTAAATAGTTTCTGCGGTTTTCTGATGCCTGCAAAAATATTTCTTTCTTGTGCCGCATTATATATTCTGTAATATTTTCCGTCTCTCCATTTGAGGACATAATCTCTTCAGGCGTCAAAAAAAATCTATACCGCAATAATTCCTGCGCAGTTCCGTTAAATTTCACCGTTGCAAGCCACAAAATATCCTCTTCATCTTCTATTCCTGCCTGCGTGCACAACGCTCTGGATGTTAAAAAGAAAATCCCCTTGGGCAACGTGGCATGCAAACGTTTCTTCTGCATCTGCCTATAGAGTTTTTGAATCAAAAATCCATCTCTGGCTGCAAATAGCAAGCCGTCAAAATGCTCTTTTTGTACTTCCTTTTCCAGCCATAGCATAAACGCTGACATAATCGGCGCAATAAAAAGCCATCCTAAATCTTCCACGTCTGAAATCTTGATTTGTCCGTTCCCTATAAATGGATCGTTAAATACGCGGACACAAAAAAGCCCTGCCATGTTTCTCTCATTATGTGTTTTGACCTGACTGAGCATTTCAGCAAATGCAGACTCTTCCAGCAATCTATATCCGCTTTTTATGAAAGCTGCATCCATCCCCCAATGCTCTGCTGCCAAGATATCAGAATCAAGGTTGTCGCCAATATGCAAATATGTTTCTGCTTGTACTTTTTCCTTGTAAAAGGAATAGAGCCCTTCCTTCTTCAGCCTTCTGTAATCACAAGAGATAAATATATTTTCATAACCTGTAATCCCCAATTGCCTTAAAAAGCTTTCCATCACTTCACCTGGCAAATACATATCCGAAATAAGGTTTACTCTTTTTCCTTGTAAAACTGCATAATTCAATACTTCAACCATTGCCTTGCGCGGAACAATTACCTCTGACTCTGCCTGAATTTCCAACTGCATTAAGGTTTCCTTTGTGCTGTCAGAAAGATTGGCTGCCTTTTGCAATGCATCATATATTTCACTGATATTAGGATTTGCACACACGACTTGAAATACAGCCTCATGCCTGTGCATACGAAAATCCAATACCTCAATTTCCATCTGCTTCGCTCGGTTTTCAACAATAGAAAATACGTCTTCCGGCTGCAAAACCGTTCTGGCAATAAGCGTATCCCAAATGTCAAAGCTGATGGCTTCATATTTTTCAATAATCTTTTTTAGTGCTTCCTCATCATTTGGATAGTAATTCATATATTTCTCCACTATAGAAAGTTTAAACGTATATTTCTTATTTCATAAAATAACCTTCTTGAGTCTCCTTGAAATCCTTCAACTGGTTCTTCATTTGTATTAAATCGAAGAAGTTTTTTTTCATGCGGTTTTAAATAAAAACGCAATTGATATTCACCCTCCTTAAGCCTATTCACAATAATGCTTTTTTCTTCCATTACTGTTACATGTAAGCTGTCATGAGTTGGTGCCTTTGAAAGCGTAAAGGACAACAAAACTTCTCTTTCTTGTTCATTCTCATTCATTAAATACATAAGAAAATTCTGATTCGAAATCCAATTCCAAGTATTCTCGCCATCACGCTCTGTTTCATACGCTCCGCTGCCTAAAGCATAACCGTCAAATTTTTTGATTTTCATTCTCATATTTGCTATTCCAAAAGCATGTCTGCTAACGCGAGAATTTTCATCTTCATGTTCAATGCCTTTAACAGCAAATTTTATTCGTACCTTTTCTCCTGCTCCAATAATCATTTGAATACAGAACTTTCTTTGTGATGTATCAATATTACAATAATATTCCTCATTTCGATACACCTCCACTAATTCCCTATCCACCCCTTCCGCTATACATATTTCTCCCAATAGTTCATAAATTTTTCTCTCTTTATAAATATTGTGCACTTCTATTTCAGCTACATTCTCTCTGCACCACAACCATCGTCTTTCACATTCGTCTATCTCTGTTTCATAAAATCCACCAATAACTGTAAAATTTTCATTAAGAAAGTTTTCTTCCCTTCCTCTTACCCCTCTCATGTAGTCTTTTATTCCTGCAAGAACTACCTTTTGATATTTCCGGTCAAATGGAGTTGTAAAATATGTCCTGGCTTCCATTATTTTCTTTAATATCCCCATTACATCAGTTTTCATATAGTTCTTGTATCTGTCTGCAAAGAAAAGACGATTTCTCACGGTATAATACTGCGAAATATTTGATATCTCTCCTCCTGCACTTCCGCCAACTTTATGCCATATCGCTGTTTTAGGGACATACATTATCCCAATTCCATGTTCCTTTAAGCGCATACAATAATCTACGTCTTCATAATATAAAAAATACTCTTCATCGAATCCGCCTACTTTGTCCCATATTTTTTTGCTAATCATCATACAGCATCCCGTCGCAAATTCCACTTTTCTAGGTATATCACACGCTGAATCATCCGAATCATATTTGAATAATGTCTGTCTGACTTCAGCAGTCTCAAAATCAATTTCTCCGCCTGAATACCATAAAGAATTATCTTTATCGTCCTTATCTCTATAAATACGAGGAATTGCTAAAGTATTGTCATCACAATAATTTAGCAATTCTGAAATCGTGTCTTCTTCTATTTCTGTATCTGTATTCAACAGTAATGCATATTGCGCACCATTCTCAAAAGATATCTGCAATCCAACATTGCTGCCTGCCCCCCATCCCACATTTCTTTCCATATATATTGTGTGCACACATGGGTAATAGTTCTCAATATATTCCATAGAACTATCCTGAGAACCGTTATCCACAACTACTATTTCTATATCTTTTTCATCCTTTTGAATCAGACTTTTAATGCACTCTTCTAAAACATCTTCCCCATTATAATTGACCAATACTATCGCTGTCTTATTCCAATTTAAATTTTTCTTTATCATATTCCTCCGCTACAATTCTATTCATTACCACATACAATCATCAATGTATATATAGTAATTACTAATATGATTTTTCTGCATAGCTTCCACAATTGGTTCAAATGCCTCTGTACAAATTAAAATCGTATAATTTTTATTATAGTATTGCTGGACTTCGTTTATTCCTATTATCATATGCCCATTGATAATTGCCCCACTGCTCTTATCCTTGAGATCTAAAACAAACCCCATATCCCTTCTGCTCTTATCTTTTTCTAAATATTTCTTTATTATTTCCAAATCTCCAATTATAATCACATTTTTAATCTGTATTGGGTGATACAACACGTGCTCTTCAAATTCCCGATAAGGTATTCCAACACATGCAATTCCACAATGGCTTTTTCTCAAAATCCCTTCATCTGGATACAATAAATAAGCTTTTCCATAATCAACTCTTAAGCATGCGTCGAAATTTCCCGGAACATTAATTTTCAAATTCTCAAATTGCAATTCCACTGGATTGGAAAAAAAATCTTTTTTGTAAAACTTTCTGTTATCGTCCTTTAAATATCTTGCTAATATAGTAACGTGACTTGAATACTGATTTTCCTCAAATACTTGTGTAAGCTTCTTAATAATTTTATTTTTGCTATACAGCATACACCAGAACTTCATTTGTAGCCATTTTATACTGCTGAATATTTGCTCCAGGTTTTTCCTCCTATGATAAATTTTGGCAAAAGCTAATTCCTGCAAAAAACATAATCTTTTAAGCTGATTATGCCTTTTTTTACTTTTTACCTCAAATCCATCTAAAGGAAAAATATCAATTGTGATACCATGCTCTGATTTCTGATTAGCATCTCTCTTTGTAATAAAAGTAGTTCTCTTATCACCAAACTTGCCATATCCTCCGTAGAAACAATTATGATTACTCTCCATGGAATTAAAATAGTAATCATCTTCTTTTGCTTCATCCATCAATTGGACAAATTTATTAAAATCTTTCCGCGGCATAACAACATCTATATCATCATCCCACGGAATAAATCCCTGATGCCTTACAGCCCCTAATAAAGTTCCATAAAATGCATAATATGTTAAATTGTTTTCTTTACATAAATTAATGTATTTTTCTAAAATCTCTATATGCTTTTTCTGAACTAATCTTCGGTGATTTGATACCTCTAAATTTTCATCTACTCTCTCCAGCTTAAAATTTTTAAGCATAAATGCAAAGCTTCTTGTATCACCTGGTACTTGTGTCAATTTTCCTTTCGAGATAAATTCTAATTCATAAAATGTATTCGGCATCCCTACAAAGCGCATTTGATGCTTTGACGGTGCATTTATATTATCTATCCATGTATGATTCAGATATATTTCTATACTTCTTTCTTTTCCATTTGGCGGCGGTTCCAATTCAAAGCTAATCAGCCAAACATGCCTTTTGCTTTCACTCTTAAAATCCATACCAATAAACGCTCTATTTTGCAATGCCCAATGCCATGAATCATCTGTGCTCTCTTCCCGCGAATTAAATCCATCTCCAATATAATAATTATCAATAGAATGCCATTCCATCATACACTAATCCTTAATCCACTGCGCCCACTTTCTTCTGTATTCTTCCGGACTCAGTCCTTCATTTTCTTCAAATAATTTATAGAATAAACTTACATTCTCAATTCCAGATTCTACGACCACTTCATCAATCGGCTTTATAGTAAAACGTAATAATTCTTTGGCAGCGTTAAATCTCCTGTTCATTACATAATCCTGAATGCCGATTCCATAGTTTTTTTCAAAAAGTTCTCCCATCTCAGCCTTCTTGAAAGCAAATTTCTCTGCCAAAACTCTTATCAGATCTCGTTCTCTATAATTAAAGTTAATATACTCCCTCACTTCTTCCATTGCATTTTTTTCACTCTTCAGCAAAGCACAGTTCACTATCAATTGAGTTAATATGCCGTGTATCTTTATCTCCGACATATACTCTTTAATGTTCTTATGAATTTCATCTATTAAATCCTGCACCCGTAAAGAATCAGTTGAGGTAAAATGAATAGAGCCATTTTTTTCTCGAAAAAAACGGTAAAAGGCTTCTGCGCCTTTCCCATTAAAATGTACCCAAGCCAGCTGCCACGGTTCGTCTTGACTGCTAACATGTTCAAACGGCAGTCGACAATCAATCCAAATGCATTCTCCCTTATAAAGTTCAATGTCATTATTTTCGTATATAATTTTCCCCTTTCCATCCAACACTTCCATGATCAGGTAAGAATCAATATTGCTTCGTTTACATACATGCGGTGTGAGGCTTTCTAATTTTCCTACCTCCTGCACATACAGTAGATTTTGTTTTGCAAAACTGCTTGGCGTATATAAATTACGGTCTGACTTTGTAATTCCTTCCGATGCAAATATTCCTTCCATCAGCCTATACCCTTTCTCTCCAATAATCTAAAGTTTCCTTAATCGTCTGTTCTAATGAAAATTTCGGCCTCCACCCAGTAACATCATTTAATTTTGTAATATCTGCTTCAATAATTGGGACATCTACTGGTCTAATTTTATTGGAATCAATCTCTACTGTAATTTCAACATTAGATAATGATATAATCAAATCCAAAATTTCTCTAATGGAATATGCATGTCCGCTTCCAACGTTATAGGTTTCGCCAACTTTGCCCTTCTGTATCAATATTGCATATGCGCGTACCACATCACGTACATCCGTAAAATCACGTTTAGCTGCCAAATTTCCAACATATATTGTCGGTTCCTTCTTCCCCTTCTCAATTTCAGCAACCTGCTTGCAAAAATCTGAAACCACAAAAATTGGCGATTGACCTGGACCAATATGATTAAATGCCCTCACCATTATCAAATTCATATCGTATGCTTGGGAGTATATTCCAGCAATCATATTCTGACACACTTTCGTTGCTGCATAAATATTTCCTGGTCTAAGACGATTTTCCTCATTAATTGGTACTTCCTCGCTTCTAATATGCCCATACTCTTCGCCTGAACCAATAATCAGAACAGCTGGTTTATAATATAGTTCTCGTATTGCATCCAGTAAATTAACGCAGCCTTTGACATTAATATCCACTGTCAATCCAGGGTTTTTCCAAGCTACACTAACAGAACTCTGGGCTGCCAAATGAATTATATAGTCTGGACGAATTTCATAAAGCAGACTTACTATTTCATCCTTATCTAAAATATTCAAATCATATATGTTTACGTTGACCAAATCTAATTGTTCGTGTGGAAGCTTTGTTGCGTAAACATCCATATTATGATTATTTAGCAATTCTTCAGCCAAATAACTGCCTACAAATCCTGCTGCACCAATAATTAACGCTTTCTTTTTCATAATATACTCTAAAGATTCTCTTTTCATTTTGTTTGATTATCTTAAAACAGGCAAAATACCAGCTATAACAAGTTATTTTTTATAAATTCGATCCGGCTTTGCATACGCTTTCCGCATACTTCTGCTGAATACTCATTCAACATTCTCTTGCGAGCATTTTCACCCAATTTTGAACATAGCTCTCTGTCCGCATATAATTTGCTCATAAGTTCTGCGGCATGATTTATATCTGCATCGGCCCATACCTGCCACGATTCATATGGTCCTATATCCTTTCCTACATTGATAAGCTTATACTTAACCATACACGCTTCATGATCCGACATAAAATCTATATTGCCAGACCAATTAGTTGCAATAACAGGCTTTCCTAAATACATAGCCTCCTGGCACAACAGCCCCAAGCCTTCGCTTCTATGCAAAGAAACGGCAACATCGCACATCATAATCAGTTCATTGACCTCAAGCCTATCTAATATTCTTGGAAGAAAATAAATATTCTCATAGTTTTCCTTTATTTGCTTTAAATATTCATAATCCGCTTCAAGTATATTAGAATTATTAAGTTTAACTATTAGACCGACCGATAAGTCATCTGGTTTGAATGCTTTCTTAAATGCCTGGATGACAGCAGTGGGGTTCTTCCTGCTCTGCATGCTTAAGGTATCATACATGTTAACAAACAGAAATGCTTCTGAAGGCAGTCCGTATTTTTCTCTCGACACTTCCTGGGGTATTTTAAGTTCCATCGGTAACGGCATATATATAACCGGGCATTTTGCCTTCATGGAAACCGCATCTTGAATAAAACGAGTAGGCGCCCATATCTCATCAACCATATCAAAAGAAGAAAGCCATCTATCCGGAAACTCAGGCAGCTCCCAATACCAAATTCCTATTTTGTAAGTTTCCTCCCACTGTTTAGATGGGATATTTTCTTTCACAACGGGCGTTTGATCCGCATTTATATTCATAAGCAATACCGGATAATCTATTGTGTCAGTAATCTTCTCATTCAGTTCTTCATTCTGCTGCCTTGACAAATTGTTAACTTCAAAATCATAAGCATCCCATTGAAATCCAGTTTTTTCCAGTGCACTTGCAACATGCCGGGCTGATTCCCCCACCCCATGTTCTGATTTAACATACCCTAGCAGAGTTACCCCAAAATCCTTATCACTTTTATTCACTTTCTGTTCCTTTCATATATCGCCGCATCTCATAATCACTTCTTCTAAAGAAATAATAGGATAGTTTACCTTTTCAGATAAAGACTTCTTAATCGCATTAAAGTCAAATGTAGCGCTTACTATAATCGCATCAACCTCTGGCAATTTATCATTTAGATTATAAACTGTAAAATTATCCACCGATACTTTTTTAGTCTTATCTATACCATACATCAATGTAATCTGTTTTGAATCCTTAAGAGTTTCATATAATCTTTCCCCAAGCTCTCCCATACCATATATTGCAATCTTAGTATAATTATGCTCCGTAAGGTAATTTTCAATACTTGCAGAAGCATCACTAAGCTTAATCCACTTATTCATAATATTAAAGTAATTCTTAAACTTCATAAGTCTCTTTTGCAGACCATCCACGTTAACACCACATTGAGCTGACAATGCATTTTTTTCAATATAGTCGATTGTTGCAAATATTTCGAATTTTTCAAAAGGATTTTCTCCGCACATTTGTTGTATCCGACTATGTTCCCGATAAATTACCCTATAATGATCTGAAACAATATCACCATTATCAAATGTGCCAAATGCATACGGCATCATTTTATACATAGCGTGACCATTATGTAAAACTGTACTTGCATATGATTCATATAATTCCCTCGTCAACCCCAAATCATCAATTGTAAACCGATCTTGGTGCTTAGACACATTATATAAATTCGTAATATTTATTCCGCTGAAATGGAAAAATATCAAAGGTTTTCCGTTATAGTAAAACTTTCCTTCTCTCTTTTCCGGCTTTCTATGTGCCAAATTCCAATATGCCGTATTATAACCTTCGTGCCGTAAAATATAAACATTATCAAAAAAGCCCGGCACTAAGTCCACCCATTTTTGATCAACGAAAATACCGCTGGCATGTGCTATAAAACACAACTTTTCCAACTTTTTTGACCACCATTTCAAAAATTCAAATGTTTCCTCTGATTTAGCCAATCCCAAAAATCCCAGATTATAGGTCCCGGAAAGTAAAATATCAACATCTGTGGGCTTTTTATCATCCGAATTTATTCCTGTCATATGCGGCGTTAATATTATAGAATTCCCTTTTTCAAATGCCTCCTCAAGCTCATTCATTCTATCATAAACATAAATATCTGGATCCAGATAAATCACTCTGTCATATCCTAATTTAGTTAATAAGGTTTTAAATACAAAAGGCTTTATTGCCGTGTTAAACTCCATAATAGAGTATCTAAATGCCATCTGATGCAGATGCGGCAAGTCAATGTCCTCTGGCGCTAATAGCGTAAAACCGTCTGCCTCCAAAAACTGAATGGAATCTGCGATTGCTGCAAACCTGTCCCATTCCGGATTCGTCTCAGCCAGCGATGCCATTAAAGTTTTTACATGTGCAAAATAATTTCTAGATCCAATTGTAAACACAGCTGTTTTCATATGTTCATTTCCCTTCCATCTTTTTGATTTTATCCTTATTCTATTTACAAAACAACATCTTTTATTCGATTAAATATTACATTAGCCGCATTGTTCCATGTCCACTTACTTCTGACCTCCTCACTTGCAAGTCTTCCCTTTTCTTTTGCATCTTCTCTGTGCTCATATACATAACGCATAAGATGAACAAAATGCTCCTCATCTGGCAGCGCCCACTTGAACCCATTATAATATGGATTTAAGTGATCCGCATCAATCAATGCTTTTACATCAATCGGATATCCAATATCACTATTGAAAAAATCCATTTGTGCACTCCATCCTGTTGCAATTACCGGAAGTCCGCATGCCATTGCTTCAAGGATAGGCATACCCCATCCTTCTCCATGCGTCGGCAGCAAAAAGCAGTCCGCGTGCCTATACAATTCAGCCATTTCGGATGAAGTCAAATTTAAATTTTCAAAAATTTCGATCTTACCGCCTGTTGATTGCAATCCCATTTTTTCTATTTCATGTTTTATATTAACCGACGGGTCAGCATTCGTAATCTTACAGATCAGAACCACATCATCCCGGTCTGTAAATGCTCTGTCAAATGCCTGCAATAATAATTCCGGAGCTTTTCTATTTACCCATTCAAACACACTTAAAAATACATATTTCTTATTTTGTGCATTCTGTTTAACACGATCTGCGCGATAAAAATACTTCAAGTCAATTCCCAAAGGCACAATTTGGATAGGCACCTTCACCCCGCTGTCCTTAAATGTCTGTACATTAAATGCAGACGGCACCCATACCTCGTCCATCTCGTTGCATTGCCTAACCCATTCTGCCGGGATTCCACTTGTTTCTAACATCGTAAATCCAATTTGGTATTTACCTGTATTTTTGTAAAAAACATCCCCCTGTCCATAAACGACTTGGATATTATCATTAATAAATGGTTTGTCCAATATTTTTTGTATAAGCTTATCTTCGCTTACCCGTGGCTCTTCCGCTTCAAATGGAGTCCCCGGTCCATAAGCATACTCATAACGCACATCTATTCCTCTGTTATATATAGACTTAAGGAAATATTTTGATGTGAAAGCATACCCTTTAGGAAAATTAATAATTGATTTCCATCCCAACGGTATTGTTGATTTCGTATTGCACTCATCCTGAAAAGTCTCTGAACGACTGTCCATCAATTCAATCAATGCATCAAACCCCAAATCATCATTCATATTTACCATTTTTCTCCCTATGTAATGTTTATAAAAGCCTAAACATGTACCTTTCCTTTCTTTTTCTTTACACATGTTACATTTAAGTACCATGCTCAAAATATATTTTTGATTAGCACCTAATACATATCTGGACAAAATAATAATACCCGATACCATCTGAAATGTAAAGTTAGAAATATTTCTTATTCCTTCCTCAAATCAAACTATCAATCGCTTCTTTATATTCCTCAATCAATTCAATATGATTATCTATATCCAAATATCGTACAAATTGTTCCACGCAGTCAAAAGAATAAATGATAGCTTCGCTATCATAATTCAGCTTACTGCATATAGACTCAAGATTCAAATTTCTATACTGATTCACCTTATCAATACAAAAGACGATTATGTCGTATGGTTTTTTTCTTTCAACTAATTCAAATTCTATTGATTCCGCAGTATATTTCCCCTCATGATTAATAAATTCAATTAATACATTGTTTAAGTCCTGTACACATTCTCTATATTCCTCCTGCGCCCAAATAGACAGCTTTTTTAGGTGGTCCAGCCTTTCAAGAAATGCCATAAGTTTACAGAATTTGAGTCTGCCGACGGATGCGATTAAAAGTACATTCTCACTTCCATCGAATCGTTCCCTGACCTCCTGCTTATCAGCCTTCATGGTACTTTGATGAATCCTGCCTACAAGATCTTTAAATTCAGATTTATTCATACAAGCGACCCACCTTTTTATATATCTCTATCGTCTCTTTTGCAGCTTTTTTATAAGAAAATTTAGATGCTTGTCCTAAAGCAAGCTTCTCCAGTCGTTCTCTATACAAATCATCTTCCGCTAACCGCCTGATCGCATCTGCAATTTCCTCAACGCTATATGGATCTGCATAGCAGACTGCATCCCCCCCTACCTCGGGCATAGACGATATATTAGACGTAATCACTGCTTTTCCTTTGCTTAGTCCCTCTAAGACAGGCAGCCCGAACCCCTCAAAATAGGAAACATATGCAATCATTAATGCCTCTTCATAAAGTGCATCCAAATCTTCGTTGGAAACATAATTCGTAAAGATAATATCATCGCGATACTTGCTGCTGCTTACTTGTTGGTGAAAATCACTGTTGCGCCAGCCTGATGCGCCGCATATCACGAGCTGCAGCGTTGAAGGTTTACGATCTTTGCAAAGTTCAAAAGCAGTTAACAGAGATTTCAAGTTTTTCCTCGGTTGTACTGTACAAACGGATAAGATATAGGGCTTCTTTATCCCATATTTTTCCCTAACATCATTTTTCTTATCCTCTGTAACTAATGTACTTTCTTTATATAGCCCAGGATATACTACCGATATCCTTTCTTCTTCAATCTCATATTTATCTTGTATATCCAGCTTTGTCGCAATCGAATCAGCAATGATATGATCTACATCTTTAACCGCCGCCCTCAAATCCTTATCAAAAAAATCAAAAATTTTATTACTTGTCATCCACTCCGGATCAGCAAGAGCTGCAAGGTCATGTATAGTCAATACAGTTCCCGTCCCTGTCATTTTCCCCATAGGGTAAAAGAAAGAATGTATCACGTCCAAATCATATACTTTCGCCATTGCCAGCAGTTCTTTTCTATAGTTCTCAAAGTCGCTCACATGATACAAATCAGGAATATAACTCATTTTTTTTACGCCTAAGAAATCTGAACCGAGGTAATAGGCTTCAAGTTCTTTTTCTTCTACCAGTTCCTCCAGCATACCTTTAATCAGTCGATTAATACCTGTACATTCTTTTTGAGGCTGAACACCTTTATATCCAATTTTCATTCTTATATCCGCCTTTCTGCGAAAAGCACCAATGGATGACCAATCACTATCAGCTTTTACCGTTATAATCAGAGGGTCTTCACCTGTTCATTTATAATCCCGTTTTCTTTAACCCTTCCCATACCGCATCTCTGCCATTATTCTCTTTCACATATAAATATGCCCTTTCCCCCATGTTCCTCATACCTTGCTGCTCCATTTGATAAGCTTCAAGCATCTTTTCTTTCATATGCGCAATATTTTCTGCGCCATCGTCATAGTCATAGCAAAAGAAGAACTGCTCCCCTTTCATATCTTTTGCCATTGCTATTTCAGGGACAATTACTGTCTTTTTATATGAAAATGCCATAATCATCGCCCCCGAATTCATACTACTTACTTTATTATAGGGAAGAGTCAGCACATCACTTGCCCGAAGGTAAGCTTCCATTTCCCCATTGGAGATGAATCCCACATCTATAATAATATTTTTGTCTCCTTCCGTTAGCATCCGCAATTTACTAACATAATTTTTTTCCCCCTCATTTCCGGCAATGAGCAATTTCGTATTTTTTAATGAAAGTTCTTTAAATGCCTGGATAATTACCTCTATATTTTTATATGGTCGCAGTAAACCAATAAATGAAAATACAAATTCATCTTCCTTAATTTCATTTTCCCTACGAATATCTCTTTTACTTATTGGATAATTATCAATATAATTTATATGCGGCATATAGACACATTTTTTAATATTTCTTCTTGCATGCGGCAAATACTCCATGCTGCTTTTTGACAGCACTATAATATAATCACAAAAATATGCAAGCCATTCCATATTCTTAATCTCAGATTTTTTTTTACAATCATGCGGCATTTTATTATGAAAGACCCAGCAAATTTTGACTCCCATCATTTTGTATAATGTGAGATTTCGCTTTGCGCTATCATTCAGAAAGCTTTCCATCCAATTCAGAAATACCGCTTTCATTTTTTTTATTTTACTTATGTCGTTTGACACCTCTTCTAATCCTGCCAGATCATATTGTTCTGACAGTATATCGAGCATATTACTTACAAATAAATTATTCCTATCACTTGTTCCCGGCGTAGGAAAAACCGCCACACAATTTCTTTCCATATTAGATTTGTCCTCATCATTAAGCAAGATTTTATCGCATTCCTTCTACCACTTCAGCAATGGATATAATAGGAATATTCAATTTCTTATTTAATAACTTCCTGGCAGAATAAAAGTATAACGGTGCTGTTACAATTACCACATCCACAGTTGGCAGTTCATCATCTGGTCTATAAATCTCTAATTCACAATTATTCACATTTCTATTTTGGTCAATTCCATATAAGACTTTCACTTGCGTATTTTCCAGCTCTCTATATAATCTCTCCCCTATATAATGCATTCCATAAATCGCAACTGTGTAATATCCTTTCTCTATTAAAAATGTGTCCATACGCTTCTGCTGCTGTTTCGCTTCCAGCCAATTGTTCATTATAATAAACATAGCCAAATGTTTTTTTGAATTTAAAGTGGCATAGTCTAATTTTCTATCCATTTCCCGCTTATTTATGCAGTCTCTGGCAAGCGCCCCCACAACTATCACGCTTGTTGCTATCACAATTATAAGCACCTTTGCCCCTTCCCTTCATCTTTTTTATATTATTTCTTCAAGCGAACATCTTGCATCAATATCAACTTCAAAGCCTCTTTCTACCACATAATCATCTTATATATCCAATCAACCGTTATTATGTTTTCATACCCTAATTCATTTGCTATTTTTTCCATCTCTATTCTGGCATTCCGATTAGCAAGCAAAACAAGTGTGTTTTCTCTGTCCAAATCTAATTCAAGAATATCCGCAACAGCTATACCATCAATATACTCTTCTTTCGTTTTCTTTGAAACTGCAAAATAAACATTTTTATCAACATTAATCTTCTTCAATGATTCAAATGTTCTTCTACCATATATCCCAGCCCCATAAATAAGTATCTGTTCGGCTAAATTTATTCTTTGTTCATAGTATTGTTTCATTTTCCCAATCCAATCATTTATAATTGATGTTAGTACATTAAAGTGAGGTTCCTCGCTTTGCTTTATTTCCAAGCACTCCATTAAACTATATAACTTTACAAGTAATTGTATATTCCCTTCAGCAACCCCCTGCAAAATGTTGCTTTCATCTGTCACATAAGCTTTTAACTTCATGACTATTTTTTCATAATGATTTTCTTTAGCCTTTCGCGCAACATATAATAGCGCATCAAAAAGATCACTAGTTTGCCTGCTATTAAATTTTGTATGATATTCTGTAACCCTGTATACATACCACTCCATCGGCATTACATAAAAAGACTGCGCAATATGCATAACATTCAAAAGAAATGGAGGGTCTTGATACCTTCTAAAAGATGGAAAAAAAATATTATTTTCCTGCAAAAAGCTTGTTTTAAACATGTATGATTGATAGAAAAAAATTTCCTGCTCATCTTTGAAGTCAATTTGCTTTCCCTCATTTATGTTTGTTGTATACTGTTTGTGTACAGGATGCTCACTTAATACTCCATCTTGTTCCAAAAGAAGATATGTCCCCACAATTGGAGGGCACTCTTTCTCTTCAAGAAAAAGCACAAGTTTGTCCAAGCACCTTTCATCTGCCCAGTAATCATCCGAATCCAAAAAAGCAATATAATCTCCCCGTGCATTTTTTATGCCATAATTTCTTGCCGGTCCCGCACCTTGGTTTCTCTGCTCGTGAATCGTAATTCTGCTGTCCAACTCCCTGTATTTCTTCAAGATCTCCAATGATGCATCTGTAGAGCCATCATCAATTGCAATTATTTCCCACTCTTGATATCGTTGTCCCCTGACCGATTCAATACACTGGTCAAGATATTTTTCTGTATTATATACTGGTATTACTATAGTAATTTTCATAAGTCAGCTTACTCCACAATTGCAATTTTCTGCTCATCCACCGAATACATCCTCAGCTTTTCCATCATACTTTTTATATTTTGACTTACAATAGAAGCAATAATTACATAATCAAAATCCATTTTTGTGATAGCCGATACAGCCTGTATATTATCATTATTATAAATATCTGCGTTTTGATCTACCATCGCTACAATTGTATATTCAGGGCTTTCTTTGAGCGCTTCATATATATTTCTGCCGACACGCCCTCCTCCATATATCACAATTCTGCTTCCCTTCTTTACTTTTGGAAACAGTGGCAATGCATCCGAGGCACTATCAAATAGTAAACGATAATTTAAGACGATCAAGTTTAACTTTAGCATTTGCTTATAAATATTGATTGTCTTATCCTTCGCATTCATCAATTTTAAAAAGGAAAGCACCTGCTCTTCTAAGAGCCGCGCTAATGACTCAGGCAATGGTGTTGAGGACATCGATTCTTCTCTCTGCACATAATGATATCCCCCTCCAGGAATGACAAAAATTGATTTTGCATTCATTACACCGTAAGTTACCAGTGCAAAGTCTTCGCCTGTTTTAAGTCTATTATCAACATTAATAATTTGTGTCTGTATAAGAGTTCTCTTATATGCCCATGAAACAGAATTTAGTTTCACTTTCTTTATCGGTCCGCAATCGAAATCCAAAAACTTTGGTATTAATTTATCTTCAATTTCCTCTCCTAAAAACAACTCTGAGTCAAGATGCATCGCCGTATCTGTGCAGCGACCTTCCGTATCCCTCAAAACCCCATCTCTATAAAACATATCACAAGGATACTGCTTAATATACTTTACATATCCCTCAATCCAATCATCTTCAATCCAATCATCTCCATCAACAGCAATAACGTAATCTCCTTCTGCCATTGCTATTCCGGCTTTTCTTGCTGAAACCAACCCACCATTCGTTTTATGAATTACTTTTATTCTCTTATCATTCTTTGCATATCCGTCACATATACATCCGCACCTATCTGTTGATCCGTCATCAACAAGAATAATTTCTATCTCCTGATACGATTGGCTTTGTATGCTTTCTATGCACTTCTGAACATACTTCTCCACATTGTAAATTGGTACTACTACTGATATTTTCAACATAGACACCTACATTCTGCATTTACACCTGTATTGCCGCCGGAATTGATTCTGATTTTAAGGAAGAGCCATTGCAGTAGTTACAGGCCGTAATATACGTATTTCTAGCAACAAGTTCTTGGAGTTCCTTTCTTTTTTCTGACACATTTATAGTTCCATTAAAATCAACAAATTCATCTGCCGGATTAGAGAAGAATCCCAGCCTTTCACCATGTGCCGCCCTAGGACATAAATAAAATTTTCCTCTATATAGTGTGTAACATTTTCCCATTACGCACGTTTGATAAATATTTTTCAGAGTTGCAGCGTTATAATCTCTTTTACATACATTCCCTATATTCTTCCATTTTTCATATCGGTGAATATAATATTCAATACCTGCCTCATTAAATTTTTCCTCCAACAAACCTATTTTACGGCTCGCATTTCCATAATCAGACATGTGTACTACTGTTTTAACATTACGCAAAGCATCAAGTACATTCTCTGATGGGACAATTGTAGAATTAGTATAAATAGCAATTCTACGAATCTTATCATTATTCTTATATTCATTTACGATTCTATCCAAATGGGGGTATATAAATGGCTCCCCCCCCAACAAACGTAAATCTAAAAGCATATCTACCGAATCTAAGAAATTGTTAAACGAGCTGATTATTTCATCTATGTCCAAGTGTTCCGGTTTTTTATAGTATTGCATCAGATTTGCACAATCCTTACACTTTAAAGAACAGCACTCCGTCAAAACAATTTCGCAATGGTTTATGACTAACTTATTTTGCAGCATATTTTCCACGACATTTTTGTATTTCATATAATTATGCTTTTCATCCTGCAAATACTCTGACAAGACTGACTCGTCATATTCCATCACCAAAAGATTTAAGATATCGTAAATATATTTAGCCCCACTTTCTTTCGCCAAATAATACATTTCTGCAAAATAATTGTATGACGCTAAAAGGATAATATCGTTTGTATATTCTGTCATCTCTATAGGTGAAATCACCGGTATTCCTAACATTTCATCCCCTGCACGATATTCATCAATAAAAAAATTTACATCAATACCTAGTTGCTTTAGTCCCCAATATGCTAACTCTCCATATCGTCCCGCCCCATATATTAAAACTTTTTGGTCTCTTTTTAAATCACTCTTTTCAAAACTTTTTATTTTAGACATATATGAATACCCCTGCTTCCTTATTTCATGAGTGCAATTGAGCACCCATCTCCAATCGGTGTTTTTTTAATAACTACGCCAATTTCATTTTCATACTGTTCTATAGCCCTTTTGACGCCTCCTAAACAATTTGCAAAATAATCATGACATAATATGCACCCGCCTTCATTCAACCTCGGATAAAAAAACCTCAATCCTCCTAATGTCGGCAAATACAAATCCATATCCAAATTTACAAAGCAAAAAGTATTGTCAACTGCGCCTGCCGAATCCGGAAAGTAGCCTTTTTTAATTACCACATTCTGTGGATATTTCATTTTTTTCATAACATGCTCTATAGATGTGTTTTCAAATTCATGTACATTATTAAATCTACTATTTATAAATTTTTCATCTCCATGTTCTATTTCATCAGAAATATCCTTTTCTGAAAAGCCAGTAAATGTGTCAAATAGGAACACTTTTTTTTCATCAAAATATGCGTTAATATATTTCGCAAAGTTTCCTCTATATACCCCAGCCTCTGCAACATCACCGTCTATTTGATTTACTTCTATATATTTTGCAAAGTCCTTCAAAAAGTAAGTTCTTCTATCATCAAAAAGCTCAAACCATCTATAATCACTAACAATATCTATAACCGCTTTACCCCCCCCCCCACTCTTTTTATTGTATCCATAATTACATCAAATGCATTTGGCTCATCTACAGCCACAAATACTGTATCGTGCTTTAGCTTTAAGCCCTCTTCCGGTTTATATACCTTTACTCCCTGAATATTACCCCCGGCTTTAGCATCATCAATGTCTATATATGCTGTAACATTAATATTCCTCTCTGTCAATGGCCAATACGCTCTTCTGCCATAATACCCTGCCCCCCAAATAATTGCTTCCATTCATTCTACTCCTTATCCTTCAATTTACTCCATAATTTATTATTATCTTTTATTTTCTTTTCTCGCTTGTTTTCCTTGCCAAAGCTCCACCCAAAATTATCCAAATGATTACAATATGTATGCTCGGTTTTTACAAATGGTTTAAATAATATATGTTCCTGAGGCATAAAAAAATCGCTCGGAAAAATTGTCGCACCATCAATAATCTGTAAGCTCCCATCCATACTGACTCCACACTTAGCCAAAGCAGGTTTTACCAACGTTGGTTGAAAACATTTCGAAAATCCTTCTCTATCTTTAGGGACAGGTATTTCATCATATACCCGCAAGAGCTGCCTTACAATCTTATTGTGTGGAGCTGCCCCCAATACAGCTAAGTCTATCTGCACATTGTTCGAATAGGAAAATAGCGCCTCATTTCCCAGCAAAGAATCAAACGGCTTATATACCTCTACATCCATGTCAAGGTATATTCCTCCATATTCATTTAAAACATCTAATCTTGCATAGTCAGATGCAAATGCCCAAGCTCCACACTTTATAGCCTGCGCAAGGAACTTGTGTTTCTGGCAATCATAATTACTTTGATTCCATTCTATAATATTATAATCTCTTAAATGCTCGCCCCATGTATCCATACAGCATTGATACGACTTTGGCTTCTCTTCGCCGCTAAACCAAAAGCAATGAATAATTTTAGGTATTTTATATTCCGTGCACGTCGTAACCTTATCCATTAAAGATACCGGCAGCTCATTTCGGGAAATCATTTGCATGAACGGAAACGCATAGCAGTGTATTGAATCGTCCAAGCACATATCCTCTAATTGGCAATACATATCATACATATACACCGGGCTTGTTAAAATAATTATGCAATCAGCTTCTGTCCTAAGCACTTCCGGCGAATAGACTTCAAGCCTTTTTTCTCCAAGCCAAACGGGGCTTGCCGGATTATTATCCACCACAAACTCAAAATCGTCTTTCAAATCCATTAATTTTGAGAAGTTAATTGTATTCAACCAGCTGCCGCATCCAAAAAAAATTATCCTTTTTCTTTTTAATATTTTACATGCTTCATTCAAATTACAATTTAAAAACTTCAAATCGCTCTGTTCAACTCCTTTAAAATAAATATTTTTCTACAATGTCAGCTAATCGCTTGCTTGCTTGTCCATCTTCCACTATGCCTTGCCTATCCATAAATGCTTTGACTCGTTCTTCATAACTTTCGTAGTCAAATCGGTTAATATTTCTCATCAGTTCATCGTTGTTCTCAGCAATGTCAAAAGGAAGTTCTTCCCTTTTCCAAATAAATTGTCCACGGTTCTCAATATATTCCTGAACATCATCAGCATATAGCAATACGGGTATCATTGCAAAACAGGCATCAAATGCGCAACTTGAATAGTCTGTAATTACCATATCGCAGGCAGCCATAATTTCATTAATGTCCGGTGCTTGGCATACATCTATTAACCGCTCATCGCTTCTTAAAAGCGGCATTTCTTTAAGCTTAGCAGAAAGCTGAGGATGTAACCGCAATAATACTTTCCATGGACCGCCAAATTTTTTTTCTAAAGTTCTTATCAGCCTTTGAAAATCTATACTTGGCACACTTGCCAATACCTGTTTCTTGCCCTTCTGATTCCCTCCCCGAAATGTTGGAGCAAACATCAGCAATTTTGCATCTTCATTAACACCGTACCGCTTTCTTACTATCGCACGTAATTCCTCTTTACAGTTAATTAAGCAATCTACTCTCGGTGAGCCTGTTCTAAGTGTCGGTCCGCTATAAAGCAGCTTTTTAGGATAAATCTTATCGCAATAGTCAGAATTAGATATGAAGTAATCTGCCAAATCAGAATCCCATTCACTAACCATTCTGGCAATCTTCGGAAATGCCTTTCCTCTATACAATCCAACTGCTTTAAACCCTATGCTGGCATGCCAAGTCTGAATATAATATTGTCCTTTTCTTTTCAAAGTTCCAAAAGGCTTTCTATAATTGTCAATCCATACTTTAGCAGTTGAAAGATGGTACGCTATATTCCATGGGGTGTCCTGTACCACTTCTATATAATCCGGAAATTCTCGTGTCACATCATGGGTCAGCCATACCATATGATAGTTTTTTCCTCTCCTATGCATTTCCTCTGCAAGGTACCTTGGATTACAACAGAAACCTCCATCACCCTCAAATGCAGAAAAAACTATTTTATTTTTTTTAATCGGAAACACGCGCATAAGCAAAAACTTCCTGCTCAACATATTAGCTTGTTTTTTCCTTAATTTTATATACTCATCTTCATCCTGCACTGTTGCATACTTCCTCTCTCAAATTCGTAGACGACACATCTGCAGTATGTGGCAGATACACCACCTCGACTCCGTATCGCGAAAGTTGAATCTCTGTTTGCATCCATCTAGCATTACCTTTCCAATCATCACCTATAAAAACAACATCAAATGGATGCTCTTTATATATTTCTTCCTTGTCCAAAGTGTCTACAATAAAACACCGGTCTACTGCCTTAAGATTTCGAACAATCTCTGCACGCTCATATTCTTTAATTACTGGCACCTTATCCTTATATCTTTCTACCAATTGGTCTGAATTAACTCCAACAACCAAAATCTCACATTGTGCTTTTGCCCTATTTATCAAATTAAGGTGCCCAATATGAAACATATCAAAAACTCCTTGTGTATATCCTATTCTATACATTCCCAATCTCCAAAAATTAATTCCTTAATGGCTGACTCTTCACGCGTCAATTACCCTCTGTGTTTCTGTTCCTATAATAGTTCATGAGAATACTGATTTTTGCTTGGAACACCATATATATTACCCTATTTATCCCTTGCTGTCCAGTTTTGCAAGGCATTTCTACATGGCGGACGCATGAATGCTCTCCACGCTCCAATACCTCTCGCCGCTTCTTTTCACTCGTATTTTACATAACTTATAAATATCTTTCCGGCACATTCGTAAAAATATCTGTAACGCCAATACGCTCCAGCCCATCCAAATCCTGCATTTCAACTTCCCCGCCATCAGGATAAAACGGCTCATATTTCCTGATATTCCATGCCCTGACCGGCAGTCCGGTCTTCTCCCCTAAGTTTTCCACATCCAGATTTTTTATGCATGGATGCAGGGCATCTACCGGATTGGCTTCCGAAAAGGCAAGACAGTCTGACGCCGATGCTGCCAAAATACCGGTTTTCACAGAAGGCTCTTTCTTTTTCAGCATTTTAATCGACTCCTGATTAAATGAAGAATAAATAATATAATCCTGAATCCCCCATTCATTTACCGTTTCTAAAATCAGCTCCTCCATGCCTTCATAACGCACCACGCTATTTTTCAGTTCAATGTTAATTAGCATTCCTTGTTTAAGGCAATGTGGCTTTACAAGCTCAAATACCTCTTCAATTGTAGGTATCTGCGCATACTGTGTGACCCCTTCCATATCTGGATGTGATTCTATTTTAAGCTGCTTCAGCTCTTCCAATGTAAAATCCAAGACTCTTCCGGATGCCTTTGTGGTTCTATCTACCTTTTCATCATGGATGACCACAATTTTCCCATCCTTGGACAGCTGAATATCCAGTTCGATTCCTGTAATAGGATATCTGCAGGCTGCTTCAAACGCCTGAAGTGTATTTTCGGGATATGCGTAGCTGCATCCTCTGTGTGCCCATATTTTCAACGCCGCAAGTTCCTTTCGTTTTCTAAGACATCTCACTAATTAAAATTATATAATTCATATAATAACATTTTTTCATACCAAGATACAAGATTTCCAAAAAGAAATTGCCCCAAAAGCGCAGCGCGCTTTCGGAGCAACTTCTTCCTCATAAGGCAGAACCTTTTTTCAAGACTTGACCAATCGTAACGACAGCCCTGTAAAAAACCGGATACGCCTTGTACAACTCATTTGCAGATGAAAGTGCCGTCATTTTCCTAAGCAATTCCTTGTCCAGCTTCCCAATCAGAAGAAACATGACCGCAATTATCAGTTGTTCCTCACAATGTGAATCATACATTGCCCGATCCATATATACTAAGAATCCTTGCATAGATCCAAAGTACTTACAGTCTGGTGCAACAGATGGGAGGCTGCACATATCATATTCCGTAAATTCCCCTTCTCCCTCTGTATCTTCAGGAATGGAACGTGGCTGCCTAACGCAAATTCCAGAAATCCGAATTTGGTATGGTTCCAGCACTCTCTCACATAAATTCCTGATAGATATGTCGTTGTAACCGTCCGCTTGAAGGACATCTAAAAATGCCTGTTCCGCCTTACGCAAAGTAGAACCCTGCTCTCTTTGGTACGGCATAAAAAGACTCCTTTCCCTGATGAAAGTTTGTTAGATGTTTCAAGCTGTGCACATCTGCCAATTTCTCCGAAGGCAGCGCACCTATATCCCCATATCCTAAGATATGTTGGTTTCAGTCTTCCAGTAACGTTGGTAAATACGAGAGAAGAAACGCTTTAAGTCCTGCAAAAGCTTCCTTCCTCTTGTCAAGAATTTCTTCCCCGCGAGCTGATATGCATCGCATAGATTGCAGCAGCAATTTCAGCAGCTTCGCATCTTCACACGTTGCAAATTTATATAATTCATGAAGCTCATCCAGCAAATCTGCGTCTGCCCTGTAAATATCCCCTACAATATCCAGATAATCTATCTTTTCCATTTGCGTATTATAGTATATCGTTTCCTTCTCCATTGTACTATATCCGGCAATGGGAAGCAACTGCGTATACGCGTATCCTACATACGGCGAAATTCTTTTCAGAAATTCCTGGGATGGTTTTTTGGTGACAGAATTTTCTGCACGTGAAACATCCGCATTCGTCGAGCCTGTTATGTTTGCAAACTCAGTCTGGGTCATTCCTTGTCTTTGACGCCCTTCTTTTATAATATCACCCAGAATCGGCACTTCTTTCACCGGAATTCCATCGTAGGAATCAATGTACTGGCTTTCTTCAATGAGTTTACCCATTAAAAGAGTCCTCCGTTTTTGTTTGTTGTAACCATTATAATAACCCGCTTTATAAATGTCAAGCACATTGAAAATTTTATGTCGTATTTTTTTCACACTATTTCCCTATCATCTAATTATTTTTCAGTTTTATTCTTCATTTTAGAATTTACATTTTTTCAAATTATTCATTTATGTAAAAATAACTATATATATTTTTACATTTTTTGTTGACAGAATCTTCTTGTGGGTATATCATAAAAATCAGAAAAACTTTCATCGGAAAGGAGGACAAAAAGAATCCATATGGGCAAGCATTATTGTAACATCGACTTTAATGATCAGCACGAACATTCCGAACTTTTAATACGAAGAAATGCAGAATATCGGCTGGACTCCTATGGCAGGTTATATGAACAGACCTACTACAGTATTAACAGGCGAAAAATAGCCTGCATCATCGGTCTCATTCTCATTTTAATCTTTTTTCTGGCTTTTCTCTTCTGCGGCTATATCGTGCACGCTCACTATAGCTTTACCGCCCAAGAGACATCCGAATCCGAAGTTCCTGATGCAGAAGAGACATCTGAGCCGGATGAATGCCCTACGGAAGCGCCTACTATTTATGACAGATGTTCCACTGAATACATATCATACGCTGATGCCTGGGCGCTATACGAACAAGGAGGACCTGATCAATTGCAGTTCTGTATCAATCTAATGTATGCACGCCATGGATACGCTTTTGAAACAGGAGGCAAGAACGACATTTATTTTAGTCAGCAGGAATGGTATCAGAATCTTGAAAAAAGGAAGGTGCCTTACAAGGAACTTAATCCTTACGAACAGACAAATTCCGATTTGCTGTTTGGTATTCTGGAAGATGAAGGCTACCGACAACACGAAGCAGCTTCCCCAAATTAGGAGAGAAACAACATGACTGAATTAGAAATGATAGCAGGAATCAAAATAGGAGAGATCGCATTAAAAGAAATTCTCTCCTATATGAAAAACAATATAAACATTCAAAATCAGCAAGACAATATCATTTATTTGCAGTATATATACCGTAAACGGGAAAAAGCTGCACTGATGAAAACAGCAGTTGCACTGGCACGCACAGATAAACTGAATGCATCTAACACCGAAGCAATCTCACAAACATTAAAGGAGGTTTCAGAATATGAATATGGATATGGATATGAATACGAATACGAGTTTAAGTGAATTGAGCAATGATACAGCCGAAATTTTTGAAGTTATCCAGCCCTACGCCCCTTCTCTGTCTTCCATAATCAGAAATTTAATTCACAGACCGAGTGACAGGTGCCTGCTCATCGCAGCTCAACGTGAGGCAATGCGGCTCAAACACAAAGAACGCATGAAAATATTGAAAATCGTCTTTGAGCTTGCAAACAACGATAAACTCACAGACGAAATGTTCCGCTTATTCATGATTGCCTTTGCAGGCTGAAGGAGGCGTACTATGAAGAAAAAAATATCACAAATATCTCCCTTCAAAAATATGACCAGCCCTAAAAGCGACATATATCGCAGATACCGGTTGCAGATTAACAAATTAATTTCCAGCAGCGATATCAGACCCGGCTCAGAAGAAGAAAAGCAGCTGTATGTTCCGGATGAAGATACAGAGAGCAAACTACAGGATATCTATGACGACGAAAGCGATTCTTTATCTCTTTTAATCGGTTATGCCGGCATTGGGAAAAGTACTGTCCTAAGGAATTTTTTTAACTTCAGCAATTCCGCCATTTCTGAATCCAGAGAACAAAACGCCATTATTTTCCCAATGTCATGCAATGGTAAAATACTGGACGACAAAGAAATCGTTGAAGATTTTACCATCAGAATAAGTTCCGTCTGCTCTTTCCTTGAAAAAAAATTCCCTGCGCTGGCGGCATGGTTCAACTCCTCCAACGGGCAGCACAGCTTTTTTGACTATATAAATGATACTAATCCCAAAATTTTGGAACATGTTCCCTACAACAGATCTATCGGCTCTTCGCCCTCCGAATTAGAAAGCCTGAAATTAAGCTATGCATACGAAAGAGAACGCTTCACTTTTATGGTAACCAAACTAAAATATTATTTAGGAAGGATCGACTGCCGATACCATAAACTCATTGTGATTTTAGATGACATCGAGCCATTGCCCTACCACGCCCAAAAAAGCCTGATTATGCAATATGTACGATTTTATGAATGCATGCGAAATGTATCTGAAACAAATTCCGAGAAAAAATATATTATTAATATGCTCATTTCTATCCGTCCGCACACGAACAGAATTCTAAATTCCGAGAATGATTTCAAGGCATATTATGTTACAAGAGAAATTATCAAAGAGGATATGGTAGATTTACACCAATTATTCAGCAAAAAAATTCTATATTATTCCAAAGAAATAACGATTGAAAATAAAGAGTCCTGGGATACTGCAACCAAAGTCCTGCTTATCCTCAGCGGAAAGTTTAACGGAAAATACAGAAATCTAATCAAAAACATAAGCCTGCTGAATTCCCGGGATGCTTTGAAATTTTATTCTCTCATTCTGTCAAACCGAATCTGGATACAAAAAAATGCAGATAAAACTGCCGAATTTACCATCAATGAAAATGATTATATATTTAATAACATTACCGTATTAAGGGCTCTTGCCTGCGAACAATATTACGTATATGCCATGCGCGGGCAATATCTTGTCCCCAATATTTTGTTAAATACACCGGATAAGAACTATGCCATTCTCAATTTATGTCTATTAAACTGCTTTCTAAAAGAAGATTATAGAAATTGTTCCTATGGTAGAGAATACAAAACAGGTGATGAAATAATAGAATTTTTCTTAGACGTGTTTCCTGATTACCCTGATTTAAAAGAAGATGTGCAAAAAATGATAGAATATTTTTACAGGGAGAAACTTTTAAGAAAGAGCATTAACGATACTGAAAAAACAGAAGTCTCCGATGAAGATACCGAGATCAACATGCAATCTAAATTATATTTATCGCCAAAAGGATATGAAATCTCCAATATGCTCAGCTGTGACAGTGTTTATTTTGAACTATGCAGAGAAGAGTACTATAGGACCATGGAAAGCGAATATAGCGCTCAGTCCAGCTATGAGCTAATGCAAAAAGGACAGCAGCTCGCCATTTTCTGTGATTTACTGATTCTTCTAAAAGAATTGATTGCAGAAGAGCAAAAATATCTGTTGTATGCAAAAGACAAAAACACACTTGGACTGTATCATCTTTATTTTGGAAGCGAAATCCTATGTGAAAAGCTTTATCAAGGTTTGTGTAGGTCCATCGAGTACTCAGGAAATATATACAACCCAGATACATCGCTTCTCAAGGGCGAAGTCGAGCATCTGCTCGCAGTGTCCGATCAAATACTCAACGCAGTGTTTGCTTAAAATTAAGTTTTTCCCCCACTTGATATATTCTTGTTTTTTTGTAGTTTTCGGCTAAAATATATTTATATTCCATATTAGCCGAAAGGAGTTTTTATGAATTATATATCCAGAAACCTAGAAATTGTAGTATCAGAAGTCACGAATGAATATCCCGTTGTATTAGTAACTGGTCCTAGGCAGGTGGGAAAGACTACCATGTTGCAAAAGCTTATGGAAGGTACTGATAGAAGTTATGTGTCCTTGGATGATTTAAATGAGAGGAATCTCGCAAAAACAGATCCCGAATTGTTCTTACAACTTCACAAACCGCCAGTGTTAATCGATGCGATACAGTATGCACCTGAATTATTCACTTATATCAAAATTCATATAGATAAAAATCGCAATCCGGGAGCATTCTGGCTGACTGGTTCGCAAGTATTTAAACTCATGCGCGGGGTACAGGAGTCACTGGCAAGAAGAGTGGCAGTTCTCTCATTAACCTCACTGTCACAAGCTGAGATAGGGGCAAAAGAGACGAAGCCCTTTATTCTTGATATGGATTCTCTGACAGCAAGAAGTAAAGCGAGAAAGCCAGCTGATACCGAAGAGATTTTTGAGCGAATCTTCAAGGGCTCCATGCCGGCAGTTGTAAGCGGTCAAAACAGTAATAGCCAAATTTTCTATAGCAGTTATTTGACCACCTATATTGAAAGAGATGTAAAAGAACTTTCAGATGCAATCGATTCATTAAAATTTCTGCATTTTATTACTGCAGCTGCTGCAAGATGCGGTCAAATGCTGAATGTAGCAGATATCGCCAGAGATGCGGACATCAATCAGAAACAGGCAAAGGACTGGCTTGGAATATTGGAAACGCTGGGAATTATTTTTTATTTACATCCCTACTCCAATAATATGCTCAAACGGCTTGTAAAAACCCCAAAATTGTATTTCTACGATACAGGGTTCGTTTGCTACTTGACAAAGTGGAGCAATGCAAAAACTTTAGAATGCGGCTCAATGAATGGCGCAATTCTCGAAAATTATGTTGTTGCAGAAATTATGAAAACATACCTGAGCAACGGAAAAGAACCATTTATATATTACTATCGTGACAAGGACGCAAAGGAAATTGATATTGTATTGGAACATGATGGAGTGCTGAATCCAATTGAGATTAAAAAATCGTCGAATCCAGGTTCACAGCTAACAAAAGCATTTAATCTGCTAGATCGATCTTCGGCACCTCGGTCAAAGGGGGCAGTAATTTGTATGAAGCCAGAACTGTCAATGATTGACAGGGAAACCTTTATCGTGCCGGTTTGGGTGATTTAACAGAGGATCCTTCTGTCCTCTCCTGCCCCAAACCGGATAAATTCAATTTCATCCTTCTTCCCATTTACGATCATCACATCCCAAAGTTCCTGTGTCAAGGTCTTCATCTTCCGGTCATAAGTCACCGCCCCTTCCGGTTTCTTATCCTTGAAATCCTCACACTTGGCACAGCCGATTGATACGATTGGAAACCTCCTTCCATAATAAATCTGATCAGCATGATTGTGTCCATGAATATATGCTAAAATTTTTCCTCCCTGCTGCACATATTCCTCCAGCGCCTCCAGCATCTCCTTACTGTTCCTGATTTCCTTTGTCCAGAAGTGCATCTCCGGAAGCAGCGGCACATGCGCAAAGACCAAAACACGATACGCATCCGGCGTCTGTGCCAACACCTGTTTCACCCATTCCACTTCCTCCATAGAAAACCCATATCTGATCTTTTCCCTGTGATTAAAAGAATGTAAAAAGAGACACCGTAGTTTTTGCTTTTCAAAATCCACATAATACCACGGTTCTTCTTTGTCTAAATAAAGAAAACTCTGCTCCTTTTCATTCAGCCATTCGGGGTTGCTGCGAAAATAGTTAGAATCATGATTTCCAAGCGTCAAATACACCGGAACCTTTAAGCTGTGCAAATCTTCCATCACTTTTACCGCATATTCTCTCGTTATGGCCAACGGCACCATGCCATCCGTCAAATCTCCTAAATGAATCATGGCGTCAAAAGGCGCTTTTCTGTTAACCGCCTGAAGATTCGCAATACTGTCCTCCCATCCACCGTTTATCACATAATGGGAATCCGCCATCAATCCAAAGACAAGACTGTCCTGCTCCCGTTTTTCATTTACCGCCTGTATGGTCTGTTCTATTTCCTGCTTGAAATAATCTTTTTCCTTATAGGTTTGCCTTCTACGAATCAACGCCATCCCTTCCGTGACAGCATTGATATCTTCACAAGTAAGCGCCGCACCATCTACACGCTTTACAGCAATGCGAATCCATCCGTCCTGCAAAACTGCGCTGTTTCCGCTTTTCAGGCAGTCCGGTTCAAAGTCTCCCAGATAAGCAGACCAATTCTCTTCCTCTTGATAACAGTAAGTGTAAATCAGGCGTTCCTCTATTTCTGCGCCAAATGACGCAATTCCGTATCGATATGCCGAATTACGGCATATCACCCGATCCCCCCAACTTACCTGATAAAAACGAAAGTCTGCCATACATTCCGGATGTTCCTTTTCAAAAAAACCTGTTTCAGGATGAAAAGATGTGCCTAATTCAAATTTGAAATGCACCACTTCATTTTGTCTTTTTAAGATAGTATTTCGTATATTCTGCAAAAATGTCCGTAACATGTAACTTTTCCTTTTTTTACCTCTTAAGCATATTATCTTCCGCACAGCTTCTCATTTAAATGTACATTTATTAATGAATTGCACGTATTAGCGGATTGGGCGGTACTTCCCTTCGGATAAAATAGTATTTTCCTCTGAACTTGTACGGCTTTGTGGTCAGGGTACTGTCATTTGCCAGCGAATCCTTTGCATTGAGCCTTGCACGCAGTGCCTGATATTCTTCAAATTTTCCAAGTTGAACTGCCCTTTGATAGGAAGTCGTGACCAAATACAAGAACACCTCTTTATATTTAAAACTATCTTTTAAAAAAATATGCCCAAATTCTTCCTGCATAAACCGATTGATTACGGTTTCAAACTTTCCCTGAATTTCTTTTGAACTGCATGTCCGCTTTACGCCGCGCAATTCTAATATGTACAGGACAAACTTCTTTTCAATCTCCTCCGCATACTCCGGGAAATGTCCTTGCATATCTCCTCGAATTTCCGACAACATCATATAATAATCGGAAATGGGCTCTGAAATACTTGGAATCTGAATCGTTCCCTTAATGTAAGGTCTGTTTTGGGAAAGCTGTGCCAATATAGGTCCAAAGGAACTCATGCCCGCGTAAATTCCTGACCGCGAAGCTGGAAGAAAATACACATTTTTTACCCATCGCAATATTTCAATACTGAATTCCCTCTGCATACTGGCAATCTCCTGAACCACCAGTTCAACAGGTACATTAACATGATTTTGATACACATAGATATCCAGCTGCTCTTTTCCATTTCTTGACTTATGAAACTCCGATAATGATTTTCGCAGTCTGGTAGGCTTTCTGTCTAACTGCAGCTCTATCTTTTCCTGACGGAACAACAACATGCATTTAAGCTTGTTATCTATCGTTACTTCTATGGTCGGATCTTGCTCAACCATCGTCTCATAGGTTCCAAATGTATTGCTTAAAGAGTCAATCATTTCCGGAAGGAGTCTCTGCATGAGCTTTCCTGCGCAAATATCCTCCAGCTTTTCGCTGATATCTTCTATCTGTATCTCTTTATTCATAGCAAAATTGACAACCATCTGAACTTCCAACGCCTGTCCTTTTTCAACATCTTTTAGAAAATAATAAGAACTGCTTGAAAATCTGGCAGTTCTTCTTGCATAAGCCACCAAGTGTTTCAGTAACAAATAAACCACCTGCATGGCATATGACTTTCCAATATTATTATCGCCATACGTAACAATAACCGATTTTGATAAATCATATTCAAATTCTCTTACTGGTCCCCAATTCTTTATTTTTATTCTCATAGATACCCCTGCATATCACAAATCATATTTATGTTGTTGCACCAACCGTCCCTTACAAATCAAAGAAATCTATCTGTGGCTTTTCAATAGAACTCTTTCCGGATTCATCGCCCATTATCCTTACGCTGCTATCTTCTAAAACACCCTCCGGATATTCGATTGCCCGCAGCTTCGCCAATATTCGATTCTCACATTTCGGGCAGATAGTATCCACCTCGCTTTGATAGATATTGCACACTCCTCCGTCTTTTTCGTAAAAGTCTATTAAATCCAAATCCCACTCTACTTCCAAATCTGCACCGCAAAATCCGCATGTGCCAGGTGATTTGCTAATAATAATCATAGCTGCCCCATTCCCTTCATTCATATACATCCTATTCATAGTATGACCATTATAACACAATCCAAGCATAAACCACATTCTTTCTTACAAATCAGGATTTTTGCCTCGAACTGCTGATTACCCTCTCTTTCTTACCCTCTCTTCCATAAACTTCTCCATAATCCCAGCCATAGCAATCGACTCTTCCTCCGTAAACTTATAGGAACGCCCTTCATGCCCGCTGATTATATAGGCAAAGTCACTGATTTCATACCTAAGTCCCTGCCCCAAAAATTTCGTAAAATACTTGTCCACCTTATTAGGGTCCTCATACCGCACTTCAAAGGACTGAGTCAGCCACCAGGGAGATTTTGCAAGAATATACCCCTTTGTTCCTGCCACAACCAAATGTCCCTCCGACTTCACACCCACGCCGCTTTTAGACAGCGCAAGCCCGTTCTTGTACCGGAAAGATGCCTTGGTATAAAAATCTATCCCGTTTTCAGCCAAAATACTGTCAAACCGTACTTCTTCGTAATCCGTGCCCATCAGCTTCAGGATTGGAAGCAGCGTATGGCTCCCAAACTCAGTAAAGCCGCCTCCATATTCCGCATCGGTCATCTCCCGCAGATAGTCGGGGGTCAGTCTGGTAAAGCATGCCTCCACATCCCGAATCTGTCCGATTGCCCCGCTTCTTGCAACCCCGATGAGCTGTGTAAACCCAGGGCAATATGCCGTCTTGATCGCCTCAAGCAGAGTGCATCCGTTCCGTCTCGCCAACTCGAACAATTCCTCTGCCTGCGCTTTCTGAAATGCCATCGGCTTTTCACACAGCACATGTTTCTGATGCATAAGCGCTGTTTTTGCATATTCGTAATGGGTCTCATGAGGAGACGCTATATATACCGCATCCACACTTTCAAGAAATCCCTCCATATCATCCCAAGCTACATCCAGCTGGAATTTTTCAGCAAATTTTTTTGCGCTTCCTATATGGGGATTAAATACGCTATTGACAATCACTCCACTGACATACTTTGCCTCCGGCACAAATCGCTCTGCTATTCTCCCAGTTCCAATTACCCCGATTCTGATAATCGGGTATTGTTTCGTGCGCAGCATGGTGGAAGATACATTTTTGGTCCGCTCCAAATACACTACTTCACAGTAATCCTTTAGGTAATCAAATGCCCCCACCCAGTCCGAGCCGACTGTGAACACATCTACCTCATACTTCTGGATGTCCTCAACTTTCTGACCGATATGATCCTCCACAATAACCTTATCCACAAGCCCTGTCTTTTTGACATTCTCAATTCTTTCGTCTAAGGAATCTATGATATTTAATTTTCCCCTGGACTCATCATACTGCTCTGTGGTAATTCCCACAATCAGATAATCGCCCAGCTGCTTTGCCCTTTTTAAAATGTTGTAATGCCCTTCATGAAACAAATCAAAAGAACCATATGTTATTACTTTTTTCATACCGTATTCTTTTCCTTCTCAGTCTGATTCGGTTCGTCAAAATTAATTCTTTTTTCTTCCACCACAAGCGGTCTGTGTATCACCCTGGTATTGATATTAAGAATATATTCTCCCAGTAATCCTATAAAAAACAATTGTATAGATCCCAGCACGAACATACCAATGATCATCGGTGCATAGCCTGCCTGAAAATGATACCAGTTAACCAACTTCATAATCAAATAAATAACTGCAATGCCAAGGCTGACTGCCGATCCGATAAATCCTAAAAAGGTAGCAAGTCGAAGCCCTACCTTCGTATAGGATGTAATGCTCAGCATGGCGGCATCATACAAAGTATAAAAGTTATTATGTGTCTTTCCCGCACGCCGCTTCGCCTGTTCGTACTCGATATCCTTACGTTTAAATCCATATTCCGCCACAATGCCGCGCAAAAAGGGAACAGGATCATCCAACTGACGTATCAATTCTATAAAAGTCCTGTCATACAGCCCAAACCCGGTGAAATGCTCAATCATCTTAACGGTAGACATATTTTTGATCACTTTATAATACATACTGCGCAAGAAATAAATCACACGGTTTTCTCTGCTTGAAGTTTTGATCCCGCTTACAATCTTGTATCCCTTCTCCCACTCCTCTACGAATCTAGGAATTAATTCTATTGGATCCTGAAAATCACAGCACAAAGTAATCACACAGTCTCCTGTGACTTGGCACATTCCATAAAAGGGTGAATTAAACTGTCCGAAATTGGTCACGTTAAAAATTGCCTTGACCTTACGATTCTCAGCGCATAGCCCTTCTATAATCTCTCTGGTGCCATCCGTCGAACAGTTATCGATAAATACAATTTCATAATCATACTGTGAAAGCGTCTCACCGATTACGTTGAGCAGGGAACTGCACATAAGTGCAACATTTTCTACTTCATTAAAACAAGGAACTAAAATACTTATCTTTTTCATCGTAATATATATCTTTCTTTTCTACATATTGTGCATATCTTTAAGCATTATATACCCCGCAAGCGATACGTGGCAACTACTATGCTTTCTTTTTATATATGGAAGCGACCTTGAAACCGTCTACTACAATCGCATGAATTTCTTCATATCCATCTATTTCAACTTCATTTCCAACTTTTCCCCTGTATGTCTCAATATAATACGTCGCATCCTCTGTCCTTTCAATTCTTCCTTTTTGCTCCTCATCCAGTAAGTTCAGGAAGAATAAATTTCCAGATGAATTTATGGTGATCTTTTCGCTGTGGTCATTTTCTATGATATATTCATAGGCCTGACGCTCAGCCATATGCCAATAATCCCTGTCAAAATCAGCTGCCCATATTTTCCCAATACCGTTAAAGTAAACCATCTCATGAGGATGATTTACACAGATCCATCTTACCTGAATTGTCATTCCGAGCACAATTACCAGAGCAACTATAACTTTATAACTTTTCTTTCCTCTTTTGAACAAATAATCAATTCCATACAGAGCAAACAAAATCAACGGCGGTAACAGAAAATAGCAATGCCGCCATCCACTATATAGGGTAGCCTGTTTAACCCAAATCGCCCCTAGCGGTATCGCAGCTAGCAAAATACACCAAACAAGATATTTATATTTAAAAAATATCTTTAGCGTAATCGTTCTTTTCCGTATCCCAAGGGCAATCTTCCAGACTGCCAAGATTCCTATTATTGCAAACAATAAAAGATACCAGACAGGAATTGAAATGAGCATCCAGACCGGAATATAATACCACGGCAGTTCTTCCTTTGGAAGAATATCTCCCATAAATACAATAGCGCCATTCCAGTCATCATAGTTGGAAAACTTAGTAAAAATTTCCCCCATCGTGCGCACCGGGCTTTCCCATGCAACCGGATACATCAAAGTCAAACAGAGAAAATAAATAACGATTACCGCCGCGCTAATGAGCAAGGCTCTTTTATAGGTCAGCTCATCACCATCTTCTGTATACCTTTTGAAAATGCATGCCGACCATACATATCCAATTAACAAAATGACAAACACCATGCCTACAATTCTTACATTTGTGGCAAGCGCCGCCATAAATGAAAATAGAAAAATCCATTTCCGCGAGAACCTGCTTTCAATCAACATATAGGTTGCCCACATGGCAAGCATATAAACCGCCACAAAACACATATCTTTGATATTATAAAATTGCTCTGCAAAAAAGCGCGGATATAACGCCGCCATCGCTGCGCCTAAAAGCGCCAGCAGGTTTGAGTGAAATATTCTTTTGCACAAGTACATAAATGCAATATATCCAGCCACGCAAATGGCAAATGTATATAAGTGCCTGCAATCATAAATATAAGCCAGTCCTTTATGTCCCACTTCAAATACCGCCGTTGGCATCTGTAAGAAGATTCCATAATATCTGTCTATATATTCGTCGAGTTCCGGCACATCCATGGGCTCTTTTCCCATAAGCGTTGTTATGTAATTCAAATTGACATACATCGTCCGCCGCTCATTTGGTTCGTCCGTTGACACACTGTAATCGCGATACACGTTTATTCCAATCAAGATATAGAGACAAGTAAAAAAGAGGATGAAATACCTCCCTCCCTTTTTACAATTCCTCAAGTTACTCTTCTGCTTGCAAAACGACTCAGAATGCATGACTTCCCCCTATACTCTTATCATCCGGCAGTCCATCACTAATTATACAAAGTTATATCACAAAAGATACTATTGTGTCAAAATATAATAAGACAAAGTCCCTCCCCAATTAGATACTTCTTTCCGGTCACTGACATGATAATATTCCCTTAAGGCTGCAATATATGCCTCCTCATCACGTTCATAATATGGCAGAAAATAAAGAATCGTCTCTCCGCTCAGCGGCAGCCCCGCCTGAATATGTTCCATCGGAACCATATTCAGAGGATACATCTCCTGTTCTGCAATTGCTTTTTCGTCTATAAGGACTCTCTCTCCTTTATTCTCATCCCATCCAAGGGGAATTGCATGTACACGGCTGATATAACTCTGGTCCTCGCTGCTTGACCATAATACAATCTGCTTATTCTCATTATAACCGGCTTCTGCAAGCATCTTATCCAATAATTTATCCAGATAGCTGTATCTATAACTGTTTACCAATGTATCCCCGTAATAAGCCGAATTCATATCTGTAGACAATATTTTGCCCTTTCCTGCATCTAATCTGTCAAATACAACATTAGATATTGGATCAATATATACAAAATTTTGAATAACCATAAGCAAAGCTAAAAATGCGCATGCCCCTGCTATCTTAACCTTAGAAATCACCGGTCCCCAAACATAATACAGCAAAAGAAGCGCTAACAGCCACACAATCACGGTGCTGAAAATCGTATACCGTGATAACGCTGCTGTAATATACACCACACTGAACAATACGAACATGGCAAGCGCCCCTATCATCCCGCTAATATTATGAATCCTTTTCCACCCATCTGCATGCGTCACTATAACAAAAACGGCTGTGGCGATTATAATCACCGTAGGAATCCACATAAAATTCAGCACAAAAATCTGTGCCAGCCGGTGTGCAATATACGCCGGATAAATCCCAAACGCATTTACCAACAGCCCCTTGTCCGCTATTGCCTCTCTAGAAGCAAACAAACTGCTGGTGGTTCCTTTCCCATACCATCCTGTCAAACCGCCTTGAAAAATCATATAAATAAATATAGCAAACAATCCTGCCAATATCACCCATACAACTTTATTACTGAAAATCCCCTTCACTTTCAGACCAAAGTTTGCCCCTTTCGTCTTTTTCCACTGTCTCAGCAGATAAATCATATAGTAACCCGCCACAATCATCCATCCTGTTTCTTTGTTGAGCAGCAGCGCAATTGTCCAGAATGCCATCATGATCGCCTGCCCCTTATACTCTGCATACATCAAATATATAAAAAACAAAATCAGCGTATAGTCGACATTCACATAGGTAGAAGTTCCCCAAAAAAGTGGAATGAAGGATATGACAAAGGTAAAGACCATTGCCATGAACCTGGGTAAATGCCCCCAATATCCGCAAAACATTTTGTAAATGAACACAAGTGCCACTGCCGTCATGAACAGCATAACGAGCAGCACGCCCGTTACCTTTGCCGGGAACAAAAATTCTCCAATCAGCATAAAAAAGGTATAGGATAAAGTCGGATGAGACGCCAGTCTAAAATAATTCCATATAGACTCAAATGTAAAATCAAAATTTACAGAAGCACCATGCAGCCCCGAATAATACACCGCACTATCCCATCTCTGCGTATGGCTGAACATTGGAAGTCTTGTAACAATACATATCAAGACAATAATCAGAACAAATATATCCACTCGGGGAAGCTTTTCTTTTTTCCCATTTCCATCCGGCTTGATAAATAGATATGCCGTCCACAAATACAGCAATAATGGTATAAAAATGAACCCATATACCCATATTGGTATTGGAATGTCCGTCAGCATTTTATTTAAAACTGCTGAAAAAAGAAAGCCCCCCATCAAGAAGCCAATTATCATCAACTGACTGGATATCCTTATATCATAAAATATCCCCTGTATCTGTTCTTTCTTAAAACGAAGTACAACAAAAACACCAACGATTCCGCTCAACAAAATAACAGCAATTTTTGCTGCCGTGATCCAAATAATATTCTTTTCCTGATACTCATAGCCGACAAATTTTTCATATCCATAGTTGAACCCAACTATAAGACCGCTGTCCCCTACCAGATCTTCATTATAATAGCAAAGAAGATTATCTTCAAAATCCTCATCGTCCGGTACAATGACAATTCCAGGGATAACTGTGGCATTTTCTGTAAAAAGACAAACTGAAAATTCCTCATTTAATTCCCTGTTCATCTCCACCTGAAAAGGCACTGTGGTAAAAACACCTGACTCAATTTCTGCAAGAGGGCGGCGTCCTTCCCCCACTACTTCCCCCCACATATCCAGCACCTGTACAACAATCTCTCCACTGCTCTCGCTGGAAGTATTTACCAGCATCACATCAATTCCTGTAAGCAGTTCATCCCTTGCCTGGAATCCCTGCCTGACATTATCCCCCCGATCCAGCAGATATAAAGTATTATGAATTGGGATCTCATCCACTTTATAGCTTTCGCTGACCGTCATAAAACCGCCCTTATACCAGCAAAAGATTCCTAATGCAATTGATATGATTCCAATTAGAATACAAATGATTTTCCTTAGATTGCCTGTCGCCAAACTTCCATTTCCCACATCCAAACTCCCGTCTCAAATTTCAATCTTTCCGATCTCCCAGCACCTGCTCCTTGGCACGCACCTCTGCCTTTCCATTAACAATCTCAAATATGACATCTGCATTTTGAATCGTGGTAAGCCGGTGCGCAATAATAATCATGGTTTTTTCATTTCTCAAGCTGTCAACTGCCTCCATGACTGCCGCCTCTGTTTCGCTGTCAAGGGCAGAAGTCGCTTCATCCAGTACCAGTATTTCCGGATCATGATACAATGCCCTGGCAATACCGATTCTCTGCCTCTGCCCTCCCGACAATCTGACTCCACGATCTCCTACAATAGTATCCATGCCATCGATAAGTCCTTCCACAAATTCATAAAGCTGTGCTTTTTTTAGCGCTTCAATCACAGCATTCTCATCTATTTCTTCTTCAAAAACACCAAAAGCAACGTTGTTACGTATCGTATCATCCGAAAGATAGATTGTTTGCGGAATATATCCTATGTTTTTATGCCACTGATCTATACTTTTAAATATGTCCACTCCATCCGCTTTGATTCTGCCATACTGCGGAGATAAAAGCCCCAGTATAATGTCCGCCATAGTCGTCTTCCCTGCACCCGACTCCCCTATCAGGGCAACGGTCTGCCCCTTCCTTATCTTAAAATCCACATGATCAATTACATTTTCTTCTACATCCGGGTAATGATAACATACCTTCTTGATCTCCAGTTCCTTTTCAAATTTCCACTCTCTATTTTGCTCCTCTTTCTCTTGACCTTCAGCATCACCTGTTTCTTGCCTCTCTACATCCTTGAGATCGTTATACACCAATTCAATAGAAGGTGCTGCATACATGATATTTGTAACATGTTCGTTAATTCTTCCGACAGAAGGCATAAGCCGAAAAGCGGCTATCGCAAATGCTGAAAGCTGCGGTATAAACGTAACGATATCCGTCCTGCCATATTTCAGCTTAATGATGATTGCAATCAGTAATCCTGTCATGCTGACCATCTCCACAATGTACTTGGGAATTGCCGCCAGCAATCTGCTGATCCTAAGCCCCTTGGCATATTTTTTATAATATGTCTGATAAGAAGTGACAAAAAACGATTCCCTATTTAATACCTTAACTTCCTTAATCCCTCCAAGTGCCTGATTCATCCATTGATAAATTTTGGCTTTGTATTCTTGGCACTCTCTTCCAAATCCCTTAGCAAATTTCTTGGAAACGGCTGTGAAAATCCCCACACAGATAATTAGCAGCCCCAGTATGATGACCGTCATGGAACGACTGATACAGAAAAGCGAAATTCCAAGCGCTATACATACCGTGATTTCAATAAACAACTCCATAAAATGGATAACTGCCGTTGCAAATAGATTCGCATCCTCCTGCATACTTCTCTGGAGCACGGAAATATTTTTGTTAAGGTGAAACGTATATGGTTCACTCATATACGCTTCTAAAAGCCTTACAGATATTTTTCTCTGCGTATTATAAGAAAATCGGTATATCGCATATTTTTCCACAATCAAGTATACATTTTTTACCACGAAAATAGCAATAATTGCAATTGTGAGACCTGTAATAAAACTTTCCGCCGACCTAAAATGCAGTTTTTCATAAAAAAGCTGTAAATACCACGTATCCTGAATAGCGGAAGCATCCATCAGTACATTTACAAACGGCATGAACACACCAACGCCAAGGCATTCCAAAAGACTCCCTATGATAGCTGCCAGAAATAGAAATACAATCTGTACTTTTTCTCTTCTATTAAAAATATAGGTCAATTGCTTAAACATATAATCCTCTTCTCTTCCTTTTGCATAATAAAAGGCGTTTACATCATGCAGGACAATTTTCTTTTTGATGATAGTTGATTCCTTTGTCTAAAATGACAAGATCTGCATATTCCTTTCCCGCGCTCTTTTTCTGAATCCTTGCCGCATAACTGACTTGGGAAAGCCCCGCAATCAAACCTTCGCAGCTGGCAAGTGTATGCATATCCCGAAGCACTTCAAGCCCCAACAAATAATGATGATTTTCTCTGGGCAGCGTGCTGTGCATTACCGTATCATTCCCGTTGCTTCTTACAACATCCTGATAGAACACTGCCTTATCGCCAAATTCCTTCTGGAACACATGGATGGCGTCCGTATCATCCGTAGCCAGAAACACATACTCATAAGCACCCTTCCGGAATACCCTGACCGTTTCCTGCAAATATTCTTCAATCGTCACCTGCACAGGATGACCATTATAATGTTGTTTAAAATCGGTTCCTCTCACGTGCACTGCCAATGTGCGTTCTGCTTTGATTCCCAGAGCGTTTATATCATTCAGGATTTTCTCCCTTACAGTGTCATTCAGCCTAATATATTTTGCTGCTATTTTTGCCATCTCATTTAGGTAGGTTTCGCTTCTGGCATATCCGCCGCTGTTTTCGTTCAGTGCAATGGCAGGATTGCTGTTTTCCTTCCTGCTTTTAAGTACATGCTTATACTTCATCGCATCTATGGGCGAAACACCGCACGGCTGCATGAAATAATATTCAAAGGGATTTTCAGAGCCATTTACCGGATGCTGCTCCGCATAGCAAAACGCCTGGGAAAATCTCACAACCGGCTTCAAATGATAATAGTCCGCAAAATATAATAAGGTCAACAGCTTATTATACTCTGCGAAGAATCCGGAATGAACTTCTTCCATATCTATAAAATACAGCAGTTCATCGCCGCTTTCATCACCATAGCTTTCTATGGAAACCAAATTGCTTTCTTTGTCAAGTTCTTTTACCCTTTTCATAAATCGGGCATCATTGCCTTTGCGGAAACAATAACAGGCAAATTTCAGCTGCTCTAATTTCTTGCCAAACCGTCCCATGATCATTTTCCTTCTCTTTCAAATCGTCCTGCCGCCACAATCGTATTTCCCAGCATAGGCTTCTTGAAAATACGAGAATATTTATACAAATCAAGAAACACGATTTCTTCCGGTATGATTCCCGCAGTGCACATTACCTTTAATATGGTTGTGGGCGTAAACATATATTTGTGATCCATATTAATCACCTCACGGTTATGCAGCAGTGCATCCCTCACCCTTCCAAAACCATACGCATTGGGAACAGATATTAAAATTTTATTTTGTCCGCTCCCGTAATTTTCTGCTATTTTCTCCAAAAAGTACACTGGATTGGGAATATGCTCGAGTACTTCCGGCAAAAGTATCACATATGGCTCATCCCCAAACTTCTTTGAAATAATATCCTTTACTTCTTCCGTGTCTTCAACGAAATCTTTGGCATAAATATCCGCTATCCCAAAAGATGAAAGATATTCCACCGACTTTTCTTCAATATCAAATCCAATCACATTCTTGAAATTTTGGATTAGCATAGCGTGAAAGTGGGAATGATTTTCCACCTGCTTTTTAATATTATGAAAATGCCCACAGCAGCCAATATGAACAACATTTACCGCCTTCATTGTCTTTAAAATTTCTATTGTTCCTTCTCTTCGTGCAAGTGCCGTCACATCGCGGGAAAATGAAATCTCTCCCATATGACCGTCACCCGTCTGCAGCTCCTTTAAGATATTTTCATCGATTATCATTGCTTTTCCTGCCTCTTTAAAATATTTATACGATTCGTTTCTTTACCTGTGACAAATATGCATCATATCCTGCTTCTTTATTTGCCTCAACTCCCACAATACTGTGTTTTTTCACTTCGCCCTTTTTATCATCTTTATTTAAATACCATTCATACTCTATATCCAAATTTCCAATATCGATTGCCCGATAACCTTCCCTTGTCAAATCACTTACGAGCAGCTTGGCTGTATTTCCCAGTGCAAGTAAAAACAGCTTATCTCTCTCAAAGGTAAAGCATGCCTGTCTGATTTCAGTATACTGAAGATACGCATTAAGGCTCGGACATATAATACGCTCCACGCTTGCCGCCGTATCTATCAAATCATTTCCTACGCCTGTATGCGTCCCTTCTCCCTCCACAATGACTATATCTTTATTTTTCCAAATTTCTTTTACTCTTCTAAACCATTTTTCAGACTGTTCCTTATCTTTATAAATATAATAAAGACGGGAAAAAAAGGCATTCTCATATACTTTATCTACGTTGCAGTACTTTAAATAAGTCTTTCTGGAAAAAAATAGATGTTCCATCCAGAAACCTTTGCTTTTATCCGTATACTGCCCAAGGGAATCAAAAATATCGGGTATGCCTACTAATATATGCTCTTGCTTATACTGCAAAATTTCATAAAGCCTTTCCGCCAACGCCGGATCGTAATCTTGAAATTTCGTTGTATTTCCCTCTATGATGCGTATTTCTGCGTCTCCAAACCGCACAAAGCTCTCTTCTGAATGAATCAGTTTATCTATCGTCTGATCAATCTCGTTTACATGCAGTTTATTTTTTATCAGTTTTTTTTCATGCAGCATATACACGAATTTAAAAACAAATCGTTTGGCTTTGTCTTTAAAAAATCCCATTTTGTCCTTTTCTCCATCCCTCTAAAATGTCACTTCCCCATCATGCGCAATAAGGGATGCCGATATCACATTATCTACTCCCATAAGTCCCTTCACTAGGCTCCCCTCTTCCTTCACTCTCACTTCTATCGCCATATCCAGATGGTCCTGTGTCAGATTCCTTGCCTTGACCTTATAAAGGGAACAATATTTTTTGACCATTTCCATAATCATCTCTTCATTTTCAAATGTGCTTGCATTGACTAGCAGAATCTGCGGCGACTTTGCAATGGGAAGATGATCTGCAGCCAGCAATCCCAACGTCAGAACCGCTGATGCAATAACTGCTATAACTGCAAATCCCGCTCCGCAGATAATCCCTGCGCTGATTGCCCAGAATAAAAAGACCAGATCCATGGGATCTTTAATCGCGGTCCTAAACCTTACAATAGACAACGCCCCCACCATACCAAGGGAAATGACGATATTGGACTGTATGGTCAAAATGATTGCCGCCGTGAGAATGGCGATTGCCGGAAGGGACATATTAAAATTCTTATTGTAAAATGCATTTCTGTTGAGCAGCCGATATACCATAAAAATATAAGCTGAAATTAAAATCGTGATCAGCATACACACACAAATCGACTTTACCGTCAGATTCGTTGAGGCATATCCCTCCAAAAAAGATTTCTTAAAAATATCGATGTAATTCATACTCTGATGCCTCCATAAACGTTGTATCTTCTGCATAAATAGTACTTGGAAAAGCTGCTCCAAGAAAGGTTGCCCATCTGTAAAGCATTTTTTATATAATCAGGCAGATATTCATCCCATTTCACCTCTAAGACGCCACATCCCCTCTCCATGACTGGTCTTAAAATGAGCGCCTGCTCCAGAAATCTTCCTATTTCATTGGATGAACTGATGGCTTCATCAAAGGTGATGCGCACATTTCCATTCCTCTCCACAAAAGGATAACGGACATATTCTACAATGACCTTTGGACGCATATTCTTCATGCGCATTTCCGTCAAGAGCTGCTTTAAACAGTCTGTCATATCCTCTGATACAAGGGGAACCGTTCCCCCCATCAGCTGTCTGCACTGCTCCTCGCTGATACGGTTCTGGGTCTTCAACGTCATTCCCCGGACCTTGCTCTTTTTCTCCAGTGCGATCCGGCTGATATTTCCGTTGTAAATGCGGATCCGGTATTTATCCCGCTCCCCAATTCCGCCTTCGTTCTCATAATAGCATCTATCTTCCAAATCGTCAAAGTACAGACTCCTGATTCTGTAAAAACCATCAAAGCCCACATGTTCATCTCTTTTTAAGATGGCACGGGCTCTGGTCTTTAGAACCGCATTCTGCATAGCGTCGCATACATACTTATACTCATGCCTGTATTTTGCTTCCGTATACTTTTCTGTCATTTTGTGCTGTCCTCATCTATATCTACCGCACCGCTGCACCGTATCTCTTCCCTGACAGAATACAAATCCTTCCTGCAGTCCTTGATAGAGACATGGCTGTCTGCATAAATTGCATTTTCACCTGCCGTCAGTTTCAGTGTCCCTCCCTGTACCATCACATATCCTTGGTCACTATTTGTGCGGATGCCTGTCCCCTCGCACTCTGCCTCCACATTACTCTCTTCGATAATGACTCCGTCGTTGCCCCTGATTCCATTGTTCTTCGCCCTGATATATACATCTGTTCCAATGATCCTGACACGGTCCTTAGAGCGCACAGCATCGTGATAATAACCATATACATTCAGTCTGCCGCCTCCGTTTATTGTAAGGTCACAATTACTGAAGATACAAGCCTCCGCATCAGAAGCATATTCCGGGCTGTCATAAATCACATTTTCTGTGTTTTCCTTCAACGTGACTATTATTTTTCCCGCCTGCCTGCCATACAGTACTGGTCCCTCCTTTGCATGAAGCTCCACGCCGTCAAAGATAAGGTGCACAATCTCATCATCATAAGATTGAATCACCAGATTGCAATCATCTGATTTGCCGGAAATAAGATAATCTCCCCCCTTGCAAATCGTAAGGCGCCCCGCTTCATAAGTATATAGCCCCGCTTCCTGCCTGCCTTCTGCCAATTGGTCTAAATGAATCTCTGTTTCATCGGTGCTTTCCGTTCTTCTGTCTATATCCGTAATTTCATAGGATATGCTTTCCCCAAGGTTCTCCGTCTCCGGCTCCTTTACAGGCGTCCCAACACTGGCATTAAGCAGTCTCCCGCAGCCGGAAAGCAAAATCATATTCAAAAATAGTAGGGGCAAAATCCTGAGCTTGTTGATCTTCATCCTATCCTCTCTTAGTCACAATACTTTTCCATTTCTTTTTCCAGACATGGTATGATAAATTCACGTCTTTTTCTGAAAAAATCGTCTATATGCTGTATATAGGAATCATACTCCTGTGTTCCTATGTCAGATGCGATAAATCTCTGATGGCTTTTTATGACCTGCGCCTCATACCTTTCTTTCCACTGCAGCAATCTTTCATGCACGCTTTCATAATCAAAGACCGTATCGGCAATTTCAATAAACGTATCTGTAAACTGCTCTCTAAAATCCTGATTCTCAAGCAGGCTGATGATGAGTCCTTCATCCATCAAGCTAAAGTCTTCTTTCCACCACTCGGAATCCACAAAAGTGTCATTGTCAAATCCATCCAGCGCCCCATCTAAATCATAAAGCATGAACCGCCACCTGCCGTCCTCAAATTTCCCATCGCCGGCACGTATAGAGCGCCACAGTGCGATATTCTTGTCAAAGCTCACATCATTATTGTCTATATACAGTTGTATACAGTAAAAATCGATCAAGCTTTGCATATCGATCAGTTCATTTGCCTTTTGATAATTCTCCGGATCCGTCATATCATTTTCAGAAATAAAGCAGATCATATCATTATAATCATTCCACGCATCCCATCCTCCTATGCTGTCTGCACCGGAGTCTATCATCCAGATATTGTTCTTGTCGATTCCATAGTGGCTGCAAAAATAATCCTCTCTATAACGTTCTCTAATATTATAGATGCCCCAATACTCCCCGTTTAAGAATACCACACAGGGCTTCGATGCCTGTATGGAAACCAGCCTGCCCTCTGCCAGCGACTGCAGGAACGGATCATAGATCTTGCTTCCCGGATGGTCTGTTCCTCCGTTCCGAATCTTGACAGAATCATATTCCATTCCTTCAAAAAAATCATACTGAAGCACTTTGTTCCCATCGTAAATATCCCTGGCGTACACATTAAAGGACTTCTGTGCCGCGTTCCGGGTAGACTGGCCGGCAATCCTGATCCCGGCTTCCTGCTTGAGCCTCTCCTTATGGTCTTCGTCAAAATAAATAAGGCATGCGCTCCGCTCCCACTCTTTTCCTGAATGATAGGCATTGGTTGACATGTATCGATAACGGATGCCCCCGTCTTCCCCCACGTAAGAACTGGGTACCTCCCCCTCTATAAGCCCTGCTGCCTCATCATACGCCTTCAGCGCGTTCCCGTTTCCATAAATTCCGCTCTCACCGTCAAATAAGTAATCCGGGTCTGTCACCATGGACAAAACAGCATATCCTGCATAATCTGGTTTCGCATCAAAGCCTACAAAGTACGTTTCCGTGGCAATGCTGCTTACTTCACTGCCGTCCGGCGATGCGGCAATGGCGCGCACCACAGTTGCCTTATCCACCTTAAACCCAGGCACATACTCCATTTCAGCCGTTAAATCCGTGCGGGCAGAATAGACATTTTCATTCAGACTCGCATCCGTAATCCGCAGCGGCTCCTCATACCGCGGGGAATCTGCGGTGGGCTCGCTCCCATCCAATGTATAGTAAATAATCTGTCCCCTGCCTGCACTCATTTCAAGCAAGAAGACATCCTCATAAAAACCGCTTTTAACGGAAAACTCCGGTTCTTCCAAGGTCACATCCGGAAGTACATGCGCCTTTCCATTTCCCATGCCTGCTGTGGGAAGCTGCCTTCGCCACGTATCTCCTCCGTCCTCCACCCTGGCAAAGACCGTATTATAAGCAAGCGCCGGAACTTCCGCCGTATCTATGATCTGCCCCTTGTCATTGCTTAAATAAATTGCCTCGCCGCCGCTGGAAATCTTAAAAGAAGCGTGCCCGATCATGCCGCTGTCCGTTCCGTCCACCCAGATCAGCACATATCCTCTTGCCGGAATAACCATACTGTCAAGAGGACATTTGTTTAATTCGTTTTTGCTGTCCGACAGAGAAAATCCCGTCAGCGAAACCGGCACAGACGCCGGATTATACAACTCCACATAATCAGAATAATTGCCGTCGTCATCCGCAATCAAAGAAAAATTATTGCTGCAGACCTCGTTGATTACAATATCGTCGCCTGCCGCAGACGAATAGCAAAGAATGCCTGTCAACGTGCAAAGAAGAAACCCAGAGACAAGCACGAACCCTATTCTGATTTTTCTGCTTATACATCGTACGTTCCATTTCTTCATTGTTTCGTCATAATCACCTTATCTTTGCCATAAAAGCGTGCCACCACTCGATTCGTGAATGCTTCAGGGTTCTCTGTGACCGGCATATGCATCAACGGACCTTGTTTGTCATTAATCGGACAAAGATACGCTTCCTTGATGGAGTCATCCAATAAGACTTCCATTTGCGATGCAATTTGATTTTTAAAGTCTGCTGCCTGTCCGCTCATGACATATTCACAGGAACGATAAAAGACGCTGTTTTTAATCGTTCCTAAATGTAAGAGCACAATCAATCCGCACACAATGATCGTCGGAAGCAAAATCACCTTGCGGTATCGTACCCCATCAATCTCATAGGAAGCATCCTTTTTTCTTTTCTTATTTATCATCCATATTTCCACATAAATAATAGATGCAGCTGCTGCCAATATAAAAGCAGCATATTGCATTGTGGCAGGACCCAGTGATACTTCTACTGCCGCATAAAATTCTGGTGCGAACATTGCTGCATAGGTACCGTACATAAATAATACAAAAATTGCAGGATACTTGACGTTAAATAAATGTTCCGCTTTGCCTAAGCATTCCCACATTACCACTGCCAGCACCAGGAATAAAGCAAAGATAAAAGTCTTTTCAGAAAAATACTCCCCGATCCTGACAATTCCCTCTGTCAACGACTGTATAATCGTTTCGACGATCCGGGAGAAACTCAGTTCGTATTCGCTCCCGCCTCGTACAGACCGCACTGCATTTCCAGGCATCATGATCTGTATGATCATCGCAATGCTTCCGCAGACAAAAGGAATGAGCATCCAGAATATTTTTTTATTTTTCCTGAAACGGACTACCACTGCCAGCCCATATACCATGAACAGCATCAGCATAGAAAAATAACTGCTTCCGCCAATCATGACTGCCCCTACAGCGGAATAAACAACATATCTATACTTGCCGGTTCTGTCAAACTTTGAAAGAAATCCCAATAACATCATCGCCACTGCATGAGGCATCATATAATGCATTGCCCCCACATACCAATACATGCCGATTGCCGTGCTCGGAATAAACTGATATGTGGCAATCAAAATAATAGAGGATACCATCGCACTTTCATACCACTTCATTCCCAGCCTGTTTACCAATACCTCATGCACAAAATAATGTGTTGATAGAATCACAATCGCTGTCATGAACAGCGGTACGATCCAAAAACTGTAAGGTACAAAGACCTCAGGCATCCACGTAAACATGAATACCGAAAACCAATCCCCGTTCCATCCTTTAAGCATGCTTTCGGTGGTCTCCAATCCAGCTTTAAATACTTCCAGGAAGGAATGGGTATTTACCCATGCCATGCGGCTGTTTGCGGAATAGCCGTAATCGTCCCCGGAGGGTCTCGCATAGAAAGCCAGATACCAGATTGGCAGCATAGAAAATATAAACGCAGCAATTGCAGCAATTGATATTTTTTTGGTGTCCAACCACTTGACGATACGGTCAAATGTGCAAAGCAATTTTTTTCTCATCTTTCTTTTCCTCTGTTTCCCTGCTTACTCTTCCTGGCAGCAAATACATTTACAGATTCCCTCATAATAATTTTCAAACTGATATTTTTCTTTTACGTCTTTATAACCATTTCTGCCCATTTTCATCAAAAGACTCGTATCCACTATGATCTTTTCCATCGCTTCCTTTAGGCTTTCTTCATCATTATCTTTAAATAAATACCCATTGTGCCCATTCTCCACATAGCAGGCGGAACCATTGCTGTCGCTGCAGATAACCGGTATGGAAAATGCCATTGCTTCCAGCTGGGAAATACTTGCAGGTTCCATGGTGCTGGGAAGCACGAACAAATCCGTCTCTTGATAAGCCTGATCCATTTCTTTCCGGCTTAAGTTCCGGCGCAGTGTAATCCAGTCTTCCAGATTATTTTCCTGTATATATTTCTGTATCATATCATAGTAATTTTGCTGTGCCTTGCTGGTACATTCCCCAGTTATCGTTAAATGAATATTGTACACCATACGTAGTTGTTTGACAACCCTGGCTATCATCAACAGATTTTTACGCTTTTCATATTTGCCCACCGTAAAAATGCGCACCCTTCCATCCGGACAGTACCTCTTTTCTTCTGGTCCGCATGCAGGCTCCATGACGAAGGGCACAAAAAAAACGCACGGCTCCTTTTCTTTTCCCTCTCCGGGTGTTCCCATGACCGGCGTCATGCGCACCTTGGGAGTCAATTTTTTGATGATCCGGTGTGCCGTATCTCTTTTCACATTTTCATAGACAGGACTTTGATTATACAAAATCGTCCGCAGCCGGAGCACCCTGCAGATCAGATAGGTGACGACAGAATAGATGGAACGTTCCCTGATGATTGCCACATCGGGATATTCCTTCTTTATTCTTCGATACATTTTGATAATGGGAGGAAATCCGAAGCGCAATTTCCAATCCCCTGCCAGCGCATTTTTTTTATGAAAAATATGCACATATAACTTGTTGACTAAGAGAAATAAGGGGGAATATCCTATAATTTCCGGCGTAAGACAGGAATAATCTTCTATTTTCCCAGCATAATGGCTGAAAAAAGAAACCTTATGCCCCTCTTTTTTTAATCCTTCCATAATTGGTATCTGGTTCGTGTGATACCTCGGCGCCACATATAAAAATTTCATGATAATACCTTGTTCCATTCTGCCATAACCGTTTCCTCTGAAAACCGCTGGCGCACTTTTACCGCCTCTTTGCCAAGCCGGTCCGCCAGTTCTTCGCAGGACGCCAGCCTGCTCATGGCTTCTTCCATTTTTTCTGCGTCCCCCACCGGAACCAACAGACCGTTTTCCTCATGGGTGATGCACAGTTTCGATCCCCCAATGGGGCAATCCGTCGCCACCGCCGGCAGCCCTAATGCCATTGCTTCCAGCAATGCATTGGAAATTCCCTCATAATCCGAGGGAAGCACATACATGCCGGCATCTTTAATTTTTTCATGTACATCCGGGGCATATCCTTCAAACCTTACCGCCCTTGCTATGCCAAGCTCTCGGGAGAGATTCTCTAATCCTGTAAGCAGTTCTCCCCTGCCGTATATGTGAAGCGTATACGCAGGATATTTCTTATGAAAAACGGCAAACGCCTTAAGCAGAAGGGGATAATTCTTCTGCGGCTCTAATCTCCCCACCGCCACAATCGTTTTCTTTCTTGCTCCCTCGTAAGGCGGAATGATTGTCCCTGAAATCGGGTTGGGAATCACACATCCCTTCTCCCTTAATCTCTTTGGAAAGCATTCTAAGGCGTCCTTGGTCTGAAATACGAGCCGGTCAGCACAGCCGAACACTTTGTTTCTAAAATAAGGATGTGGGCACGCCGCCGGGTCATTTCGTTCTGAAATCACAAGCCGGTTTTTTAATCCCAGATGTGCTATAGCCGTGTAGAAATTACTGCCAAGCCCAAAGGATACGATTACGCCGTCCTTATTCTGACGGAAAAGTGCACGCAGCTTTTGTATTCGTTTTAAGCGCTTCCCCAGCTTTCCGCCGGAAGTTCCGCCGATGGAAATCACCTGAATCTTCGGGTCCAGCTGATAGTCCACCCGCTCTCCTGCGGTCATGACAATCATTACCTGGTGACCATCTTTCATCAGATGGCTTGCAAGTATGGAAATGACTCTTTCCGCTCCGCCGCCTGCCATACTTGCAACTGTAAATAATATTTTCATTTGTCTGATTCCTTGATAAACTTATTTTCCTTCAGAGAATACTTCCCGCCCTTTAAGAACTTATGCTTTACCACCCACCAGCCGGGCACCCAGATATATTTATGCATAGCGGGTGAAGCGCTTCCAATCATCCAGCAATTCCTGTCACATTTGCGTGTGCACTCCCTGACTTCCTGCGCCTTGCTGGAATTCCACAGCTCGTCCCAGCTCTGCCTGCGCAGGTTTCCCATGACTGCTTTCTCTGCCATGCCATTGCAGGGTATGACATCACAGAAAGGGTCTATGAAAAATGCATTTTTCGACATATCACAGGGCAGGAGCCTTTTATTTCCATAAATATAATTGATCAGTCCATGATTGAAATAAGCCCTGAACCATTTTTTGGGCGATTTACTCTTTAACAATTCATTGATCAGTTTTTCAAAGTTCTGAGCAACCTTAAGTTTATCATCAATCTTATTATCTGTTTTTCTGAAGTAAAAAGAATTGTGAAGGGTTGCCGTTGCAAATTCCATGTTCATATCATTGGCAATGTTATACAGCGGCACCAGGTCCTCGCAGTTCATATCCTGCACGGTCATGCCAAATCCTACATCCGGGTGTCCCATCTCCACCAAGGTCTTGAGCGTCTGATACCCTCTGTTGAACCCGTCCGGTATTCCCCTTATCTTATCATTGGTTTCCTGCAGCCCTTCGATGCTGATACGGATCCCCACCTTGGGAAACTGTCTGCACAGCGCAATAATCCTGTCTGTAAAATATCCATTGGTGGAAATAACGATTCTGTCCGATTTCTTATACAGTTCCCTCACGATATCGGGAATGTCCCGTCTCACAAACGGTTCTCCGCCTGTGATATTGGTAAATGCCATCTCAGGCAGTTTTTTGATCTCCTCTAATGTGATCTCTTCGCTTGGTTTACTTGGATCCTTAAAGCAATCACACATGTTGCATCTGGCATTACACCTGTAAGTTACGATTACCGTTCCATATAACGTTCTTTTTGCCATAAACACACACCTTCCTTTGGCTTCCTTCTATACTCTTATTGATAATAGGAAATAAGTTTATCACAATAGCTCTCTACAGAATCAAATACAATGTTTGTACACTCTTTCGTCAGTCTTTCCACTTCTTCCGGATGATTCCAGAGAAATTCGATTCTCTGGCACAGTTGTTCCTCATTACCGCTTTCAAACAAATATCCTGTAACAGAGTCCTTAATGAGCTCCGGCACACCGCCAATCTTCGCGCCAATCACGGGCGTTTTGTAGGCAAGCGATTCCATGACCGCAAAAGGGCAGTTTTCATTACATTCTGAAGGAAAGATAGAAAATCTGGCATTGTGGATCAATTCCTTCAGTTCTTTGCCGGTAGTAAATCCCTTATTGGTAATATTCATCGCCACATTCACCTGTTCCTCATACGGACCGTTGCCCGCAAAGACAAAAGGAATGGCGGACAGCTTTTTACATACCTTAAGCAGCGTCTCTATCCCCTTCTCTTTCGAGTACCGCCCAAAGTAGAGAACATAGGGTTCTATTTCCTTTTTCGTCCCTTCGCCTTCCTTAAACGGCTCGATAAAATTATGCATCACTACCGTTTTTCCTTTCAGTTCCCGACAGGTATCCAGCTTTTCTTTCAAGAAGGCGCTTGGACAGATTGCCGTATCGATCAGCCTGTAGGTCCCCAGGTTTCTATACAGAAAGGCTTCTACGCTTCCCAGCAGACTTTTGGCAAAGGAACCATGGATACATTTATACTTGGCGCAGTTCCATGGGCTCCCCCCGACGCACTTTGTGCAGCGCTCTTTGCTGATATACTGCTGCATCAAATGATTGGGACAGACAAGCTGACTGTCATGGGCTGTAAAGACGATTTTCACCTTGCCTGCAGTCTTCCGGCGGTACTTGTCAATCTCATACAGAATGGACGGCGTCAGCTGAAAATTAAAGTTGTTCAGATGAACCGCATCCGGTCCAAAATCCTCTAAAACCTTTCTGATCTTGCGTCTGGCTTCCCTGGAATAGATAATCTTAAATGGATATAAGATTCTGGCAAACCTTCCTGTATGAAAATCCATGTCGGAAGTATAGCTTTCCACCCTGTTCCCTACAATCCTTCCTTCATGCTCCATCCCAAAGAATTGAACCTCATGTCCCATCTTCTGAAGCTGCTCACCCAGGCGGAAAATATAGGTCTCAGAACCTCCATTCGGATATAAAAATTTGTTTACAATCAATATTTTCATATGCTATCCGTTTTCTATCCTATCCTTTCTTCCAAAGTTGGGATAAATAAAAAAGTGCATCCACCGGAATCTTCTCATGATTTCCGCCGCCGCAACAGGAAGCAGAATCCCCCCTGCAATGCCAAGGACCATGTGTACCCCAAGATTCATGATCCCCATTTTACACAAAACGCTTCTGATTCCGGCAGAAGCTATGGTATGCATCAAAAAAACGGGAAGTGTATTGCGCCTGCTGAACAAAACAAACCTTTCAGAAACCCGGCAATTTAAAAACAAGGATGTTTCCAATACTAAGGCACACCCACATATTCCCACGATAAGACTATAGGGAATCCAAAGGCACATGTCCATCTCTTTATTATATCCTATCATGCTGATTGGAAACAGCAAAAAAGAAAATGCCCATAATCTTCTGTCAACTTTTATCTTTTCGTGGAAAATCCCCAGCGCCATGCCTGCCACAAACCATATTTCCCTGTGTGCCACGCCCCCGATAAAATACACTTCCTTGACCGTCTCATTTTGATGAAAAAGGTAAATAAAAGCTGATATTGCAAGCGCTGCCCCTGCCTGTTTTCCGCTTTTGAAAGTCGGTGTGATCAAAAAGAGGAAAAACAGGATATATAAGTACCAGTACGGTGACATAGGCTCAAACAGCAGCGTTTTGAGCAGCGAAATGCTGTTTTCTTCATTCACTGATCCCTGGAACAATTCCTTCATCAAGAAAGATGCAGAAGAAAAAGCCACGTAAGGAACTCCCAGGTTTATCAATTTCCGTAAAACATTATCCTTCCACTCTTGCCTCGTGGTCACTTGACTGTTTCTCTGATACAGATAACCGCTGCAGATGAAGAACAAGGGCACATGAAACAGGTAGATGGTATGTTCAAACCACTGATATCCTTTTGTTACTTCCATAATGCCGCTTTTTTCCATACTCTGGAAAAAATGTCCCAAAAGCACCAGCATACATGCAACCCATTTTACAATGTCAATCCACGGCTCCTTAGTCCTGCTTTTGTCCATTCAGCTCTCCTTTGCTATATACCTGTATGGTTTTATCCACCACATCATCCCAATTGTATTTGCTGCATATAAAAGGCGCACTGTCTTCCTTATATTTTTGTACTTCCTCAGGATGGGCAAGCAGAAAGGAGAGTTTCTCCCGTAAATCATTGCTGTCGCTTTTCTTAAAGCAGACCGCTTTGTCCTCCACTACCTCCATATTTTCTGGAATATCACTGACCACGCAGCAGTTGCCGTAGCTCATAGCTTCCAAAAGACTGAGCGCCATCCCTTCCACATCGCTGGGCAGGGCAAAAAGGTAGGCATTGGAATACAGTTCTTCCAATTCTCTTCCCTGAACAAACCCAGTCATAATAATATTTGCATCCGACTTGACCTCCTGGTAAATCTGGGCTCTATACTCTGCCGCGTGACTGTTTCCGCCTGCTATGACCAGTTTTTTATCTGTTTTAAGCTGCTTATAAGCATCAATCAGGTAGTGGACTCCCTTTTCCGGCACCAGCCTTGCCAAAAACAGAATGTAGTCCTCCCCCTCTAAACCGTACTTCTCGTTAATAATATCACATTTTCTTTTTTCCGGCTCTTCAATTCCATTGGGAATATAAATCGTCTCTCTGTGGTAGGTCTCCCTAAAATATTCCTGCACATTGCGGGACAGCACAATGACCGCATCCGCCCTTTTTGCCGCCTGCTTTTCACCATACTGCAGCATTTTTGAAGCAAAATTTCCCCATTTTGATCTCTGCCAGTCCAGGCCATGAATCGTTGCAATCGTCCTCTTTCCAAAAAACTTGGGAATCCCAAGCATGATACATGGTCCCTCTGCATGGAAATGAATCACTCCATAGCCTCCGAACAATGCCCTGATAGTTGCCAGAAAAGAGTATACGATGGCGTTTAGACTGCTGCTTTTAAAAGTGGGAATGGTGATCAGACGGATACCGTTATATATTTTTCCTCGTTTCTCGTCAAATTCCTTTCCCGAAACGTGATACCCTGACCGATTGTAGGCTTCCACATGATATCCTCTTTCTGTCAGCCTTGTGGAAATCTCATCCACCACGATTTCCACCCCGCCTTCTCTGGAGGGAATCCGCTTATGTCCGATCATAGCCACTTTTTTATATTTATTTTCTTTCCTGTAAACATGATTTTCTTTAATTACGTGGAAAAGAAAAGACGCATTAGTGGTCAGATATCTGGTAAACAATCTTCTTGGATCCTGAATCAGTCTGTACAGCCACTCGAGGCAAAGTTCCTGTACCCACCCTGGCGCCCGCTTCACCGTTCCGGCGCAAAAGTCAAATGCCGCCCCCACTCCAAGCATGAGCCCGCACACCTTAAACTGATGTTCATACATCCAGATTTCCTGCTTAGGAGCCCCAAGCGCCACCCAGATAAAGTCAGGCTTTGCCTCATTAATCTTTCGGACGATTTCCTCGTCCTCCTCCTTCGTTAGTGTCCGATAAGGCGGCGAATACATGCCGACGATTTTAAGCCACGGATACTGCCGTTTAAGTTCTGCTCTCAATTTATCGATGGTTTCCTCAGAACCGCCGTAAAAGTAATGACGATATCCCTTTTCTCTGGAAACTTGAAAAATCCTGGGCATCAAATCCGGTCCCGGCACCCGCCCTGCATCGTAAAATTTTCTCAATCTGCATACGATTGCCAGCGGTTTCCCATCAGGCAATGCCATGGCGCCGCTGTTCTGCACCACATTATACGCTTTGTCACGGAAGGACATCATGGTGGTGTGCACGTTGGAAACGCAGATATAGTTCCCTTTAAGCTCCTCCAGATTGTCTGTCAGATAGTCCACCGTCTCCTCCATGTTGGTGACACTGATATTTGTATTTAAGATTTTACAATAACGCAGTTGTTTTCTCATCATTTTTATCCCTTACATCTCCGCTCTCTTCTGCGGACAGCGCTCCATATCCCTATGCTTCCCGCCCCGTAGACAAAAAATACCGTCACAACCGTCCCGCAGACTGTATTACGAATCCTCTCTACCGCAGCAATATTTCCGACAAATGGCACCATATCCGTATGTTCATCTACATATCCAAGTACCATATCTCCTGCCTGGGGAAGCTCATTTTCTGAAGAAAGGTGATAGGTTTCCTCAATATCCCCTGTATCTTCAAAAGCAGTTCTTGGCATAATATACCGCTCCGGCATTTTGGCAAGCGCAAAGCAGATTCCGCCTGCTGCCATGCCCAAAAAAAGCGACAGCAAAACAAGTTTTGTTTTATAAGCCAAAGCCGTTTCGTTTACACACTTCAAAAACGTCTTGAAGTCAAAGAGCGTGATTGAAAATTCCCTATCAAATCTGCCCAAGAGAGGGAATTTTCTTTTCTCCCCCGTCATTCTGCCGCTAAACAGCATGGCTCCGATAAAGACCAAGGTCACATTCTTAAATGAAGTATTGAACAAAAACGGTTCCGTCACCCCTGCAATCAGGCATGCCAGCGTTACACATAATAAAACGCCGTCCTGTTCACGGGTTTTAAGAAAGATCAAAATCTCATAAGCAGCCGCAGCAAGTATAAAGAAAACAAGTCCATAGGTGATAAAGGCAAACACATAAGAATTATCCATCGTGCGCATGGATGTGATCAGCCCCGCTGTATCTACCCCCAAAAGCTGCGCCGGCTGGTTCTGCAAAAACCATTGGGACAGTACAAGCCTGTTGTTCACCGCCTTGTTGACCAGCTCAAATGCTTTCCCCTTAAGTACCAGCGGCGCTGCCAGTGAAAGCAGTACGCAGAAGGGCAGGCAAAACTGTATCAAAATCTGTTCCCACCTGCTGAATTTCCTTCTAAAGCTCCAATAAAGAGCCAGCAAGAGCAATATGCTCACCGCCAAAAAACCCGTGCTGCTCAAGGAATACATAAATACATATAAATTAAGCGCCATAAGCCCTGCGAAAGTCTTAAACTTAAATTTATCCTGCATAAGGTATACAACAAAGCATGCCAATATCAAATAGGAAATATGGAGCACATTTGGATGTGCATATCCAAGGCTCCAGCGGATGATTCTACCCATCCCCAGCTTATCGTGAACTTTGAACGGACTGTCCAGCAGATGAAAAGAGGTGAGGAGAAACAAGCCTCCGAAAGAGAGGATCCATGTCACAAGTCCCACCCGGAACACCCTTTTCACATCCATGCCTTTCATACCGCAAACCAGCAGGATACAGAAGAGCGCCCCTTTTTCATGGGTATTCAGATAGATGACCATTCCAAGCAGCACTAAAAGTGCACAGAGCACGAGTTCACTTAACGCATACTCCGTGAAAAACTGCTTCATAACCCACCCGCAAAGGGCAATCACCAAAAAAACCTTGAACATCGCCTGTCCGTCATACAGCCCAATTCCCTTGGCAAACAGTAGCGATACAAAAAAAATATAAAAACATAACTCCGACAGCTTTACCGGATATTTTTTCAAAAATTCACTCATGCTATCTTTCTTCCCTTGCAAAAATCTCTCCTGCCCTGTCAATAAACGTCCATCCCTGCCACAATTCATACATGCGCTCCGGTTCAAAGACCTGGGAATTTTTATGAACGGCAGGACGTATCATCACTTTTCCCTCATTGGGATTCAATCTGGCTCCCCAGAAGCTAAAGGTGGAATTTGCGCAGATGTTATGCTTGCAGAAGCTCATAAGCTGCATATCATAAAAACTGTCCTGCCCTTTATTAAAGTCCATAACCGTATACTTATCGCCCTGATACATTCTCCTCGCATATGCTGCATCATCGCTGAACACATAGAAATGCGCATCGGGAAACATACCAAGCATGTAATGAATGGCGCTTTGATAGTATTCCTCCGTACAGATGCCGCCAAACATGGCTTTGTTCACTTCATCTAAATAGTCCCCTCTGCGGATATGGATGCTCACCGAACAGCAGCTTTTTATTTCTTTTTCCATCTCCCGCTGCAAGGGATTTGCCGATGGGGGAAATTGAATCTTTTCCCGCAGATCATACAAGATATCCCCGTAATATTTCTCGCAGGCAAAATAGCCGCTTATATACATATCCTCAAATTCAAAGATCTCAGGATGATACATTTCTGACTCACGAAACCATTTCACGCCTCCCGGCAAAAGTTTCCTACGCAGCCTTCCGGCTATCCCCTCCGAACCAATCAGCTGTGCCTTTTCCTCCAGGGTACATACCTCGTAAACCAGCCTGTCTAACCGGTCAAGTTCCAATTCCCTATGTGTCAGCTCTTTATTTTTGTTATCCTGTTGTGTGAACCAGGAAATATCCAGCCTCGCCTCTTTTCCCATACGCACCATTTTCCTGTACAGTGCATATTGTTGAAGCTGATTTCCAAGTCCCCCCATTAATTGAACGATGATCAATCCTTTTCATCCTTTCTCATCTGCTTTAAAGCGTTACCGTTAAAAATGTATCCGCAAGCCTTCAATTTCAATATCCTCAGGCACAATGCCGCTGTCTTTCCTCACATAAAGGGTCAAGGTACCACATTCCACCTCGGTAAAATCTGACAAATCGACGGTGGGTGTATAACACCAATGCCTGTCCTCCTGATTATACATGACTACAATATCCATATCATCATAGTCCTGTTCTTCCATCATCTCATCCGGGTAGTCCAGATTCACATCGCAGACCCGATTGATCAGTTGCTCTTCTTCTGTCCAAAAATATACATTATCATATCCATGCACCAGCATCCAATAGTTTAAAGTCAGATTGCCCTCTTCATTGGGACGGAAACAAGATAAAACTTTCGTATCCTGGTCAGACCATTCCAACACGGTTTCAAGCATTGTATTTACGCTTTGCCCCCTGTACCGGAAGTAATCAGCCTCCCTTAAGGCTACCCTGCCATGTGCTGCCAAAAGCAGCCAAAGCCCAAGCACATACACCATTCTCCGTTTGCCGGACAAGGGCTTCCACTTAGGAATTATAATTACAAAGAATAAAGCCGCCCCGATCGAACTGGGAAGGATATACCGTTCTCCCAAACCGGTCTGTCCAAAGATGACAAGCTGGGGAAGCAGGAAAGAAGCAGCCAAAAGCATTTCTTTCCAAAGCTTCTTCAAATCCTCCCAATAGGTAAGCAAAATCAATATAAATAAGATGCCAAACCGCTTATACCACTTCAAATCGTTAGCAAAAGACCTCTGTAATGCCTCTGCATAAACTTTCAGCGGAATCGACGCATCAAGTCCTACCATATCATAGTCATTAACTCCTACGAATACTACAATAACAAATACCAACACCAGAAAAATAAGTCCCAGCGTCAAGAGATACCAAAAGCGGTTGCGTATACACTTCCAGATTCTCCTCCATGTAAGGGCGGTCTCCCCATCCTTCTGAAGTTCACTGTAAAGCACATACAGCATCAGAAACGGAATCAGAAGAATGAACGACTCTTTAAAATTGCTCATGATAAAAAACAGTACGATACTTAAAACTGCCCAAATTTTTCTTTGATTCTCGAGATAACGCAGCATACAGTAAAACCCAACCGCAAAAAACATCGTACACTGTGATTCCTGCGGTCCTAGTTTCCACCATGCCGCAGATTGATATCCTACCAGCGACAGCGCTGCGAACAAAAAGGAATAGAATTTCGTTGCCCCCATCCGCCTTCCGCAGTAATACAAAAAGATGCAGGCAATGGTAATCTCTGCTGCTTTCACAAGCGAATACCCGGTAAGCCCCACTCCAAATATACAAGTACTTAATATTCTTGTTGCATAATAAGCCGGCTCATACCGCAAAGTAAAATCCTGACGCAGCTTCCTTGCAATCAATTCCCACACACTTTTTCCTTCGTTCCGCATCTGGTGAATCCATTCCAAAAACTCATGATCATCCACCAAATGATAACCGCTTGTGAGTGTCCCCATCCCGATGATAATGCCCAAAACCATAAGGGCAGACAGCAAAATGACCAGAACCAATTCCCATCTCTTTCCTATGCCCTCAATTTTCTCATTCAACTTTTTAATGCAGTTCATGCTAATTTCCTTTCTCCTGTGTCAGTGCAAACAAAGATAATGCCGGACCTAATGACCATGGATAAGTCCCATAGACCTGCGGATACAAGCAAAATCCCTGGCATTCGGCAAGGCACTGGTCTATTTTTCCATCCTTTACCATCTGAAATAGGGCATCCCGTCCCCGGGTCATCCGCGATCTATGTATCCCAATCAATACTTTGGTATCCAACGATCTGGCAATGGCGTATAAAATCATCGCCGTTGCAGACGTATCTACGGGACCTTCTTTTGCCTCCAGCTGCCAGCTGTAAAGACCGTTTTCCCGCTGGTATGCCTCTACTTTATCCACAATCCTCCTGTATGCCTGTTTTATCACTTCATAGCTTGGCCGGGTTTCCTCGATGTAAGCAAGAGACTCGCTCATTCCCATCAGCAGCCAGCCCACTGCTCTTCCCCATCCTATAATGCCATATTTTATTCCATTTTCATACTGATATCCATGATAAGGAAGATTGGTCTTTGCGTCCATGCCAAACTCCACAAAATTCTGTATCTGCGCTACAGCAAGATTCACCGTGTTCATATCGCTATAAGTACTGCCATATTTGCATAAAAACGGGCACACCATCCCAATCATATCTGCAAAAATAAATCCATTCTTCTGCTTGGGTCTGTATGGAAGGCTGCCGCTTCTATCTGTTTCATGCTCCATCAAAAAACGTGCGATCTTATCTGCCGCCTGCTTGTATTTTTCTTCTCCTGTAATCTGATGCAGATCGATAAGCGCCATCCCGCTGACTGCATCATCCAAAAAATACAGTTTGCACTGCTTGTTGATCCACCGGTCATAGTAGCGTTTCAAACAATCCAGAATTTCCCTTGCTTCCTCTGAATTTTTGTGCTGCATATAATAATCTGCCAGTCCTTTTGCCAAAAGACCATTGGGCCAATTCACCCGGTCGACAGGCTCTGCTTTTCTGCCTGCTGCGCTTTTGATTATTCTTTTTATACGCCCGACTATCGTTCTCTTAGGATAATGTAATAACTGATATTCTGCTTCTTTCAACATTTCTTTCATCCTTCTTCCTCACTCCCATCCATTTTCCGTTTTTATTTCTTACCGCTTGATTTTTGCCGTCACAAGATTCTGCAAATACAAAAATTCTTCTGTCTTCCTGAAAAGCAGCCAAAATACCCCATTAAACACCACGCAGATGATTACAAACATCACGCCAAAAGAAAGCACTGTCACAGACGGCATCACCGCCAATTTTATTGCGCTTAAAGCTGCAAATAAAACGCACAAAAGTACGATATATTTGGCAGAATCTTTGAAATATTCCTGCACGGGCTGATCCAAAATCACCTTATAAATGATAATGGGCTTCGTCACATTCGCGATTAGTCCGGATACGATGGTGCCGATATAAATTCCCACAAGACCGACCCTCTGCACCAGCACAATGGAAAGAACAAGGTTCACCGCCCCCTGTATCAGCGCCAGGTACTTATCCTGTTCAAACACCCCCGCCGCTGTCTTAAAATTGGAAAGCACGATTCTGTCTCCCTTAAAATAATAGTCGATCAGTATGCAGATGACCACCGAAAAAGCAAGTGTCCGTTCTTCTCCCAGCCATAGCTGTATCAGCGGCGTCAGCAGCATGGAAAATCCCATGGCTGAAAAGCCGTAGATCCAGCATGCTGCAAACCGATACACCTTAAAAATCTGATACTGCTTCTGCCTTGATTCCGTGGCAAAGAGATTTCCAAAGCTGGACAGCACCGAATTAAAAATAATATTGACCACATTGGCAACGGAATTTAAGACCATATTATAATTGTCTACAAAGCCGCTTATGGTAGTACTGATAAAGCCGCTTATAATCATACTGTCTGTCTGGAGCCTTGCTACATCCCCTATCTTGTGGAGCATAAGCGCCTTGGTCTTGGTGACGATCTCCCCTGTTTCCTCTTTTGAAAGCTTTTTTACCTCTTTCTCTTTCAGATAGGGGTATCTATGGTTCAGATAGTAGCTGACAAAAATCTTCTGCAGCAATTCCACCCCTGCCGCCGTCAGAAGATATGCATAAAAGTTGCCGGTAGTAACGATCACGATCATCTGCAGAAGAACCGTTATCATTTTCGTGATCGTAATGATATTGGTCTGAATATAATTTTTCTGCTCCGCATTGATCAGACTGTATTTATATGAAACAAAATAGGTGCTCACAGTATTAAACAGAAAAATGAAGTAATATAATGTCAGATCCCGCACCGCAATGCCTTCTGCACTCTTAATCAGATACGGCAAAAAGGGCGCACAGGCAAGTCCCAAAACCGCTATCACGATTCCAATGATCCGGTATGCCTTTTTATATAACTGCATGTAGGACTTTACTTTTTCAACATCCCCCCTGGCAACAGGTTTATAAAGGCTGTAATTCAAAGCCGTTCCAATTCCTAGTTCCGCCATGGAAAGCACAGAAAGCATGTTGGTGTAAAGCCCGTTCACTCCATTTAGGGTATCTCCCAAATGATGAATGAACATGGTCCTTAGCACGAAATTAAGAATCTGTGTTATGAAGTTCCCAATCTGCCCGAATGCAATATTCTTTACGGCTGCCTGAACTCTTCCCATAATCTGTCTACTTCTTTCCCTGTCTCAATTGCCCTCTCTTTGTAGGATGGCATGATTTCTCTAAGTCTTCCCTTTACTTCCTCCTCATGCTCTAAAAGCCACCAAAAGCCTTCTGTCAAATCCTCTTTCTTTTGAAGGCTCTGGACGGGAAGCACATAATGTTCCTCCCCTCCAAACAAATCCCTTGCAATTCCCCTTGCCTTCACCGAATATCCCACTACCAATGTAGGCACCTCAGTAGAGTAAGCGGCAATCGTGGCATGGGTCCTGGCACCCACAAAAAAACGGCATCTGCTGATAAATCCCTTCAATTCTTCGCATGTACCGTCAGGCAGTTCCACCACCCTGCCGGTGGGGGCAAATGCCTCATACAACTCATGAATCGGCTTCCTGTCGTCATTCCGCTCCCACACCACATGAGGAATCAACGCAATCTGCATATTTGTGCGGTCGATAATCGATTGAATCAGCCTCCTGTAGTTTTCCATGGTGATGCCTGCCCTTTTCTCGTTATCCTGAATCATGGGGCTTACATTGATTCCAACCGTATTGTCTTTCGCAAATTTTTTCGGAAGAGGCAATTCTTTAGCTGAAAGCGTAAATGCCGGATCGGGAAAAAGAAAAATTTGAGGCTTGTTCCCTTCTCCACTTTCTTCTGCCATCTTCTTTAGTGCCTCATAAGTGATACTCTCCCTCGCAATAATGACGTGGTAGCGCATCAAATCCTGCACGATATGCTCCCTTGCAAGCAACTCCGGCTCGATGGAACATCCAAGAAGCATGGTCCTCGTTCCAACTCTGTTAAAAGCGGCATTTGCAAGCCTTAAATCGTTCAGCATATTGTCATAACAATAGTTGTCCCCTCCAATGGAAATCGCCAGGGGCGGTACCTTCCCTTTGAAAATCCCCTGATAGCGGTATCTGATAAAGCTTTCCTCATCCCCAAAAAGCCTGCGATACCCATAATAAAGGATATGAGCCAGCTTGTGATTTTCAAACCTGCGCTCACTGCGTATCTCACATAAATCCTGCAGGGAATATCTGGTATCTTCTTCCCCATAATAACTGATCAGAACAGGCTTTTCCTTTATCATATGGCAGACGCTGTTCACGATTGCTTCACAGCCGTGATTGCCGCTTCCCGCATGCATATACATAATAAGTTTCTTTTCTTCCATGACTGCTCCTGTCTCCTATTTTCCCCGCATATGATATAAGAACAGATATAATTGCGGAACATACAAAAATAGCCTGCTTTTTATGCGATACCCCCCTGACAGCCTTTGATATGCCCCTGCTGTCTTTATCTCTTTCTTCAGCTTATCATGACAGATCCGGGCATACCTTTTCATCTGTCTTCTTTCCTTAGCAGACAGAGCCGCCAGTTTTCCCACCGTCAAAAGAATCCCCATAATCAGGATTGCCGTCACCTGGTCATTTAAGGTTCCGTCTATTTTAAGAATCTCCTCTCTTGCCAGTTCCCAGCAAGTAATCTGATCCATATAACGCTCTGTGAACTTCCGATTCATTGCTCCCTTCGGATTATGATAGTAGCCGTAACCCGGATATGCCGTCTCCGCAACCCCTCTAATATGGGACTGAAATTGTACTAAAAAGAGCATGTCCTCCCCTATTGTAAGTCCTTCTTTGAAGCGCAGGCTCCCTATCGCGGCACGCCTGTAGAGCTTGCTCCAGCACCTGCTGTTGCCCTTTAAGATTTCCTCCTTCAGATAATCAGAAGGAATATATTTCACAGGTTCTCCGATGGCATACCGCTTGGAAAGAAAGGTCTCCCACTCTTCTTCCTTTTCCCATCCTTCAAAACTGCATCCGGCAGCGTCGCTTCCCGTCTTCATAATACAGTCAAACAGAACCTGCAGTGTTTTAGGTCTTAATCTGTCATCAGCATCCACAAAGGTGACGAATGCGCCTTCTGCACTGTCAAGCCCAGCATTCCTTGCCGCGGAAACTCCCACGTCTTTCGTATCCATCACCCTGATATTATCAAATGTTTCTGTCAATTTTTTGCAAATGTGACCAGTATTATCCGTAGAACCATCATTGATGATGATAATCTCCAGATTTTCATAGGTCTGTTCCTCGATGCTCCCTATACATTTTTCAAGATAATCCTGCCCGTTGTAAACCGGCACGATCACACTGATCAAAGGCTGCATATCTTCCCTTTCTTCCTTCTTTGCATATTCTGTACGAATCAGTGTTTCCGGTAGTACCAGATCATCGCCCCCCGAAGAAGACTGACCGTCAAATGATTTGGGTACTTCATCACAAGATATAAAAGTTTATTTGCGTTCTGACGTATATCCACCGGTGTATTTTTAATAAGCTTCCGTACTTCTGCAGATTTACAGATATCTAAAATATTCCTGCGATAGCCTTTCTTATTTCCTCTCGCTTCATTTTTCAAAACCAGCATCATCCAAAATACCGCTTCCTGATCTACCTGCTTTAATCGCTGCGACTGTTCCTCTCCGCTGAATTTATCCTTTACAATCTGCTGCACTCTCTTTACCAGCATTTGTATATTTCCATACAGCCTGCTGTCTGATTTATGCACCATGGATTCCTTAATATAGCGATAATGGTAATACGCTTTGTGATCCATCACAAAAAGGCGTTTACAATCAATTAGGGCTGGCAGCATAATCGTGCTGTCTTCCCCCACAACGATTGCTGGATCGCTGTATTTTTGGTTTTCTTCAATCAAAGTCCTGGAAATCAGCTTCATACATCTGGACATGGCCACATATCTGTTTTCCCTGCCAAGGAGATTGGGGACCACCGTCTCTTTCATCTCTCTCTCCAGATACTCTCCTGGCGGCAGCTCCTGCCATACAAACCTTTTACTGCCGTCATCTCTTTCCAGCACATAATCGCTTGCCACAATCTCCCATTCCCCGCCGGTCAGATGCTCCGCCATCTCTTCAACCATATCAGGATCCACCCAGTCATCACTGTCCACAAATCCCAGATACTGCCCAGAGCTTACCTCAACGCCCTTTTTCCACGCGGAAACCAATCCGCCGTTTTCCTTATGCACAGTACAAATCCTTGCGTCCTTCTTTGCATACCCATCGCAAATCTTTCCTCCTGCATCTTTAGATCCATCATCTATAAGCAGTATTTCCAGATTGCGGTATGTCTGGTCAAGCAGGGAATCTACACATTTTTTTAAATACTTCTCTGCATTATAAACGGGAACGATGATACTGATTTTATAATCCTTCATTTCCTTTTACCTCAAGAGTCCTTCATAGATTTTCATCAGCTGCTCAACATTCTTTTCCATGGAAAATTCTTTTTCCACTTTCCTTCTGGCAGCTTTGCCAAGTTCTTCGCACAATTCCCTGTCTGCCAATGCACTTTCAAGCCCCTGCTTCAAAGATTCTGCACTCTTAGGCTCGACCAGTATTCCGGTTTCTCCTTCTCTGATCATCTGAGGAATCCCCCCGGTTCTGGATGCGACTACCGTGCAGGAATGCGCCATCGCCTCCAAAATGGATACGGACTGCCCCTCAAAATAAGAGGGCAGGACAAAAATATCACATTTCTTCAGATAAATTTCTTTTTCTTCCCCGCTGACCCATCCAATCCATTCCACCAGGTCTGATAATTGCTCCACCCTTTTCTGTAATTCCTGCTCTTCAAAAATACCTCCCAGATACAACTTGATATCCGAATATTTTTCTTTCAAAAGCGGCATGACTTGAAGCAATTCTTCTATTCCTTTTGCCTTGCATATCCTTCCGAGAAACAATAGTTTATGCTGACCATACGTTTTCGGCGCAAGCGGCGGAATCTGTATCGCATCCGGAAATACCGTGATGTCGTTCCTTCCCGTGATTCTGCCGAAGAAATCCTGAAAGGGCGGCGCAAGCACCAGAAATGCATCTCCCATGGAAAGCACCCTTTTTACCCTTTTCCTGCCCCGCGCTCCCAGCTGGTGATTGTAAAACCCTTCAAAATCACCGCCGTGCTGGTGAATCACGATTTTTTTATGAAAAGCCTTCGCCGTCTCTATGAAAACGGATTTGCGAAGATAACTTGCATCAGAAGCTATATTGACATGTACGATTTCATACCCCGGAAGCTTTAACAAAAATTTAACATATGCTCCCGCCGCCTGTGCCAGTTTGCGGAATTTTGAACCTTCCACCATAGTGCCTATATAACACAGTTCAACCTTCCTATCAAGCCCTGCCTTATAATAATTGTTCACCACACCGGAAATGCCTCCGTGCACACTTCGATCCGGTCCTATCATCAATATGCGCATTCTTTTCCATCCTTCGCTCTTTTCCTGCATTGCCTACAAGTATTTCCTGATAACCGGTATTTTCTTCAATACCCACGTGATTGCCAGACCTCCCAGAAAGGTAAGAACTACATATGCGCTGTTGGCAAGAATGCCAGCCGTCTTTTCTGACAGGAACATATAAACCGGGAGGAACAGCCTCCTTAAGAGATTGTCAAACAAATAAATCCCGAATGTACAGCTTCCAACTGCAAGAATCCACTTTTCTGCCCATTCCCTTTTCACTGCGCGGTCCATCCATCTTTTTATGATGGCAAAGGTGACCGGTGCAGACAAAAACACCAGCATATCGAGCGATATTGCATGATAAGATCCGCTGATTCCCTTGATGCCGTAAGTAAGCCCCCCGCTTAAGCCAATCAGCAAGAGCCAGACGAAAAGCAATTTCCCCTTTCCTGTACGCTCCTGTCTTTCCTTGTCCAAAAAGTATCCCAGCAGCATAAAGTAATAGTAATCACCAACAAATCCAAAATCAAAGGCAACATTCACTTCCACCCCTAAGCTGAGCGCGGGCACAAGCAAATCCGTCAATACGCGCAATGCGATCAAATAAAGTATAAGCTTCTTATCCAGAAACGGCGCTATCTTCCGAAAAAAGGGAAGCAATAGTAATACGCCCACATAAGCGTACAAAAACCAAAAAGAATCCCTGATTCCATTCGTCAACAGTCTGTAAATAAAATCCCCTGCCCCAGGATGGTCTATTCTCCCTGTTCCCACATCGAATAGATAATAGAATGCGGAAACCGCCGTCAATACAATAAGCATTCTGGCAATCCTTTTTTGGAACAATTCTGAAAGACTTTCTTCTTTTCCAAGAAGCAGCGCTCCTGAGACCATAAAAAACAAAGGCACTGCCATTCTGCAGATGATCGCCAGCACCAGCGAGTACACATGGGTAAGGATATTGCCTGGCACTGTATAATATACAAAGCCGTCTGTATGATTAAAGATAACCAACAATACGGCAATGATGCGTATCAGTTCAAGATAACTCTTTTTCTTCTGACTCATTTTGATCCTTTTCCGGTAAATACCACTTTAATCGTCTGCAGCAAAATCTTGAAGTCTAGGAGCAGCGACCAACTGTCAATATATTTCAAATCATACTTCACCACATCGTCAAAATCCTCTATCTCGCTGCGCCCGCTGACCTGCCACAGTCCGGTAAGCCCCGGCGTCATGCTGATCCGCCTGCGATAATACTGATTATACTTTTCAAATTCATCCTCTGTGGGCGGTCTTGTCCCAACTAGGCTCATGTCTCCCTTCACCACATTATAAAACTGGGGCAGTTCATCGATGCTTGTTTTCCTGATGAATTTTCCCACCTTCGTAATACGGGGATCGTTTTCCATCTTGAACATAAGCCCCTGAATCTCGTTCTGCTTTTCCAGCTCTTTCTTCCGTTCCTCTGCATCCAGATACATGGAGCGGAATTTATAGATTTTGAACCGTCTTCCGTTCCTTCCAATGCGGGTCTGGGAAAACAGGATCGGACCGGGCGAATCCAGCTTAATTGCCAGTGCCACAAAAGGAAAGAACAACGCCGTGATGATCATTCCTACAAATCCTCCGGCGATATCGATTACCCGCTTGATCACGATTCTCTTATAGCTGCTCTGGAATCTAGTGTATGTGACCACCGTGTAATCGCCGAAATTTTCTATCCTTCCTCTTTCGCCGCTCATTCCGGGCACTTCCAAATTGTAATGGCAGTCTACCCCCATTTCCCTGAAGCCATGGAGAAGATATTCCACATTGTTCTGTGCAATGGAAGGCGCACTGATAAATACCTCATCTAATGGCATGGTGGTTGCCGCATGAATGATTTCCTGCTGTGCCACCACAGGTATGCCGTCATAGCGCTCCCCATGATACCTTTCTCCTATACATCCAAGAGACACGATCTGATAGTTGATCCCCAGTTCCTCCTTCAGCCTTTGAACCGTTTCTTCAATCAGGCTGCTTTCCGTAATGATCATGACTTTAATGATGCTCTTATCGGAAGAAAAGCTCATCCTGAGAATCTTCTTAAATCCGCAGTGCAGGAAAAGCGTAAACAATGTATTTATAATCACAAAGTAAATCATCGTCAGACGCGAAAATACATCTGCCCACTTTAAAAAGTACATGATTCCTTCAACAATCAGGAACATATACGCATTATACTGCAGAACTGCCACTGCCTCCTTCCAGATATTCCTGCGGAAAAAATTTCTGTTCCAATCAAGAAAAAAGCTATAAATCGTGCAGAACAGCAAAAAGGCAAGGCATACCTGGAAATGGATCTCCTTATCCCCCATATCACGGAAATTTCCAAAACGGATATAAGTAGACAAGAGAAATGAAGCCACAATGCCAAGCAAATCAATAAACCAAAGTCCATAAGTTTCAATCACTTTATTCTTACGGTTCATCCAACATCACCCGCTCTCTTAAAAAGCATTTCAGGAACCTGCCAGAAATACCCTTTTTTTCCTTTATCAACATGAAACATGGATCCAAAGTACATTCCAATCAAAAACAATGTATAATCCCGGGCAAGGTATACGGAAACAATATGCGCCTCCATCAGTGTATAAATAAATAACGAGGCAAGCACCATAATACCCATATATTCTCTCTGCTTATATAACTCCTTAATCAACAGCATCAGAACCACTATATAAATAAATGCAGGTATCATGCCATACCAATAAAATAGTCTGACCCATCCCAAATCAAAGTAGTACTCATTCTCCGCCACTCCAAACAGCGTCCATGTGGAAAGCGTGCCTGCATGTGATGCGGAATCATAATATAAATTAACGATTCTGTGAGAAAGCAGTCTGTCCAGCTGCCATACCGCCTCGTGATACGGCACTTCCCTGCTGAAAGCCGCTGCAATCCATGCAATTCCTGTACAAATCAAAAGCAGTACTGCAGTTCCTCCATAAATAAGCGGTGCTGTCCGAAGTCTGGGACTTAACCTTAGCGCCGCGGCAAATACAATCGCAAACGCCGTCATCATCATCCCCGTTTTAGATCCCGTAAGAAAAAATATCCCTGCATTCATCACAAACAAAACTGCAAACCAATATTTTTTCATACTGCTTCCATATAAATATAAAAACAATAATACCAACATAAAAACCATACAATGAAAGGCATTGGGATGCCCCATGCCAAAACAATACCGTGTCTCTACTATATCCTCCCTGAAAACATCCGTTATACTTACCGCTCCCAAAATTCCGGTGAGAGACAAAAGAACCAACAGTATACTCCCGCCAAGAACCACTTTAAAAATATAAGCAAAAACTGCCCTTCCATTCATATTTCTGCACGCTGCAATCATGGTCACAATACGAATGATCTCATTCCGTCCCGTTACCAGATAAGAAATTACCCCCAGCAGCTCAAAGAGGACGATTACTCCCCATTCTCCCTTTGTATACTGGGTCATACATATCTTTATCGCAAACAAAAGAAATGTAATCTGAAAAAGCCTTCCCTCTATGGGATTCGTGATTACGCTTTTGTCCACAAGCAATATTAACAATTCAATTGTAAGGGCTGTAAAAAAGATGAGCTTTCCTGCCTTATCCTTATTCATCTGCTTTATCCTCTGCTGCCTGCCAGACGTTTCAATTTCCTTACTGCCTTCCTAAAAAACCGCTTCACCTTCATCGATACTTTTGTATAAACCTGTCTCCCTCTGCTTACCGGAGGCATAATCAGATGCCGATATTCCCCTATGTGTTCTAAAAGATACTTGGGATAACTTTCATCCACCTCCACCCGCTCGAACCTTGCCTGTCTGCCGAACATATCCTGCCCTAAAATCAGCCTGTCCCTGGCTTCCGCCAGAATATCCTGATTGTTGTACTCCTGATGGGCAGCCGCCACCACCTTGGTTCCGATTCTCTTGGAAACATCGCTCTCCTGCCGGCTTCCCATGTAACCGAAGTGCCAGCCTCCATCCGCCACCCGCACCGCATTGGGCGCAGTGGTAGGTGCTTCCCTAAGCTCTATGATTCCATTAGCAGGGATGCTCTTTTTGCCAAACACCTTGGTACCTAGCCACATCTTCCGCTCAACCTTCGGAAATTCTCCCGTAATTGAAAGCAGGCTCCCTGAAACCTCCTCCATGTTGAGGAAACAGTAAAACATTCTCTGGGCAAAATGATATATCTTATCCTTATCAAATTCTGTGATAATCTTCCTTAGCGCATCCGGATTGGGTATCTCATCCACATCGCTTAAAATAATCACATCCTCTTCCGATGCCTCAGAAAGCCCGCGCGCCAGCGCGTTTTTCTGAAACTTGTCCCGAAGATGAGTGGTGACGTCCATAGGTGAATCATCCACCACGATATATTCTATTTTAGGAAGGAACTCCTTAAATAACGCTTTGTTCTTTTCAAAACACAGTTCCTTGGGTTCTCCCGAAAAGGTAACCGTCGCCTCTTCAATGATAAACTTATCCACCACTGGGTTTAAAATGTTTAGCCTTAGCTTTAAGATATCAAGTTCATTAAAAAACGGAATACAATCATATACCATCGCTCTACCTTCCAAAAATCAATGCCTCCAGAACAGCAGCGGTCTGATCAGCGCTTTTATTTTCATCCACCTTCTGGTCCATGGGTTCTCAAATCTCGGATACCCCTTATTGCGCCCCCACCATTTATGAAAAGCAAAAGGCGCATCCACATCCAACGTTTCCGGCACGGGATGCTCGTGTCCAAAGTACTTCGCCACTTCAACGGGCGCAATCTTCATTCCTGCTCCTTCTATCCTGTGCTTGTTCATACAACACAAGAAAATATCCTCATTATAAAACCCATCCTCATCCTTTTCCCACACAAGCCCGGCTTTCCTAGGGAAATCCAGCAATTTTTTGCTGCGCAGGGAAACGCTGTTTCCAACCCTGCAAAGGTTCCCGTGTATATCATGATAGCAATGCTGCGTCCCAGGCTTAGGGATAGGCCATGGAGAACCGATATAGTCATATTGAAGAAAGGCATCCTGCCATTTTTCCGGATGGATCACAAACCCATCATAATGGATTAAAAGAACATAATCCGTATGAATGTAATCCCCCAGTTCATACACCATTTTATAGTTGAAACAGTCGATATCGGTAAGCTTTGACGTGTGCCTGTAGGTAATGGTGTCCGGCAGCATGAACGGCTTTCTGTGGGTAATCAGAACCACTTCTCCAAACTCTATCCCCTGCATACTGTATTCCAGCGCCTTGATCGTCTCATACACCTTTACGCTGGTCATTGCCGCCAGCGTCACATTCGGCAGTTTTAATTTCTGCTTAACTTGACATCCGTCTTTGTTCCTTTGCTCTTTCATTTTATTCTTGAATCCTTCTAAGAACGGCTCTCCCTACTTTTTTCATATAAAAGTATCCATAAACGCCTCTTCGTCTTATGTTTTGAAAGAAAAGGCGTATCCTTCCAGGTCTTTTGTTCCTTCCTGCATAAACCGCAGATTTCTTCTTGTACCTTGCCAATTCTTCCCTGCACTCTTCTGCACTGAAGATTCTTCCCTTTCGATCCATATAATGGAATAGACTGTAGATATTCTGCTCGGATGCCCAATAGCCATTAGACACATTATATCTTGCCCAATATTTTGGAGCAATAACATACTTAACCGTTTCACTCGTATGTGCAGGCAGGCAGGCAAATGACGAATTAGAGAGGAGCAGATAATGGGCATTTTTCAGTGTTACATAATCCTTTCCAATATCAAAATGATAAGCCGGAATCCCCGGCAGTATCTTCTTTGCTGAATCCACATCATCCGTAATAATCATAAATTCCATATCCGGGCGGATTTTTCTCATTTCCCTCATTCCGTGTATCCAGTACTTTTTATCGATGAAGAGCTCTGGGCTTCCCGTATATTCACCCCCACGCATGTTAATGATACAAAGATTTTCTCTGCTATATTCAAAAGAGTCGTATTCCGGCTTCACTTTAAGCCACTGCCGTATCTGATCTAAATGCTTAATAAAATACGATTCATCCTGCATATTACCATAAATCAGAGTGTCGTCCTCCACATGATGAATATTTTCGTCTGCACCAGCAATATAACACCCATGTTCCATATCATGTTTGGAATTGCCAATATAAAGTCTGATTTCGGAATCATGATACACCTTAAAATTTTCCTTTTCATTTTTAGAAATAGCATGTCCCAAATCTATATCCATAAAATACATTCCGCGGTTGCTATGGATGTTAACGGCAAAGCATTCCTGCCCGGCAGTGCCGAATTCGTATCCGTTTTCTTCCGCTACTGCCCTGGCTGTCACATAGCAGAACAACTGATTTCCCAAACCCTGTCCATCTATAAATTCTGTTCCAATCATCCCTGCATCCTTTTCTCAATTTAGTCTTGTTTCCACCAGTTTTGCATCTTCCACCTTATAAATGATATCACATTTTTCAATGGTATTCAGCCTATGGGCAATTATGATCATGGTCTTTTTGCCGTGGAAACTATTCACCGCTTCCATTACCGCAGCTTCCGTGTCATTGTCAAGTGCCGAGGTCGCCTCGTCAAACACCAGAATTTCAGGGTCATTGTAAAGCGCTCTGGCAATACCGATGCGCTGTCTCTGCCCGCCAGAAAGGCGCACGCCCCGGTCTCCAATGGTGGTGTCCAATCCTTCCGGCAGTTCCTCGATAAATTCCTTAAGCTGTGCCTCTTCTAAGACCTCCCATATTCTCTCATCGTCGATTTTGTCTGCATCGATTCCAAACGCAATATTATCCCTGATAGATTCATCGATCAGATAAATGGACTGCGGAATGTAGCCCACCTGTGCAAGCCAGGATTCATAGTTTTTGAAGATATTCACCCCGTCACAGGTAATCTCTCCCTCCTGCGCATGCAAAAGCCCAAGGAGCACATCCACGATGGTGGACTTGCCCGCACCGGATGCGCCTATGATTCCCACAGACTTTCCCTTAGGAACCGCCATATGCGCATCTTTAAAAATCGCTTTGTCCGAATCGGGATAATGAAAGCTGATATGGTTCAGCTCGATCTTATCCTCCAGTTTCAACTTTTCCACCTGGGAATTTGCCTTTCTCTCCGCCAGCATGGCATCCGTCTTCATGCCTTCCTGAAGATTTTCATATACAAAGTCAAGGCTGGGCTGGGTGTAAGCAATCTCTGTAATATAGGTATTAATCCTGTTCACACTGGGCAGCACTCTGACCGCCGCCACGCCAAAGGTCGCTATGGTCTTTGAAATCGCCCCCGTATCGCCGCCTCCTGCCACATAAACCGCTACAAAGGACAATACGCTGACGATAAATACCGTTTCAATCAAAAGACGGGGGATATTGTTCAGAACTGCGTAGTTCCTTGCCACATCTGCCCCCACCCTGCCAGTTTCATAATAATTTCTCACGAAAAACTCTTCCCGGTTCAAAACCTTGACATCCTTAAGACCATAGGTAGCCTGTATCCTCCATTTGGCAATGCGGGACTGAATCGCCTGATTCTGCGCTCCAATCCGGTTAAGCGCAGGCTTGAATACTTTAAGGATAAATAAGGTCATCACACCGAATACGAAAATGATGAACAGGGTCATGGAAACGCTCTGCCAGAGCAGAACTACAAAGATGAGCAGGGAAACCACCACTTCGCTGGCAAGCTGAAGCATGGCAAGAATCAGGGAAAAGGTCTGAGGAATATCGCTGTCTGTAATACGGAATACCGTAGGGATATCCGCTCCCAGATACTTTTCATAGGGTCTGTTCAAAAACTCTGCCATGACACGGCTGATCATCTTATTCCTATTCTGGGTAATAAAAGAATTTTGTTTATAGGTCAAGAACAAAACGTATAGGTTCTTAATCACATAAACAACCATAAGCCCAACAAGCAGCGCCAGTGTAATCTGCGCTGTATCCTGAATATGAAAACGGTCGCAGATTACCTGCAGAATCTCGTACTCGTTCACATATCCCATTAATTCTTCCGGCGTGAGCAGGGCTGTCACCACAGGAATCATTCCTCCTACACCCAGCGTTTCCAAAAGACCTCCAATGAATATCATAACACCCAGCACCATCAGCTGCTTTTTCTGCTTCCGGTCGAATATAGATCTGATTTTACCAAACAGGCTTGTCTTCTTCATGTATCTCCTTCTTGTATTCTACATATGAGAATCCCATCAAGTGCCGGCATCTGCGGCAGACTTATCGGATTAGAATTATACCATACATTACCCTTATAGGCAAATTTTAGCAGTGCCTCTGACGCAACGGGATAATAAATCTGTCATAAATCTTCACGATTCGGTAATACACGCCCGGCATGCACAGAGCCAGTTTCATCCTGACCTTGTCCCCGGATGATGTAAATTCCTTCTGATAAATCCGCTTGATCTCCTGCTTTTCCTTCCGCAGAAAATCCATCAATTCCTTCGCCGAATCTTTCATCCCTCTGTCCTTAAAATCTATATAATAAAAGAGCATCTTCCTGTAAAACTGATAGGCGGACTTTTCTGATAATTCCTGCAGTCCCATCTTTTTTAAATAATCCGCCTGCTCCTTCCAAAAGGGAATTTCATCCTGAAACCGCCGCTCATGGACCTGGCTGTTCATAATACTTCCGCTCCGGTCCACCGTGTAGCGATAATACGGTGTGTCTAAAAAGACACATTTTGACGCCCTTGTAAGCGCCCATGTGGTGTACATGATATCCTCCGATTTACGTCCTTCCGGAAACCGGATGTCCTCAATCACTTTCCTCTCAAAGAGTTTGCTCCAGACAGAATGGTAAATATGATACTGAGGATCGCCGCTTATATATAATTCCAATGTCTGCTCGCGGGTAAGTTCAAGGATTCTGCCGGTAGGATGGCACTCCTGCGCACCCTCCCCCACCTCTCTATAGGCACAGATGGCAATCTGCGCACCTGTTCGCAGGCAGGCGCCCAGCATATTCTCATACATGTCCGCCTCTATCCGGTCGTCTCCGTCCACATAACCGATATAGTCGCCCTTTGCCACCGCAAGCCCCGCATTTCTCGCCGCTGACGGTCCTCCGTTCTCCTTATGAATCACCTGTACCTGGTCATTCTCTCTTGCGTACCTGTCACACAGTCCGGGCGTCCCATCATCAGAGCCGTCGTCCACAAGAATAATCTCCATGGGGCTATAGGTCTGCGCCAGAAGACTTTCCATACATCCGGGCAGATAATTTTCAATATTATATGCAGTTACAATGACCGAAATCCGTACGCTTTTCTGTTTCATGCTTCTATCCATTCGCCTTTCGGAGAAATCTTCTTCATCTCTTCTGTATAAATATCCCTGCAGTCCTGATTATTGAACCATACCGACGGAACGACCACAAGCTTTTCTTTTGACGGGTTCAGATAAGCCCCCCACCAGCTAAAACTGGAGTTTGCCAGAATGTAATGACAGCATCTGCTCATCAGCAGCATATCCAGATAGCCGGTGTCCTCCGTGGTACCTTCAATCACCACGAACCTGCCCACATCCTGTACTTGCGCCTCTTCACAAAGCTTTGGGATCCATTCCTCCACCCACTTTATGTCATTGCTGAAAACAAAGAACGACGCGTCTGGAACCTTTTTCAGCATTTCCCTGACCGCACTTACATAATATGCCTGGGTACAGATTCCGCCAAACACCTCGCTGGTGGTCAGATAATCCCCCCGCCGCACATGGAGTGCCACTGCCTTCGCGCTTTGGATCTGCTCCAGATAAGCTTCCATTCTACTTTTCGTTTCAGGAGATACTTCTTTCCATATCTTATTCGAAAAGATAAAAGCATCTCTCACCTGTGCTTCGATGTCTTTAAAATATTTTTCGCTTTGAAAGTAGCCGGTCAGATAAGCAGGATCCCGCGTCAGCACCTGCCGGTCAAAATTACAATCTCTTTCATGATATTCAAGGGATTTTCTCCCAAACAACTTCCTCCTGATTCTATGGGAGAGCTTTAAAAATCCATCCGTAATCTGATTGATTTCCACCGCACTCGCCTTGGGATAAGATATGCCGAACGCCCACAGCATAATCGGTCTTGCATCCGGCACTCTATATTCGGTGACATCATCAAATTTTACTTCCCGCCCCATGGCGCGGAGCTTTAGATATAGCGCATACTGAAACATCTGATTGCCCAGCCCGCCTGTCATTCTGATTATATTCATGATGGAATCTCTTCCTTGCTTCTTATTTTATGGTGCGGTTCACCTTGCCTTTGGCATTTACAAGCACCATGCCTTTCGTATAGACGTCCTCGCTGTCCTTGTCATTCACCCATTTATCCGGCGCTACCACCAGCTTGTCCCCGTGACCATTGATCCACGCCCCCCACCAGCTGAAGCTGGAATTGGAAATAATGTTGTGCCTGCACTTGCTCATCAAGAGCATATCCAGATACCCGGTATATTCCGTATTTGCCTCCACCATGACAAAGCGTTTTTTCATGGCGATGATTTCTTCCCTGCTCATGCCCTCCCACATCTGGCTCTTGATCAGATTCTCCACCCAGCCCTTCACCCATTTAGGCTCGTTGCTGAAGATATAAAAAACGGCATCGGGGCATTTCTCCTGAATAAACTGCACCGCACCTTCATAGTATTTCTCCGTGCAGATTCCCTCATACAGTTCCTCTTCCTTACGGGAATCGCTTCTATACATATGGATGCCCACCGCCTCCGTGCGCTCAATTGCATCTAAACATGCCCTGGTGCTTGCATAAAGCTTCTCTGGCAGGTGCATCTCTTCAAGGGTAGGAAACTGATACAATTCCCTGACTTCCTTTTTTATATCCGCAAAATATTTCTCACTCTGAAAGTTTCCGCGCAGATACATGGAATCAAAGGTAAGGACTTTCGGGTCATAAAAACCGTCTTCATAATATTCGATTGCACGCCTTCCAAATAGCTTTCTTCTGATCCTCTTAAGCGGTTCCATGGAACCGTCCGTAAATTCCACGATTTCATTCCAGGTCGCCCTGGGGTAATCAATGCCGAATAAAGCAAGCATAATCGGGCGTGCGCCTTCACTGCGGTATTCATTTATATCATCAAATTTGACTTCTTTCCCTAATGACCGGAGTTTCAGATACAGCGCATACTGAAACATCTGGTTTCCGAGCCCTCCAGACATCCTGATTATATTCATAGCCACACCTCTTATCTGCTATACTTAATTATAGATTTTAGCACAAGAACCTGAAATCCTCCACAAAAATTTATTGCCAAACCTACAGATGGGGCTTATAATAACATTGATTTTCCCCTAAAAGGCAGTTTTCATGAATCCGAGAGGAAGAACTCATGTTATTTAATTCCTATATTTTTATATTTCTGTTTTTTCCGCTAACCTTAATTGGATATTACGGACTGAATCATTTCGGGAAGCCCAAAGCCGCGCTGGCTTTTCTGACCGCTATGTCCATGTGGTTTTATGGATACAATAACATCTATTATCTTATTATTTTGATTGTCAGCATCCTGGCAAATTACTCTCTTTCTCTCTGTATGAACCGTGCCCACAGCAAAAGCCATAAGCGAATTTTTCTGGGTGTCGGCATTCTCTTGAATATCGGCATCCTGTTTTACTTTAAATACTATGATTTCTTTATAGAAAACCTGAACGTCCTGTTTCGGTCAGATTTCCCTCTCTTGAGACTGGTCCTGCCCCTTGGCATCAGTTTTTATACCTTTCAACAGTTGTCCTACGTAATCGATTCTTATAAGGGGGAATGTGACACATATGGCTTTCTGGAGTATACGGCGTATGTTTCCTTCTTTCCCCAACTGATTGCAGGTCCCATCGTCTATCACAGCGAACTGATTCCCCAATTCAGAGATGCCGCCAGCCGGAAGCTGGATTTCCGGAATTTGAGCAGGGGCATCTATGCCTTCTCGCTAGGGCTTGCAAAAAAGGTCCTGATTGCAGACACCTTTTCTAAAGTTGTAGCCATTGGCTATGACCATATAGCAGATCTGAACACTCCCAGCGTGATCCTTGTCATGGTCTGCTATTCCCTTCAGATTTATTTTGATTTCAGCGGTTACTGTGATATGGCTTACGGAATGAGCTATATGCTGGGCATAAAACTTCCCTTTAACTTTAATTCTCCCTATAAAGCCTGCTCCATCTCTGATTTCTGGGACAGATGGCATATGACCTTGACGAGATTTTTTACCCGGTATGTGTATATTCCCTTAGGCGGAAACAGATGCTCTAAGGCAAAGAATTACCTCAATGTATTAATCGTCTTTTTGGTAAGCGGGCTGTGGCACGGCGCCAACTGGACCTTTATCATCTGGGGACTTATGCATGGCATCCTTTCTGTTTTAGAACGGATTTTCCGCAACATGCCGCTGCGGCTCCCCCGCATGCTAAAGGTGGGCGCAACCTTCCTATTTGTGACCTTTGCCTGGAGCCTGTTCCGGGCAGACTCCTTAAGTGATGCAGGACTCTTGTGGACACAACTGTTCTGCGGAGGGTTCGGTCCCCTTTACCAGCCAATCACAGACAAATTCGGCGATTTGATGGAGATAAGCTTTCTGCACCGGGCAGGACTCGGCACAGTCATGACCAGTTATCCATGGATTCCGGTCACCGCCTTTACCCTCCTTACCTTAACCGCCTGCTTTACCATGAAGAACACCCAGGAAAAAACGGCGCAGATGAAGCTGACCAACCGGAAAATCCTGGTGGTGATCCTCCTGATGCTGTGGAGCATTTTATCCCTGTCAGAAATCAGCGAATTTTTATATTTTAACTTTTAAACGCCTCTCTTACACATTCCCCCTTGTGGGAAAATACTGCGTAAGAAAGCTGCTGCAAGAAAGGCACTGAAACGTCTATGGAACAAAAAGAAGCCAAAAAATGGTTCATAAAATGCATCACCCTTTTAGCGGCGGCGCTCTTTTTCATCGGGCTTGCCGTCATCCTTGTGGATCCATACTTTCATTATCACAAGCCTTATCCTTTTTTATCCTACAGGCTGCACGAAGAACGCTACACCAATGACGGCATCTCCCGACATTTTGATTTTGATGCCCTCATCACAGGCACATCCATGACCCAGAACTTTAAACCCAGCGAAATGGATGCCTACTTCGGCACCCATTCTGTCAAAGAGCCCTTCCCCGGCGCCGGCTACAAAGAACTTGCCGAGAACCTGGACCGCACCCTTACCAGAAACCCGAACGTAAACACAGTTCTCTGGACATTAGATTACAACGGTCTTCTGCGTGCCGGCGACTGGCAGCAATACGAATCCTACCCCACCTACCTTTACGATGAAAACCCCTTTAACGACGTCTCCTACCTATTTAATAAGTCGATCCTATATCACGGGGTACTGCCCAACGTCCTCATGACACTTACAGGCGCACCCTCCGCCACCATGGACGAATACTCCTCCTGGGAACGGGAAACCGGACTGGATCAAATTCTCAATGCCTACGACCGGAACAACGTCAATTTGAACGTCCCCACCTCCTTCGGTGAAGAAGAACGCCAGACCGTCACCGACACCATCACCGCCAACATCACCCGGATTGCGAACAAATACCCCGACACCACCTTCTATATCTTCTACCCACCCTACAGCATCTGCTACTGGGATGCCTTAAACCTCAAAGGGACCTTAGAAAGGCAACTGCTGGCAGAACAGACAGCCACCGAACTGCTGCTGGAATGCCCCAACATAAAACTATACAGCTTCTTCGACCAATACGACATCATCTGCAACCTGGACTACTACTGCGACGATGCCCACTACAGCGCCGAAATCAATTCCCTGATTCTAAAGTGGATTTCCGATGACACCGGTCGCATAACCAAAAAAAATTACTTGGAGAAAATACAAGAAGAGAGAGAATTCTTCTCAAACTACGACTACGAAAGTATTTACGAATAAATTCTCCCTTTTGAAACGATTCCAAGTCCTTAAATTCTGCTACTTCAAAATCGGTTTGTCGAGCCAAGGTCAGTTTGTCAAGGGACGGCACAGGCGGCAGGAGGGGGATCAGTGGAGGGCAGGCAGGACAGTACGTGGGGCAGGCAGCGGACCAGGCGCAGGGGAGCGCATATCATATCGTTTCAAGTCTT
>ERZ808054.103-NODE-103-length-107895-cov-10.930596_pt1 | contig 107895 bp, 101 predicted proteins | sample MGYA00380201_ERZ808054 | MGnify/ENA primary metagenome ERZ808054 (study PRJEB31490, sample SAMN06133419) | mouse gut metagenome | isolation source: Z5_2 | host: mice | place: China: Chengdu | collected 2015-05 ... | reverse complement strand
TCCATGAAGAGATAAATGGAATCCATGAAGAGATAAATGGAATCCATGAAGAGATAAATGGAATCCATGAAGAGATAAATGGAATCCATGAAGAGATAGATGGAATCCATGAAGAGATAAATGGAATCCATGAAGAGATAAATGGAATCCATGAAGAGATAGATGGAATCCACAAAGAGATAAATGGAATTCACGAAGAAATAGATGACATGCGCACGAAGATGGATGATATGCATATGGAACTGGGCGGTAAAATCGAAGCAGTACGTTTGACTGTGATAGACGTGCGTGACAAGATGGATACGATGGAGTTTGCACTGCAGACTGAAATATCTAAGACCTATGATCTGGCGCAGGAAAATGCCAGGAAAATAAGCCGGTTCATAGTTTATAATGGGAAAACGGCTGTAGGGACGGGTTCCTAACGAAGAGGTGAAGAGACCAATATGAAAATGAGAGAAGAGTAAATGCTATCAGCTTGAGAAGGTTGGTAGCATTTTTTATGACATATAGTCATTGATAAACACTTGACATATACCCATACCGGGTATATTATATAAAATGTAAAATACCCACACGGGGTATTTGTAGGGAGTGGTATTCCGAAAATAATCCATAGAGTACAGGAGGTATGAATATGTTTGAAGCGGATGATCAACAAGAGGGAAATGCAGGTAATTGCTGCCATACGAAGCATACGCCCAGAAGTGCAGCACAACATAAAAATCTAAAGAACAGGCTGAACCGCATGATTGGTCAGCTGAATGGAATTGGCAGGATGCTGGAGGAGAATCGCTATTGCGGAGATATTCTCACGCAGGTCGCGGCGGTGGAAAGTGCCTTGCAGGGATTTGGCTATATTGTGTTGAAGGAACATTTAGAAACTTGTGTGGTGGAAGAGGTCTTAAATGGAAATGATAAGATTATGGATGAGACGATAGAGCTTGTCAAGAAGCTGAAGTAAACAGGGATAAAATGTGCAAAGAATATCAAGACTAGATGAATAAGGAAAAAGGAAGAATTTGTGACACTTCGGAATGGAGGAAACCATGAGAAAGGAAAAATATGCGGTGACCGGTATGACCTGTTCGGCCTGTTCTTCCCATGTGGAAAAAAGTGTGTGCAAGCTGCCTGGCATGGATGAGGTCACAGTCAATTTGCTTACCAATAGCATGCAGGTGGTTTATGATGAAGCACTCTGCACAGAAAGTCAGATCATAGATGCAGTGGAGAAGGCAGGATATGGCGCCAGCCTGAACCAGGCAGATAGACATACAGGAAGGGGAGATAGCAGAGACGACAGGGGAGGAACAGCAGATACCAAGGGTCAGTTGATACGCGAATCGTTAAAGGGGAAAAAAGAAAACAAGGAGATGAAGATCAGGCTCATCATTTCAATTATTTTCATGCTCCTTTTGATGATTGTATCTATGCATCATATGTTCTTTATGTGGCTGCATCTGCCCGTGCCGGGATTGTTCATGAAGCTGTTTCATGGCAATGAGAATGCGTTGACCTTTGCATTTACCCAGTTCTTGCTGACACTGCCGATTATTTATGTAAACCGAAAATATTATCAGACAGGGTTTAAGACGCTTTTTCACTTAAGTCCCAATATGGACAGTCTGATTGCAATCGGATCCGGTGCAGCGTTGGTGTATGGTATTTTTGCCATTTACCGGATTGGATATGGATTAGGGCATGGAGATGAGGCGCTGGTTGCCCGTTATGCCTCTGATTTATACTTTGAATCGGCGGGAATGATACTGGCGCTTATTACGGTGGGAAAATATTTAGAGACCAGGTCTAAGGGAAAGACCAGTGAGGCGATAGAGAAACTGATGGATCTGTCCCCCAAAACCGCAATCCTTCTTATGGAAAACGGTGAGGAAAAAGAGATTCCCACTCAGCAGCTTATGCGGGATGATTTATTCGTGGTGAAACCGGGAAGCCTGATTCCGGTGGACGGCATTGTAGTGGAGGGAACTTCCAGCATTAACGAAGCGGCAATCACAGGGGAGAGTATTCCGGTAGAAAAGCAGCCTGGCGATACAGTGGTATCTGCCACCATGAACAAGGCGGGACGCCTGGTATGCAGAGCAGTCAAGGTAGGAGAAGACACGACACTGTCGCAGATCATACATCTGGTGGAAGAGGCATCTTCCTCCAAAGCGCCGATTGCCAGAATGGCGGATAAGATCGCCGGCATTTTCGTACCGGCAGTGATGGGGATTGCCGCTGTTACTTTCTTAGTCTGGATGGGTGTGGGAGGCGGTTTTGAAGCCGCCATATCTAGCGCAATAGCAGTGCTGGTGATTTCCTGTCCCTGTGCCCTCGGGCTTGCCACACCGGTGGCAATTATGGTGGGAACCGGTGTAGGGGCGAAAAACGGTATTTTAATTAAATCCGGGGACGCCCTGCAGTCAGCAAGGGATATTGATACGGTGGTATTGGATAAGACAGGCACCATTACCGAGGGAAAACCTAAAGTTACGGATATCCTTCAGTTTGGGAAGGACTTGACTTCCGACCAGGTTCTTGCCTTTGCAGCGGCAATAGAAAAGCCCAGTGAGCATCCTCTTGCAGAAGCCATTGTAAGCGAGGCAAGGGCAAAAAATATTTCTATTCCCAAGGTGGAAGACTTTAGGGCAGTTTTTGGAAAAGGCGTCATGGGAAACTGCGGCAACGAAAAGTTCCTTGCCGGAAATATGGGATTCATGGAAGAAAATGGAGTTACTTTATCTGAAGATCAGAAAAAGGCCATGGATGCCCTGTCGGAAGATGGAAAAACACCGTTGTTATTTGCGGTAAATCAGAAATTGTCCGCAATCATAGCAGTTGCAGATACGGTAAAGGCTTCTTCGGTCAAAGCAATAGAAGAACTGCATGAAATGAAAATAGATGTAGTTATGTTAACCGGAGACAACCGCCGCACAGCGCAGGCGGTGCAAAAAAAGCTAAACATCAATCAAGTGGTTGCGCAGGTGCTTCCGGAGGATAAGGAAAAGGAAATCAGAAGACTACAGAAGCAGGGAAAGAAAGTTGCGATGATCGGCGACGGCATCAATGATGCTCCTGCACTGGCTGCAGCAGATGTGGGGATTGCCATCGGCGCAGGCACGGATGTCGCCATTGATAGTGCAGACATTATATTGATGAAGAGCAGGCTTACAGACGCCATCACAGCGATCCGTTTAAGCCGCGCTGTCATTACCAATATCAAAGAAAATCTGTTCTGGGCATTTTTTTACAATGTCATTGGGATTCCGCTGGCGGCAGGGGTATGGTATCCTGTTTTTGGAATCCGGTTAAATCCCATGTTCGGGGCGGCAGCTATGAGTTTGAGCAGCCTGTTTGTGGTGGGCAATGCGTTGCGTCTTAGGCGATTCAAATCCCATTCCTATGAAGAGGGAAAGGATTTAGAAGAACAAAATAAATTGGAAAATGAAAAGAAAAAGGAGGAAAGAAAGATGAACAAAATAATGACGATTGAGGGAATGATGTGCGGTCACTGCACCGGAAGAGTACAGAAGGCGCTGGAAGAAATACCCGGAGTGGAAGGCGTCACAATGAGCCTTGAAAATAAAAGCGCCGAGGTGATTCTTGACGGACAGGTGACAGATGAAATGCTCAAAGCAGCTGTGACAGAGGCTGGCTATGAGGTGACACAAATCAAGTAAAAAAGACCTTTTACAAGGCCTTTTTTACAGAAATTGCTTTCATAGGGCACATTTCCTGGCAACAAAAGCAGGAAATGCAGCCCTTCTTTTTGAATATCGCTTTCTTATTTTTAATTTTGATAATGTGGGCGGGGCAGCTCTCCGCACATTTCCCACACCCTACACATAAATTTTTGTCTAGCTGGGGATAGGATTTGAAAAGTCTTGTTGCTATAAAAACAAAGGGTTTATGCAAAAAATCCGGAAGAGAGCCGGTAAAGTCCAGCTTTCTGGTATCTGGTACTTGAAAAGGAGTCAGATCATCCGGTACCGGATCTCCTACAAGTTCGATTTCGCAAGGTTTAGCAAGACCGGCTTCCACAGCCTGCTTTATCATTTCAATTTCCATAGGGTCAAGTTTCATAAGACCGGCGGCAAAATAATCCTGCGTGTAGAAATCTCTTGCAACAAGGAGGAGATGAAGGGGATGGGAGGTGCCGCCTGTGGGACCGTTTCCTTCCATGGCATCGATGGCGTCTATAATTGTGAGCTGGGGATTTACCGTCTGTGCAAGTTCAAGAAGCATGCGGGAAAAGTCCCGGATATCGGGCCAGCGATAGTGCATCTGGGGTTTTTCCAGACCGGGAATGGTGCCGAACAGATTCTTGATACCGCCGGAATAGCCAGTCATGGCATGTGTCTTTAACTTGCAGATATTGATGATATAATCAGCATTTAAAATGGGCGTGATCAGATGAAAGGAATGATTGGCAAAGCCTTCGCGGCAGTTGATTGTCTGCGCAGAAAAATCCATATTAAGCGTAACATCGGGCGCCAATTGCTTCATGCCGCAGACCTGATAGACGTTTTTCATATGTTCTGCATTGTATAACCCGCCGGAACTTTCTGCCAGTGTGATATGACTTACCCCATGTTCACGCAGCCAGCGGACCACTGCTTTTATCACAAGCGGATGAGTGGTGGCGGGAAATTCAGGACCTTTTGCCATTACGAGGTTGGGTTTTATCACAACCTTTAAGTCTGGGCGCATGTCCTGGGCGATAGAGAGGGCGTCCATGGATTTGCAGATAGCGTCGTAAATAAGTTCTTCTTTATATTCAGGTACATGATAGATTGTCTGAATCATATAAATTCCCTTTCATTTTTTGGAATTTTAATACTAATTCATTTTAGCATCCTGTTGAAAGTTTGAAAAGGGATTTATAATGCCCTTGCAGGCGGAACTATTATTGGAATTTCATATTTTTACTTTGGACTGTTTGAAAATGTAGGGCATTAGTGATACACTGGATTTAAATTGCGGAGGCATATTTGATTATGGAGATTGATAGACAGAAGGTTTTAAAGGTTTTTGGAGCATATGTGGATTGTTATGACAGCAGGGATGAGAAAGTGAGGCTGAAAATTGAGCATACATACCGGGTCAGTGAGCTTTGTGAGGATATTGCGCGTTCTTTGCGGCTTGGGGAGGAGGATTGTTCTCTTGCGTGGCTGATCGGGATGCTGCATGATATCGGAAGGTTTGAACAATTGAGGCGATATGGAACATTTGCGGATGCTGAATCTATCGATCATGCCATGTATGGCGCGGATATTTTGTTTGGGCAGAGAAAAATTAGGGATTATTTAGATGATGACAGGGAAGATGGGATGATTAAGGAGGCAGTGGCGAATCACAGTGCGTACCGGCTGCCGGAAGGACTGGATGAGAGGACAAGGATGTTCTGTCAGATTTTGCGGGATGGGGACAAAATCGATATACTGAAGGTGAACGTGGAATTTCCTCTTGAGGAGATTTATAATGTTTCTACCAAAGAACTTCGTACTGCGGCGGTGAGCAAAGAGGTCATGGAGGCATTTAAGGAAGGGCATGCGGTGCTGCGCAGTCTGAAGAGGACGCCCGCAGATCATGTGGTGGGGCATATTTCGCTAGTATATGAGCTGGTATATCCGAGAAGCCTTGCACTGGTCATGGAACAGGGGTATGTGGGACAGCTGATGAATTTTCACTCCGAAAACCAAAAGACGCAGGAACAGTTTAGGCAGATACGTGAGCGTATGAATGCATATCTTCAAACAAAAGAGGAAAGGATTAGGCATGGATATGAAGGAGTATAAGAATTATATTTTTGATTTGTATGGGACGCTGGTTGATATACACACGGATGAGAATAAAGCATCCTTGTGGAGGAATATGGCGGTTATTTATTCTATGCTGGGCGCGCCTTATACAGCTGATGAACTGAAAGCGCAGTATAAAAAACTGGCCTGTGAGGAAATTACGATAACGAAAGAGCGTATAAGCCCTGAATACGCTAATGGGCTGCTGGAAGATGAAGAGATAGAAATTCTTTTGGAAAAGGTATTTGAAAGATTATTTTTGCAAAAAGGAATGGCAATGGATGAAACACAGTTAAGACAAATCGGTATTGTGTTCAGAAGCCTGTCTTTAGAATATATTAAATTGTTTGAGGGGGTGCCGGAGCTTCTTACGCGTCTTAAGAATAACGGGAAGAAAATATTTCTGCTGTCTAATGCACAGCGTATGTTTACAGAGCCGGAAATGAGAATGCTTAATATTTACGAGAGTTTTGACGGTATTTTATATTCTTCGGATGCAGGGGTGAAAAAACCTTCTTTCCATTTTTATGATACACTGTTCAAAAAGTATCATTTAAAAAAGGAAGAGTCCGTTATGGTCGGGAATGAATACCGTGCCGATATTTATGGGGCGGATTGTTACGGAATAGACAGTATGTATATCTTCACGGAACAGTCCGGGGAGGAGGCGTTAAAATTGCCGGATAGCTGCAGAAGATTGGAACAGATTAGTGAAGTATATCTTGAAGCAGCGCCAAAGAAATTTTAATCAAAGTAAAATATATCTTCAAATTTTTTATCAAGTGCAATACAGATGGTCAGGGCTAGTTTGGCAGTAGGGCTAAACTGCCCTGTTTCAATTGAACTGATTGTATTTCTCGATACACCTACCATTTCGGAAAGCTGACCTTGGGGCAGCTTTTTTCTGCCCGCGTTTCTTTGAGACGATTTCTTAATATGAGTTTTTCATCCATGATTTCCTCCATCTATATAAACGAAAATAAATCGTATATATGTGCGGCTGAAGATGCAAGCACGAACATAGTTTCAGTGATAGCAAAAAAATAAATCTTCTTTTTTGAGGGAGGTTTATTGGACACAATATTTTTTATAATAAAGATATCAAAGGCAAGAAAAACGATTTAGGAGGAATGGTATGAAGGAATTGAAGGAAATAGTAGTAACGGTATCTGTCACGGCAGTATTAATATTCATCATAGCTTTTTGCATCTGCGGTACGGCAGCTGGTCAGACCAGAGAAGGAAACCGCAAGGAGGAACAATATTATAACATTTTGGAACAGACATATGTGAGTGAGATTCGTAATCTGCTAGAGGAAAGGGGTTACCGCAACAGCGGCGTCACGATGAGCAGGGTGCGTCTGGAGGACGGCAGCAATCAGTACATTGTGACCATCTATCACAGAAGAATCATGAATCTCGCTTTGGATGAGCAGGAGGAATTGTTGGATGCATGCAGGATGATTAGATTTCCTGTAGAAGATTGTAATTTTTTCCATGAATTTCTTGAAGCAGATTTATAAAAGGAGAATGACAAGGACAGGGGGAAGGATTATAATTGATGTAGCCGTGTAATCGGAAGAGAGCATCCGCATATTTATGCGGCAGAAGGAGGAGGCTATGTCAAATATCCCATCGCCTGGACAGATTTACAGGCATTTTAAAGGAAACCTTTACAGAATCGTGACGCTTGCAAGGCATACGGAGACAGATGAAGAGCTGGTGGTCTATCAGGCGCTTTACGGGACATATGAGGTCTATGCAAGACCCTTGTCTATGTTCATGGAAAAAATTGATAAAAGTAAGTATGAGGGAGCTGTTTCAGAATATCGTTTTGAGCTTCAAAATGAGCTGATTGCGGAACCGGATGCAAAGAAGAAAGGCAATGAAAATGAGCCGGCAGCCAGGGAAGCTGCGGCAGATACCGCCGAAAGCATTTCGGCACAGGCTGATGAGCAGCCGGAAGAATTAAATATCGATCCGCTGGTACTGGAATTTCTGGATGCCGGAACATATGAAGAACGTCTCAATATACTTTCAGCGCTGCAGCATCGTATTACCGACGATATGATCAACACCATGGCGATGGCTGTGGATGTAGAAATCGAAGAGGGCGATACGCAGGATCGACTGGAAGAGCTGCGCACCTGTCTTTTGACTTTTCAAAAGTATGAGTGCAGCCGAATGAGATAAAAGGATGGCGTTCTATGAATAAAGTTTTCCCGTCATAGTTCTTTAAGCATAAATAATTTCCGGGAGGTTCCACAGCCGCGGTGCAAAGAGGAAAGGATGGAGATTATTATGGCATATGATTTGGAAAACAGGCTGGTCATAGGAGTGTCATCAAGGGCTTTGTTTGACCTGACTGCGGAAAATGAGATTTTCCGTTCACAGGGAGTGGAGGCTTATTGCAGATATCAGGTGGACCATGAAAAAGAGCTTCTTTCACCGGGAAATGGATTCCGGCTGATAGAGGCGCTGCTCAATATTAATAAGATTTCTGGGCAGGAGGGACGGGTGGAGGTTATCATTATGTCCCACAACAGTCCCGACACATCCTTGCGCGTATTCAATGCAATTGCCCACTATGGGCTTGACATCTCAAGGGCGGTACTTGCCAGCGGTGCATCCCTTACGCCTTATCTGGAGGCGTTTCATACAGATTTGTATTTATCTGCGGACGAGGCGGATGTGCAGTCTGCTATTGACTGCGGAATTGCGGCGGGAATCATCTGCTGCGACGAAATCAAAACGTATGACAGCCAGAAGAAAATCTCCCAGATCAAAATTGCATTTGATGGAGACGCAGTATTGTTTTCCGACGAGTCAGAACAGATTTATCGGGAAAAGGGATTGGAAGCTTTCGAGGAGAATGAGCGGCTTAAGGCAGAGCACCCTCTTAACCAGGGGCCCTTTGCCAAGTTTTTAAAGACGCTCTCAGATATTCAGAATGAATTTCCGTCGGAACAGGCGCCTATACGTACCGCCCTTGTTACGGCAAGAAGCGCGCCTGCCCATGAGCGTGTAATCAGGACGCTGCGGGCGTGGAACGTGAGGATTGATGAGGCATTCTTTTTGGGAGGAATTACAAAGAGAGATGTTTTAAAAGCGTTTGGCGCGCACATCTTTTTTGACGATCAGGCAGTACATACAACGCCGGCATCGGAGGTAGTGCCGTCGGCGAGAGTACCCTACAAACAACATGATAAATTAGAGCATAAGAGAGATCCGTGAGAGATGAATTATAATGATATTTGTGAAGGGCGGTTTGAAAGCCGCCCGAACAGATTTATTGCCTATGTGAATATAGCAGGAAGGACGGAAAAGGTCCATGTCAAGAACACAGGCAGATGCCGTGAACTGCTGACAGACAATGTCCAAGTGTTTTTGAATAAGAGCAACAATCCCGAAAGAAGCACCGCCTATGATCTTGTGGCAGTGAAAAAGAAAGAGAGAATCATCAATATGGATTCCCAGGCGCCTAATAAGGCTGTGGAAGAGTGGCTTCTTAGAGGCGGCTTGTTTGAGAATATCACTGCTTTGAAACCAGAGACGACCTATGAAAACTCCCGTTTCGACTTTTATGTGGAAACGCCGGAGGATAAGATTTTCATAGAAGTAAAAGGGGTCACCCTAGAGCAGGAGAATGTAGTGTTGTTTCCGGATGCACCTTCCCAGCGGGCAGTCAAACATATAAATGAACTTGCCGGGGCGGTAAAGGAGGGATATAAGGCGTACATCCTTTTTGTGATCCAGATGGAGGACGTAATGTTTTTTACACCTAATCGGAATACCCATCCGGAATTTGCCGATGCGCTCCTTCGTGCAAGGCAGGCGGGGGTAGAGGTGCTGGCTTATGACTGTAAGGTGACACCGGATTCCATGAAGGTGAACAGCCCTGTGCCGGTGAGGCTTTCAGAGATAGAATTGGCAGCAGATTCCCTGATGAAATGGTATGATAAGGGAAGGCGAATCCTTCCGTGGCGGGAAGACGCCACACCATATCATGTGTGGGTTTCGGAAATCATGCTCCAGCAGACTAGGGTGGAGGCAGTAAAGCCGTATTATGACCGTTTTATGAAGGCATTGCCGGATATTCCGGCACTTGCAGAAGCAGGGGAGGAGGAATTGCTAAAGCTTTGGGAGGGGCTCGGCTACTATAACAGGGTCAGGAATTTGAAAAAGGCAGCGCAGGTGATAATGGAGGAACACGAAGGCAGGATGCCTGAGGCGTATGAAGAACTAATCAAACTGCCGGGAATCGGAAGTTATACGGCAGGCGCCGTCAGTTCCATTGCCTATGGAAAGCGAGTTCCAGCGGTGGATGGAAATGTGCTGCGTGTATTGTCCAGATTAAGGGGAGACGACAGGGACATTTCAAAAGCAGGGGTGCGCACAGAAATCGAAGAAGAACTTCGCTTAGCGATGCCCCGGGAACGGTCCGGAGATTTCAATCAGGCATTGATGGAGTTAGGGGCAATGATATGTGTGCCTGCTGGAGCGCCCCGATGTACTGAGTGCCCATGGGAAAAATGCTGTGATGCCCATCTTACGGGAAGAGAATCGGAGTTTCCTTATAAAACGCCTAAGAAACCGAGGACAATTGAAGAAAAGACGGTTCTTGTTATTCGGGACGAGACGAGGGCAGCATTGATGCAAAGACCGGGAAAGGGGCTCTTGGCAGGAATGTATGAATTTCCGTGTCTGGAGGGGCATCTTACAAAAAGACAGGTGATTGCTTATCTGAAAAAACAGGGACTTTCGGTGCTTAAGGTTGAAGAACTAGAGAAGAGCAGACATATTTTCACGCATAAGGAGTGGCATATGATCGGCTATGCAGTCAAGGTAGATGAACTGGCGAAAAAGGGAAGCCAGAGCAGCATGATTTTTGCGGAACCGGACGAAATAAAGGATAAATATCCAATTCCCTCGGCTTACCATGTTTATGTTCAGAATTTCTTAAGTTGATTCTTTTTGATAAAATGGGTATGATAGGAAGGTAGATAAATATATAAGTCAAACTGAAATCAAAAAGAAGCATAAACAGGAGTAAGAAAAATGAAATTATTATCATTTGCAGTGCCCTGCTACAATTCAGCAGCATATATGGAAAAATGTGTGGAATCACTTTTAAAGGGCGGAGAGGATGTGGAGATCATCATAGTGGATGACGGATCCACGGATGAGACGGCAGCAATTGCCGACAGGTATGCGGCAGAGCATCCTTCCATTATACGGGTCATACACAAGGAAAACGGAGGACATGGATCGGCAGTCAATGCAGGGATTGACAGTGCATCTGGTCTGTACTTTAAGGTAGTTGACAGTGACGATTGGGTAAAGCAGGAGGCATATTTGCAGATTCTGGATACCTTGCGGAGCCTGGTGGGTGGAGAAAAGGTATTGGACATGTTGATCAGCAATTTTGTGTATGAGAAGGTCGGACAAGATCGGCATAAGGTAATGCGCTATAAGCATGCAATGCCGGTAAACCAGATGTTCACATGGGAAGAAATCAAGCATTTCCATAAGGGACAGTATATTTTGATGCATTCTGTTATATTCAGAACCAAGTTACTTAGGGAATGCGGGCTAAGACTCCCGGAGTACACTTTTTATGTGGATAATCTTTATGTGTTTGAACCCCTTCCCTATGTAAAAAATATGTATTATCTGGATGTGAATTTTTACCGTTACTATATTGGAAGGTCGGATCAGTCGGTCAATGAGGAGGTTATGATTGGAAGAATCGATCAGCAGATTAAGGTAAACAAATTGATGATCGATTATATGGTGGAGAACAAAAATAAGATAACAGCGAACAAAAAGATGCATCATTACATGTTGAGCTATCTGGACATTATCACTACAGTGTCTTCTATCTTGCTTATCCGCTCAGACACAAAAGAAAACCTGCAGAAAAAGAAAGAATTGTGGGATTATCTTAAAAAGAAGGATTGGATTTTGTATCGGAAATTGCGGTACGGACTTTTAGGGCATTGCATGAATCTACCAGGAAAAGGCGGTAGAAAGATTTCGGTGGAAGGGTACAAGATCTGTCAGAGATTCTTTAATTTCAATTGATAGCAGAAGAACCCAAAAAGGCAGCTGACGCTGCCTTTTTGCTTATAAGTAGATTAGACTTGACGAATTCTGTGGCGCTTCTGGTTGGAACGGTAGGTCTGACAGGAAGCGACGATATTGGCCTGATAGACTACGACATACATAACTGTTGCCATTACAAAGGCAGTAATCACATCAAACATGGAATGCTGCTTGATAAATACCGTTGAAAGTATGATGGAGATACATAGCATCAAGGAGCCTGTGCGGAGAAGCCTGTTCTTTGCAAGCTGATCGTTGTGCATAACTGCAAGGTGGGCGCCGATGGAGTTGTAAACATGTATGCTGGGCCACAAATTGGTAGGGGTGTCCGCTTTATACAAATGTGCGATTATGGCAGTAAATATGTTTTCTCTGGGCATTACGGCAGGGCGAAGATGATGCCCATTTGGCCACAGGGTGGAGATAATCAGGAAAACGGTCATTCCGGTAAAAAGGAATACGCAGGTCTTATAATATTCTTGTTTGTTTTTAAAAAAGCAGTACATCACAACAATGGAAACATAAGCAAACCAAAGGAAATAAGGGATTACAAAAACTTCCCAAAAAGGAATCAGGTCATCAATGCCCACGTGAATAATGGTTGCGGGGTGTATAACCGTTTTTTCCAGATAAGCGAACCAAGTGCAATAGATTACCGCATAAATCATAAGCGGGATAGCATGTTTGTATTTTTCATAAAACTTTTTCATAACTTTCTCCTCATAATAAATCTTATTGCTGACGCGGTCTTGACATTCATAGCAGAAATTGTATTTTTTGCTGTTCACAGCTAAGGCTGATGGAGCGGCATTTCATTGTAACCTCCCCATCGGTGTGAACCCACAGCGGCATGGAGGTTTCCAGATGTATCCTGCGCGCCGTATAGTGATCGATGCCATGAAAGCGGTAGTGCTTTCCTGAAAATGCTGTGGGAAGCGCCAAAAGAATCAGCCATTTGGGGATATTTCCTACAGCGCAGACATCGATCAGTCCATCGCCGGAATCAGCGCCGGGACAGAATTTGAATCCGCCGCCTTCATATTGATGAATCATGCAGGCAACAAATAAAAACTTGGGAAGATGAATCTTTTTCTTGTCATCTAATGTAATCGTGCAGGTGACTTTCTTTGCTTTAATAAGCTGTTTAAGCGCGATTCCAAGGTAGGTAAGCTTGCCAAGCCCTATCTTATTTAATACATTCTTAAATTTTGAGGCAAGTGCTTCTTCGCAGACGGCGGCATCGAACCCAATACCGCTGCTGACGGAAAAAAGACGTGTGGAAGCCGGATTGTTTCCACAGTGCCTGGATAACTTTTCCGGAGGCTGTTCATATGTAAGGAACCCCAAATCCATTCGCGCAGGCTTCTTACAGGATAAAATGTTCTTAAGTACTTCGCGGGGATCTTTAGGCAGCCTTAAATCTCTTGCCATGTCGTTGCTTGAACCGGTAGGGATATACCCTACCTGTACCCGGTCAAAATCGGAAATTCCTTGAAGAACTTCATTCAAGGTGCCGTCGCCGCCGAGCACGATCAATTTTAATATGAAATCAGAGTCCGAACTTAATAAGGAAGCAGATAAATCAGCAGTCAATTTGATGACATGTCCGGCTTCCTGGGAAAAGAAAACTTTATATGGGATTTTTTGCTGCTCTAAAACAGGCTGTATTTTTGCCCATATCTTAGCGCCCCGTCCCGACTTAGAGGCGGGATTTACGATGATATAATACATATATTTTCTTTTGTCTCCCTGAAATCTTTTCCTATTTTAGCAGTAATTTTTACAGGAGTAAAGTTTTTTTATGCGATTCCGTAAATCTTAAGGTTTGCTTAGGAGTTTTTTCAGAAATTGGTTTTTTTTCAAAAAGGTTTATGTTATATTAAGTTATAAATAAGAAGGAGGAAGGATTATGTATTCATTTGACGAGGTAAAAAGTGTTGATCCCGAAATTGCGCAGGCGATTGTGGATGAACAAGAGAGGCAAAACAGCCACATTGAATTGATTGCATCAGAAAATTGGGTGAGCAAGGCAGTAATGGCTGCCATGGGAAGTCCACTTACAAATAAATATGCAGAAGGCTATCCGGGAAAACGTTATTATGGAGGATGCCAGTGTGTTGACGTGGTGGAAAATCTTGCAATAGAAAGAGCAAAAGAGCTTTTTGGCTGCGACTATGCAAATGTGCAGCCCCATTCAGGCGCACAGGCTAATCTGGCTGTACAGTTTGCAATCTGCAACCCGGGCGATACAATCATGGGGATGAATCTGGATCATGGCGGTCATTTGACCCACGGAAGTCCGGTAAATATCTCCGGTAAGTATTTTAAAATTGTCCCTTATGGGGTAAATGACGAAGGATTCATTGATTATGAAAAGCTTAGAAGCATAGCGCTGGAGTGCAGACCTAAATTAATAATTGCAGGCGCTTCCGCTTATGCAAGAACGATTGACTTTAAAAAGTTCCGAGAAGTGGCGGACGAGGTCGGTGCAGCACTCATGGTAGATATGGCGCATATTGCCGGGCTTGTGGCGGCAGGTCTTCATCCCAGCCCGATTTCTTATGCGGATGTAGTCACAACGACGACCCATAAGACACTGAGAGGTCCCAGAGGCGGTCTGATTCTTGCAAATAAAGAGGCTGCAGAGAAATATAACTTTAACAAGGCAATTTTCCCGGGGATACAGGGAGGTCCGCTGATGCATGTAATCGCGGCAAAGGCTGTCTGCTTCAAAGAAGCGCTTTCAGATGAGTTTAAGACCTACCAGAAGAACATCATTGACAATGCCCAGGCACTATGTAAAGGACTTATGGATAGAGAGATGAAAATCGTATCAGGTGGTACAGACAATCATCTGATGCTGCTGGATCTTACGCCTTATGACCTCACGGGAAAGGCTGTTGAGAAGATGCTGGACGAGGCTCATATTACGGCAAACAAGAACACGATTCCCAATGACCCTAAATCACCTTTTGTAACCAGCGGGGTGCGCCTGGGTACACCTGCAGTTACCTCCAGAGGGATGAACACAGAGGATATGGATCAGATTGCGGAAGCAATTGCGATGATTGTAAAGGGTGGAGAGGAAAAAATTCCTAAGGCCAGGGCAATCGTACAGAAATTGACAGACAAGTATCCGTTGATTTAACGCTGATTAGCAGGGAAAACGTAAGGATTTACTGTTTCGATTATTACAAAAAAGGACAAAACAGGTATTGCTTCTTAAAATAATTAGGAGAGCAATACCTGTTTTGCTAAAATAAGCTGTCTCGTGGAGCGTGGCAGCGTTTGTTAGTAACCTAGCTCTTCAGCCACGAAAAAGATTTTAATTCTTCCGGGGATGTTGCACCGCCTTGTTACGACTAAATGGCTGCACATACATTCATCAGAAAGGCAATTTCCGCACTTCCCGGTATGGAAACATGGGGTGTTTCGCCCTAAGCGCTTGGCGTTAGCCGGGGATGCCAGATTGCGGACTCTCTTATAACCTGATTCTACGTCAGAAACCAGTTTGTTCATGCCGACCACCATAAGGACGTATTTGGGACCGTGGATAAGGCATGCAACGCGATTCCCGTTTCCATCAATATTAATCAGTTCGCCGTCATATGTAATGGCATTGCTGCTCATTAAGTAGTAATCGGACAGAACTGTCTTGGCATACAGTTCCCTGCCTTCTTCCGGTGTCTTAGCGGATAGGCGGTCAATTAGGATATAATTGCCGGACTTGATGGCATCCATAAGACCGCATTCCTTTATGGATTCGCTGCCGCCCCAGCTGATGATGGAGCCGTTTTCCACAAGATCAGTGATTGCGCTCACGCAAGAAGCGCTGTTTTCAAAAAAGTAACCTTCCATATTTCGGGAAGCAAGTTTGGGGATGATTCCATTAACTGCGGTTTGAAAAGCAAGCTGCTTAGGTGTCATATGATTCCTCCTTAATATAAGGTATTTTAAAAAGATATTCTTATTATAAAACAAATGGGATAGTAAGAAAAGGGGATGAACTGTTACCGCTGTAAGATAAGTATATGTAAGAGTGCGTTTGTTTAGTTTGGATGTAAGTGAAAAATATATGGAAAATTTTGTGATAATTTGGCGTAAAATGACATAGAAACAGATAAAAATAAGTAAAAAAAAGAAAAATGAAAAAATAGATAATAAAATGAAAAAAAGTGTTGACAAATAAAAAGCTATTAGCTATAATAAACTTACAAAAACAAATTCACATAGATAATCTTAAAGAAAGGAAGGTACGGACCACCAAAAACATAAGATGCGTTATTTGATTTTAATCAAATAACAGAAATGTGAAAGAGTTAAGCTTTTAAAGTACAAAAGAACACAGTACTAAAGAAAGCGGATTTCAAATTCGTACTAAGTACAGAAGAAAAAGTAACGAAAGACAAACGAAGAAAAGAAAAGTTACAGTACACGCGTACAAAAGAAAAAAAGGAAAAGTACGAAAGAGAAAAAGGTAAAACTGAATAAGGAACATTATCCAAAAAAAGAAAAGAGAGGTAAGGACCATTGGATAGCGTAGTTTAGAAGTGGGTATTAATCGAAAGGATTGATACCCACTTCGCTTTGAGCTGACGAGGTCTTATTTGGCTTGGAAAAATTACTGATTCCATATTAATGGCTGGGCTATTACAAAACGATGTAATTTCTGGTGGAAATTAAGGGACAAATAAGTTATGATAGAGGATGTACGGAGGAAGATATAAGATGGCAAAAAGCGAAGCATATGATGAAGAAATAGATAGAAGAGAGCTGCGGCGCAAACGCAGGGTAAAGAATCAAATTATAGCATTTATAGTTCTTGTAATTACCTTAATAGGAGTGATAGCAGGAGGGGCAGTTGCGGCAAACAAGATTATTTCTGTGGTTAAGGATAGAAAGCAGGCAGAAGAACTGCAAAAGCAATTGGAAGAGCTTTCCGAGTCGGAAGAGGAGACGCCAGTGGTGGAAGCACCAGCTGAATCGGCAGAACCGGTAGGAGAAAGTGATTACTTAGGGGAAGCGGTGGAGTCGATTGTTGGCGGCATGACACTTGAAGATAAAGTAGCAGGGCTTTTTATCATTACGCCGGAAGCTCTTACAGGTACAGACACTGTGATTAGAGCTGGCGAGGTCACGGAAAAAAGTTTAGAAGAGCATCCGGTGGGAGGGCTTATCTATTTTTCTAAAAATATAAATGATGCGACCCAGCTCACAGAAATGCTTCAAAATACCAAAGGATTTAGCAAATATGCTATCTTCCTCGGGGTGGATGAAGAGGGCGGTACAGTAAGCCGTGTTGCCGGAAGCGGTCTGGCAGATGATGTGGGGAACATGGTAGATATCGGAGCTGCAGGAGATGCAGCAGCAGCACAGGAAGCAGGCGCTATAATAGGAGGTTATCTTTCGGGATATGGCTTTAACCTAAACTTTGCACCGGTAGCAGATGTTGTTGCAGAAGGAAATGAGACGATAGGAAGCCGCTCTTTTGGGTCTGATCCGAATTTGGTTGCGCCTATGGTTGCGGCGGCAGTGGAAGGAATGCAAAGTTCCGGGGTGAGTGCCTGCCTGAAGCACTTTCCGGGGCTGGGGGATACCACAGAGGATACCCATGACGGTATGGCGAGTACGGAGAAAAGTTTAGATGAATTTAATACAACGGATTTTCCTGTTTACCAGGCGGGCATAAATGCGGGAGTGGATATGGTGATGGTGAGCCATCTTTCTGCCCCCAATGTAGTCGGGGACAATACACCAGCATCTTTGTCTGAAAAGATGATTACAGAGATTTTAAGAGGGCAGTTAGGGTATCAGGGGATTGTAGTTACAGACTCTATGAGTATGACGGCTATTACTGATTATTACACGGCGGATGAAGCGGCGGTCAAGGCACTGCAGGCGGGCGCAGATATGATTCTGATGCCGGAGGATTATGAAACGGCATATAATGGAGTGCTTGAGGCGGTCAATAACGGAACCTTGTCGGAGGAAAGAATAAACGAATCCTTACGGAGAATTTTCAGGGTAAAAAAGAAAAATGAAGTGGGATAAAAGCTTGAATTATCGTATGCACTGGTCATGAGAGGGCAATGATATTAAACATGTGAAGGACCTTGCTAAGTGACGAGGTCCTTTAGACGTAAAAATTTAAAAAAAATTTAAAAATAAGTTGACAAAATGAAAAACATATTGTATATTAATACTTGTCCGTTGGGTACGGATGAACAATAAGCGTCATAGGAGATGCTTTAATATGAAAAATGCGCGAGTGGCTCAGTTGGTGGAGCGCGACCTTGCCAAGGTCGAGGCCGCGGGTTCGAGTCCCGTCTCGCGCTCTTTGAAAGAAATGTAAAAGAGAGTGGATGAAACCACTCTCTTTTATTAGGATATGCCGATGGTCAGCTTTCGGTATTGGTATGGAAACCTATGCAACAGCCAGACACATTATTATCAAGATTATATGAATGCAGAAGAGGAATTGGAGGTGCTGCAGAGCGAGGGCACGGTACTTTTCAGGATGAATTAAAAATTAATTTTAAATGATGCAACTTTGATGCAAAAATGATGCTGATTTGATGCACCGGGTGTGTAATCTATAGATATAAGAGGAAGATTATGCGAAGGAGAGGTGTATCATACTGTGTGTAATAGAGAAAATAACGGAGAAATGAAAAGGACAGGAAAGAGATTGATCATATCTATTTCCTGTCTTGTTTTGTTGTCGGGAATCGTGGCGGTTTTTACATACATGCTGGGAAAGGGGATTGAAAGGAGAAAAGACATGGCGGACGCGGAGAGGGAAACGTATGCCGCAAGCGGGCAGGAAGACCGACAAGAACTGAATATAGAGGATAATAGGACATATTTGAGACAGGTAATAAGTATAGAGGAGATTCTCGCAGAGGGGATGAACTATCTGACAGATGAAGAGATGGACTGGGAGGATGAATATGTAAGACAGGCTGTCTGTGACGAAATTCAAAGCAGTTATGATAGCACGCTTTCACGCAGAGAGACCATGGAGATTACTGCTCTGCGGATTCCTAAGGCAGAGCAGGTAAAGACGCTTCATGATCTGCGTAAGCTTCCCCAGCTTACCAGCCTGACATTGGCAGGGACGGAAGGGGAGGAAATACATTTTGACCTGGAACCGGAAATGGTTCCTATGCTTGAGGAATTGATTTTTGAAAATATTCCCCTCGGTGAAGCGGATTTTTTAGAAGAACTGCCGGATGTAAAGGCACTGGGAATGATAGACTGTGGTCTTAATAATATTTCTTTTCTGGATAAGTATCCTCGTCTTACGGAAGTGACCTTTTATGGGAATGAGCTTAGGGATATTTCACCCCTTGCAGATTGTAAAGAGTTGGAAGTGGTTTCGCTGGCGTATAACCGCTTGACCGATATCAGTGTGTTGTCCCAGCTGGCAAATCTTAAGGAAGTGGGGCTGCAGGGAAACCGGATATCAGACATTGAGGGACTCGGGAATCTGGGCAGGCTGGAAGCGGTTAATCTGAACTCCAACCAGATTACGGATCTGTCGCCGCTTGAGGGATTAAAGGGTCTGACAGCGCTTGGAGCAGCGGATAATCAGATTGAAGATATTTCACCTCTTGAGGGGATGACAAAGATGTATAATCTTTCCCTTGACGCAAATTTGATCAGCGATATTTCAGTGCTTTCCGATATGAAGGAGATGCAGTATCTGGGACTTAGCCGAAACCAGATAGAAGATTATACGCCGATTATGGAGATGAAAAAGCTCTATTCTCTTTCAGTGGAAGATAATCCGGGTCAGAATATTGGAAAACTAGTATTTACGCCCTGGCTTTTAATGGGCAACACGCTTGAAATTGAAGAGGAAGAGCTTGCGCAGATGCAGGCGTATCTGGAACTGTATTATCCGGAAAAAGGGATGCAGGCGGAAGATTTTGCAAAGGGAGATTTAAACGGCGACGGGATAGAAGACCTGGCAGTCACCGCTCTTTTAGATGAAGAGGAAGATTCGGAGTTTGGTGCAGTCAGAAAAAGGTGTGTGTATCCGTTTATCGGCAGAGGTGGCGGAATCTTTACTCCCCTTACGCCGGTGGAAACATTGCATCCCGACTCGGGAGGCGTTTATGGGGATCCTTATGCTGGAATCATTATTACAGGCGATATGTTGGTGATTCAGGTTTATGGGGGCAGTAACTGGCGCTGGGGCAGCACCAATATGTATCAGTATGAAGGCGGCAATATGGTGGCTAAGTGGGAGACGGATATAGGGCATTTTGTCTTTACTACCGGAATGGACTATACCGTTCGCAATCTGGAAAACGGTCAGTGGAAGCACTATGTTGCAGTGGGGGATGCGGAGAGGGAAAAAGAACTTCTTCTCATAGCGGAAGATAACGGGGAGGCGGATCCACGAAAGGAAGAACTTGATGTATTGCTGAGGCAGCTTGAAGAGGAAATTCAAAAACCGCTTCCGGAGGTACGGGCAGGAGTTATGGCGCCGGAACTGGATGGATGGTTTGATTATCATATATATGACTATGACGTCACCAGGGAGCCCTGCTGGGTGCTGGAAAAGGCAGCGGAGGAATTTCTCACAAATGCCCGACCACTGCCTGCAGTCTATTATACTTCCCAGGAAATACGCACATCCTATGAAAAGCTGATGGGGGTAGCGCCTCCTGAACAGTTTTACATTGGACTTATGGAAGGAGAACCTGTGCTTTTATATTACAATAGCTGTGTACAGGAAAAGGCTGGATTCATCCATGAACTTATACTTTGCAGACCGGATGAAGAGGGAGAATATTGGGTGGAAGATCATTCGATTTATTATGATGAGAGCACGGGGCGGTTTTGAATGAAAGAGCACGAGAGCAATTTTTGAAGCAGCAGAATGAAAATAAAAAAATGATGCAACTATGATGCAAAAATGATGCTAATTTGATGCACCGTGCATGTAATCTATAGGTATCAGACGAAAGAGAGGAGCATCAAAGCATGTGCGGGAAAGAAAATTGCAGAGAAATGAACAAGACAGGGAAGAGATTATGGATATCCATTTCCTGTCTTATTCTATTTTTTGGAATGATGATGCTTTATATATATATTGCTGGAAAGAAAACCGGGGAAGGAGTAGAAAGCGCTAAAGAGTGTGAAGTGGAGGAAACAGGGGAGGAAAATGATTCATTCAGACAGGCGGAGGGATTCGATAATCCCATCGACGAGCTTTATTTTCCCATGATTTTGGCAGACGGCAGGGAGGATAAAGCGGCGGTACTTGAGATGTATGAAAATACATGGAGAGGACAACTGGAGGCATATTTGGAGGATTACGGATCAAGATGCAGCTATGCAAAAGATCAAGAGATGGCAGAGGAATATCTGGCTGCAGTTTGTCAGGCGGTGGATGCCCAGAAGAACCTGATGGAGTATATGGGGGTAGGGGCAGAGGAACGGCTCTGGCACAGCGCGCAGATTTACCGCTGCGCTTTTATCAAAGATATCCGCGGAACGTTTACCGACGATACTGACAGGCAATATGCGTTATCTATGTATGAGGGATGTGAGGCTGAAATCAGAGCCAGGCAGGAGGCATTCGACCTGGAATGGTGTAATGAACTTGGGAAGCTCACCATGGTGCTATATGAGGATCTGGATGCGGAAGGAAGGCATCTGGCGGGCATCTGGCAGCAGAGCAGGGAAGATTGGAAGGCGGCTGCGGATGCACGGTTCTGGAAGGCGCCGGAGGAACTGAACGCGCAGCCAGAGGATGAATCCTTTTGGGAAAACGGGACAGGCGCGGCTTTGATGGAAAAGGACGGATGGATCAACAGACTGTACTGCCAGCAGCTTAACAGCATGATGGAGAAGATATATGTGCAGGGATTTAGGGTAAACGAACAGTTGTCAATTTATCCTGTCAAGGAGGGAGTGCAGGACGACGGTCTTTGCTGGGCAGATGAATATGTCAAGGAGAGCGTTTACAGCGAGATTCGGAGCTTTTATGATGCAGTGCCTTCAAGAGAAGAGATTAGGAATCTTCGTGATTATCACATATGTGATTATGGGACCGAAAGAGAGCCAGTCTGGGTACTTGAAAAGGCGGCGGAAGAATTTCTAATAAAAGCCCAGGTGCTTCCAGCTTGTTATGCTTCGGAAGAAATAAGAGACTCTTATGAAAAACTGATAGGAGTAGAACCTCCGGAGCAGTTTTATATAGGACTTATGAAAGGCGAGCCTGTTTTACTGTATTATAATAGATGTCTGCAGGAAGAGGATGGATTTGTTCACGAGCTGGCGCTTTGCATTTCAGATGAAAAAGAGACCTTATGGGGAGGGGATTGTCTAATCTATTATGATGAAAATGAGGATGCCTTCAGATTTAGCGACTAAAATGTAAAAAAAAGCCAAGACTATCTTACAAGGATATTATTAGAAAGTGAGATAGAAAATGGAATCTATTTGGAGCAAAAGCGTACAGATGCCACAAAGACCAGTGTGCCCTTCTGATTTAAACGTGGATGTGGCGGTCGTTGGCGCTGGAATGGCAGGGATATTGACCGCATATCTGTTAAAAGAAAGGGGCAGGCAGGTAATTGTACTAGAGGCAGACCAGATCGGCAGTGGGCAGACCAAAAACACTACAGCAAAGATTACAGGGCAGCACGGAATGCGGTATGAAAAGCTGATTGAAACATACGGGTGGGAAAAAGCAGGGCTGTATGCAGCTGCAAACAGGGAGGCAATTGACCGATTTGAGAAACTGATTGAAAAACATCAGATTGCATGTGATTTTGAAAGGCTTCCCGCTTATCTGTATTCTGTGGAGGATGAGGAAAAGCTCAAAAAGGAGGTAGAAGCTGCCGCAGATCTTGGAATACCTGCACACTTTTGCAAAAAGATTTCCCTGCCTTTTGATGTAAAAGGTGCGGTATGCTTTGAAGACCAGGCGCAGTTTCATCCGTTAAAATTCATAAAGGAATTGGCAAAGGAACTGGAAATTTATGAGGGCACAAAGGCTTTATCGGTAAGAGGGCATGTGCTTACCACCAGCCATGGAAAGATAACTGCACAGAATATCATTTTTGCAACCCATTATCCAATGGTAAATGTCCCTGGATTTTATTTTCTACGGCAGCATCAAGAGAGAAGCTATGTGGTGGCATATACGGGGGTAGGGACGCTGGACGGAATGTATTACAGTGCGGACGCAGAAGGACTTTCTTATAGAAGTTATCATAATTTCCTTTTGGCAGGGGGCAGCGCCCACCGCACCGGCAAGTCTAAGCCAGAAGGATGTTATGAGTCCATCAGGCGGAAAGTGAAGAATGATTTTCCCAAGGCACAGGAGGCTGTCTGCTGGTCGGCACAGGACTGTATGCCCCACGATGAACTCCCATTCATCGGAAGATATTCCCGTTTTCGTCCTTACTGGTATGTGGCAACCGGGTTCAGAAAATGGGGCATGACCTCATCTATGATTGCGGCATCGGTCATAGCAGATGCGGTCATGGGGAAAGAAAATCCTTATGCAGAATTATTTTCTCCCCAGAGATGTAATTTTGCTGCAGGGATAAAAAAGTTCATGGCGGATTTAGGAGAAAGCAGTGCGGGATTATTATGGCTGCGGAATCTGTTCACGACACAAAAGGAGGCAGACCTTAAAAACGGGCAGGGAGGTGTGGTGCGGAAGGGTTGGAAAAGGTACGGCTGTTATAAAGAGAAAGATGGAACCGTACACAGGGTATCGCTCCGCTGCCCCCATATGGGATGTGAGCTTAGCTGGAATCCGGAAGAATCCAGCTGGGACTGCCCCTGTCATGGATCAAGGTTTGATATTCACGGAAATCTGATAGATGATCCGGCAAAATGGAGAATTGGAAAATAGAAGTTTAAGGGAGAGAGACTGATGCAGAGAGAAAGATATGTGGATATAGAAAACAAAACGAAAAAAGGACGTTTGCGGATAATAGGGGGCATTTTGCTGTGGGGATTGATGATCGGTGTGTCGATGATCCTCGCATCCCAGTCTATGATTCTGGCGGGATAAGTAACAATACAGGTAAAAGAGGCACAAATACGAAGGAGAATAGACGGATGAAGAAAAAATGGGTTTTGGCGATGACGTTGATTTTCGCATTGCTTACAGGATGCGGGGAAGGTGTGGAGGGAAGAGGAGACGGACAGGGGATTGAGACAGACCCCCCTGATACGGCTCCGGCAGTCAGTGAAGAGACTCCCGTAGTATATAGCGGAGACAGCAGTGCGGTTTTAGAAGATGATAAAGCTGTCTATATTTGCGGTACCGGGCAGATCCGAAAGGTTGATAAGGACAGTCAGGAGGTAACGGTTTTATGGGAGAGCGGGACAGAAGAAATGGATATGCTCAGCTATGGGGGCGGGCAGGCTGTACTTGCAGGCGACAAGCTGTATTTTATCGAACATGTGAGGGTGGCTTATGAGGAAAAGGAAATCCTTTCTATGATCGATACAGACGGAACAGGATATGAAAAAATAGATGAGCTGGAAAATCCTTTTCATACCATGTATTGTTCCGACCAGGCACTGTATGTTTACTGCCTTTGGAATCTTGTGCGGGCATACGAAATCGGAGAAGACGGAGGATTGTCTTTTTCGGAAGAGTTGACGGAAAATATGCCCTATAAAATTCCGGAAGACTATAGCATGATCGGGGCGCTGACACCTTTTGAGAGCGTGGAGAATTATGGATACATATTGTTGCGCGATAAGAATTTGAAAGCAGTAATGATAGATCCACAGACGAAAGCGGAGACCTTATTTGGGGAGGACATCATAGAAAATTGGAACAGGGATTATATTCTTTGCTTATCTTATAACGAGGCGGGCGGTAAAGAGTTGTATCTAAAGGATGCACAGACGTTAGAGACGAGGATGCTTACTTGTCTCGACAGTGAATATAATGGCTGGATACTGGGGCTGGATGACAAATATGTTTATGCCGTGCGGTATCAAGATGATAAAGAAGACCATGGTTATATTTATGAAAGAATTGCGCTTGAAAATGGCGAGAGAAGCAGTTTCTTTACGATACATGTGGGAATCGAACCGCATCCACTTTCTCAGGCTATGGGTTTTGTCATCTGTAATGGATATGTGTATTATATTGCGGAAAAAGACTATGCGATGTATCTTGCGCGCAGAAGTACTGAAGATATAGATACAGAAGAGATTCTGGGTGAGGCTTATTTTGATAAAGAAATTGGGAAAGTAGGCGTGCTTGAAACATATTATGAACCAATTTACAGCGAGATAAGCCCGGATGCTATCCGCGGAGAAGTAACATACCAGAGCATTGTAGTAGATGAAAAATTTGCAGGCGCATCGAAAATCAATCGCACATTAAGCAGTTTTCTGGAAGAATGTATTTCCTACGAAAAAGACAGCACCAAATGGATAGATGATGAGCTGGAAGAAAAGGGGGGAGACGTTCGCGATATGCTGGGACTGTTCAGCAATACCAGCTATCCATCGGCAATCACTTATTTTGATGGCAATTATTTCAGCTTTTGTCAGCACGGCGATGCTTATGAGGGAGGCGCCCATGGGATGCTGTACCAGATTGGGTATACATTTGACCTGGAGACAGGGGAACGAATTTATCTTGCGGATCTTATTGGAAACAGCGAAGAGGAACTAAGAGAGCTTGTGGCAGAATACTTTGCGCAGTATATCGGGGAAAACCCGGAAGCATTCTGGGAGGATGCCTTGGAGACGGTAAATGAGGGCGTAAGCCTTGATTCCGATTTCTATTTGTCGAAGGAGGGGATTCATTTCTATTTTCCGCCCTATGCATTGGCGTGCTTTGCAGCAGGCTTTCAGGAAGTTACGATTCCTTATGAGGAATTTGACATGAAACTCCCTCTTGGAATGAAACAGATGGCAGCGGAAGAAGCAGACAGCGGTGATGAGGATGGGAAAAGTGAAAACGGTGATGAAACTCCGGCAGACCTGACGACGGCAGACCATGATGTAAACGGACGTAAACTGCCCATTTACTGTGTGGATACTCAGGAGAAGAAGATTGCCCTTACCTTTGACGCCGCATGGGGGAATGAAGACACAGAGGAAATCTTGGAGATCTTGGAGAAACATGACGTTCATGTGACCTTTTTTATGACAGGCGGATGGGTGGAAAGTTACCCGGAAGATGTGAAAAATATCCTTGCCGCAGGACACGATTTAGGCAATCACAGTGAAAATCACAAGAATATGAGTCAGCTCTCCGATGATGAGAAGCGGGAAGAAATCATGAAGGTCCATGAAAAGGTAAAAAATCTCACAGGATATGACATGTTCCTGTTTAGACCGCCCTACGGTGATTATGACAACGCCGTCGTGGATGTACTTAAAGACTGCGGTTATTATGGGATTCAATGGGATGTGGATTCTCTGGATTGGCAGAATAAGGGGATTGATTCTATCATTGAGACGGTGACGGAGCACAAGAATCTTGGGAACGGGAGTATTATACTGTGCCATAATGGAGCAGAGTATACGGCGGCGGTGCTGGACGATCTGATCACTGCCTTGGAAGGAGAGGGATATGAGATCGTTCCCCTTTCGGAATTGATCTACAAGGATCATTATCACTTAAACTTTGAGGGACGGCAGATAAAGAATTGAAATTTTTCCTTCCTTCATAAGAAGAGTTGACAATTGAAAAAAGTAATGGTAGATTATTTATGAAATTCCCATGAGGGAGTAGCAAGCGCGCGGCGCAGCAAGTCAACATACTGACCCGAGTGGTCTGGCTTGCTTTAAATTGCGAGACTCATGTATAGGCTTAAGCTATACATGGCGTCTGTCTATCGTAAAGAAGAACCCGGTATAGCTATAAGGCTGTACCGGGATTTTTATGCGCAGGTCCGTATATGGAAGGCGGCTGTTGATGCAGTATGCGGACCACGCGGCGAGCAGGGAGAAAAAATATACAGGAGGGACGAAAGATGGAATGGAACCCATTATTTTTCGTTAACAGCATTCTGCTTGGGGCAGGGCTTTCGATGGATGCCTTTTCGGTGTCACTGGCAAACGGGTTGAATGAGCCGGGGATGAGCAAAAAGAAAATGTGTGCAATTGCAGGCGTGTTTGCTTTTTTTCAGGCGCTCATGCCTATCATCGGCTGGGTATGTGTGCATACGGCTGCCCGGTATTTTGCCACCTTTGAAAAAATGATTCCGTGGATTGCACTTTTACTGCTGTTGTTTATCGGCGGAAAGATGGTGGTGGAGGGAAGGAAAGATGAGGAAGAGGTTTCCCATGCCCGGATAAGTTTAGGAGTACTTCTTGTGCAGGGGATCGCGACTTCAATCGATGCATTGTCCGTAGGATTTACGATTGCAGCATACACCCCTGCAATGGCGTTTGCCAGCGCGCTGATCATAGCAGCTGTAACATTCTGCATCTGTTTTGCAGGTTTGATTGCAGGCAGAAAATTTGGAACCGGTCTGTCAGGCAAAGCAGCCATATTAGGAGGAAGCATTTTGATTTTAATCGGCATAGAAATCTTCATCACAGGAATATTTTGAAGCATATGTTTATTGTATATGTATGCTGTATATGGTATAATCTTACATCATAAATAAGAGGAAAAACAATTCATTTAAAAGGAAGAGAGGATAAGACATTGAAACAGTTTTTCGGAATGAGTCAGAGCGGAAATCTGCAAGAAGCAGTCAAGGGGCTGAATAACCCCCAGTTTATTATGCTGTTATCTAATAATGACCAGTTTGAAACACATGTAAAAAAGCTGGAAGAGCTTTATCCCCAAATCCCCAGCATTGGGTGTATTGGAATGAGCTACGACACAAAGGTAGTGGAGAAAGGCGTCGGGGTTGTTGCATTTTATGATGGAATTACGGCAATAGCAAATGTGTTGGAAGAGGTATCTGTCATGCCGGTGAAATATATTGACCGGTTGGAACAGGACGTGCGCACCATAAACGGTTCGTTGAATGATACGATCTGTATTGATTTTTGCTGCGGCAATGATGCGTGTGTACTCACCACAATATATAGTGTCCTTAAACATAAAAATATTTCCTTGGTGGGCGGAACCGGCGACGGGGGAAAGGTATCGGCAAATGGAAGGATTTATTCGGATGCAGTAGCGTACGGACTGGTCAAGAATAATCATGGACGAGTAAAAGCATACAAGGAAAATATTTACAGGCAGATGGGAAATTACCGTTTTATTGCGTCTAAAACAGACAAGGCAAATTATATTCTTGGAAAGTTGAATGGAGTTTCTGCCAAACAGGTTTATCAAGATATTCTGCATGTGACAGAAAAAGAGATATTGACACAGACCTTTAAGAATCCCTTTGGAAAAATCAATGGGGACGATACTTGTATTATATCCATAAAAGAAGTGAGCGGCAATTCATTGACTTGTTTTAGGCAGGTAAATGATTCGGATGTGCTCATTATGTTGGAATTAGGTGATTATAAGGCAATCGTAAAAAACACGATTCAGATGATCCGCAAGGATTTCCCTAAGATTTCAGCTGTATTTTCCGTGAACTGTCTATTCCGGTATTTGTTGTTTACAGAGAATCATTATATGCAGGAATACCTGAATGAGATGGCGGTGCTTGGAAATCATGCCGGTCTGGTGGGATATGGAGAACATTACAATAATCGATTCGTCAACCAGTCTATGACTTGCGTTGTGTTTGAATAAATGGAGGAATGGATATGATAATAAAGAAAAAACCCCGGCGCAAGTCTAAAAGCTTGTATCCGGTATTATATGTGATTGGAAGTCTTAAAGATTATCATCATGAGCTTGTGCAAAGCGAGGTTTCCTCTTTGTGGGAACTGAGCATGGTAAGCAAATCCTTTGGCAACGTGCTTAGGGAATCAGAAAACTTTAAAGATACATTGAGGGGCTTTGGAGAAACGTTTTCAAATATTAATACGGTGTCAGGGCAGTTTGCTGCTGTGAAGGACAACATTTCTCAATCTGTGATTCAGGCACAAGGTGAAATCGAACAGCTGAAGTACAGTTCCCTTCAGGTAGAGACGCATTTTGAAGAGATGCAGAATACTTTTGAAGAATTTCAGAGGGCATTAAGGGAAATCAAAGGATGTATGGGGAAAATCGTTTCTATTGCGGATCAGACCAATATCCTTTCTCTCAACGCTTCCATCGAAGCTGCCAGAGCAGGGGAACAGGGAAAGGGTTTTGCAGTCGTTGCGGAGGAAGTAAAGAGTCTGTCGGATGAAATCAAAAATCTTGCAGCAGAGGTGGATTCCAGCATTGAAGATGTGGAACAGGGAACAGAGCATCTTAATGCCAGCATAGACACTTCTCACGAAGCTCTGGCGCAGAGTCTTTCCAAGGTAGAAGAGGCGTATGAAACATTTGACAGTATTACACAGGCGGCAGAGGGAACAACCACTGTGCAGGCAGAGATCGCCCAGGTAGTCGACGAGTCCAAAGCTTCGCTTCAGACACTATATGATTTTTTTGAAAATACAAAGAGACAGTATCAGGAAGTTGTACAGCATATCAACCGTGCAAGCAATATGGGGACGACAAAGAGCGCTATGTTTGAGGATATCGACAATATGCTTTCGCAGATTCCTCCAATCATAGAAGAGTATACCAGCGAGTGATAAAGAAACTTGAAGTAAAGCGATTGGCGGAAAGGATCAATTTTATGTCTAAGGATGCAAAAAGTTTTTTTGTGGGGAGCATTGCATTTATTCTTTTTGCAGCGATGCGCGATATCATACCCCTGCACAATATGGAGTTTTTTGCAGCAGCATGTGTTGTCTTTGTCTGCATAGCGATACTTTCGTATTTCATTTTAAACCAAAAAAAGGGTAATGAAGAACCTTTGAGCGGAAAAGTTTGGAGTATTTCTGCAATTGTGCTGTTAGCTGTGTGGATGATTCTCTTTTATGTCAATGAAACCAATGCAGAACATGCCCTTAGTGGATCAGAGCTGATACGAAGGTCTTTTCCGTTCCCTCTTTGGATTACATTGATGATTTTGGGAACAGCCGTCTGCCTTTTTGTTTTACGCAGAGAACCCAAGGAAAAAACGCTGAAACTCAGAAAGAGGATACGTGCTGCCGTTGCACTTGCATTTACGGCGGGAACATCCATACAGTTTTATGCGCCCAATATCTTTCGTGACATTCAGGGCGGGACCTATCACAGCCATGCGTATACAAACAGTATTATAAATTCCTGTTGGCTGATTCCTTATAGTGAGAACATGGAGTCTCTCTATGGACACTACGGAATTTTATATATGCCGGTCCTAAAGTTTCTTCATAAATGTTTCCGTGTGGACTATCTGACGGGGATTTTTGTTGTGTCTGCGGTGATTGCCGGCATTTCAATTCTTTTTTTCCTATATGTGCTGGATTATTTTGCCAAAAACGATTTGATTTTTTATCTTGGTATGTTCGCTATCGGAGAAGAATATTTTATGCTCATGCAGGGCGGCGTTTATCTTCAGGTGCATCCGCACCGTATGATTTTTCCGGTGCTTATGACAGCACTTGTGCTGCAGGAGCATAAGAACAAAAAGAAGTATTCTGCCTTGGCGGTCGTCCTTCTTGTGCTGTCTTTTGTGTGGTCAACAGAGGTGGGGATTGTTACGATGCTTTCCTTTGCACTTTACAGGTGGATACAGCGGGTTATGGATGGGGAGCCCTTTTCCCTGCGAAAGGCGTTGTTTTTGCTCCGTGAGATGGCGGTTTATGCATTGCTTCCATTTGCGATATCGTATCTTGTGATAAATGGCTACAATCTTATGGCTGGGGGAGTTGTCCTTAGATTTGGGGAGTTTATGTTTCCGCTTATTTCCGACAGGGGCTACATCGATAAGATAGAACTGGAGCTTCCGGATGTCACACATGCATGGATAGGCACATCTGTCCTGTTTTTAGGCGCTGTCTGTCCGGCAGTGTTTGGGATGTTCTTTCCGGGGAAGGATGAAAGGAAACTTAGACCGTTTTATTTTTTTCTTGGAACTATGAGTATTGCTTTGATGCTGTATTATATTAATCGTCCGGTAGAGGGAAGCATGTTCATTGTACTTTTCCCTATGTTGATCTGGCAGGCGATTATTTTGCAGAAAGGTCAGGATATTTATCTTGGATGGAAAACAGAAGAAAGCAGCGTTTTTGCTGTGCCAGACCGTTTTTTATTGCTTTCTCTCCGTGCAGTGACTGCCTTTATTCTGTTTATTATGGCGTTTGATGGTCTTTACTCTATGCCGAAGGCGTGGAAAACATCATCAGAGACGATTTGGAAAAAGGACGAATTGATGGAATTTGCCCAATATGTCTATGTCCAGATTCCGCCGGACGCGGCATCATTTGGTGAGGGTGTCCCGGAATTGATGGCATTGATAGACAGAGACACCCATATGCATACCACAGAATGGTCTTACCTTAATATGCCTCTTGATACAATGGAAAGAATCCGGTATGATTTGGAAGAAGTACCGTATTTTTTCTGCTCGTTGACGAGCCTTTGGTATATGCAGGAAGAATATCCGGGGTTAACAGACCATTTTTATCTGCATGAAGAATTTGAGTATAATGGCGTAAAATTTGGATTTTTCCGGGCAAATGAGCAAAACTAAGTCTCTTTACAAAAAACAGGAAAGATTATATACTTAAAAGATAGAAGCTAAATGAAAATGACAGCAATGATAATGGAGAATCCAGAATGAATGGAATTGTAAAAGTTTTAACGGGCATTTTGGGCGTCCTGGCAGTAATCGCCTGTCTTGCCACAGTCGGAATAGTGGGTTATTCCCTGATAGACGGCGAAAAAGAAAAGGATAGCGTGCAAGCCTCAAGAAGTGAGGAGGCGGCGGATGGGGAAGTAGGAGCTGATGCGGAAGCACCAACTGACGCAGAAGCGTCAGCGGTACCTACGCAGATACCAGAGGGGACAGCTTCGCCGGAGGCGGAAGAAACGCCAGCACCTATGCTGAACAGATTCCCGGTTTTTGATCATGTTCATGATTATAAGGAATCTTTGGAGAAAAGAGCGAACTGCTACAGTGCAGGAAGGATTAAATATACCTGTGAGTGCGGAGATACCTATTATGTAGATGTTATGTCAACTGGTCATGTGGCAGGCGATTGGGAAACGGTCAGAAAGCCTACGGCAGAGAAGGATGGACTTAGGGTAAGAAAGTGTATTTACTGTGATGAAATCATGGCACAGGAAAATCTTCTACTTGAAAATGTTAACGGTGGTTCGTCAGGAAGCGGGGCAAATGGTGAGTCGCAGGCGCCTCATACGCATCAGTATACGGCATCTACCGAAAGAGAACCCAGCTGTGTTCTGGCAGGGCTTCGGAAATATACATGCAGCTGTGGAAACTTCTATACAGAAATGATACCTGCACCCGGTCACGTAGCAACAGACTGGACGGTGGCGGCAGAACCCACCACAACGAAAATGGGGACAGAAGAGAGAACGTGCGTGGTATGTGGTGTCCTTTTGGATTCAAGACCGGTGAACATGCTCTCTCCAAGCCCTGGCGCCAGCGCGGCTCCGGCAGCAAGTACAGGTCAGAGTTCTTCATCTTCAGCGCCCACAACTGCACCAACACCATCTGCAGCGCCTTCGGCTACACCCCATTCGCACAATTACCAGTCTTATGTGCTGAAAGAGGCGAATTGTACAGAAAAAGGGATTCGTTCCTTTGTATGCAGCTGTGGCAGCAGTAAGGCGGAAAGCATTGAGCTGGACATGAACAACCATACATTCCGTGCGGTGGTCATTCCGGCAACATCGACCACACAGGGGTATACGGCTTATACTTGTGTCAGATGTAATTACAGTTATTTTGACAACTATACACCGGCTATTGGACATTAATTCTAAGGCTGCCGCTTTTGCGGCAGCCTTTTTTACAATAAGATGGTGCGCGAAGCGCTGCCGCTTTTGCGGCAGCCTTCTGCAATTTGAAATTCCTGCGAATATTCCTTTCTGCGGCGGCATATAAAATCATAAGAGCAGGAGGGATGAACTATGTATGCAGATCAGAAAACGGCAGAGGTGATAAGGCAGCTTGAGAGCAGCAAAGAAAAAGGGCTGACCACATTAGAAGCGGAGGTACGGCTTCGGAAATATGGTCCTAACCAACTTAAGGAACAGAAGAAAAAGGGAATCGTTATGCTGTTTTTAGAGCAGCTCAATGACCCTCTCATATATATTCTGATGGTGGCGATAGCCATATCCTTTTTTCTGAAGGAAGTGGGGGATGCGGCAATTATTGCAGCCGTTATTATTTTAAATTCCATGGTGGGCGTCATTCAGGAGGACAAGGCTCGGAAGGCGATTGAGGCGCTGAAACAGCTGGCAAGTCCAAAAGCGCTGGTAAAGCGGGATGGAAAAGAATATGAGATAGCAAGTTCGCAGCTGGTGCCGGGGGATATCGTATTTCTGGAGGCAGGAAGACAGGTGCCGGCAGATTTGCGGCTTCTTGAGGCGGTAAACTTAAAGGTGGAGGAATCGGCGCTTACAGGGGAGTCGGTTCCCGTGGAGAAAATTACGAAAGAACTGACGGGAGGAGAAAAAAGCGTCGGTGACAAAATTAATCTAGCGTATATGTCCACAACTGTGACGTATGGCAGGGGAGAAGGAATCGTAACGGCTACCGGGATGGACACAGAAATCGGAAAGATTGCAGGTCTGATTGATGCAGACGGGGGAGAAATGACACCGTTGCAGAAGAGGCTGGCAGACTTAGGAAAGCTGCTCAGCATTCTTGCAGTCGGCATATGTGCCTTTTTATTCTTGGTGGCAGTGCTGCAAAAGCGCGATGTGGGGGACATGCTGCTTACAGCGATTTCTCTTGCAGTAGCGGCAGTGCCGGAAGGGTTAGCGGCAATCGTTACGATTGTGCTGGCACTGAGCGTATCACGGATGGTCAAGGTAGGCACCATCGTCCGGCGTCTTCCTTCTGTGGAGACACTTGGAGCAGTCAACACCGTCTGTTCTGATAAGACAGGGACGCTGACCCAGAATCGGATGACAGTTAGGGAATGCTATGTGGACGGACGGCTGCTGAATGAGGAAGCGCTTAATCCAGATGAAAATCATTTTTTGCTGGAGGCATGTACCCTATGCAATGATGCTTCCATTGGAGAGAACAGGCTTGGGGATCCTACCGAACTGGCGCTGCTTGATCTTGCCCGTAATTATGGAATGGAAAAGGGGCAGCTTGAGAAAAAATTCCCCAGGGTGGATGAACGGTCTTTTGATTCTGGGCGGAAAAGGATGACCACGGTACATAGAAGTGGAGCAGGAAAAATCGCCTATGTGAAAGGGGCTGCGGATGAACTGATTGACCGCTGTCAAAGTGTCTGCATGCATGGAAAGGAGATGCCTTTTTCTGCCAAAGCTAAAAGAGAGGCAAAGGCGGCGGTGGGGGAGATGGCGGGCAAAGCCTACCGGGTACTGGCAATTGCAGTAAAACATAAAGGGGACTTAAAAGATGAAAAGAACATGGTCTTTGTAGGACTCGTCGGCATGATCGATCCGCCGAGGGCAGAAGCACGTGGGGCAGTAGAGAGCTTCAAAGGCGCCCATGTGGATACCGTCATGATCACAGGAGACCATGTGGATACGGCTTTTGCCATAGCAAAGGACTTGGGGATCGCGACAGATAGAAGCCAGTGCATGACAGGGGCAGAGATTGAGGAATCAGACAGCAGAGATTTTGTGAACCGTGTTGAATCCATCCGCGTCTTTGCCAGGGTTTCGCCGGAGCACAAGGTGCGGATCGTGGAGGCGTTAAAGTCCCGGGGCAAAACGGTGGCAATGACGGGGGACGGCGTCAATGATGCGCCATCCTTAAAGGCGGCGGATGTAGGAATCGCTATGGGGAAGGAGGGAACAGACGTAGCCCGCAATGCGGCGGATCTGGTCCTGACAGATGATAATTTTGCAACCATCGAAAAGGCGATGAAAGAAGGCAGGGGGATTTATGAAAATATCCGTAAAACAATCTTATTTCTCCTTTCTTCCAACTTTGGGGAGATTATTACCATGCTCGTTGCAATTCTGGCAGGCTTTCCCACACCGCTTAAGGCAAGTCATATATTATGGATCAATTTGATCACGGATTCCCTGCCGGCGCTTGCGCTGGGGGTAGATAAAAATGACGGAAACGCTTTGATGAAGGAACCGCCCAGAAAAAGCACCGACAGTCTGTTTTCACACGGAGGGCTTGCCTGCACACTGTGCTATGGGGCAGTGATCGGTATCATAAGCCTGCTTGCCTTTGCAGCAGTTCCTTATCAGGAACTGATAGCCAAAGACCTGCCTGTAAATATACAGAATCTGGAAAAGATTCTGCGGCTTCCACTTGTCCTTAATAAAGCGCAGACGCATGCATTTACTGTACTCGGCATGAGCCAGTTAATGCATGCGGTGGGAATGCGGGATGTGAATAAATCCATTTTTAAAATGAATCATCTGGAAAATGTTTACATGATCATGGCGTGGGGAGCAGGCATTGCGCTTCAGGCGCTGGTTACGGAAATTCCGTATTTTGTAAATCTGTTTGGGACCAGCAGGCTCAGCCTTTCAGAATGGGGGATGCTTGGAATGCTTGCAAGTATGCCGCTTCTGGTCCATGAGCTCTTAGTCCTTTCGGAAAATTTGTTAAAAAGGGCAGATATAGGGGCATCAGAAGATGCGGACAAAGGACAACAGCATGAGAATGGCAGCACCCAGCCAGGCGAAATTGTGTGAACTTCTGCGGGAGAGCAGGCACCCAGTAAAAAGCCCCAGCCTTATGGCAAGAAAATGGATTGCAGTTGTTACAAGCAGTAGTATAATAGGAGGTAAGGAGACTGTTCCGGTGCACAGCCCTGCCGAGATGTTGTCGACAGACAGGGCAAATGCCAAAAGAGCAGCTTCGCGGCAGGAAAGTACTGCTTTATCTTCTTTGTTTATTTTTCGTGAAATCGTTCTTGTGGTCAATCCTGCGTCTTTTTTATGGAGCTGGGGCAGAGCATCATAAAATTTATATAGTGAAAGCAGAAAAAGTATAGAGAAGGAAATTCCCTTTGTAAGATGATCGGGAATCAGGCAAAGAAAAACATTTCCCACAAGCTGGGAGAGTGTGAGCATGCTGCCTGAAAGCAGCGCTATAATGAAAACAGAAACAAAGGAAACCCGTACTTTTTCTATTCCATAAGATAATCCCGCGGCAAAAGCGTCCATAGAAAGAACGACTACCAAAAGTAGAAAAAAATAAGTAGATAAGGTCATGTCATACTGCCTTTTAGATTTGCTATATTATATTCAGATATGGTATAATTTGACTACGATATTTGAAAGATTTTGTCGGCATAAGCAAAGAAAGGTGCGTAATATGTCATGATTGATACAAAAGTATGCGTACTTGCCGGAAAGGTAGGGAATGCAGAGTACTCTCTTTTAGAAAAATATGCCAGAGAAGGCTGTTTTATTGCTCTGATCATTAAAAATAAGGAACTTGGCAGGATGGTGAAAGAAGAACTGGAAAGGCTCTATGATATCGGTGTTTTTTTCTTTCATGGAGATGTAGAAAAGGAAGAAGACAAAGATATTTTTTTGACAGCGGTGGAAACTATGTTTGGGAGAACAGACTATATGATATGGTATGAAAATTAAACAAAGGAGGTAGGCTATGAAATTAATCTTTGTAGGGGCGGCACATGAGGTGACGGGAAGCTGTCACTATCTGAATGCTTGTGGAAAGCACATCCTTGTGGACTATGGTATGGAGCAGGGGGTAAATGTGTTTGAGAACTGTGATCTTCCGGTGCAGGAGTCGTACATAGATTATGTGCTGCTCACCCACGCGCACATTGATCATTCCGGTATGATTCCGAGGCTTACGGCAAGGGGATTCAGGGGGCAGATTTTTACCACGAAACCGACGGCGGATTTGTGCAGTATCATGCTGCGGGACTGTGCGCACATCCAAATGCAGGAGGCAGAGTGGAAGAGCCGTAAGGCGAAGAGAAATGCGAACGTAGCTTATCAGGAGCCTGTTTACACGATGGAAGATGCAGAGGCAGCGATTAAAAGGATTGTGCCTTGTGAGTACGGACAGGAAATAGAACTCTGCGAGGGAATCAAGATTCGTTTCACGGACGTAGGACATCTCTTAGGTTCAGCAAGTATCGAAGTATGGGCATCAGAAGGAGATAGTACTAGGAAGATTGTCTTTTCGGGGGATATTGGAAACAAGGATTTGCCGCTGATCAAAAGTCCAAGCAGAATTGAAGAAGCGGATTATGTGGTCATGGAATCGACTTATGGGGACAGGCTTCATCCGGGAGAGCACCCAGACTATGTAAAAGAGCTTGCAAAGATTTTGCAGGAAACTTTTGATAAGGGCGGAAACGTAGTCATTCCTTCTTTTGCAGTGGGAAGAACCCAGGAGATATTATATTTTCTGCGTAAAATAAAGGTGGACCGGCTGGTGACGGGACACGGGAATTTCCCTGTGTATGTGGATAGTCCGCTGGCAGTGGAAGCAACCAATATCTTTTACAAAAATGAAGAAAGCTGCTTTGATGAAGAAGCGATGAAACTGGTGGAGGCTGGAATCAATCCACTGTCCTTCCCCGGACTTAATCTCACCATTACCAGTGAGGAATCAAAAGAAATCAACTTTGAAGCGACCCCCAAGGTCATCATATCAGCTTCCGGCATGTGTGAGGCGGGAAGAATCCGACATCATTTAAAACATAACCTGTGGAGAGAGGAATGCACGATTCTCTTTGTGGGATATCAGGCGGTGGGCACGCTGGGCAGACTGTTGATTGAAGGCATTGACGAAGTGAAATTATTTGGTGAACCTATTGCCGTGCGTGCTTCCATACGCACCCTTGCGGGACTTTCAGGGCATGCGGATAAGAACGGACTGCTTGAATGGGTAGAGGGATTTAAAGAAAAACCCCGGCGCGTTTTTGTAGTACACGGAGAGGATTCTGTATGCAAGAGCTTTACAGAGTGTCTTTGGGCGGAGCATGGGATCAAGGCATATGCACCCTACAGCGGAACGGTATTTAACCTGCTGACGGATAAGATTGAATATGAAGCAGTGCCTATTCTTATCCACAAGAAAGCGAAAGTGGTATCTGATGTATTTACACGTCTTGTGGCAGCAGGCCAGAGGCTGATTGCAGTAATCCGCAAAAATGAGGGTGGACCAAATAAAGAACTGGCAAAATTTGCCGATCAGATTAATTCCCTTTGCGACAAGTGGGAGATATAGAGACAGCGAAGGATAATGGAGGAGAACGGAAATGAGTTTGGCAGATGGAATATTCATCAATATGTGCAGGGATATCCTTGAAAACGGAACAAGCACAGAAGGGGAAAAGGTGCGTCCTAAATGGGAAGACGGGACGGCTGCCTATACAATCAAGAAATTCGGCGTGGTGAACAGGTATGATCTGTCAAAGGAATTTCCCATACTGACTTTAAGAAAAACGGCGTTAAAGAGCGCAACAGATGAAATGCTCTGGATTTGGCAGTGCAAGTCCAATAATATCCACGATCTGCACAGCCATATATGGGATGAGTGGGCGGATGCGGACGGTTCCATCGGTAAGGCGTATGGTTATCAAATGGGAGTGAAACACCAGTACAAAGAGGGCATGATGGATCAGGTGGACAGAGTGATCTACGATCTTAAGAACAATCCTTTCAGCCGCCGGATCATGACCAACATTTATGTGCATCAGGATCTTCATGAGATGAATCTATACCCCTGTGCCTACAGCATGACGTTCAATGTGACGCAGAAGAAGGGAGAGGAAAAGCTTACCCTGAATGCAATCCTGAATCAGCGTTCCCAGGATGTGCTTACCGCTAATAACTGGAATGTGGTGCAGTATGCAGTGCTGGTCCATATGCTGGCACAGGTGTGCGGTATGAAGGTAGGAGAACTGGTTCATGTAATCGCGGATGCACATATCTATGACAGGCATATCCCGATTATAGAGGAGCTGATCAAAAGAGAATCCTATCCGGCGCCGTCTTTCTGGCTCAATCCTGAGATAAAGGATTTTTACCAGTTTACAAGGGATGATGTGAAGGTGGAAGGCTACGTGACAGGGGAACAGATCAAGAACATTCCGATTGCCATATAAAGGAAAAAGCATATTGGAAATGTACCAGGAAAGGAAAGATAAGATATGAATCTAATAGCGGCAGTGGATGAAAATTGGGCAATTGGAAACAGTGGGGATTTATTGATCAGGATTCCGGCGGATCACAAGTATTTTCGACAGGAGACTACCGGGAAGGTGATCGTGCTTGGAAGGAAGACTTTAGAAACTTTTCCTCAGGGATTACCCCTTAAGAACAGGACGAACATTATTTTATCTGCCAATCAGGAATATAAGGTGAAAGATGCGGTAGTGGTGCATAGTCTTGAGGAACTGTTTTCAGAACTGAAAAAATATGATACAGAGGATGTCTATATTGTAGGAGGGGAAAGCATTTACAGACAGCTCCTCCCGTACTGTGATGTGGCGCATATTACCAAAATCGATCATGTATATGAGGCAGATGCGTATTTCCCTAATCTGGATGAGATGCCGGAGTGGAAAATAGCAGCAGACAGCGATGAACAGACCTATTTCGATATTACTTATCATTTTCTGAAATATGAGAAGTGTTGACTTTTAGTGTAAAAAGTATAATAATAAAAAGAAACTTAAGAGGGAGCGCAGTATGATGGAAAAGAAGAATATCGATTGGGCAAATCTTGGATTTGGTTATATCCAGACGGATTACAGATTCGTATCTGATTATAAGAATGGCGCATGGGATGAAGGGGTTATGACACAGGATGCAAATGTGGTCATCAGTGAATGTGCAGGCGTCCTGCAGTATGCGCAGACAATTTTTGAAGGTATGAAGGCATATACCACAGCGGATGGACGCATTGTTACCTTCCGCCCTGATTTGAATGCAGAGAGAATGGAACAGAGTGCGGTGCGCCTTGAAATGCCGGTTTTTCCGAAAGAGCGGTTTGTGGAAGCTGTGCTTCAGACAATTAAAGCAAATGAAGCTTATGTGCCTCCTTACGGCAGCGGTGCAACCTTGTATGTGCGCCCTTATATGTTCGGCAGTAATGCGGTTATCGGTGTAAAGCCGGCGGATGAATATCAGTTCAGGGTGTTCACCACACCGGTGGGACCTTATTTCAAGGGCGGCGTTAAGCCTCTGACCATCCGCGTCAGTGATTTTGACCGTGCGGCTCCGTGCGGAACCGGTCATATCAAGGCAGGACTCAACTATGCGATGAGTCTGCATGCAATTATGGATGCACACAAGCAGGGCTATGATGAGAATATGTATCTTGATGCAGGTACCAGGACAAAGGTGGAAGAGACAGGCGGAGCAAACTTCCTGTTCGTAACCAGGGACGGAAAGGTGGTAACACCTAAGTCAAACAGTATCCTCCCTTCTATCACAAGGCGTTCCCTGATGCAGGTTGCCAGAGAATATCTGGGACTGGAGGCAGAGGAGAGAGAGGTTTATTTAGACGAGCTGAAAGATTTTGCGGAATGCGGATTGTGCGGTACAGCGGCAGTCATTTCACCGGTAGGTAAGGTGGTGGATCACGGTAAGGAAATCTGTTTCCCTAGTGGAATGGCGGAAATGGGACCTGTCACTAAGAAACTGTACGAAACACTTACCGGCATTCAGATGGGCACGATTAAGGCGCCTGAGGGATGGATTGTAGAAGTTCAATAGCGAATCATGCGTATTGATGTTTGGTAATAATAGGGTATTCAAGCTTGCAAGTTTGAATGCCTTATTTTTCTCATAATATATTTTGCTGTAGGTGAAAGCATATAGGCACGGGTTTGACTAATTTATAGAATGGAGAAGAGTTCGGGTGGAAGCAAGAGAGATATTGGAGCAGGTGAAGACGGGGAACATGTCGGTGGAGGAAGCGGAGAAATATTTCCGAAGACAGCCCTTTGAGGAATTGGGGTATGCAAAGCTGGATACCCACAGGGAAATCCGATCGGGATTTCCGGAAGTGGTTTACTGCAGCGGTAAACCGGATGCCTATCTACTCTCCATTTATAAGCGGTTGTTTGAGGAAACCGGAGAAGTCTTCGGGACTAGGGCACAGGAACGGCAGTATGAACTGGTGAGGGAGGTTCTTCCCCAAGTGACATATGATAAAGTATCCCGGATTTTAAAGGTGGAAAAGGAAGGGAAGAGGCGGTGCGGAAAGATTGCGGTCTGTACTGCCGGTACGGCGGATATTCCGGTGGCGGAGGAGGCGGCGCAGACAGCGGAGTATTTCGGCTCCTTTGTTGAACGGATCTATGATGTGGGAGTGAGTGGTCTGCATAGGCTACTTTCCCGCCTTGACGTGATACAGGAGGCAAACTGTGTGGTGGCAGTGGCGGGAATGGAAGGCGCACTGGCAAGCGTATTGGGCGGTCTGGTCAGCAGACCGGTGATTGCCGTGCCTACTTCTGTGGGCTATGGGGCAAGCATGCACGGGCTCTCGGCATTGCTTACCATGATCAATTCCTGTGCAAACGGAATCGCCGTGGTCAATATCGACAATGGTTATGGGGCGGGATATATCGCAACGCAGATTAATCGGCTTGGATGCAGAGGCGGGGATCAGGAAGCGTGAATGTTTGATAAATTGTTTTGGCATGGAGGCAAAGATGGGCAGGATTTTGTATTTAGAATGTTATTCAGGAATTAGCGGGGATATGACGGTGGCGGCGCTGCTGGACTTGGGAGCGGATGCCGGTGTGCTTAAGAAAGCGTTTGCAAGCCTTCCCGTACATGGGTTTGAAATTGAAATCAGCAGGGTGAAAAAGGCAGGGCTGGATGTATGCGACTTTTCTGTAAAACTGGATGCACAGCACGAGAATCATGATCATGACATGGAATATCTGCATGGGCACAGCCACGGACATCATTATGAAAATCATTATGATGTTCATGTGCATACACATGAGCATAGAGGGCTGCCGGAGATACTGAAAATCATTGAAGCCGCCGAAATCAGTGCAGGGGCAAAGAAGACCGCTGAAAAGATTTTCCATATACTGGCACAGGCGGAGGCAAAAGCCCATGGTGTGCCCATAGATCAGGTGCATTTCCACGAAGTGGGAGCAGTGGACTCCATTGTGGATATCGTTGCGGTGGCAGTATGTCTGGATAACCTGGGCATCACGGAAGTGGCAGTGCCTTTTGTGTGTGAGGGGAAGGGGACGGTGAGATGCCAGCATGGCGTTCTTCCGGTGCCTGTTCCGGCGGTGATGAATATTGTGGAAGCTCACCAAATTCCGGTCAGGATGACGGAAGTGGAAGGGGAACTTGTAACCCCCACAGGAGCTGCAATTGTTGCAGCAATAAGGACTACATCAGAATTGCCAGCGCAATTTACGATTTCCAAAATCGGAATGGGGGCAGGAAAGCGGAATTATGAAAGACCCAGCCTGCTCCGGGCAATGCTGATTGAGGAAAAAGCAACGGACAAGAACAGGAAGCTGGCAGGAGAAGCCGCCGCACAGGATTGGATTTACAAGCTGGAAACCAATGTTGACGATTGTACCGGGGAAGCGCTTGGGTATGTGATGGACAGGCTGATGGATGCCGGGGCAAGGGACGTCCATTTTACGCCTGTGTATATGAAGAAGAACCGTCCTGCCTATCTGCTTACCGTCATCTGTGATGAAGAGAAGGTAAAGGAACTAGAGCAGATTCTTTTTGAAGAGACCACCACCATAGGAATACGAAGAATCAAGATGGAACGCACGGTTTTAGAGAGGGAACATATGGAAATCACACTTGGGGAAGAGAAGATAAAAGTAAAAAAATGCATTTTGCCGGATGGCAGAGTGAGGCTCTACCCGGAGTATGAGAACGCGGTCAGGGTGGCGAAGAAAAAAGGAATGCCTTTGCAGGAGGTAATATGGAGGAGTATGCAGCAAAAAGAGGAAGGCTGATTCATCATGTGACCCAGTATGCCGAGCAGGATGTGGCAGTGGCTTTTTCGGGAGGCGTTGACAGTTGCCTGCTTTTAAAACTGGCATGTATGGCGGCGGATAAGACCGGCAGGAAGGTTTATGCGTTGACTATGCAGACCCGCCTGCACCCGGGAGGGGAAATTGAAGAGGCAAAAAGAGTATGTGATGAAATCGGGGCAGTTCACATTGTGATTGCCGTGGATGAACTTAAGGAAGCAGGAATCATGAATAACCCGGTGAACCGTTGTTATTTGTGCAAAAGGCATCTGTTCCTTAAGATGAAGGAGCGGGCAGCAGAACTTGGTATAAATGCGATTTTGGAGGGGACCAATGAGGACGATCTTCACGTGTACCGTCCGGGCATACAGGCGCTTAGGGAACTGCAGATTATCAGTCCTTTGGCGGAAGCTGGCATGACAAAGGCAGAGGTGAGGAAAATGGCTGGTGAGTATAGTCTTGCTGCCGCTTCTAAACCGTCAACCCCCTGCCTTGCCACGCGGTTTCCTTATGGGACAGAGCTTACCTATGCAAAAATGGAGCAGGTGGACAAAGGCGAGGCTTTCTTAAAAACATTTGGTTTACATAATGTCAGAATAAGGGTACATGGCGGGATTGCAAGGATTGAGATTGATGCAAGTGCATTTTCTGACTTTCTGGTGCATAAGGAGGAAATCACAGGGTATCTGAAAAAACTGGGTTTTATTTACATAACATTAGACCTTGAAGGGTTTCGTTCCGGCAGCATGGATGTAGATTTCAACAGAGATAAATAAAGGATGGAAAGGAAGGTATCGTTATGAAGTATAGAGAATTGAAAAGATACAGCAATTTAAAGGTGAGTGAGAGTGCGCTGGGGTGCGAGGGTACTAATCCAATATGGGTTGATTTTAACTTGAGGAATGGATATACTGATATAGAGAGAATGTGTGAAAGATGAGGTACATCCATGCGTGAAGTGAGAATTTTAGAAATCAAGCAGAGTGTCTTTGCCGACAATGACCGGCAGGCGGATTTATTACGGCAGGATTTGAAGGAAAAGGGGGTATTTCTTTTAAATCTGATGTCTTCTCCGGGCGCTGGCAAGACGACCACGCTGATGCGCACCATAGAAGTTCTTAAGAACACTTTTAAAATTGGCATCTTGGAGGCTGACATCGATTCGGATGTGGATGCACGGACCATATCAGAATCAGGTGCAAAGGTGATTCAGCTCCATACAGGGGGCATGTGCCATCTGGACGCAGAGATGACTAGGCAGGGGCTTACAGGATTGGAAACCAGCGATGTGGAACTGGCAATTCTTGAAAATGTGGGAAATCTTGTCTGTCCGGCGGAGTTTGACACGGGTGCGGTGAAGAATGCCATGATTCTTTCTGTGCCGGAAGGACATGATAAACCGCTGAAATATCCGCTGATGTTCACTATCTGCGATGTGGTGCTGATCAATAAGGTGGACGTGCTTTCTTATTTTGATTTTGACATGGAAAAGTGTAAGGAATATATTCACATGCGAAATCCTAAAGCGAAAATCATTCCAATCTGTGCAAAGACAGGGGAAGGGATTGAGGAATGGAGCGGATGGCTTAAGGAGGAGGTTATAAGCTGGCGTGAGAAGAGGTAGTAAAACGCCGAATGCTAACAGGAATTTTTTAATAAGTTTTACATAAGAAAACAAATTTTACAAGGGAGGAAGGTATGGAGAGAAAACTGGACAAAGAACTATATCCTGATTATGTTTATCCCGAGCATCAGGCGGATCACAACGCACCGCCAAGGGAAAGCATTATCAAACTGGGGAAGATGATGACGGACAGGATTCCCCAGAAGCTGGGAATCAAGAAGATCACCCAGGATGATCCTGAGTATTGGGGGCTTGCAGGAGTACTTACGGATGAGGAAGCGGAAATCGCTTTGAAGATGGGCGTGAGAAAGCCGAAGACTTTAAAAGCCATGGTGAAGCTGACGGGCATGCCGGAAGAAGAGTTAGAGCCGAAGCTGCAGGAAATGTCTGTGAAGGGCATTTTAGAGTACAACTGGGAAAATCCCCAGCACGAAAAGCAGTATGTGCTTCCCATGTTCGTGCCGGGAGCGGCAGAGTTTTTCAACATGAACAGCGCTGTCATGGAGAAGAATCCGGAAGTTACGTTATTTTTTGAGCATATGTCAAGGCTTCCCCTTGAACATGTCACGCCCTTTGTAGGAGAAGGCGGCAACGGAATCGGCATGCATGTCATTCCGGTGGAAAAGGCAATCGAGATGGAGAGCGAATCCATCGATTTAGAGCATATTTCTTACTGGCTTACCAAGTATGAGGGCAAGTATGCCGCCAGTCCTTGTTCCTGCCGGCGTTCCCGGCTGTATCATGATGAAGGTTGTGGGGACGATCCGGAGGGATGGTGCGTTGCCGTAGGCGATATGGCGGATTATGTGGTGGAGACCCAGAAGGATGGGCGGTACATTACCAGAGAGGAAGCACTGGCAATTTTTAAACAGGCGGAGGATAACGGGTTTGTCCATCAGATTACCAATATTGACGGCGCCAACAAGATTTTTGCCATCTGTAACTGTAATGTGAATGTATGTTACGCTCTGCGGACTTCACAGCTTTTTAACACGCCAAATATGTCCCGCTCGGCGTATGTGGCAAAGGTAGATAAGAGTAAGTGCGTTGCCTGCGGCAAATGTGTGGAGGTATGTCCGGCAGGCGCAGTGAAGCTGGGACAGAAGCTCTGCAAAAAGGACGGCAGCGAGGTTGCTTATCCCAAGATGCCCCTTCCCCAGGAACAGAAGTGGGGAGAGCATATGTGGACCCATAATTACAGGGATGTGAACCGGATCAACTGCTATGATACCGGAACGGCGCCTTGCAAGACGGCATGCCCTGCACATATTGCAGTGCAGGGATATCTTCAGCTGGCAAAGGAAGGGCGTTACGAAGAAGCGCTGGCGCTTATTAAGAAAGATAATCCCCTGCCGGCAATCTGCGGACGTATCTGTAATCGCCGCTGTGAGGATGCCTGTACTCGTGGCACCTTAGATGAAGCGGTTGCCATCGATGAGGTGAAGCGGTTTGTGGCGGAGAGAGATTTGAAAGCGGAGACCCGTTACATACCAAAGCCCACCGTTCCCTCCTTAAAGGGATATTTTGAAGAAAAGATTGCTATCATCGGCGCTGGTCCTGCAGGACTTTCCTGTGCTTACTACTTGGCTGATAAAGGGTATAAGCCTACTATATTTGAGAAAAACGAAAGACCCGGCGGTATGCTTACATACGGAATCCCTTCTTATAAGCTGGAGAAGGATCTGATAGAGGCGGAAATCGACATAATCAAAGCCATGGGCGTCACAATCAAGTGTGGTGTTGAGGTGGGAAAGGATGTTACCATTGAACAGCTCCGCGCCCAGGGATATAAGGGATTTTATATTGCCATTGGCTGTCAGGGCGGCAGAAAGGCAGGGGTTCCCGGGGAGGATGCCCAAGGAGTTTATACAGCAGTAGATTTCCTGAAAGAGGTTGGTGCAAAAGAGGGCTTTGACTTGGGGGGCGATGTGATTGTCATCGGAGGCGGAAATGTTGCCATCGATGCGGCAAGGACCAGCACTCGCTGCGGACAAGGGAAGGTATCTATGTTCTGCTTGGAGAGCAGGGATGAGATGCCTGCAAGCAGGGAAGAGATTCTGGAAGCTGCAGAGGAGAAGATAGCCATCAATAACGGATGGGGTCCCAAGGAAATCCTTACGGAAAATGGAAGGGCTGTGGGAGTGGTATTTAAGAGGTGCACCCGCGTATTTGACGAGAACCATAGATTTGCGCCGCTTTATGACGAAGAGGATACCATGACGGTTTCCTGTGCCAGCGTGATCTTCAGCGTAGGTCAGGGAATTATCTGGGGAGATCTGCTGAAAGGAACGAGGGTGGAACTTCGTCCGAATGGCGGAGCCATTGCCGACAGGCTGACCTATCAGACGGCGGAGCCAGATATTTTTGTAGGTGGGGATGTCTATACCGGACCGAAATTTGCAATAGATGCCATTGCGGCAGGAAGGGAAGGGGCGATTTCCCTGCACCGGTTTGTACATGAGCATTGCACCTTGACCATCGGACGTAACCGGAGAGATTTTATTGAACTTGACAAAGAAGATATCTATATTGCCAGCTATGACAACACTGACAGGCAAAGACCCGAGAAGGCGGAGGAAGCTCAGATGCGCAGTTTCCGAGACCTGTCCCATACGTTGACGGAGGAACAGGTGAAGGCGGAGACTTCACGCTGTCTATCCTGCGGCGCATCCGTGGTAGACCCTAACAAATGTATCGGGTGCGGTCTTTGTACGACGAAGTGTGTATTTGATGCAATTACCCTGCACAGGGAATTGCCGGGCTGTTCTGAGATGGTGAAATCCGAGGATAAACTTAAATATGTGCTGCCGAATATGATTAAGCAGTCTTTGAAAGTCAAATTTGCGCCGAAGAAGGATTAAGCGATGCATGAATTGGGAGTAGTATTTCACATAATGGATAATCTGGAAAAGGTTGCTGAGGAAAATCAAGTGAAAGGCATCTCTAAAGTAGTTCTGGAGCTGGGCGAGGTGTCGACGGTGATTGAGTCCTACCTACAGAACTGCTGGAAATGGGCGATAAAAAAGCGGGAGCTGTTTGCGGAAGCGGAACTTGCTGTGGAACAGCTTCCCGCAGTTACCTATTGTGAGGGATGCGGTCAGACTTATCCCACCGTGGAATATGGAAAAATCTGCCCCTATTGTCAAAGCCCGGATACTTGGCTTTTGCAGGGAAATGAATTTAATATTAAAGAGATTGAAGTATATTAAGCTATAAGGCAAGAAAGAGAGGGTGAGATTATGATTTTTCAAATTTATGATGAAAGGATTATCTGGCATTTGCTGGGCTGGGCCATGGTGTTTGCTGGGCTTATTATTATGAATGAGATCGCGCGCCGAACCAAGATTGGAGGGGGAATCTGTTTCTTTGCCATTCCTGCGGTGCTGACGGTTTATTTCATTGCGATTTACGTGGGAGCGGCGCAGGGAGCCGAATGGGCGTTGAATAATCAGACCTATGTGCACATGAACAGCTGGTTCCACTATGCAAAGCTGTATGCGGCGTTGGCCGGGTGTATCGGCTTTATGATTATCAAATATCACTGGGGAAAGCTGGGAAAATCCCATGCATTTAAGGTGTTTCCCTTTGTAATCGTTGCGATCAATATTATGATTGCGGTGGTATCAGATTTTGAATCTGTGGTGAGAGCCGGAAACATCATGGGCGGATGGTGGAAATCCTCTGAAGGTGTGTGGCTTTATGGCGGATGGTGGAACATTTTAAACGGTATTGCCGGCATTCTTAATATCCTATGTATGACAGGCTGGTGGGGAATTTATTCCTCTAAAGATAAAAAGGATATGCTCTGGCCGGATATGACATGGTGTTTTATCTTAGCTTATGATATCTGGAATTTCCAGTATACCTATTTGAACCTGCCTACCCATGCATGGTTCTGCGGTTTTGCCCTTCTGCTGGCGCCTACAGTTGCTAATGCTTTCTGGAATAAGGGCGGATGGATTCAGAACCGTGCCAACACATTGGCATTGTGGTGTATGTTTGCACAGGTATTCCCGCTGTTCCAGGACGGAAGCCGTTTTACAACGGTATCTTCCGTATACGGAGCAGGAGGAGTGGCAGCAGCGTTTGGAGAGGCAATGCCTACAGTGGCAAATCCCACGGCGCAGGGTATCATTTCCATTCTGTCCATTGCAGTCAATATTGTAGTGTTTGCCGTGATATTGAAACGCGCGAAGACGCAGAAGAAGAATCCTTATACCAACGAAATCTTTACGGATCAGAAAGATTTCAAGACAGCGATGGCAAGAGCGGAATAGCAATATGCGAGAAGACACTTTGGTCTGCAGCATCCAGAGGGAGATTGGAATGGACAGAAGTAAAAAACCAATGACAAAAATGATGGCAGCGCTTGCTGCCATCATATTCATGATAGGAAGTATGGTACTTTTTTTTGATAAACCGCTCAAGGCACAGGCAGCAGGACGCAGTGTGGCAATTGACTCCTGCCTGATTTCAGGGACGGATGTGGTGTGCCATATTAAGACAGGCAGTGTTCCTGCAAGTGACGACGGCAAGTTTTATATTTATGCAGATGAAGTCTATCTGGACGGAACAGCTGGGGAAATCGTAGCTTCAGTGAAGGCTGGGACCTCTGTTTCTGTGAGTTTTCCATTGAACTATAATACGGCAGATTCAAACTTGAGCCGTAAGTTTTTGGTGGCAGTAAAGCGGAACGGGCAGATGTACCAGGTGAGCGATGAACATTATATCACGAATCCGGAAGTCCTAGCGGCGCTGACTTCCCCCCGCATGAATGTAGGAATCAAGGGGATTTTGCCGGAGATCGAGAAAATTGCAAATGGAGATTTGCAGGAACTGGGGATTCAGCAGGTGGTCTATAATATGCATTTGGATGATATCTGTTCCGGAGCATCTGTTCCTGGAGCCATTCCTTTCGAGTATAATGGGCAGACTTATTACTTTGACGGGGAGATGGTGAAAAATTATGACGGGGCAGTGCGGACGTTTAACAGCTACGGCATGCAGGTCACGATGGTGATCTTAAACGGCGGAAAGGGGACTTATTCTCAGGATTTGGTCCATCCTTCGGCACGGGATGGTGTGTGTGAGGGATATGCCCTTAATATAGCGGATGCCGCTGGTACCAATTATTTAAAGGCAATAGGCGCTTTTCTGGGACAGCGTTATTCTGGAAGATTTGAATATGGGCAGGTGGATAATTGGATTATTGGGAATGAAGTGAATGCCAGGACGTCATGGTGGTATAGCAATTCCACGTCTCTGGATTACAATGTAAATAATTATGTCAAGGCATTCCGTATCATCTATAATGAAATGAAGAGCATGAATGCCAATGTGAGAATTTATAATTCTATAGACCAGGAGTGGAACCGCAAATCCAACCCAGGAAGTTTCCTGGCAAAGGAATATCTGGATCAGTTCAATTACTATATGATTCGGGAGGGAAATATTGACTGGAGTCTTTCCTTCCATCCGTATAATTCGCCCCTATATGATCCCTATGCATGGAATGGACCGGAAGCATGGGTCAAGGAAAGCATTTCCAGCCCTTATATTACCATGCAGAACATTGATATATTAATTGATTATATGCATCAGAAGCAGTTTTTAAATCCTGCAGGAGAGGTAAGGAGTATTTCTCTGGCGGAGATTGGATATACCTCTGATTTTGGAACAGATGCGCAGGAGGCGTCCATAGCCTACGGCTATCTGAAAGCGGCATCCATACCTGATATCGATGCTTTTATCTTATTTCGGCACACCGATGACGCCCACGAGATGGAAAGCCACTTAGCGCTTGGATTGTGCGACTTAAGCGGCAACAAAAAGCCTGCTTATGAGATTTACAAAAATTTAGGAACGTCTAATGAAGCGTCCGCAAAGGAACGGGCGTCACAGATTATTGGAATGGACATCGATCAGATGATTCGGGAGAATATTGTATGGACTAGACCGGGAACCGGCGTGGTGCAGTAGAAAGAAAGAGATAATCAAAAAAGACTTTGAAGAACTTGTAAGAGACTCTTCAAAGTCTTTTTAACTGTGTGGACACTTGTTGTTCAGAAGCGGTATTCCCTTGGCTGATAGAAGAAAGTCTGTATCCGGCTGTCACGACCGTAGGTGGTGGTGTGGCAATCCATGGGAGCTTTCTGGGCTTCTCTTTTGGCATTTTCAAGTACCTTTGCAAAAGAGCCGTTAGAACTCTGGTTTCCGGATTCAGAATCAAATGTCTTTTGTTGATCACGCTTGATCTTTCCAGTCTTAGGAACAGCTGCTACTGAATGCACCATAAAAATACTTGAAAATCCTTTTGCTGCGATTATCCCTCCTTGGATGCGTATTTGAATAGTGTATTGAAAAACGATTCCTTTGTTATTATATATATCGTATGATTGTGGCAAAAAGTTAATAGGAGATTGGTGGTATATGCCTATTTGATATAGATTTTAGAAATCGTGTCCTCAACCTCCTCAATAAATACTTTTATGTATCCATTTACACGGATATTTTCTTGATACGCTCTAAATCTTGCATCAGACCTTTTGAATACTGACAGGCTTCTTTATAAATATTCTCTGCCTGTTGATTATTTCCTGCCAACAAGGCATCTATTACCTGTTGACCGTAGGAATGGAATTTTTTATGTTTTTCGCCTAGGCTTTTCCAAATCTTTACGACTTCTGGACTGGTGGGATTTATTGCATAGTAAAAATGACCGAATCCGCATTTTTTATCGTTAATCTGCAGTGGCAGGATAGTTTTTTCCTTAAGGATTTTTCCAAGGGTGTCCAGCCAGTTTTGATGTGCGTTGATGGCTTTTTCGATATATTCTATGAAATATTTGTTTTCCAGTTTGTAAAAGGCGTCTTCCGCCATTTTTCCCATGACTTTTGCAGACGCGTCCAGAGTCGTTTCTATAGATGACAAAGGCGCTGAAATGCGGTCGATATCCTGACCGTGTTCCCGCAGCTTTGTAATATCTTCTTCTAATACACCGCACTGATTATCAATATCTGCTGCACGCGATTCCAGTTCAATGATGGAACTGCTGATTTCTTCGCTCAGGCTTGCAAGAGAGGATATATTATTGGTAATTCTCTCCAAGTGCTGCCTGTTATGTTCGTTTATTTCCCACACATAGCTGATTTTCTGCGTGACCGTTTCCAATGAATTTATGGTATGGTCTGCGCTTTTTACGCTTTTGGCGGATGCGGTCTGGATGTCGGATACAAAATGTCCCATGCTTGCGGTCAGACTCTGCGTTTCATCGGCAAGTTTTCGTATCTCATCGGCGACTACTGCAAATCCTTTTCCGGCTTCTCCGGCTCTTGCAGCTTCGATAGAAGCATTCAGTGCAAGCAGATTCGTCTGGGAGGAGATGGAATTAATGCCGTCAATGACGCTGTTCATCTGGCTGATGATCTGGGATAATTGATTCATATCTTGCTGCATCTCTTTTGAGGCAAGGATAGTCTTGCCGGATAAATCATTGGTTTCTGTCAGTGCCTTTTGACCTTCGTCTATTTTTTGATAAACGCCGGAGGTTTCTTCAGAAATATCGATAATGGTATGGGTCAGGTCTTCATGCTGAACAGACACCGTTTCGGACACGCTTGCCGCTTCGCCGGAAGCGGTATGAATGAGTGTGGTGGCTTCTGAAACGCTGTCTGATATCTGTTGCAGCATTTGGGAGTAGTGATTTAAAGAAAGGTCCAAAGAACTGATCCGCATCAGGGAATCAAAAACATCAGACATCACTTCCTCAAATTGTGCCCGTCCGGCAATCAGACGGTCGTAAATCTGTGCCATTTCGGGAGACTTCTGGCTGTAATTGGCAGCGCTTAACTCCGACATGGATTGTAATAAAGTCTTCTTTTTTGGTTTCATTAATATAGTCATATGCGTCCCTCTTTTCCTGAAAATATCATAGGATATGGGGATGCTTTTGTCAATATTCAACTGATGGTTGAACCGCCGCGGCAAATTCCCGTGATGCGTTATTGAGGTGTATAGGTAATTATATTAATATAGGAATATCATAATCGTGAAGAAAATGCGGGAAATGATAAGTAAAAGAAGGAAGGAGCTTGGGCTCACACAGAGACAGCTTGCCAACCTGCTTGGCATATCTTTTCAGGCAGTGTCTAAATGGGAGAATGAGCGGGTGTATCCGGATGTAGTGATGCTTCCTAAACTTGCCGCAGTGCTTGGCACGACGGTTGATGCGCTGCTTGGATACAGCGGCAAGGCGCGGGGTATGACAGAAAATATGAGACGGAGGGGTATTACTGGGGACTTAAGCCGAATCCTGTCTGCTATGATATTATGAAAATTATGCCGCCAATTAAGCCGTATCGTGTATTGGACATGGGGTGCGGAGAAGGAAAGAATGCGGTCTTTTTTGCAAAATGCGGTTATGCGGTAACGGCGTTCGATGTATCAGAACAGGGGGTTGAAAAGGCAAAGAGGCTTGCTGCGCATAATCAGGTCAATATCCGCTTTTTTAAGGCAGACATTTTTGATTATCGCCCTGATACGGAGTATGACATTATATTCAGCAGCGGAACACTCCATTTCGTTCCAGAAGTACAGAGGAAGGAACTTTTTGACAGATTGAAAGTGCATACCGCAGACAAAGGCATCCATGCGATGAATGTATTTGTAGAAAAGCCATTTATCGACCCGGCGCCGGATCTTACACAGGAAGAGGAAAAAGGGCAGTTGTGGCGTTCGGGGGAGTTGTTCACATACTATCATGACTGGCTGTTCCATGCCTGCAAGGAAGAGGTGTTTGACTGTAACAGTGGTGGCATTCCCCATAAACACTGTATGGATACGCTCATTGCACAGCGCTGTGCATGCAGTCCGCTCTCTGCCCCTCCATCTGGCAGCCGCGCCTCTTTATCTTAATCATATTGCCGTTATTGACGGGAATGGCCAGAATCGTTAGAATGTGGATAGAAAGTTTAGGGAGGGCTGCCTATGATGAAAGCAAGAAGCAGGCTTTTTAGGTGGAAGGATCCTTTCGCTGTGAAGGAAACAGAAGACTTATTCCTTGCAGCTATGAGGGGAAACTGCCGTTTTCAATATACTCATTGCGAGTCTTACCGGAAAATTTTAGACCATTTTCATTTTTCCCCGGAGGATTTAAAGGAAAGTAAGGATATGGAAAGGCTGCCTTTTCTGCCTACCTGGGTATTCAAGAATCACATACTTTTTTCCATGCCAAAAAGAAAGATGCTGATTCAGGCAACCTCTTCCGGCACAAAGGGGAAATTCAGCCGGGTAGGATTTGAATTTGGAGGTTTGTGGAGCGGTCTTCGGATGGTTCTGCGGGTGGGAAAATGGAGGAACTTGTTTTCCATCTGTCCTGCCCATTATATTGTGCTTGGGTATAAGCCTCATAAGGGAAATGAGACGGCGGTGACGAAGACGGCATACGGCGCTACCCTTTTTACCCCTGCCCTTAGCAGGACCTTTGCTCTAAAGATGAAGAACGGAGCGTATGAGCCGGATTTAGACGGAGTGATCGATGCAGTCGTAAGGCACAGCAAGGGACATTTTCCCGTGCGTTTTATGGGCTTTCCCTCTTATCTATACTTTGTACTGCGAAAGATGGAGGAGCAAAAGATTGAGGTAAAGCTTCCCAAGGGATCCAAGATCCTTTTGGGCGGCGGCTGGAAGCAGTTTTACACGGAGCAGGTGGATAAACAGACGTTGTATGAATTGGCAGAGAAGGTTCTAGGGGTGAAGGAGTCGGAAGTCGTAGAGTTTTTTGGGGCAGTGGAGCATCCCATTTTGTACTGCGACTGTCCAAAACACCATTTCCATGTGCCGGTATACAGCCGGGTGATCATACGGGATGTAGATACGTTAGCGCCTGTCGGGACAGGGCAGGTGGGATTGGTGAACCTGCTCACGCCTATGACCCTTGCCACCCCCATTTTAAGTATTATGACGGATGATCTGGGGGTGCTGCATGAGGGGAAAGAATGCGGCTGCGGCATCGAATCGCCTTATCTGGAAATCATAGGGCGCATTGGCTTTCAGGATATCCAGACCTGTGCGGCAGGCGCATCGGCATATTTGAAGAAGTAAAAGGCAGGGAGAAAGCATGATACTCTATAAAGGGAAATTATACGAAACAAAAGAACAGGAAAGGCTCCTTGCCCGGCTGGAACAGGATATCAATGATACCCGCATTCATAGGAAGCTGGATATTTCCAAGGTAATCGATGCGGTAGATGCCATTGGGCAGAAGCTGAAAGCCGGTATTTATCATGAAAAAATTGCCCGGCTGGGCATAGAGGGGATGGAAGAGCAGATCCGCACCGTGATTGCCATGACGGACAGGGAAAACTTAACCTATAGATTGGAAGTAGAGCTGGGGCAGCTGCGGGAGCCGTTCTTAAAGGGACAGGTCATAAAAGGCAGGCAGGGGAGCAGCTTAGAAGCGGTGGACACTTATATCTATCCGCTGGGAACGCTTTTTCACATTGCGGCAGGGAACCGGGAAGGGCTTCCCGTGTACAGTGTGCTGGAAGGGCTGCTCACAGGGAATATCAATATCTTAAAGCTGCCGCAGGCAGACCAGGGGCTGTCTATAGAAATCCTGCAGGCGCTTTTGGAGATAGAGCCGCATCTTGCGGAATATATTTATGTGTTCGATACGCCCTCCACCGATTTGGATGCCATGTGCGCTATGGCGGCGATGAGTGACGGAATCGTGGTCTGGGGCGGAGATGAGGCAGTAGAGGCGGTAAGGCGGTTTGCCCCGGCAGGCGCTAAGCTGATTGAATGGGGGCACAAGCTGAGTTTCGCTTATCTTTCCGGTCTTAATGAAATAGAAGAAGCGGTCCTTGACCGGGAGCTGCAGGCGCTGGCGGAGCATATTGTATCCACCAGGCAGGTTCTTTGTAGTTCCTGTCAGGTGATTTATTTAGATCAGCCAGGGATGGAGGCGGTAAAGGATTTCTGCAACAGGCTTCTACCTTATTTGGAAGAGGCGGCGCATAAGTTTCCGGCAAAGTCGGCAGGAATGCGGGCGGATCTTTCCATGAGGAGATACTGCGAAACGCTGCAAAAAATCATCACTGGAGGCGAGGCGGCAAAAAGACAGGTATATGCCGGAAAAAATTGCAGCCTGACAGTCTGTGAGGATATGGAACTGGAACTGTCGGAGATGTTTGGAAATTGTCTGGTCAAGCGCCTGCCCAGGGAAAAGATGATGGAGGTGCTCCGCAGGAAAAAGGGGTGCCTTCAGACGGCAGGACTTTTGTGCCCCAAAGATAAGCGTGAGGAACTGACTAAGTGCCTGGCATCCTGCGGGGTAGTGCGGATCACTTCGGCAGGAAGGATGTCGGAGACCTTCCTGGGAGAAGCCCATGACGGCGATTATTCCCTGCGGCGGTATGTGCGGGCAGTGGACGTGGAAATTTGCGAAGGATAGGAAGGTATGGATATCATAGAGAGGGACATTTATGCTTTGATCTGCAGCAGTGACGGCATAAAAGCAAGGGAAATAGCGAAGAAATTAAAGAAAGAGAAGGGGGTAATCAATCATTACCTCTATGCCTCCCCGTACATGCATGAGCTCTGCTACTGCGACGAGGATTTCAACTGGCATGGATATATCCGTCAGATGCGCCTCCATAAGGGGCTGGGCGATTTTTGCGGGTATTATTCCACCGTCGGAGAGTTCCTTGACTTGGATGCAGAGGAATGGTTTGATGCCTTGACATCCGGCTGCAAGGAAATTGGACGCAATCTGAATGACACCAGAGGATTGTTCCATTCCTTTCGGGATACCGGGGAGACTATGCGGGCGTTATTTGCCGATTTGGAGGGAATTGATTACAGGGATTGGGAGATTGCCTTTGAGCTTCGCATCAAAAAGTCCCGTTTCATAAGAATTTATGCGGATGTGCTGGTGATTACGGAAAAGTATGTGTTTTCGCTGGAGTTTAAAATGAACGATAAGATAGAAGAGGAAGAGGTTCTGCAGGCGGCAAAATACAGCGCTTATCTGGAAGTGCTGTTTGGACCGGCATATGACGTGATTCCGGTGCTGGTGCTCACGAAGGCGCATGACCTTTACCGGTATGTGCAGCTGAAAGATACCACTGCGGAGATTCCGGTGTGTGCGGGGGATATGCTTTTTAATATTTTTGATGAATACCTGGGGTTTTTGAATGACATTTGATAAGGATGGGAGTAGTATTATGAATGAGAGACAGCAGATCATATACATGCAGGCACGGCTTATAAGGCTGGCGTCAGAAAAATGGGGCGAACCAATAGAGAGAATTGCGGAATTGTTTGATAAACATCATGTTTTAAAGTATATTGAGGATTGTTTTGGGATTTTTCACGTAGAAGGGGATGAAGCAATACTTGAAGATATTGTAGGATATCTTAAGAATAAAGGAGTTTCATGGAATGAAAAGATTAATGAATGATATGCTGCTGTATCATGGAAGTTACTGTGAAGTAAACACACCTGATTTAAGCAGATGTGCAAAGTATAAAGATTTTGGTCAGGGATTTTATCTGACAACATCTAAAGAGCAGGCAGAGAACTTTGCGAAAATCAGCGTCAGAAAAGCAATAAAGAAAGGGACGATCGATACGGATCAGAAGCATGGTATGGTATCTGTCTTTCGGACTCGATTTGTAGAAAAACTTTTAGTTCAAAGCTATTCTGCAGCAGATGCGCAGTGGCTTCACTGTGTGGTCGGACATAGAAGGAGAAATACTTTTTCCAATATCATTTCTGAACTGGAAAGTTATGATGTTATTGCAGGGAAAATTGCAAATGATAGTACAAATGCGACGATAACGACGTATATGGCAGGGGCATTTGGAGTAATTGGCACGAAATCGGCAGATGATATCTGTATTGGCTTGCTGCTCCCGGAGCGGCTGCAGAATCAGTTTTGCTTTAGGACAAATAAGGCACTTGATAGTCTTGTATTTGAGGAAAGTGAGAAGATATGGCTGTAGAAAAAATAGTTTCAGATGATACAAAGAAGAATGCGATTGATTTGATGGTAATGATGGTGGTGGATGAAGTTGCTGAAAACATACATATGAAACCTACAGAATTATTACCCCAATTTGTAGCTTCAAAGACAGGAAAGCTGTTATATGATGAGCAATCTAAGCTGTGGTGGAGTGGACCATCGGATATTGCAGAAATGTTTATGGCAGAAATAAATCGTGAAGACTGACAAGCTGGTTCTTTTTTGGAAAATCAGGGCAGGTAAATGAAGGGGAGAGAATATGTATCATGTAGTGATATGCGATGATGAAAAAGAGATTTTGAGTGACCTACATAAGAAAATTCAGGATTGTTTTGATAAAACTGGGATACAAGCCAAGTACACGTGCATTGATGATGCAAGGGATTTAATGGCGCGCATTGAGGATGAAAGGATAGATGTATTGTTTCTTGATATAGATATGCCTTATCACAGTGGGATGGAGATTGCGGGATATATGAGCAGGCAGGAGCGCAGGACGATTCTTGTCTTCGTGACAAGTCATGATGCGCTGGTTTATCAGACCTTTGCGTATAGACCCTTTGGCTTTATCAGGAAAACCCATATAGAGGAAGAATTGGAAGAGCTGACGCTGCGGAGCCGCAGGGAATTGCTGGAAGGTCAGCAGGAATTAATCATCCAGAAAGGGCAGGAGCTGTACCGGCTGCTTCTTGGTGATCTGCTTTATATAGAAGCGGAAGGAAACTATCTTGTGCTGCAGCTGAAAAATGAAAAGATTCGTATAAGGGAAACCATGACCAATATGGAAAATAAGCTTTGCGGAAAAGGATTTATCCGATGCCACAAAGGGTATCTGGTGAACACCTGGCACATTGAGAAATTAAAAGGCACAGAGGTCATGATAAGGCAGGGGGAGGAGAGCATAGCGATTCCTGTAGGCAGAAGTTATGAAAAAGATGTTCGGAAAATGATTTATGAGATGATTCGCGACGAGAATTGAGCAGGCTGTAAAAGAGTGCCGGAATGGAGTTTGGATGTATATCGTGCTTGCAGCAATCATCATTGTCCAAGGGATACTGATGATAAGAGAAGTGAATAAGAGAAAAGCAGACAAAGTAAGATACGAGGAACAGGACGAGGCGCTTACGCAGTCGGTGGCAGATAATCTGGACTTAAGCAAGCGTTTGGCGGATATGAAGGTTGATTATGACAGGCAGCAGGAGATGGCGGATGAAATCCAAAGGACACAGCAGCAAATCGGGTTATTGAAGCATGATATGAAGAATCATACGCTGGTCATCTTATCCTACCTTGAGGAGGATAAAATCAAGGAAGCGAAGCAGTATGCGGGTGAGATTCTGGACAAACTCAACAGAATGTACACCTATGTCAATGTAGGCAATTCCCTGTTAAGCTATATCATCAACAGCAAGCTCTCAGCGGCAAAGGAAGAGGGCGTGGAGATCAAGGCTGAAATAGAGAATCTGCCCTTTGCATATATGGACAGCGTGGACTTTTCCTCACTGCTCAATAATATGCTGGATAATGCCATCTGTGCGGCGCGCCATTCTCACAAGAAACGGCTTGAAGTGAACATTGCTTCAAGGAAAGGAATCGATGTGATAACGGTCAGGAACAGCATTGATGAGTCCGTCCTTGAAAAGAACCCGGAACTTAAATCTTCCAAGGAGGAGCCGGGACATGGATATGGCATGAAGCAGATTAAGGCGATTGCGGAAAAGTATAATGGGAATGTAGATATTTATGAGAATAAGGAAATGTTTATTGTGAGCGTTATGCTGTTGTTCGTCCCCATATAAAAGTTGTTTATCCCACATGAATTGACGTGTGGGATATTTTTATATAACATAAGGGTGCCTCGCGAAGGCAAATAAAGACAGGCGGTGGAGTGATTGATTGTACTTCAGAATGTGTGCAAGACTTTATCCGGCAGGGAGGTGCTTAAGGATATCTCCTTTCATATCGCAGAAAATGAAAATGTTGGAATCATCGGATTAAACGGTGCCGGGAAGACGACGCTGTTAAATACCATTGCCGGAATGATCAAGCCGGATTCCGGATTCATAAGGTCGGGCGGAAAGGAGAGTCTGATAGAAGAAAAGCAGGCGCTCAGAAAGCTGGCATATGTATCGGGTACAAGGTCCCAGCTATGGGAGACGCTCAAGGTGAAGGACTCCTTTGACAACTGTATCAGCATGTACCGGCTGAACCGGAAGGATGCCGGAGAAAGGCTTATACTGCTTGCCGATATCTTTGAAATAAGGGCATTTATGGACAGGACGCCGGAGGGACTGTCTCTGGGGGAAAGGATGCGGTGCGAAATGGTTTACGCGCTGCTTGCACAGCCGAAGATTTTGATGCTCGATGAGGTCATGAATGGACTGGATCTTTCAATCAAATATAAGATCATGGGGTACTTTGAGAAATATAAAAATGAGAGGCGGGTCACCATGATCTATATCAGCAACCAGCTTGCAGAGGTGGAACAGCTGTGCGACAGGGTGCTTCTGATTGACCAAGGAAGACTGATCTTTGACGGAAGCATGGAGCGGATCATGAAGCAGTTCTCGCCTTATTATCGGATAGAGATAAAGATTTCGGAGGGCTTTCCTGATTTCGAGGATCTGCCGCTTGAAAAGTACAGTATGGATAACGATGGGCTGACCATTGTCTACGATAAGCAAAAGATTGGGACAGCCCAGATTTTAAAACAGGTCATGGAGAAATGCAAGATTAAGGATGTAAAGCTTTTTGAACCAAATTTGGAAGATACGATTAAGAAGATTTATAGAGGGTAAAGCCGCTTGCGCGGCGGAATGGGAGGAGAAATGGAAAATATGATCGAGGTCCGGGATGTAAAGAAGTATTACAAAATTGCAAAGCGGGAAAAAGGAATGGCAGCCGCGGCAGGAAATCTTTTTAACAGAAAATATGAGACAAAGAGGGCAGTGGATGATATCAGCTTTTCCATAAAAAAAGGGGAAATCGTAGGATTTATTGGTCCCAACGGCGCAGGCAAATCCACAACAGTCAAAATTCTATCCGGTATCCTATACCCGGATGCAGGAGAAGTGAAAGTAAGCGGATTTATCCCATATAAACAGCGAAAGCAATATGTAAAGAACATCGGCGTGGTGTTCGGTCAGAAATCACAGCTCAATTGGGATCTGCCTTTGATTGAAAGTTTTGAGCTTATGAAATTCATCTATAAGATACCCCCAAAAAAGTATGAAGAAAATTTGCGTCTTTTTTCCAAGCTCCTTGACATGGAAGAATTTATCAACCAACCTGTCAGGCAGTTGTCGCTGGGACAGAGGATGCGGGGGGATATCGTTGCATCCCTTCTCCATTCGCCGGAAATCGTGTTTCTGGATGAGCCTACCATTGGTCTGGATGTGGTGGCAAAGGAAAGGATACGGGAGTTTGTCAGATATATGAATGAGACGGAGCGCACCACCATCATCTTTACCACCCACGATATGCAGGATATAGAGAAAGTCTGCGACCGGCTGATTATCATTGACAAAGGGAAAAAAATCTACGATGGAAGTATCGGGGAAATCAAGAATAGATATGCCAATGTCAAGACGATTGAATTACTGCTTGAAGATGGAAGAAAAGAGACCAAAACTTTTGACGTAAGCAAGACGCCCATGAGCGTGGTGATGGAATCTCTTTTTTCTGAAAAGAATATCAAGGATATTACGCTCTGTGAGTCGGAAATCGACAGCATTATCCGTGATATTTATGAGGGAAGAGTGATTCTTGACGACCTAGAAGCAGAGAGGAACTAGCGTATGAGGGCTTATTTAGAATTTGCCATTAAGAAATTTCAGGACAAAATGGCATATAGATTAGATTTCTTTATGGGAATCGTCAATACCGCGATTACTATTTTGGTTTATCTGTGTATCTATAGAGCGCTGTATGGAAATGCAGCGGATGTAGACGGGATATCCTATTCCATGGTGGCTACCAATTTCGTGATTACGCTGGGGCTTTCAAACGCTTTTCATTACAATGAAATGTTTTTACAGGATAAGATTCGGGACGGGAGCATAACCAATGAGTTTTTAAAGCCGGTCAGCTTTATCCTGCGGCTCCTTTCTGAAAATATTGGGGAAGGTGCGTTTAAAATCATTTTCCACTTTCTTCCAGCGCTGGGGATTACCATCTTATATACGAAACTGTGCCCGCCCGAGAGCGTGCTGGGACTGTTTGCCATGTTTTTAAGTGTTGTGCTGGGGTATCTGATCCTGTGGCTGATTAGCTTTATCATCCAGACGTGGAGCTTCTGGCTGTTCAGTGTGTGGGGAATCATTACCATCAAGAATGTGTTCGTAAGTATTTTGTCGGGATCGCTTCTGCCCTTATGGTTCATGCCGGAGGCGCTTCGGGGCATCATTTCCGTTACGCCCTTTGAATCCATTTATTTTACGCCGGTGAGGATTTATCTGGGCGAGCTGGAGGGAATGGAGCTTCTTTGGGCTTTGGCGGTTCAGATTATGTGGATTGCCGTTCTTGGCTTGATTGCAAACGCGTTCTGGAAAAAGGGCGTGAAAAAACTTGTGGTGCAGGGAGGGTAAAAGGATGGCGTTAAACGCTTCGGAATGGAGGAAAAAATGGGTGAAGTGAGGATTGCTTTGCAGTCGCTGAAGATGAGTTTCAGCACAAGGATGCAGTACAGGGTGGATTCGCTGGTGGCTGCGCTGGCGGTGTTTATCAGGGAATCTGCCAATATCATTGTCATTTATCTGGCACTGCTTAAATTTGACAGCATCAACGGTTGGAATGTAAATGAGATGTTGTTTCTGTTCAGCATTTTGTTTCTGACTTATGCATTTGTCGTTTCCCTGTTTGCCGATCTGCGGGATTTCTCGCGGATGATCAGGGAAGGCAGATTTGACCGGCTGCTTGTAAGACCAAGGGGGCTTTTGTTCCAGCTGATTTTGAACAATGCGGATTTAATTGCATCGGTGGGGCATGGGACTTTAGGGGTGCTTTTGTTTCTCGTATCTGCAGGAAAGGTGGGAATACACTGGAATTTTGCAACGATTCTATATTATGTATGCGCGATTATCAGCGGTGTCTTAATACAGGGGGGAATGTTCATTATTTTTTCATCCTTGAGCTTTTATTTTGTGGAGACCAACAGCATCCGGGAGATTTTTTATTGGAACATGCGTAAGTTCGCAGGTTATCCGATCAGTATTTACCACAAATTGATACAAGGGCTGATCATATATGTGATTCCCTTTGCATTCGTGAACTACTTTCCGGCGCAATACCTTTTGAGGAAGCCGGATATGGTGAATTATAATGAAATCTATATTTATATCGCGCCGCTTGTGGGGATTATCGTGTACCTTGTGGCATATGTATTTTGGCGGGTGAGCGTGAAAAGATATTATAGTACGGGAAACTGAAAGATGGGTATCATGATAAATATTTTGTGAAGTATTTTAACGTACTGTATTTTAATATATTCTTACTTCTGGGATTGTATGGATGCTTCATAGCCCTTTTGTATTGATTGACATATTGGGAGAGACCATAGCGTATTTTTGTTCCTCGCGTTTTATAATGGCATATTCTTTGTTTTCTATAGAGGGGCTTTCATTAGATAAAAAGAGTGGGTCTGTAATTATGACAGTTTTGGTGTAATCAAGTCCGTATTCTCCTATGGTGTAAAAGGCATACGGATGTTTAATATGATGTCGAAATGGAATCGCAAATAAATGTCCGCTCAGCTGTATGGTTAGGCATGCATAAGGTCAGTTTTCTTTTTTAATATTTCTTTATAATTCTAATATGTATCATAAAATTTTTCAGAAAGTATTTTTAATTGCATAGTATGCTCCTATAAAAATACCCTCTGCTTATGCAGAGGGTACTAATCCATTGAGCCTTCTTTTGTTTAAGCTCCTTGCGCTCTACAAGGAGAATCATCCATTGAGCCGTCTTTATTTTAGTCTCGCCCTGCTCTTAGGCGATAATCTTATTGTACCCTTATTATATTCGATTATTTGGGAAATAGCAATTGTTGTGTAAAAAAATTATGATTTTGTCAGAAGGTTATTCTTTTGACAATGCGGACACTATGAGAACTCAGAAGTGAATTTCTTATCAGTTAGTTCCTGTTTATGTCATTATAACAGATATATATGACAAGTCAACAAAAAATCAAACAGCTTTCTCATATCATCTTCATATAGAATTCATAAGCCTGTGTTACAATAAGTGTATCGTATTTGAGAATAAGCGCTTATCTGACGAATACGTCCAAATGAGGAGGAGAGAATGCAGATTTTATTTTTAGAAGATGAACCCACCATACGGGAGGTTCTGACGGAATATATGAAAATGCAGAATTACGATGTAATCTGTGCCGGTGATGGCAAAGAGGCGTTGGAATATTTAAAGACCGGGCACTTTGCTATGGCGGTGCTGGATATCATGGTTCCCAAGGTGAGCGGGCTTGACGTGCTTGCTTATATCAAAGAGCATAAGCCGGAGATGGCGACGATCATGCTGACGGCGCTGGGAGATGAAAAGACCCAGGTGCAGGCATTTAATCTCTACGCGGACGATTATGTCATCAAGCCGGTGTCTCCTATTATTTTGTTAAAAAGAATGGAGACCATTCTGCGGCGGGTGAAAAGGACCGAGCAGAGGGAAGAGAAGGGGCTGGTGCTCCATGAAGAGTCTTACCAGGCATTTTATGACGGCGCGGCGCTGGAACTGACCTTGAGCGAATTTCTGCTGCTGCAGGTGCTCTATAAGGAACCGAAGCGGGCGTTTACCAGAGAGCAGTTGATTCTGCGCATATTCAATGAGGATTATGTGGGAAATGACAGGATTATCGATGCACATGTAAAAAATCTGCGGAAGAAACTTCCCGGGAATTATATCAAAACAGTAATCGGAGTCGGTTATCAGTTTCAGAATGGAGGAAAAGATGGGACTGTCTAAAAAAACGTTTCTATACAGCATGGCGATTGCAGCGATTATGGTCGTCTTTATCATAGGATATTTTGTCCTTATGCTGCCTTCGCTATATGTGGATTATGTGAAAGAAAGCAATTTTAAAAATGTGGTGGCGATTCAGGAAGGATATATAGAAAGCCGCAGTTATGATAGTTTGGAGGTTAAAAACCCTTCGTCAGCTTATACCCTGGAGGTGCCCTATGAAGGGACGAAGCTTTATCTGTCAGGAAAATTCTTTAAACTTACTGCAGACATAAAGGACACAGAATTGATCACTATGCTGGATAACCTCAGAAACAGAATGAAGGGCATGGGCGAGCAGACTTTTTCAGAAGAAGCGCAATCCCATGAAAGTCTTGAAGAAGAGGAAGTTTCGGAGGAATTTGGGGAAGAAGAATTTCAGGAACAATGGGACACGATTAAGGAAAAATTTGCAGATGCAGATCTGTTTTCAGGAGAGGATTTCGTAGAAGTACAGGTAGAAAAGAAAGAGAGCATGGGCGAGTTCACGGAAGAGTATATGAAGGTCCATGCGGTATCAGATCAGGTTCTGGTCTATGAGGCGGGAGCCTCAGACGGAAACTATGGGTATACGACTTATACGGCGCTTTCTGGCACGCAGGACGCCTATATCATTACGGTCGTTCCAACATTGACGCCCAGAATGGATGAAATCAGACCGGTGGTGGTGGGAAGCCTGCCTATGATCATTGCAGTTACTTTTCTGCTGATTTTGATTTCCTCCCGCTTTTTTTCAGGCAAGATTGTAAATCCCATTATCCGTCTGGCAGGGTATGCGGAAAGTGCAAAGTTTGCCAAGAATTTTGATGTGGAAGCCTTTGACGGAGGTGGTGAAGACGAGATTGGCGCCTTGGGAAGGGCTTTGCAGGAATTATATGAGGAGCTTAGGGATAAGTATCTGGAGCTGGAGCAGAAGAACAATGCCCTGCAAGAGGAAAATACCAGACAGGAGGTTTTCTTAAGAGCCTCTTCCCATCAGCTCAAGACACCGATTTCAGCGGCGCTTTTGCTGGTAGAAGGCATGATAAACGAGGTGGGGAAATATAAGAACACCAAGGAATATCTTCCGGAAGTAAAAAAGCAGCTTTTATCCATGAGAAAGATTGTGGAGGATATCCTGTATCTGAATTATCATGCAGGTCATATGCAGAGGGAACCGGTTTCCCTCAAGGAATTGACGGAAGAACTTTTAAAGGCTTACATGGTTCAGCTGGAGAATAAGAAGTTGAACCTGACTGTCACAGGAAATGGAATTGTTCAGGCAGACCGGGAAATGATGAAGAAGATATTGGATAATCTATGTTCCAATGCGGCAGGATATACGCCGGAGGGAGAACAGATTACGATTATGCTTTCAGATAGCGAAATCCAAATAGAAAACAGCGGTGTCACCATAGATGAAGCCCTGCTTCCGAATGTCTTTGATCCTTTTGTCAGCAGTGACGAGAGCAGGAAGGGGAAAGGACTGGGACTGTATGTGGCGTCCTATTACAGCAGGCTTATGGGATTTGAACTGAAGATTGACAATATAGAAAACGGCGTGCGCACAAGGCTCATCTTTAAGGAGACAAAATAATGGCTGCAGGCAAAAGTTTTGAAGAGAAAGGAATAGAAACATGTTGATGACGATCAAACAAATGCGGGTAAAATATGGAGAGCAGACAGCTCTTAATATTAATGAGCCGATTGCCTTTGAAAAAGGGGAACGGATTGGCGTAATCGGTTCTAACGGTGCGGGAAAGACCACCATGGTAAACGCCCTGCTTGGGCTGATCCCTTATGAGGGAAGGGTGATCACTCAGCTTACACCGGAACAGATGGCAGTACATATGCAGCAAAATGAATATGTGACCACCGTCCCGATAAAATGCATTATGGAAACTATATTAAATACAAAGATAAAAGAAGATGAAAAGCTTAAGGAACTGATTGTCTTCTTTGATTTTGAAGACTGTCTAAAAAAAAGGTATAACACCCTTTCCGGTGGGCAGAAGCAGAAGTTCACGATCATTATGGTCATGATGCAGAATGCAGAGCTGACTTTTTACGATGAGGTCACTTCAGGTCTGGACTTTGAGACCAGACAGAAATTGGTGGAAAAACTGGTGGAGTGGTACAAGGACAAAGATGATACGCTGGTAATCATTTCCCACTACTATGAGGAACTGGAACAGATGGCGGATAAGCTTTTGATTCTGGATCAGGGAAAAGTGATTGCCTATGGGAAAAAGGAAGAGTTATTTGAGACGTATTGCGGCAAAGCGGTGTTCTTATTGGAAAACACACCGGAAAACCGAACCTTTTCACAGGGAATCAAAATATTGAAATCCACAGATCACCAGCTTGCTCTCTCCTGTAAGGACGAAAGAGAGGAAGAAAAACTGGCAGCAGTGCTGATCAAGAACAATGTAGATTTCAAGAGAAGTCATTCGGATATTGAAATGATATTTGTCAATGCAAGGGAACAGTTTTATAAGAAGCAGGGAGGAATGGAAGCGTGAAAAAGAAATGTACCTTGAAGATGGTTTTATATGAATTGAGAAACTTAAACGGGAATCTCATGCCTCACTTTTTTGGGATTATTTTTCCTAATCTGATGTGCATGCTTCTGCCCAGGACGGTGGCAAGCGGGCTGCCGGCGGATATACAGCAGAAGGTGACCGATTCGATTATGCTTTCAATGGCAATCGTGATTCCCATGTCAATCATGTTTTTAGGATACGGCGCTGTGTATGCACAGGAGGTTGAAAGAGGGATTCCTCTTAGAATGCGGCTTTTTGGATTTGAAGAAAAGAGTGTGATCATGGCAAAGGTCTTCGCGCATTTGATTCTGCTTACGATTGCTTTTGTGATTTTTGCGGTTTTTCAGATGGCAGTGACGAAGGTATCAGCGCCTGCAGTTTCTTCCTTTTTATGCCTTGTAATATCATTATATTTGATAGGGGTTATTTTACTGGTCATATCCCATGCGCTTGCCAACCTCTTCAAAAAATTCAGCATTGTCTTTGGAGTGGAAATGGGAATTTACTTTTTAATGATTATCTTATGCGGAATGATGGGGATAAAGACAAGCGCACTGCCGAATGTGATGCAAAAAATTGCAGCTGCCTTTCCCATGACGTACATCGCCAATGAGTTTGCGGATTTCTGGCAGGGAGGAACTTATCAGTTCATGCCGTTTATTCAATCCTTCCTTTTTATGGGGGCTATAGCGGGAATTTTGCTCTTGTTTTCCATCTATAAAGATAAAAGAACCGTTAAATAAGAAAGGCAGTTCCGCTTTCGGCAGAAGGCGGAACTGTTGCTGTCTTATAGCACGAACATGAAAAGCAGGACGAGGTATGCTTTCTTTAAATCTCTGTTTACTAAAAGGAATACGCATCCAAAGGCAAACCCGAGGGCGGCGCCCATAATACCGGTGGCAAAGTCTTTGGTGAGGATATGCACCAGCCCCCAGGTGAGACCGCAGATGATGCCGCCGTAGGGAAAACCTTCCTTGCAGAACCATACTTCGCAGGCTTTTTGCCCAAATATGATGATCAGTAAAAACAGCATGGTCTCAAATGCATAGTAAAGATACTGAAAGGCAAAGAGCAAAGGTCCCTTTCCGGCATATTCCAGATATACTTTAAAACCGCCCCAGGAATGGTAGCTCTGCCAGAATGCAAGCAAAACAAAAAGCAGGCTTAAGCCCCATTGCCATAGCCGCAAGGGCTTTCTTTTTTCCAGCAGGTCAAATCCGTATCGCTCCCGTGCACTTTTTATGAGAGCGAAAGCAATGATTCCCCATGTGGCGCAGGTGAGGAGCCAGTGCGCAATCGTCTGTCCGGCGTTCCAGTTTTCCATAGCAGTTCCATAAAGGACAGGTTCCAGCAGGAATGCGTAAACAGCTTCCATTCCCAGACCAGCAAAGGCATATAACCCAAGATTTAGATAACTGCCGCCTTTTATTCCAGCGGGCAATGAGCCAAGCGGCTCCTTGTTTTGGTTTTTTGTTTCAGATTGTTTTTTCAACTTGATACCTCCGTATTTCTTCTAAAGTTTTGTTGGCATGTTTGATTTCAACAAATAGCGAGACGTAGTAGACTACTGCGCCGATGGCATAGGGAATGGTAAAAGATAAAAACATATCCCGGTAAGCGTTTTCGTGCAGAGTTTCAAAAAAAGAAGAAATCCATGTAAGCAGCATGACAACGCCGATTGCCAGCAGATATTGCACCAGAATGACCAGCGTAAGGGGAACGCTGCCAAAGCGGTAGTGCTGGGAAAGGACGGCTACTGCAAGCACAGACAACAGCAGCATCAACAGCAGATTCTGCTGGTCGTGTCCAAATTTCCCAAGGACAATAGCTTCCAAAATTACATTGCCGATTGACAGCAGGGTAAAACAGATACAGACGATGGGGAAAAAATTTTGTTTATGAATCACTTTCATGACAAACCTCCTGTATATGATGCAATGCATCCAAAAATGATTTTTTATAGCTCCTGTTGAGAATCAGCATCTCTCCGTTCTCCATCACAAGATGGAGCCTCATATTTAAATCTGCTTTCACTTTATTGACTTTATAGAGATTTACTGCCGTGGACTTTCCGATTCTCACAAATCCGCTGTTTTCAAAACAGGCAAGGAAACTCCGCAGGCTGTAATCCAGCTGGTAGACCTCCTTTTCCTGATAGGCAAAGAGTTTCCGGTCTACCACTTCCAAGTAGTAGATACTGCCGGGATGCAGTTTTTGCATGCAGTCATCCTTTTTTCCGATGATACTGTGCAGAGATTGAAAAAAGTCTTTGACCAGCGCAATGGATTCAGTCTCTTCCCGGTAATGGACATCCACGTAATCCTCTTTTAGTAATGGCTCCTTTAAGTATTGTACTTTCAACGTGTGCACCTCCTATAACAGTCATTATACAGAACCGGCTTAAATCCACAAGTGCTGCCTGCGCGACTTGCGTGTGGGGGTGTTTATCTTGCAAATCGGAAAGTTTGAGTGTTGTCCGTGAAATAGAAAATGTCACCATTCCCCGGCTTTATACGTATTAGACACATAAGAAGCAGGAAGCATCAAGAAGGGAGGAACTATGTGTATAGAGGAACTTGTACTTAAGTACAGCAACACGCTTTATAAAATCTGCATCGTTATGTTGTGTAACGAGCAGGATGCAAAGGACGCCGTTCAGGATACCTTCTGCAGGTATCTGGAAAAGAGACCGGACTTTACAAATGAGGAGCATGGGAAAGCCTGGCTGATCCGTGTGGCGTCCAACATCTGCCGGGACATGCTCCGTGCGAGGAGCCGGCATCCAAAGGTTTCCATAGACAATCTGTCAAATGTTCTTGCAGCGCCGGCGCAAAGGGATGTTCTGACAGAGCTGATGGAATTGCCGCCTAAGCAGAAAGCGGTTATTTATCTTCACTATGTAGATGGCTACAGTGTAAAGGAAATTGCAGATATCCTGAAGATTACAGAAAGTGCAGTGAAAAAGAGGATGCAGCGGGGCAGGGAATATCTGCGGCTGTCATGGAAGGAGGAAGAGGGTAGATGGAAGACATGCAATTGAAAGAAGCTATAGATCAGATAAATATTTCGGAGGCTGTGCAGCAAGAGATGATACAGAACCTTCGCAGGCAGGAAGAGCAGGGACGGTATCGATATCATCATAAACCTCGTTCCATTAAAAGAAGCCTTCCGGCAGTGGCAGCGATTCTTCTGGCAGTGGGAATTGTCAGTATCCCGGTTCAGGCGGGTATCCGCTATCTGATAAAGGAGAGAATGGAAAGCATTCCCAAAGAGGAGATGGAAGAGACGCTGGAAATGCAGAAAGAGCAGACGAATGGTGCAGATCTTTTTTCCAGGGAGTATTCTCCAAACGAAAAGCAGCGGATGGAAGCGCTTTTCAGGGACTATCAGAATGGTATTTTTCCCGAGAGGCAGCTGCTTATAGTAGAGGAGGAAGAACAAGTGACGGAAGATACCCTTTGCTATCTGGAAAGTACGGGGTGCTTTTATCTTCCGGACCGTGAGCTGACTGACGAAGAGATTCTGGAAATTATAGAATTTAATTATAAGCGGGAATATGCGCTGACATTAGACCCTGAAGTGCAGGCGGTGATAGAGAACCATGAGAAAGAGCAAAATGAGATTAAGACACAGGTGCAGGCAGGCGGCGGCATCAGCGAAGCGGAGGCTGTTGCAGTGGCGCAGGAGTGGATGAATACTTTCTTCGGTGTATCTACCGACGGCATGGAGGAGATAATTTATCTGGATGAAGAATGGTTCGATGTCCCGACCTATCATATTACTTATGAGATTCAAAGCGTTTGCTATTACTATTTTTCTATCAGTACGGTGGACGGCAGCATTATGTATATAAGTGTAAGCATACCTTCTATGCGGAATACGCCCAGGCTGACGGAAGAGCAGGCAAAGGAGAGGACGCCGCAGGGGCGCCGGGATGCGCAGCGTTTTTTGGAAGAGCAGCTTGGAATCCATGAGGAGTATAAGGCGGTTTATGCCTTTTATATAGCCGAAAACGGCGAACTGCTTTCAAGCGACATCACTTACTTTTTTGAGAAAACGGATGGAAATTTTGATCAGGTTGCGTTTTACTATGATACCAATGGATTATCCGGCTATACCTGCATTACCAGAGAGTTATTTGAACAGCAGAAAGGGTGGGAAGGCGCGGTGGTAGTGCCTGTTGATTTGGAAAATTGAAAAATCCCGATTTAGGACAGTATTTGTAACAGTTTAGTCTGCAAGATGTTCTTGAAGTTGGAAGGGTTCATCATAATGAGTGATGGATCCTTCTTTTGTGCGCAAATGAGAGTATAAAATATCAACCGACATAAGCCCTTTTTTCAGTTTTTCAATTAACGGAGAGGACGGAATATTCATATCGTTTTTCACCGAACTGTTATAATTCCGCAGATGGAGAATGAACTTTTCCTTGACAATGTAGTCTATAAGCGATAGACTATTCGTATACGTTGGTCTATAAAGAATAGACTATCGGCAATGCCGAAAGATTTATGCAGGGAAGGAACGGGTATATGGGAGGATATAAATTAGCGGATACGGAAAAGAGATTTGCAGAGATCATCTGGGACAGGGAGCCGATTCCATCCCCGGAGCTGGTAAAAATCTGTGAAAAGGAAATGAACTGGAAGAAATCAACCACATATACAGTATTGAAAAAACTGTGTGATAAGGGGATTTTTCAAAATGAAAACGCATTGGTGCGCGCGAAGATGAGCAAAGAGGAATTTTACGGGGCGCAGAGCAGGGAGTATGTGGAGCATATGTTTGCAGGTTCCCTGCCCCGTTTTCTGACGGCGTTCTGCAGCGGAAGAAAATTGTCTTTGCAGGAAGCGGAGGAGATGCGAAGGCTTATCGATGAAAATTTGGGGGGAGATGCAGGGGAGGGAAGGGAATGATCAAATTTTTTATTACAATATTGAATATGAGCATATCGGCGGCAAGGGGATGGATGGCTGTAATCGGTATTTATTTTACAGGGGCATGTCTGCTGTTTTTATACTGTCTGGGGAGTTTATTGACGACGCGGAAGAGGCTGAAAAGCATGGAAATTGGCGAAGAGGAGAGGTATGGAAGGATATGCAGGAGGATTGTGGCGAAGGGGATAAAAGCGCCTTTCGTTTTCGGAATCATCAAGCCTGTAGTTTATTTTCCCCAAGGATTGTCCAAAGAGCAGCAGGAGCTGGTTTGGGAGCATGAACTGATGCATATCAGGCGGAGAGACCATCTGATAAAGCCCATAGCCTTTGCCAGGGTATGCCTGCACTGGTTCAATCCCTTTGTCTGGGCGGCGTTTCACTTTATGGAAAGCGATATGGGCTGTCCTGTGACGAAGCGGTGTTGAAAAAGACAGGATATGAAAACAAGAAGGCATATGCAGACACACTTTTGTATCTTTCAGGAGAACCGGAGCAAATGAGCTGCCCTATTGCCTTTGGAGAAAAAAGCGTAAAAACAGGAGGGAGTATGGGGGAAAATCAACTGACCAAAGCGGAAATTGATAATTTTAAGTATGGTCTTCCGGGGGACAGGAAGATTTTGAATGCATTGACAGCGGCATTCTTCGCAGGGAGTGGAGCCGTGTTGGTTTTTCTTTGCTATCATCTTTTTTGTGAAGCGAGGAATGGTGAAAAAACCAATGCAGAAATGATAAGGTCATTCATTGTCCCTGTGTTTGTATTCTGTGTCATGGCAGCTATATTTTTGGTGTGCAGGACAGCTATTAACAGAAGAAATAATAAAATTTATCAGTGCCTGAAAAATGGCGAATATACTCTTGTTGTCAGTTCCATTTCGGAAATAAACTTTCGATACCAAGGCTCTGGCAAGCATAAGTACAGAGTGGATTTTTACAAATGCCCGGAAATCAATGGGGAGATTACGCCGATTTCCCAAAGGCAATTCCGGCGTGCCAAGGAGGGGGACAAGCTGAAGGTGGTGGTCGTGAGCAAAATGCATGTGATTTATGGAATCTTGGAATGAATTTCCATATAAATCAACTGCTGCCCATTTGGGAAAAAATTGAGGCAGGGTCTTCTCAAAAACGGTCAACAGATATATAATACAACCGTATTAACCGAAAAGGTCAATAAGGATTATATATGAATGACAAATTTTAAACAGCGAGATAGAGAATTTCATCTGCAGGACAATTCATATGGGGATAAAATAAGATGCTGCAATATGACGAATATGGAAATCGTGATAATACAACAATCCTGCTGCTGCACGGCGCAGGCGCGCTTGATACCTTTTGCAGGCAGTATTGCTTTTCAGATAAATACCATCTTGTTGTGCCGCATCTGGCAGGCGCAGGAAAGACGGCGGATGAAATCTATGATCCGGAAAAGACCGTAGAGGAACTCTTTGTGCTTATAAATGCCCTGCAGAAAAAGAGGATTGGCGTAGTCGGTCACTCCCTTGGAGGTCAGATAGCAATAATGCTTGTCAGCAGAAGACCTGAGTTATTTTATTTTGCCGTTTTCTTAAGTGCATGGGTAAATCCCAGACCCAAAACGATTCGCAACTATTGTTCTCTTGCAGGATTAGCTGCCCAAATGCTTCACTGCAAATATCTGGTGAGACTTCAGGGGAAATATTGGCATTACACGGCACAACAAACCGATACTATGTCAGAGTACTCAAAATTGATTACACCGCAAATATATCGTTCCTTTTTTGCGAACACATTAGATTTGTCAAAGATACCTGAATATCAGATGGTAAAGCTCCCTATGATGGCTGTTTGCGGGAGCAGGGAAACTGGAGATATGAAGACATCTCTCACACTGCTTGCTGAAAATCCAAACTGCCAAACCATAATATTAAAAAAGGCAGGTCACGACTTCCCGATGCGTAATTCCAAAGAATTAAATCCTTTACTTGAAAAGTTTATATTGAATCAACTGGAAAATCCTTTTGTTTTTCCACTTCATATATTATAATAAAAAAGGCGGCGCCGGTACTGGTGGAATATGTGGAGGATAGGTATTGGCAATCGCAGCAGAAATACGACTAAGGGAGAAATGAAGATGGAAAGAAGAGTAGGAACCGTATCAAGAGGAATCCGTTGTCCGATTATCCGCAAGGGCGACGATCTGGTAAAGATTGTGACAGACAGCGTGTTGGAGGCGGCACAGGCGGAAGGTTTTGAGATTCGTGACAGAGACGTCATTGCAGTGACAGAATCGGTGGTAGCCAGGTCACAGGGCAACTATGCATCGGTGGAAGCCATTGCCAAGGATGTACGCGCGAAGCTGGGAGGAGAGACCATAGGCGTCATTTTCCCTATTTTATCCAGGAACCGTTTTGCAATCTGCCTTCGCGGAATTGCCATGGGCGCAAAGAAAGTAGTCCTGATGCTAAGCTATCCCAGTGACGAGGTAGGCAATGAACTCGTTTCTCTGGATCAGTTGGATGAGGCAGGCATCAATCCTTACAGCGATGTTCTTACATTGGAAAGATATAGAGAATTGTTCGGTGAAAACAAACATCCCTTTACAGGAGTAGACTATGTGGCGTATTATGGAGAGCTGATCAAGGAGGCAGGCGCGGAGGTGGAAATCATCTTTGCAAATGACTGCTGCAGCATCCTCCCCTATGCGAAAAAGGTTCTGAACTGTGATATTCACACAAGGGTGCGGACTAAGAGGCTTTTAAAGGCGGCAGGCGCCGAGGCGGTAGTGGGGATGGATGATATTCTTACCAGTCCTGTAGACGGAAGCGGCTGCAATGAGAAATATGGTCTGCTCGGTTCCAATAAGTCTACAGAAGACACAATCAAATTATTCCCCAGAGAGTGTACGGATCTGGTGCTGGATATTCAGAAAGAAATCTTAGACAGAACCGGCAAGCATGTGGAAGTCATGGTATACGGCGACGGCGCATTTAAAGATCCGGTAGGAAAGATTTGGGAGCTGGCGGACCCTTGCGTATCTCCGGCAAGCACACCGGGACTTGAGGGGACGCCCAATGAAGTGAAGCTGAAATACCTTGCCGACAATGATTTCAAGGATTTGTCCGGCGAGGCATTGAAGGAAGCGATTTCCAACCGCATCAGAGAAAAGAAAGAAAATCTGGTAGGCGATATGGCATCCCAGGGAACCACGCCGAGAAGGCTGACAGATCTGATTGGCTCCTTGTGCGACCTGACCAGCGGTTCCGGTGATAAGGGAACGCCGGTAATCCTGATTCAGGGATATTTTGACAATTATGTAAGCTGATCATTGAAAAGGAAGATTGCTGCCTTTGCTGAGATTTTAATAGAAACACATAATATAAACGAAAATTATATCATGTATAAAAAAGAACGATTTTACTTATGACTATTCTTTATGTATAATCATAAAGTAAGAAACTGATAATAAAAAGCAGGTTTTTACGAACCTGCTTTTTATTATCACAATCATTAAGAATGCAATGCGAAGTGCAGCGCAGGCTTGTGCAGAGCGAAATCTGACATTTCGCTCGCCCTCTCAGCGTAAAACGCTTCGGGATGGAGGAGAAAATGGTTAAAGCAGTAGTGGGCGCCAATTGGGGCGACGAAGGAAAAGGTAAGATTACAGATATGCTGGCACAGCAGGCGGATATCATCGTCCGTTTTCAGGGAGGCGCCAATGCAGGACACACGATTGTAAATGAGTATGGCAAGTTTGCGCTGCATACGCTGCCGTCGGGTGTGTTCTACAGTCACACCACCAGCATCATCGGCAATGGAGTGGCGTTAAATATTCCGGTGCTTTTTAACGAGATTAAATCAATCACAGACAGGAATGTGCCGATGCCTAAGATTCTGGTTTCAGACAGGGCGCAGATGGTGATGCCGTACCATATTCTGTTTGATCAATACGAAGAAGAACGGCTGGGCGGAAAGTCTTTTGGTTCCACCAAATCCGGCATTGCGCCTTTCTATTCAGATAAATATGCCAAGATCGGTTTCCAGGTGAGCGAGCTTTTTGACGAGGAACTGCTTAAAGAAAAGGTAGAGCGGGTCTGCGAGCAGAAAAACGTCATGCTTGAACACATGTACCATAAGCCGGTCATCGATCCTGGGGAGCTGCTTGCGACGCTCCATGAATATAAAGAAATGATCGAGCCTTATGTGTGCGACGTATCTTCCTATCTGTATAAGGCTATCAAAGAGGGAAAGACCATTTTGCTGGAGGGACAGCTTGGAACTTTAAAAGATACGGATCACGGCATTTATCCCATGGTCACATCCTCCTCCACACTGGCTGCCTACGGCGCTATTGGAGCTGGAATCCCGCCTTATGAGATAAAAGAAATCATTACCGTGTGCAAGGCTTACTCCTCCGCAGTGGGAGCAGGGGCGTTCGTCTCCGAGATTTTTGGGGACGAAGCGGACGAACTGCGCCGCAGAGGCGGAGACGGCGGAGAATTTGGCGCAACTACAGGGCGTCCTAGACGTATGGGATGGTTTGACTGCGTTGCCTCCAAATACGGATGCAGACTGCAGGGAACCACCGATGTTGCTTTTACCGTTTTAGATGTGCTGGGATATCTGGATGAGATTCCGGTGTGCATTGGATATGAAATCGATGGGGAAGTGACCACAGACTTTCCTGTAACCCATAAATTAGAAAAGGCAAAACCGGTTCTTAAGACCCTGCCCGGCTGGAAGTGCGACATCCGGGGCATCAAAAATTATGAGGAACTGCCGGAGAACTGCAGGAAATACGTAGAGTTTATCGAAGGTCAGATTGGATATCCCATCACTATGGTTTCCAACGGACCGGGAAGGGACGATATTATTTATAGAGAAAGTCCGCTGAAGAATTAAAGCGGAAGGGAATCATGGAGAATGTAAAAGCATGAACCGGAATTATGCAAAGGAATTAGACCAGATACTTGCAAGGGAAGAAAACAAAGGGAAGCATTTATTCCTCCATAGTTGCTGCGCTCCATGCAGCAGTTATGTGCTGGAATACCTGCGCCCTTTTTTCAGAATCACCGTATTTTACTATAATCCCAATATCACGATGGAAGAGGAGTATCAAAAGCGGGCGGCAGAGCAGAAACGGCTGATTGCAGAGTTTAACAGACAACTCCGGTCAGGCGGGGCGATGGATGCTTATCCCATTGAAGTGATAGAGGGGGATTACGACAAGACGTTCTTTTTTGACAGGGTAAAAGGTTTGGAGTATTGCAAGGAAGGGGGAGAAAGATGCTTTGTCTGTTACGAACTCCGTCTCAGGGAGACAGCGATTAGGGCAAGACAAGCCGGTGCCGATTATTTTACCACCACCCTTACCATCAGTCCCTTAAAAAATGCTCCCAAAATCAATGAAATAGGAGATGCCCTTGCAGAGGAATACGGGCTACCCTTCCTCCCTTCTGACTTCAAAAAGAAAGAGGGGTACAAGCGTTCCATAGAGCTCTCCAAAGAATACGACCTGTACCGCCAGAATTACTGCGGATGTATCTATTCCCGCGGGCAGCGAACCAAGTAGATGTGCCCATAGAGATGCAAAGCATCTCATAGATATTATTTTTTCCCTTTCAATTTCCAATACTGCCAGGAAAACATCACAAAAAATGAAGCGTATAGACCAAGCAGCATGCCGAACATGATGGTGAGAAGTATGGAGTTGGTGACCAGACCGTGGATAAATTGAGGCACCAATATGCATAAGAACAAAACAGCCAGCGGAAGCATTCTGCCTTTGAATACACGGTCCAACATCTGTAATCTTGATTCGTCGTCGCAAAATATTTCTTCATTTCCGCCTGTTTCTGATGCGGGCTTTCGGAAGTAACTATACCCTACATAATCCTGCAGATATTCCCATCCGCAGTCGTTGAACATTTTTACATACTCATCTTTGTGCGCAATGCCGTTTGGGTTGTAATCCAGCTGATAAATCACATCTTCCGGCACACATTTTTCAAAATGATAAGCGCCCAAGCCGGAAACTTTGACGAGTTTCCAACCTGACTGATGCATTTTCCGAAGATAATCCTGTTCTTTTTCATATTCAAATATGGTAAAAATTTTGAAAGTATTTTTGGTTTCCATTTACATTTCCTCCTGGGCAATTCGATATAGACGTTCGATACGCTTCAGTTCAATTTGCAGTACTTCTAATCCCAAATCAGTAATTTGATAGATTTTTCGTTTATCTTCTTCCTGAATAAATCGGATTAAACCGTCCCGCTCCATCTTTGATAAGCTGCCGTACATTGTGCCGGGGGCAAGCCGTATCGCACCGTCTGTCAGCTTTTCGACTATTTGAACAATGCCGTAGCCGTGATTAGGCTTTTTCAAACATAGTAAAATATAAAAAGCTGTTTCCGTCATGGGAACATAAACTTTTTTTATATGCTGATCCAATGTTTTCCTCCGTCATTAGGTTTTACTGCGATGCATCGCACTACTATATAATGTATCGCACTTCGATATATTTGTCAATGGAAAATAAGTTTTTTACACAATCCCTTCGTCCAAATTGTTACGCGGCAGGCTTTATCTTACGTCAGCTTGCCGCAGGGTTTTGGATTATTTGCCTTCTTTTCTGCAACAAGTAAATCGTGATAAAAATAATTTGTATATTTTATCTTTTTCTGAGAGCAGTAGGAATCAATATCCACCGACAATTGCTGCCAGTAGTCCATATTTTTCTTATTATAGATTTCCTTATATCCATTTAAATATTGAGGATATCTTTCCGATATGTAAGATAAAATCTCTTGTTTATAATCCCCCCGCAGATTTAAGTTTTCAAACCAATATTCACACACAAATTCTTCTGTTGCTGCAACGATTTCCTTAAAATCTGTTATGTATGGAAATATGGGAGACATAAACAAAACGGTGTAGATTCCCTGCGTTCTTAATGCCCTTAAGGCATCGATACGTTTTGAGATGCTGCTGCCATGGTCCATAGCTTTTTGAAAATCAGGGTCTAATGTGTTGATTGAAATTGCTGCCTTCAAATTTCTTATTTCCTTCAGAAGATCTATATCCCTTAAGATCAAATCAGATTTTGTAGAGACGGTGACAGAGCAATCTGCTTGTTTTAGTTGAGCCAATAGATTTCTGGTGATCTGGTATTTGGCTTCAAAAGGATTATAGCAATCGGTCACGGAAGAGATAAAAACGGATTTGTGATGCAGCTTTTTGGTATCGATGGGCTTATCGCAGCGTTTTATATCAATAAAGCTGCCCCATTCTTCCGTATGCCCGGTAAACCGTTTCATGAAACGGGCATAGCAATACCTGCAGGCATGGGGACAGCCGATATAGGGATTGATCACATAATCGCTGGCAGGCAGATTTGATTTTGTGAGATAATTTTTTACTGTGACTTCTTTTTCAATTATCTTCAAGACAAACCACCTCCGTGAAATAAACAAAAATACACTTTTTCATGTTTATAATAAATCGTCTCTTCTCCATAAAAACAGTCAAAATTTCCATGAACTTTACAATGATAAGCATAGCCGCCTTGTTGGTGATACTCTGGTCCCCTGAAAGGTTTCTCATAGGATACAAGGGAAAGCATTTCTTTTAAGAAATCTATATTGAAATCTTCACGCAAAATCTGTCCATAATAATTCATTGCATATACCGGGAGGTTTTTCAGATAGACCGTTTCCTCTCCTGCAAAATGTTCGTTCCCCATATAAGAGTCGGTATAGGTAAATTCTCCTTCTGCATAATGATATTCATAGGTATTTGGTTTTGAGGATACAGAGAGATTGCTGCCTGAAATATATGTGCTGTTTTTAGCTCTTATCAAAAACATCCGCATATCCTGTTCGGAAACTTGCTGTCTGTCCAAAATATTCAGATTACAATTGTCGTTATCTTTTACAAGTCGGTCGATAGAGACTTTAAAGATATCACTGAGTTGGATCAGGTTCTGGATATCAGGGAAAGATTGACCGTTTTCCCACTTGGTGACAGATTGGCGGGATATATTTAGCTTTGCGGCTAGTTCCTCCTGGGAAATTTTTGCTTCTGTCCTTAACATCTGTAATTTTTCTTTAAATTCCATCTTCCGTACCTCCTGAATTAATTATACACAAAAAAATAACGGCGCACAAATAACTGCCGCGTTCCTGTTTGGCAACTATGGGGTGCAATATGCTGTCAACAAAAGCCATGCTATACCGGGAGCCGAGAGCGTTCTGCACGCTGACGCAGCGGTCAATCAGTAACTGGGACTTCCTGCGACAGTTCCAATCCAATCCCTCATTCCGTGGTGTCGTAGACTACCTCTGTTTTGGTGGGGAGCAAGTGGAAAAATTAAAATAATTGTGTGATAGGGATTGTTATTTTTATGTGTTTTAAATATAATAATTTTGTGATAATTATACACGAAAAATATTATAAAAGTGTGAAGGAGGATTTCTGTGGAACGAACGATTTTATCAAAACTACTGCAGTGGAAGAACTCTCCCTATCGTAAACCACTCATTTTAAAGGGGGTGCGTCAGGTAGGCAAGACCTGGATTCTCAAGGAATTTGGCAGACGCTATTATGAAAATACAGCCTATTTTAGCTTTGATGAGAACGAGGAGTATAAGCAGTTCTTTGAGACCACTAAGGATGTGAACCGCATCCTGCAGAATCTGATGCTTGCCAGCGGTCAGAGAATTGTGCCGGAAAAAACCCTCCTCCTATTTGATGAGGTGCAGGATTGTCCTGAGGTAATCAATTCTATGAAATATTTTTGTGAGAATGCCCCCCAGTACCATATTGCCTGTGCCGGTTCGCTGCTTGGTATTTCCTTGGCGAAGCCATCTTCTTTCCCAGTGGGCAAGGTCAATTTCATGCAGATTGATCCAATGACGTTTTCTGAATTTCTGCTTGCCAACGGAGACGAAAACCTTGCCAGATACCTGCAAAGTGTGGATGCCATCGAGCCAATCCCGGATGCCTTTTTCAATCCTCTCTACGAGAAATTAAAAATGTACTATGTCACCGGAGGCATGCCGGAGCCGGTACTGATGTGGACGGAAGCGCGGGACGTTTCTGCTATGCAGGAAGCTCTGTCCGGGATCATTGGTGCTTATGAGCGTGACTTTGCCAAACACCCCAGCATCAGCGAGTTCCCGAAGATTTCAATGATCTGGAAGTCCATTCCCTCTCAGCTGGCAAGGGAAAACAAGAAATTTATTTATAAAGTTGTCAAAGAGGGGGCAAGAGCCCGTGAATACGAAGATGCCCTGCAGTGGCTGGTGGATGCAAGGCTGATGCACAAAATCTACCGCAGTACAGCCCCTAGGCTGCCGATGACTGCTTACGACGACCTATCTGCATTCAAAATTTACTTGGTGGATGTAGGTCTGCTTCGCCGCTTGGCACATCTGGCTCCTACGGCATTTGGAGAAGGCAGCCGCCTTTTTACCGAGTTCAAAGGCGCACTAACCGAAAACTACGTGCTGCAGACCCTGCTTACGCAATTTGAAGTAGTCCCCCGTTACTGGAGCCAGAGCAATCCTCCCTATGAGATAGACTTCCTCATCCAGAGGGAAAATGATATTTTCCCTGTAGAAGTCAAATCCGAGACCAACACCACCAGCAGGAGCCTTAAAAAATTCAAAGACCTATTCCCCGACCAAGTCAAACTCCGGGTAAGATTCTCTTTGGAAAATCTAAAGTTGGACAACGATGTCCTAAATATCCCGCTATTCATGGCAGACCACACAGACCGCCTGATAGGATTAGCCCTCGCCCACAACTTTTGATCCTCCCTCTTGCGAAAAAGCAAATGTAATGATAGGATAAAACTACCCGCGAAAAGAAACCATATGGAGGAAAGAAGATGAAAAAGTTTCTGGATCTTATTTCAGAAGAAATGAAACAAGCTTTTGAAGCATCCGGCTACGACAGGGAATTAGGCAAAGTGACCCTTTCAAACCGTCCGGACTTATGTGAATATCAGTGCAACGGCGCTATGGCAGGCGCCAAGCTTTATAAGAAAGCCCCCTTTATGATTGCCCAGGATGTGGCGGAAAAATGTAAAGACAGTAAAGCTTTTTCAAGCGTGGAGGCAGTCCCTCCCGGGTTCCTAAACCTGAAGGTAAAAGAAAGCTTCGTGACCGATTATCTTACAAAGATGTGCCATGAACCTAAATTCGGTCTGGAAACGCCCGAGAACCCAAGCCGTATCATAGTCGATTACGGCGGACCCAATGTGGCAAAGCCCCTCCATGTAGGGCATTTGCGCTCTGCCGTCATAGGGGAGAGTATCAAGCGGATTGCAAGATATGCCGGGCATGATGTGATTGGTGATATTCATCTGGGAGACTGGGGGCTGCAGATGGGACTGATTATCACAGAACTGAAGGAGCGGCAGCCGGATCTTTTATACTTTGACGATACTTATCAGGGAGATTATCCCAAGGAGGCTCCCTTTACCATTTCAGAATTGGAGGAAATCTATCCCACTGCCAGCAATAAGTCAAAGGAGGACCCTGCCTACAAAGAGCGTGCTATGGAAGCTACCTTTAAACTGCAGAGCGGCGTCAGGGGATACCGGGCGCTGTGGGATCATATTATCAGCGTGTCCGTGGCGGATTTAAAGAAGAATTATCAGGACCTTAATGTGGACTTCGACCTGTGGAAGGGAGAGTCAGATGTACATGATGTGATACCGGGCATGGTAGATTATATGAAGAAGGAGGGCTACGCTTATATTAGCGACGGCGCTCTGGTGGTGGATGTGAAGGAAGAGACGGACACGAAGGAAATCCCGCCCTGTATGATCTTAAAGTCAGACGGCGCATCCTTATATAACACCACCGATCTGGCAACCATTATGGAGCGGATGCGGGAATACCACCCGGACCGGATGATCTATCTTACGGACAAGCGGCAGGAACTTTATTTTGAGCAGGTTTTCCGCTGCGCGAGAAAGACGAAGCTGGTGGAGCCGGAGACGGATTTACTGCATATCGGATTCGGAACCATGAACGGCAAGGACGGAAAGCCCTTTAAGACCAGAGAAGGCGGCGTCATGCGTCTGGAAATTCTGATCAAGGAAATCAATGATGAGATGTATCGGAAGATAACCGATAACCGCCAGGTGGATGAAGAGGAGGCAAGGCAGACGGCAAAGGTGGTGGCGCTATCCGCCATTAAATACGGCGATCTGTCCAATCAGGCGTCTAAGGATTACATTTTTGACATCGATAAATTTACCTCCTTTGAAGGAGATACGGGTCCTTATATCCTGTATACGATCGTCAGGATCAAGTCTATCTTAAATAAGATCAAAGAGCAGGGCGGTACACTGGAAGGAGCCGTATTAAGGCAGGCGGACAGCGATGCCGAGAAAGCCCTTATGCTGGAGATGGCAGGCTTCAATGCCATGATGGAGACGGCTTATCAGGAGTCAGCTCCCCACAAGATTTGTGCCTATATTTTTGAACTTGCCAATGCTTTTAACCGTTTTTACCATGAGACGAAGATCGTGGCGGAGGAGAACGAGGAAAAGAAGTCCGGCTGGGTGGCGCTTCTTTTGCTTACAAGAGACATCTTAGAAACCTGTATTGATGTGCTGGGGTTTGCAGCACCGGAAAGAATGTGAGAATATGCAGTCAGCGTTAGAATTAAGGAATAAATTAAAAAGTATCGATCATAAAAGTTATCCCGCCTATAAGGATCTGCGGGGACAGTACGATTTTAAGGATTACGTGCTCTCTATCGATCACGTGCAGGGCGATCCCTTTGCGGCGCCCTCCCGGCTTTCTGTCCGGATAAAGGCAGAAAAGGCAGGCTTTTTGCCTGCTTTTTATGATACCCATGCCAAGCGGATCACCCTGCAGGACCACCTTACAAGATTGTTTGCAAGGGAAATAAGCGGCGGCAGTTTTCAGGCGAAAGGCTCCGGGAAAAGCGGGCTTTTAGGCGTGTCCAGATGCGGGCAGCAGGTGCTTGAGCGGACGGCGCTTAAGGTGGAAGGCGGCAATCTTACCCTGCGGTTCGAGGCGGGGTTCCCTGCAAACGGAAGGACCATCAACGCAAGGGAATTGGAGAAGATGCTGTTTGATATTCTTCCTGTGAGCGTCAGGAAAAGTCTGTACTATTCCCAGATTGACCAGAACAAGCTAAAGCAGGCAATCTGCCTTTGCGAGGATCAGCAGTATATCAGGGAAAAGCTGCCGGAGCTTTCCTTGTGTGCATTTATCGCGGACGGCTCCATCCTGCCAAGGGAAAGCGGCATTTCGGAAAGACCTATGAAAGGGGCGGTGCCCTTTAGAACGCCGGACTCCCTTAAGGTGACATTAGAACTGCCGAACAGAGGCAAAGTGACGGGGATGGGGATTCCAAGAGGGATTACCCTGTTTGTGGGAGGCGGTTATCACGGAAAGTCCACCATTTTGCATGCCCTTCAAAACGGTGTGTATAATCACATTGGCGGGGATGGAAGGGAGTTTGTGATTACGGACGAGACAGCGGTGAAACTTCGGGCAGAGGATGGACGCAGCATTAAAAACGTGGATATCTCGCCTTTTATCAGTAATCTTCCAAATAAGAAGGATACCACCCATTTTTCCACAGAGGATGCCAGCGGCAGCACGTCCCAGGCGGCAAATCTGATGGAGGGCGTGGAAGCAGGAAGCAGCCTTTTGCTCATCGACGAGGACACATCAGCGACCAACTTTATGATTCGCGACCAGCTGATGCAGGAGGTCATATTGACAGGAGAAGAGCCGATTACACCGTTTATCTGTCGAGTGAGGAGTCTTTACCGGGATTTAGGGATTTCTTCCGTGATCGTGGCAGGAAGCTCAGGCTCTTATTTCCACGTGGCGGACACGGTCATCCAGATGAAGGAGTATGTACCTTTTGACATTACACAGAAGGCAAAAAAAGCGGCGGAAGGGTATCCAGCCATGAGCGGCGAGGAGGTTCCCTTCCCGGCATATGTCAAGGAAAGGCGCCCACTGCCTGATATGGGACTTAAAAAAGAGGAAAGAATTAAGATAAAAGCGATGGGAACCAGCGAGCTTATGCTCTCCAGGGAAGGTGTGGAGCTGCGTTATCTTGAACAGCTCAAGGATCAGGAGCAGACGGCAGCCCTTGCATGGATGCTCAAGTTTGCGGAGTGCAAGATGATGGATGGCAAAAAGGATTTGATGCAGATCGGGGCATTTTTGGAAAAGCAGATAGACAGGGACGGATTAGAGAGTCTGTTTGAGAGAGGAGACGTATCTGCTTCGCTGGCAAGACCCAGAAAGCAGGAGGTGATGGCGTGCATCAACCGCTATCGGAAGCTGCGTTTTTGAATAGACAGAGGTGATTTATGAACAAGAATTTGAAGAAAATGCTCAGCTATTACAAGCCCTATCGGAAAATCTTCTGGGCGGATATGTTCTTTGCCGCCCTCAGCGCGGCAACAGCCCTTGTGATTCCCTTGGTGGTCAGATATGTGACGTCTACGCTTATTTATCTGAAAGCGGATGAGATTCTGCGCCAGATTGGGTATATTGCCGTTTTTCTGCTGGTATTGCTTGGGATTGACTGCTACAGCAGATTCTTTATCGGCAATTATGGACATGTGATGGGGGCAAAGATTGAATACGATATGCGTGGGGAAATCTTTGCCCATATGCAGAAGTTGTCCTTTTCTTTTTATGATGATGCTAAAGTGGGGCAGCTGATGAGCCGGATTACCACGGATTTGTTTGATATTACAGAACTTTTGCACCACGGACCGGAAAATATTATTTTGTCCCTGCTAAAGATTACAGGGGCGCTTATCATTTTGATGCGGATCAACGGCACCCTTGCATTTGCCGCTTTTATCGTTCTTCCCTTTATGTTCCTGTTTGCCTTCTTCCTCAACAGGAAGATGCGCCGGGCGTTCCGTCGCAACAGGGAGAAAATTGCGGAAATCAATGGGCAGATAGAAGATAATCTGTCGGGGATAAGGGTGGTCAAATCCTTTGCCAATGAAGAGATTGAAAACCAGAAATTCCGGTTAGGAAATGACGGCTTTTTGTCGGCAAAGAAAAACAGCTACCGCTATATGGGCAGCTTCCAGGCGGGCGTGGGTACATTTACCACCCTGATTCAGGTCAGCGTCATCCTTACAGGGAGCGTACTAATTGCTTACAATCGGCTTTCTGTGAGCGATTTGGTTACTTTTTTACTCTACATCGGCGTCTTCACCGACCCGATTCGCACGCTGGTGGATTTCACAGAGCAGTTCCAGAACGGATATACGGGATTTGAGCGATTTCGGGAAATCATGGACATTATGCCGGATATTGAAGACGCTGCGGATGCGGTGGAACTTAAGAATGTGACGGGCGCTATTTCCTTCGAGAATGTTTCTTTTCATTACAAGGAAAACAAAGAATGTGTTCTGAACAATATTGATCTGGATGTAAAGGCAGGCTCTTATATGGCGCTGGTGGGTTCCTCGGGGGCAGGCAAGACCACGCTCTGCTCGCTGATTCCCCGTTTTTATGATGTAACAGGGGGAACCATACGCATCGACGGGAAGGACATCCGTCATGTGACCTTAAAAAGCCTTCGCAATCAGATTGGAATCGTGCAGCAGGACGTTTATCTGTTTGCCGGAACGATTTATGAAAATATTGCCTACGGAAAGCCCGGGGCGAGCCGGGAGGAGGTCATCCAGGCGGCAAAGAATGCAAATGCCCATGAATTTATCATGGCTTTTCCCAATGGATATGACACTGACATCGGACAGCGGGGCATTAAACTTTCCGGCGGACAGAAACAGAGACTTTCCATTGCAAGGGTATTCCTAAAGAATCCGCCGATCCTAATTTTTGACGAGGCAACATCGGCGTTGGATAATGAAAGCGAAAAGGTGGTGCAGGACTCTTTGGAGATTCTTGCCAGGAACAGGACCACGTTCGTGATTGCCCACAGACTGACGACAATCCAGAACGCGGAGAGAATCTTAGTGCTGACGGAAAATGGAATCGAAGAGTCCGGAACCCATGAACAGCTCCTTGCAAAGGGTGGAATCTATGAGAAACTTTATCATATGCATGCTTAAAAATACCTTGCGCGGTTGTTGGTTAAAACTGGCGGCGCGAGGTATTTTCTAATTTTGTTATTCAGTGAATCATAAAATAGTAAAACATAATTTACTAAAATAAAAATATATAGTATGGTGTAAATAGGAAGGGGAGGGGGAACTATGTTTTCATTGCAAAAAATCATAGAGGGAATTGCCGTGGCAACGGCATTGGCTGTGGGTATTTGCGGATGTGCTGCGGACGAGGATATGGAAGAATACAGGTTAGCCGAAGAGCAGAAGCTGACGGTGTACACCTCCCACAAAAAGGAAATATATGAGCCGATTATCAAAGAGTTTGAAGAAAGAAGCGGAATCTGGGTGGAAATTGTCCCAGGGGGAACCAATGAACTGCTGGAGAAAATCAGATTTGAGGAAAATGGAAGTGGCGGAGATATCATGTTTGGCGGAGGAATTGACAGTCTGGAGGTATACAGCGGGGAATTTGAACCCTACCGCCCGACGCAATATGATCATCTGGATCACACCTATGCCTCCGAGACAGATTCATATACCGTTTTTTCCAAGCTTCCAACGGTTTTGATTTATAATAAGAAAATGGTGATTTCGGCGGGAGCGCCAAGGAGTTGGGAAGAATTGCTCAGCAGCCGCTGGAAAGGGAATATTGCCTATGCAGATCCGGTAAAGTCGGGAAGCTCCTATACATCGTTGCAGACTATGATTCAGGTATTGAGCATCCAATACAGTCAGGAGCAGGTTTTGCGTAACTTCAGCTACAATTTGGAGCACGACATCGCCCAAGGCTCTGAGGAAGCGATTGAAGCTGTTGTAGCGGGGGAAAAGCTGATTGGCATTACCTACGAGGAAGCTGCATTAAAAAGAATAGAGGCAGGTGCAGATATCGGCGTGATTTATCCGGAACAAGGGACCACTGCGGTGCCGGACGGCTGTGCCATTATTAAGGATGCGCCCCATCAGGAGAATGCTCGTCTTTTTATGGAATTTATTGTAAGCGAGGATGTACAAAGATTGTTGGAGGATCAGCTGCACCGCAGAAGTGTGCGGGAAGATGTGACGAATGCGGAGGCAATAGAAGAAATTCCATACGATTTGAATTACTCCAGGGAACATAGAGAGGAGGTTCTTGCTTTATGGGAAGAGCTGAATCCATGATTAAGCGGTCCTTCAAAAGAGAGCTTTTTGTGTGCTTTGTTCTTGTCGCCCTGCTGCCGCTTTTAATTTCTGATTTTTCATTGTTGCGTGTGTTTAAGGCGAAATTGTCCAAGGACTATGAAAAAGATGCCATGGAACAGATGAAAAATATAGAGGAAAATGTAGTGGATTTTCTGAATCAGATGGATAGGACGTTGGAAAGTCTGACAAGAAGCCATACGATCCTGACAGGCATTACAGAGACGGACAGCTGGCTGCGAAGTAAAGCCTATAAGCAGTTATATGAGGAGACGCAGGAGTTTCGGGAGTACGCCTGGTTTCATGTATTAGACTTAGACGGTCAATGTATATTTACTACCTCTTCTGCGAATCAGAAGACAGATCTGCCTCCTTACTGGGGAATCCTGAAGGTTGCCTATGCCCATCCTGACGACATGATCATTCGGAGAGCGGGGGACGGAAACGCTTCTTCCCTTCAACTTGCAAGGGCAATTATAGTAAATGATGAATGTCAGGGCTTTGTTTTGGCAGTGCTCTATGAGGAGCATTTTGAAGCCATTCTTCGCAGTGCCTATGACAATAAGAACGGAATTGCGATCCTGGATCGGTTTTGGGAGGAAGTGTACAGCACGAAGACTACCAGAGAGGAAAACCTGGGGCAAACTCTGCGGCAGCGGCGGATGTCGGGGGAGAAAATCAAACAGACTACCGATGGTATCAGTTTTTATATTATGCCGATTGAAGACAGCGGGCTTTATCTTGTGTTGGGAAAGGATACTGTATTTACGGAGGATATCACCAAAACGCTGATGGGCGTTATTTTGACCATCGCTTTATTGTGTATGCTGTTTTGCCTATTCATGGCAAGTTTTACGAGTGAGTATCTGACGACTCCAATCAAGAAACTGACAAAGGCGATGAGCAGCGTGCAGAACGGAAATCTTGACGTGCATGTGGATAGCAAACGGAAGGACGAATTAGGGCAGCTTTCCGCTGATTTTAACAGAATGACCGGAGAATTAAAAAACTACATGGAACTGCAGGTGCAGCATCAGCGGGAATTAAGCGACAGCAATATTGCAATGATGCAGGCGCAGCTTAATCCCCATTTTCTGTATAATACTTTAGACACGATGAAATGGGTGGGAAAGGTCAATCATATACCGGAAATAGCGGTTCTTTCTTCGGATCTTGCCAAGATCTTGCGAATGAGTATTTCAGAGGAAAAGTTTGTGCGTCTGTCAGAGGAAATCCGGCTTGTGCATTATTACATGGAGATTCAGCAGATTCGCTTCAGCGGAAGATTTAGTTTTGATGTGGAACTGCCCATGGAGTTGGAGGACTGCATTGTTCCGAAGCTGATTATTCAGCCTATTGTGGAGAACGCCGTTCTCCATGGAGTGAAGGAGCAGGACGCAGGACATATTTTCCTGAACGTATACGCTCAAAATGGCAGACTCTATATAGAAGTTACGGATAGCGGGGCGGGGATGAGTGAGGAGATGATCCAGCTTTTGAACAGCAGGGACAGAGAGGCGTTGAAGGGGCATATTGGATTTTACAATGTTGCCACGATTCTCCGCCTGTATTATGGAGAAGCATATGGTGTATATGCGGAATCGAAAAAGAGTGGAGGAACAAAAGTGGTACTGGTTCTTCCTATAAACTTGGAGGAGATGGGGCAGAATGCTGAAAGTATTAGTGGTGGATGACGAGGTCTTGGTGCGCAAAGGGATTGTTATGGAGACGGATTGGAATGCCCTGGGCTGTATGGTGGTTGCAGAGGCGGAAAACGGGCTGGAAGGTCTTGAGGCGGCGAAAAAGTACGATCCGCATATTATTGTATGCGATATCCGCATGCCTAAGATGGACGGACTGGAGATGGTGAATAAACTTCGGGAAGAAGGAAACAAGGCTTATGTGGTTTTCCTTACGGCATACAGCGATTTTTCTTATGCAAGATCGGCGATTAAGCTGGCAGCGGCGGATTATCTGTTAAAACCGGTAGAAGAGGGAGAACTGGAGAAGACGATTATGGCCATACGCGGAAAAATCGTGGAAAAGCAGCAGGAGTCCAATACAGTCGGAAGAGAAATTCTTTCCCACGCGCAGCTTGGGCGAAGCGATAAAAGCAAATACGTGATGGAGGCGTTGCGCTATATCAATGAGCATTATGGAAATCCGGAATTGAGTGTCTGTGAGATTGCAGAAAGGATTGGCTTAAGTGACAGCCACTTAAGCCATGTCTTTAAAAAGGAGACGGATTATACGGTAAACGCTTACATCACAAGATATCGGATTTCAGCGGCAATGAAGCTGTTAAACGACTGCCGCTATAAGGTGTATGAAGTAGCGGAGCTGGTGGGATATAAGGATACCACTTATTTTTCTACGATATTTAAGAAAATAACGGGATTAAATCCATCGGAATACCAAAACCGGATTCACAATGAATAATCCTTTAGTCCCGCGTGCAGAGAGCCAGCAGCTGCCTGCACAGACCATTTAACGGCGGATTCTGTGAGCTGCCGAAAGACAGATTTGCATAAAAGAAAAGTGAAGAAAAAAGATTTCCTATATAAAATGCTGAAAGAGAACAGGACAAGCATAAAAAAATTGTTGATTTTAACAGAAATTTTAAAAAAACAACAGTTTACTCCTGTTTTTCTTTCGGCATTCTGTATTTATAATAGAAATATGAAAAAACATGGCGGAAAGAATTTGAGAAAGTCCGGTATGGAAAACAGAAGGAGGAATGCAGTATGAAAAAGAAAGCATTATCATTGTTACTGGCAGGCTGTATCGTTGTGGGAAGCTTAGTCGGCTGCGGAGGAGGCGGACAGCAGACAGCAGCGGATTCGTCCGGTACTACTCAGGCGGCAGCACCGGCAGATGATACTTCTGATGCAGGCGGAGAAAAGGAAGAGGCGGCGCCGGTAGTTGATGAAGCAAATCTGACGGAGGTACAGAAGATTATCAAAGAGGCGGAAGGAATGTCTATGGAGGAACTGGCAAAGAAAGCCATTGAGGAATCGAACGGTCAGACCTTCTATGGCGTAGGCAATTCCAGCCGCGGCAAGGCAGCGCTTCCATTATTTATAGAATATCTGCAGACGATAGATCCTTCCTATACAATGGAGTTCGAGTGGCAGCAGCCTAAAAACAACAAGATTTTTGAGCAGTTGTCAGCTGATTCTCTGAAGGATCAGGGGACCTTTGCAATGACATTGATTCAGGACGGCAATCAGATTGAATCCAAGATGGTGCAGACTGGTATTCTGGATACATATATTCCCAAAGAGTGGGCACAAGCCAATGGAACGACTCCTGACGCAGTTACCGGTTATCTCCCTTTACAGACCTTAAACAAAGTATTTGAGTACAACTGTACCGGAAGTAAGGAATATAAGAATTGCTGGGACTTTGTTGCAGAAGGAACACATGCGCTTTTCATGGATATTGATTCAGAAGTGGTAGGAAAGAATTTCCTGTATATGTTAACGGAAGACAGATATGCGGCATGGCTGAAAGAGGCTTTTGAGGCACTGGACGCTGAAAGCCAGGCGAAATTCCAGCCGGTAATTGATGAAATGGATTCCGAGGCGGCAGATCTTGGTCTTGGGGCTGATGGCAAGTATGCATTGGCATGGATTAAATTATGGGTCGAGAGTTATAATGCCCAGACGGATGATGGTCCGATCTGTAATACTCTTGTAACAGATTCCGCAACTGATCAGGCAGGACTTTTGGTGTATTCCAAGCTTCGTTCCGTTGAAGAATCGGCTACCGTATCTGTAAACAATGTAAAGGTTGCAGCTTATCAGGACGATTACAAGGGAATCGGCGGCTATGGCTATTGCCATTACTTGTTCCTTACCGACAATTCCCCGCTTCCATGGACGGCATGTGCATTTATTGCATATATGACTTGTACCGAAGATGGCTTTAGTGCATGGGGCAAGGATATGGGCGGTTATTCTTCCAATCCGGATGTTGCAGCGGCAACAGAAGCTACTTATGGACATAGCAAAGGCGGCTGTGATGAGGAAGGCAATGTAGTATATGACTGCAAGAACGACAGGGGTTACGATTGGTGGACTACAGACGGACAGCTTGTTCTCGAGGATCCTGAATATTGTGCATCCGTTTCCTTTACAGTGGGAAGCTGGATAGAACTTTTGACTAAATATAGTGATGCGGCAGAAGAGTGATCAGTTGGTAAGAGTGACAAGTTAATTCACAGATAAGCTTCAAAGGCGGTCAGACGCCTTTGAAGCATTTTAAGGAGAAGCTTATGGGAGAGACAGCGAAAAAGCAATCATTTGCCATTTTTATAAATAAAATAAAAACTTATTTTATGAAGCCTCAGAACGTAATTCTTCTACTGTTCGGCATTCTGCTGACTTTTACCACCGTCGCTCCGATTGTTGCGATTGTAGAAGATACGCTGAAGATTCATCCCGGAACGATAGACCAACACCTGACTGGACGGTCATCCGGGTATTCCGTTGCAAACTATACAGATTTGTTTACCAGTCGGCTGGCAAAGACAAATCTGTGGATACCGGTATGGAACACAGTGCTGCTTGCGGTGTTTACCTGCCTGATTTCCATTCTTTTCGGCGGCGTGTTTGCATTTCTTGTTACAAGGACAAATTTAAAGTTCAAAAAGTACTTAAGCTCTATTTTCATTTTTCCGTATATTATGCCTCAGTGGACGCTGGCGGTTGTATGGCAGAATCTGTTTAACTCAAATGTGGTGACGGGAACTGCCAACGGTTTACTGGTATCTTTGTTTGGCATTGCAATGCCTAAATGGTGGTGCCAGGGACTGTTCCCCTCCGCCATTGTTCTTGGGCTTCATTATGCACCTTTTGCCTATATTATGATTGGCGGTATTTTTAGGAATATGGATGCAAATTTAGAGGAGGCAGCGACGATTCTGGATACGCCAAAGTGGAAGATTATGAGCCGCGTTACGCTTCCTATGGTGAAGCCGGCAATTCTTTCCACGATTCTGCTGGTATTTGGCAGTGCAATGGGAAGCTATCCGGTACCTCATTATCTGGGGTTGACCACCTTGTCCACCAAGTATGTATCCATGAACTCCAAATATACCGGAGAGGCAAGTATTCTGGCGATCATAATGATGATATTTGGCATTTTGATATTGGGAATCAATCAGGCAAGCTTAAAGAGCCGCAAAAGTTATACCACGGTCACAGGTAAATCAGGACAGATTTCCAAGATTAATCTGGGGAAAATAGGGAAGTATGTGATTGGAATCCTCTTCATTTTTATTACGTTCTTCACCAGTATTTTCCCAATCCTGTCCTTTGCAATCGAGACATTTCTTCCCAATCCGGGCGATTACAGCTTCCTGTACACCGGAGACTTAAGCCATCTGACTACAAAGTGGTGGATGACAAGAGGTAATCAGACAGGCGCTTTATATGGACAGCAGGGTATTCTTTTTAACGGCATGATCTGGAAAGCGTTGAAGGGAACATTGCTGGTAGCGGTTGCCTGTGCGTTGATTGCAGGGACTATTGGAACGCTGATTGGATATGCAGTGTCAAAGAACAGAAGGAACAAATGGGCAAACTATGTGAATAATGTGGCATTTTTGCCGTATCTGATGCCCTCCCTCGCCGTAGGCGCAGCATTCTTCATCCTTTTTTCAAATGAAAGGATTAACCTGTTTAATACCTATGCGCTGCTGATTATAGCAGGCACTGTAAAATATATACCCTTTGCCAGCAGAAGCGCGCTGAATTCCATGCTGCAGCTTTCGGGGGAGATTGAAGAAGCGGCGATTATTCAGGGACTGCCATGGTTTAAGCGAATGTTCCGCATTATAGTTCCCATTCAGAAGTCTTCTATTATCAGTGGTTTTATGCTTCCTTTCATGACATGTTTAAGAGAATTGTCTCTGTTTTTGCTTTTGTGCACCCAGGGATTCATACTATCTACCACATTGGATTATTTTGATGAGATGGGGCTTTACGCATTTTCAAGCGCAATTAACCTGATTTTGATCGTATTGATTCTTGTATTCAACACACTTGTAAATAAGCTTACCGGCGCAAGCCTGGATGAAGGTATTGGAGGGAACTGATATGCCAGAAATTAAATTGACAAATGTAACCAAACGTTGGGGGAAATTTTTTGCAGTGGATCATCTGGATTTAGACATTGAAGATAACGCATTCATTACATTACTTGGACCGTCTGGCTGTGGCAAGACCACCACGCTGCGCATGATTGCGGGACTGGAGACGCCTACCAGCGGACAGATTAAAATCGGAGACCGGGTGGTGTTTGACAGTGATGCGGGAATCAATATTCCAGCAAATAAAAGAAAAGTGGGATTCTTGTTTCAAAATTATGCGCTATGGCCGAATATGACGGTATACCAAAATATATCCTTTGGTCTGAGCAATATGAAAGAAGAAATGCCTACATACGATTTTGAAGCCAAAAAATGTATGGATATGATAGAAGCCCTGAAAAATCCCAAGGAGATGGCAAAAATAATAGAAGAATGCCGGGATAAAACGGGCGGGATTGAGACGGAAAAGGTTTATCTTAAGTTTATTGATACCTATACCATATCCCGCTATACGGCAAAGGAACTGTTTTCCATGGGACTTCATGAGTCGGGGGATTTGGTAAAGGCGGCAAAGGCGAAAAGCGAGAGCCTGGCACAGCAGCTAAAAGAAATGAAGGCATCTCATGAGGCAAAGGGGGAAACGTTGAATGAGGACTGTGCAGTGGTAAAGGATGGCAGAGTGGTTACAAGCGTTCGTAAGCTGACCAGAGAAGAAATCGACCTGTCTGTGAGGAGAGTTTCCAGAATCGTTAAAATTGGTATGTTTATGGACCGCTATCCGGCGGAATTGTCTGGCGGACAGCAGCAGAGGGTTGCCATTGCCAGAACGCTGGCGCCGGAACCCCAGGTGCTATTCATGGATGAACCATTATCCAATTTGGATGCAAAGCTCCGTTTGGAAATGAGATATGAGCTGCAAAGACTTCACTTGGAGACAGGAAGCACTTTTGTATATGTAACCCATGATCAGATGGAAGCCATGACCCTGGCAACAAAAATCTGTCTGATTAACAATGGCGTGTTACAGCAATACGACGAACCGCTTATCGTGTATAACAGACCCAATAACCTTTTTGTTGCGGATTTTGTGGGGAATCCATCGATTAATTTTATGGAGGCGAAGGGAATCCAGCGGACGGATGGAAAGCTGGAAATGAAGGTTTTGGGTGGCGCTTATCAGGCGGTCTTTACGCCCAATGAAAAGTTTGATTTAAGCAAGTGGTTTGATGAACGGGATACAGAGGATAAAAGAAAGGCGAAAGAACTGGAGGCGATTCGGAAAGATAAGAAAGCGGTTGAAAAGGGAAACAAGGATGAAGCGTTCCAATACCGCATTGATAAGGTAATGGAAAATGATTTCGGTGTGCATGAGGAGCCTGTTATAACAAATGAAGATTTTGTCCTTGGAATCCGACCGGAATGCATCAAAATCAAGGATAAGGGAAGTATCGATGGGGAAATTTTTGGTGAAATGCCTACCGGCATGGAATCCACTATCAAGATTGCAGTGGATAACTTCCTTCTCACAGGCGTGGTTTTTGGAAATACGCTGTATCAGATTGGCAGCCAAAAGAAATTTGATATTGAGGGAACGGATATCCTTCTCTTTGACAGGAAATCCGGCAGATGCATCAGCGCCGGCTCTGTAGAAATTTCGAAATGTTAAGTTTTGTCATCGTGTCAGCTTAATTACCAGAAAAAGGAAGCAAGGGAAAAATTTCTGTTTCCTTTTTCTGGTAAATTAATATATTATAGATATCAACTGAAAGACCGTATGCGAAATGGCATCTGTACAGATTGAGCAGGAAGGTATCAAAAATAGCAGGGAGGTGAGTCGTTCATGCATGTAGGAATCGAGTGGCTGTTCTCTGATATAGGATCAACCATAATTGATGAAGGTGCCGCATATGGGCATCGGATCAAGGATATTGCGGATTTGGGTGGAATGCCGTATGAAACGATTTATAATACTGCAATAGATGTTTATAAACAGAACAAAAAGGGCGATATAGAAACAGCAAAACTTTTTGGAATTGCACCATCTGGCGGATGTCTGTCATGGCAGTAGTTGCGACATACCTGATCAGCAGGGAGAATACAGATGATAAAGGGCTGTATACTGCTTTTTGCAACGCTCTTGCTGACAGGCAGATTGGAACAATCAGGAAGTTCGACTCTGATCGGGATGTCAATTATTTTATTTGTGTGTATTTGGGGGATATGCGTTAGTATGGTAAGATTTCAAAAGAAGGCATTATATGAAAATTATGGTACAATCTTAATGAGGATAGAGCGTAGAGGATAAAATAAAATGACAACAGCATAAAAATTTATATAAAGTGGTTGACAGAAATAGAAAAAAAGGATAAAATATCATTTGTTCGCAGGAATGGCGGAATTGGCAGACGCGCACGGTTCAGGTCCGTGTGGTAGCAATACCATGAGAGTTCAAGTCTCTTTTCCTGCACGAAAAGAAGCCTTAGAAATAGGGCTTCTTTTTAGCTTATCGTAGAGCATATTTTATCCATCATTTTTGCAGTAAATGTTGTGTGATACTTAATGAAAGCGGGATTTGTGACGAGATATTTATTGAAAACACAAAAGAACACGGAGGTTCTGCGCTTATTTCGATAATGCAGGGAGGCGGTCTCGGCAATCTGAATTTCCTTTCGGATTATGCAAGCATCAAAAACGGCAGCTACGGCAGGCTGATGAAACAGACTGGTTCATCTGAAACGTCAGGCGTAAAAACCAAAGGCAAATACTTATAACATGTATGGAAATTACAACAATACTTACAGTGTAGGAAATTATTAGATTATGGTTTCTGAAGAGTCCATATAAAGATATAGCGAATGGAACCGGTGTAGAGGCGGCTGCTTCTGCATCGGTTTTTTCTTTCATAGGAAAATTCGTCTTATGAAAGAAAATTGGATGCGCAGCTTCGCGCGCGGAACAAAAGTTGTGTTTGGCAAGATATTTAAATGCGAGGGTGTGCGAAGCGTGCGTTTGTTCTAATTTGATGTATGCCATTTCTTTTTTGCAGGGAATGGTATTTTATGGACCTGCCGCACGGAAATAGCCAGAAGGTGTTTGGGATTTATAATAGCCTGCAGATGGCAGGGCTTCTGGCGGCATTGGCGCTGGGGCTTACGGAAGTGAAAATAGGAGATAAGGAACGTGATAGAGCGCATGGAGGGGCAGTACAGTTCCGGACGGTGCTGCGGCAGACAATCTGCTGTAAGGAATTGCTGCTGTTTTTAATTGCGTTGGCATTTCTTGCAGAGGCGCACCAGACTATTACCGTTTTCCTCAATCAGCTTCAATATGAAAAATGCGGTTTGGACAATGCAGCCATTGGGTATATTTATATTATAGCGACGCTGCTTGGCGGGGCAGCAGTTATAGCCTGCGTAATGCTGGTTTTTGCGCTAACTGCGTTTGTGTCTGTTTCAGGGATTTTGCTGCTTCGCCTTTCTAACAGCCTGTTTTTGTCATTTCAGACGGAAATGCAAAACAAACTGGTGTATACCCAATACCGCGCTACGGAATTGAGCATTCATGCAATGGTGCTTGACTGCATTGATAGCATTGCTGTGGGTACGAATCTGGTTTTTGGGGCAATGGCACGAATAAGTCTTGTTAAAGCATTCTGGTTTGGCGCGGGAATCTGCACGGCGAGTATAATTCTTTTTTATAGCAGTATCAGAAGAGCAGGGGATGTAGCAATGAAGCAAAAACACTATGAATAAAATTGCCATGCACAAAGAATGGCAGGGTGTATATTTATAAAATAGAGGTAAGCATCCGGCAATCGGAAGGGTGCGGAAAGAGGGAAATATGAATCAAGCAATTGGTTGGGCAGCCATGGGAACCGGCTTTACATTTCTAATGACCACCCTTGGCGCCAGCGTGGTATTCATCTTTAAAAAGGAAATGGGAAAAAGTGTTCAAAGGGCATTTTTGGGCTTTGCGGCAGGAGTTATGATGGCAGCTTCCGTGTGGTCTTTGCTGATTCCGGCGATAGATGAGACGCGGAGTGCGGGGGGTATTGCATGGATTCCTGCAGCAGGAGGATTCGTACTGGGAGGAATCTTTTTATACTTATTGGATTTTCTCATGCCTCATCTACATTTGGGGGAGAAAAATCCAGAGGGCGTCAGATCGTCTTTTCATAGAACGACGCTGCTGGTGCTTGCGGTGACGCTTCACAATATCCCGGAGGGAATGGCGGTGGGGCTTGCCTTTGCCATGGCAGCCCAGCATCCCGAGGATCAGGCGCTTTACGCGGCGGCATTTGCGCTTGCCATTGGAATCGGAATTCAGAATTTTCCGGAAGGTGCGGCGATTTCCCTTCCCCTCAGGCAGGAAGGAATGAGCAGGATGAGAGCCTTCGTTTTTGGCAGCCTGTCAGGACTGGTAGAATTGATCTTTGGTATAGGGATTACGTTGATTGCGGCACAGATTACACCTTATATGCCTTGGTTTCTTGCCTTTGCGGCGGGAGCCATGATCTATGTGGTGGTGGAGGAATTAATCCCAGAGGCAAACCAGGGGGAACATTCTAATTTAGGAACGATAGGAGTTATGGCAGGCTTTTTGATTATGATGATCTTGGATGTGGCGCTGGGATAAAGATGAAGCAAAGCCTGTAGAGCGCTTATAGTTCTGCAGGCTTTCTAAAATATTTATAAATTTCAGATAATTTATTGACAGAAAAATTCTAATCTGATAGTCTAATATTACTTTAAAAGCCAATTCAAATGGAAGAATCTATTTTCTTATTTTATTCTTTTTCATCGTTATTTCGAGTGTTTCCCAAGCAAGCAGAAGGAAGGAGGGGGGTGTTTATTTGTCTTTCACAAAAGAGAATACAACGTCGGAGAAGCGCATCTTATTGATTCTTACTGCCCATTCCTGTATCCGAAGACCGCTCCCTGACCATGAGGAAGGGGCATATAGAATTGTGCTGCCGCCGGAAGAGACAGGCTTAGGAAAGGATATTATCCTACCTCTTGTGTACGAAAGTGGAGGATGGCATATAGGGGATAAACCTTTAAGTGAAAGCAATCCCTATTATTTATACACGCAGGAGGACGAAAAGATTTTACTGCTGCTATCACCGCAGATAAACCGTCTGATACCGACGGGGAAAGTTGAAGTCTGTCATAAGATGCAGATAAATGTTGGATGTGCATTCAAAAATCAGATTTTTTATAGCTGTTATTCATTGGTAGAAGAAGATCACGCACAGATTTTATTTGAAGATGGAGAATATACGATAAGCAATCCGGGGCATGATGGGCTCTACGTAAATACGAAGGCATTTTGCGGAAAAAGGAGACTGCATATCGGTGACTGTGTAGATTTGTATGGGTTACATATCCTTGTTTTGAAGAACCTGCTCGTATGTGTATCCTTTTGCGGTATCTTTCGCGCCGTGGGGGGAGGAATCCTGTCAAACAGCGAGCATGCCGGCAAAAAACGAGAAGAGGAAAGAGAAGCAATTTGGATAGAACGCAGATGTGAGCAGGAAAGGGCTCTCCATACAGGGGAAGTGGAAGTGCTGCTCCCCGATCAGCCGCCCTCAGAGCCGGAACAGCCGCTCATTTTGAGTCTGGGTCCTACGCTTACGATGGCACTGCCAATGCTTCTTATGGCGCAGTTAGGCAGCAGGCTTATGGAAGGGACAGGCAGTAATTTTTACTATATGTCGGTGGTGATGACAGTCTGCAGTGCATTTTTAGCGCTTTTCTGGGGGCTGATGAATCATGGATACGGAAAGGCAACGCGGAAACGCAAGGCAAGAGAGCAGGAGCGCCAATATCGAGAATACCTAGACGGTATAGAAAAAGAACTTCTAATGTGGGAGAAGGATAACAGAGAGATGCTGGAGAAAAAATATCCGCCGCTAGCGCAAGTCTGGGGAGGAGGGGATGGCAGGGCAGCCGTATTATGGAACCGGTACTATCGTCAGAGCGACTTTCTGTTTCTGCGCATCGGAACGGGGCAGATGCCCTTTCAGGTCAAAGTAAAGCTGTCCGGTCCAAATAAAAGAATCGTGCAGGAAAAGCTGGTGAAAAAGGCACAGGAACTGGCGGAGCGGTTTGCAGTTTTAAAACATGCCCCGGCGGTGATAGATTTATACGAAAATCGTCAAATTGCAATCATGGGCAATTTATACAGTGAAGAGGTGAGGACCGTCCTTTTGCAGCTGCTTATTCAAATTGCAGCCTGTCATTGTTATACGGAGGTAAAAATAGTCTGCTTTTATCACAAAGAAAGAATCGTAGATCAGGAAACAGCAGCCTGTATCAAATGGATGTCCCACAGCTGGTCCGCCGATAAAAAGGTGCGGTTTCTTGCAGGGGATGATAAGGAAGCATCCCGAATTCTTCCCGTTTTGACTAAAGAACTGGCAAAGGGAAGGCAGGATAGGGAGAAGGGAGTGCAGATTCCCTGGTATATTGTGGCGGTTTTGAATAATGATCTGATTCAGGGGGAGATTTTATATCAGTATCTCACGGACCCGCTGGAGGGATGTCCCGTAAGTACCATATTTGCAGGAATGGAAGCAGAAGAACTGCCTAAAAGCTGCAGGTATTTCATCAGCCCAAAAGGAGATGAGGGGGAAATCCTAAATTTAGGAAAAGATCAAATCAGCAGGCAGAAAATCAACCTAGAAGGCTGCAGCAGTGTGAAAGCCCAGGCATATGTACGCAGGACGGCGGGATTCAGAGTCCGGGAGGATGCCGTCTGTACGCAGCTGCCTGAGCAGGTGGGTTTCCTGCAGCTTTACGGATGCACCAGAGTCGAGGGACTTGAGAGCGGAAGAAGATGGAGCCTTTCAAGAACCGAGGAAAGATTGAAAGTTCCCATAGGGCAGAGGGCAGGCGGAAATGTAGTAAACCTTGATGTACACGAGAAATTCCACGGTCCCCATGGACTGATTGCCGGAACCACGGGCTCTGGCAAGAGTGAACTTTTACAGACTTATCTGCTGTCTATTGCAGTATCGTTTAGCCCTGCGGATATCAATTTCTTTATGATTGATTATAAGGGCGGTGGAACAGGCAACTTGTTAAAACATCTTCCGCACTGTGCGGGTGTCATATCTAATTTATCAGGAAAACAAATCAAAAGAGCCATGTCGGCGATAACAAGCGAAAACAAACGAAGACAGATCCTGCTTGGAAATTATCAGGTAAATCATATCGATGCCTATGCAAAGCTCTATAGGGAAGGAAAGACCAAAAAGCCCATGCCCCACTTGATTCTGGTGGTGGATGAGTTTGCGGAGCTTAAAAAGGAAGAACCGGAGTTCATGCAGGAAATCATATCTTTAGCGCAGGTGGGACGCAGCCTTGGGGTGCACTTGATTCTGGCTACGCAAAAACCAGCGGGGACGGTGGATGACAAGATATGGAGCAATGCCAGATTTCGTCTGTGCTTAAGGGTACAGGACCGTCAGGACAGCATGGATATGCTTCACAACGGCGATGCGGCGCTTCTCACCAGCCCGGGACAATGCTACCTGCAGATTGGCAACCATGAATATTACGAATTATTTCAGACAGCTTACTGCGGTGGAAGTTATGTAGAAGAGGGAGAGGAGAAAACAAGGGCGGCGCTTTTGCAAAACACAGGTGAAAAGAGAAAGATGCCGAAGAAGCGTGTTTCAGAGACAGGACCAAGTCAAATACAAAGATTGGTAGATTATATCAGCCAGACGGCAAAGCAGCTTTCTTATCAGCCAGCACAGATGTTATGGCTGCCAGAGTTGCCGGGGAGAATCCTGCTTTCAGAATTGAAGGATGAAAAGGCAGGGGTTAGGGAGGAAGGACCGGTGCTTATCCTTGGACGATGTGATGATCCTGAGAACCAGTGCCAGTTTACGCTTTTTCATCAGCCTGCTGTGCAGGGACATATGGCAGTTTTTGGTGGTCCCGCTACGGGGAAGAGTACATTGCTGGTAACTCTTATGTGGCAGCTTTGTGCTTACTTTACGCCGGAAGAGGTACAGATTGCGGCAGTGGATATGGGACAGGAAAACTTCGGATGCTTTCTGGAGATGCCCAATTGCCTGGGGGTAGTAACGAAAAAGGAGGATAAGGATATTTTCTGTCATCACTTGGAAGTACTCTTTGAAAATAGAAAAAAGCTCCTTTCAGGAAAGGGTTACAGACAATACAACAAGTCGGAGAAAGAGCCGCTTCCATATGTATTTCTTGTCATAGATAACTTTGGCAGTATGAAAAAGTTCTTGGATGAAGAACAACAGGAGTTTTTAATTAAGCTGGCGTCAGAAGGACTTAACCTTGGCATTTACCTGATTCTTTCGGCATCCGGTGTAGGAGAAGTGGGAGGAAAGCTATATGAAAAAATAAAGACGCCGTTGGCGATGGAGGTGAGCGACCGCTTTTTGTATGGAGATATTTTTCGCCAGTACTATATTCCGGTGTTGCCTAAGGAAAATCAAAAGGGACGGGGATTGTGCAAGGCGGAAGATAGGATTTTGGAATTTCAGGCGGCACTTGCCTTAGGAGAGCAGGAGGAACATGCGCACTTTGAGAAAATTGAGGAGGAAGGAAGACGAAAAGCGTATGCTGCGCAAAGACAGGGAATGTCATTGCCTCTTAAATTTGAAATGATACCGCAGGAAACAGACTATTGGACCGCTGCGAAACGTTTCGATTGGAGCAGGGGGAAGATTCCTTTAGGATATTGCCTTTCGACGGGGGAATTGTGTGCAGTTTCGCCAAAAGAAACAGTCTGCTTTCTGGTGTCAGGAGTGGAAAGAACAGGGAGAAGCACGCTGCTTCGCTGTCTGATTGAGGGGGCTTTGTACCAGCAATATCAGACGGTGGTGTTGGATACGGGCGGACGGCTGCTGGATTCTAAGGAAAGGAAAAAGGTTATTTATCTTTCAGAAGCAGAAGAGATGGAGCAATTGAGACAGGAGATAGAAAGCCGGAAAAAGGAAAATGGCATAACCTGTATTTTCATCAGCGATATGGGGAGTTTTAGCGCCTTTGTCTATCGGTCTGGAGAAGAGAGGGAGAAAAGAAGTCTGTTCTGGGAAAAAGCGGCTATGGGGAGAATCAGCGGCGTATTCCTTGCGGCTATCTACCATCCGGGAAGAGATTATGAGGCGGCTGGAAGTGTGTTTTTTAAGGAATTTACTGCATGGCAGCAGGGGATTCATTTGGGCGGCAACGCAGCGGCGCAAAGAGCGCTCAACTTTGATGATTTAAGCTACACCCAGCAGAATCAACATGAAAAGGCGGGAATCGGATATTTTAAGGCGGGAGTGGAGGCGGCATGCCGCAGACTGTTACTGCCTGATTATGACAGGAAGAAGGGATAAAAGATGATATTGGTGGATCTGCAGGCGCCTGTTTTTGACAGGATTTATGATTTTGAACTGGACGAACAGCTTAAGGCAGAGGAATTATTAAAAGATATTCTTATACTGATTGGCGAAGAAGAAACGTGCAGGCAGAGCAAAGAAGTGGGAATGGCGCTTTATGCAGCCAGACAGGAGCGGATTCTGGATCCGCACAGAACGCTGCAGCAACAGGGTGTGCGGGATGGGGACAGGTTGATTTTAATTTAGGAGGGAACCATGGAGTGGAAGATACAGTTAAAGACAAGGGGGCTGAATCAGTGGATGTTGGAAGCAGAGCAGAGCCTTACCGAGGTGAGGGATCTTTTGGATATACTGGAAGCGCAGGAGGCACAGCTTGGAAACGTATGGAAAAGCAGCGCTATGGAGTTGTGGGAAAATGAGTTTCATCTACTGCTTATAAAGGTAAGACGACGGCTTAAGGAAATGCAAAAGCTGATCCTGTGCCTTCATGAGGCAGCGCGCACACTGGCGCAGGCTGAAAAAGAGATGGAGAGTATCATAAATGGGATATAAGCGTTTGTAGAAAGGGCGGCAGAAAAGGAAGGAAAAGTAAAGTGGAACAAAAAGAACTCATTGTGACAACAGAGTTATTGCAACAAAAGGAAGAGGAATGGAAGAAGATCACAACACAGGCAGAACAGATTTTTTGTGAAACGGCAGATAGCGTAAAAGGGCTTAAGCAGGTATTCTGCGGAAAACCAGTCTCAGCGCTAAAAACAGATTTCCTTGCACAGAAAGAAAAGGGAAAAAAGGATTTTGAACGCTTATTGCGTCACTTGGAAAAACTCAAGGTCATTGCATTTGTATACGACAAGGTGGAAAGGGAAAATCGTGGTTTCATCAAAAGAAATTGAAATGCATTTTGCGGAGATTATGCATCTGGCGGAACAGATTGAAATGCTGGCAGGCACTTTAAAGTCGGCGGCAGAAGACGAGCTGATGCAGGTTATCTGTAAAAATAGAGCATGCTGGAACAGCATATGCGCAGATATTTTGATCGGAAAGGAGGTGAAAATCGGCGCCGGATTGCTTCATGAGGCGAACAAACTATATGAAATAGGGAAGCAGATGAAGCAGCAGGCAAAGAGAATGTATCAGGCGGAGCTTATGAACAACCAGCTTGCAGCAACAAGAGTTTATTCACAGCAATCATGAAAATGGTTAGGAAAGGAGCATACTTATGTCATTTTTCAGAGTAACATCATCGGAATTAAGAAGAAAAGCATCAAGGATTTCTGAGCTTAACAGTCAGTTCAGATCAAAAGCAAATGAGCTGGGTGAGCAGGAGAATACCCTCTGCAATATGTGGGAGGGGCAGGCGAAGGATGCCTTTCATCAGGCTTTTTTGCGAGACAGGCAGCAGATGGAGATCTTTCACCAGTTGATTGGACAGTATGTACAGACGCTTTTAGAGATTGCGTCCAGATATGAGCGGGCTGAAGAACGAAACAGAGAAATTGCAGCATCCAGAAATTATTAAAGGAGGAAGAAATAATGGAAGGTATTTTAAGAGTAACCCCCGAAAAACTTATTCAGACATCGGGAGAATTTGCCACAACAGGAAATCAGATGAAGAATCTTACCAGTGAGATGATCTCCCAGATTCAGGGAATGAAAGGCATCTGGCAGGGGGAGGCAGCGGATACTTACGGATCGAAATTTAATTCTCTGCAGACGGATATGGACAAGCTTTATCGGATGGTACAGGAGCATGTGAAGGATCTGCAGGAAATGGCAAGTCAATACCAGATAGCGGAGACGGGTAATGCGGAGCAGGGAAGCGGATTAAACATTCATGTCGTTGTGTAGGAGGCTGGGGATTTATGTGCTGGCGGTAATGCTGATTGTGTCGATCAGCAGCTTTTATCTGTGCCGGAAAGGAGAAGAAAGTAAAATGGTGGCATATATGGAACATAAATATGGAGAATCCTTTTCCGTGATGGAATCCTATGCAGGACAATTGGGCAGAGATTACACGATGTTCAGAGTGCGGAGTAATGATAGAAATCAAGAAGGAATACTTGTGCGTGCCTTTGGAACAGAAAAGATTTCCTATCAGGATAACTATCTGGCTTATCTTCTGAAGGAGGAGATAGAGCAGCAGCTTACAAGAATCGCCGGACAGTCATTTGGAGAATGTAAGGTGTTTTACAGAATACCAGAATTGGTATTCCCGGAAGATTTTCCCGCCCATATGGAAGTGGATGCTTTTTTGAGGCATCCGCTGTCCAGGGTGAGAGTGTATGTCTATGTCAGGAATTTTTTATGCCTGCAAGATATAAAGGAAAAGGCTGATGACTTCTTTTTGCAGACGCAGAACAGAGGGTATATCGTTGGAGGTGTCATCAGCTGCCCCTTGGATGGAGAGATGTATGAGATGATTACGGAAGATAATTATAAAGGCGATATTTATCAAGGATATCGGAGCGCTGTGGAGGCGGTTTTTTCCATGGATGAAAGAGGGAAGCTGATGTATTTGGAGTGGAAGGGAGAAACGGGGTATGAGTGAAAGGCTTTCAGAGGCGGAAATCAGCATGGTATTAGATACATTTATGTATCTGGATTATAAAGAAGCCAGAGAAGGAACTTCCTTAAGTACAATTTTAAAAGATTTACAAACCCATCCTGATTATGGGGGAGGCGGTGTCCATTACGAAGAATATACCGTGCTTAGGCAGGCAGCCGAGAGGGAAGAAGTGGGAAATCTTATCATTACCTGCCAGAGTGTCAATATGGGCTATGATTCAGGAACGAGCGCATGCACATTCATGACACCTGATGGGGAATGTGTTTTTGTAGTATATCGGGGCACAGGCGATGGGGAGTGGCCGGATAATGGAATCGGTATGACCAGTGCAGCTACCATACAGCAGAAAAGAGCCCTTTCGTATTTTGAGCAGGTAGTGGAAACATTGGAGATTAAGGATGACCAGAGACTGATTGTGACGGGACATTCCAAAGGAGGAAACAAGGCGCAGTTTGTAACCATGGAAACAAAGTATATAAGACTTCTTGACGCATGCTATTCCGTGGATGGACAGGGATTTTCGGAACAGGCGATAGAGGGATGGAAAGATAGATATGGGGCAAGTGGGTATCGAGGCAGAACAGCTAAATTATATGGTATTCATGGAGAAAATGACTATGTCAGCGTGCTCGGTAATCCGATTATTCCGAAGGGGCAGATTCGATATGTTGCAACTCCGGTGGAAAAAAGCAATTTTGCCGGATACCACGATATCAAATACATGTTTGCATCTCTTGTCTATGACGAAAAGACGGGAAACTACAGGACTGTTTTTAATGGCAGAAAAAACAATGATACGGCAAAGCAGGGAGAGCTTGGAGAATATGCTGCGTTACTCTCCGGCTGTGTGATGGAACTTCCACCTCAAAAACGCGATGGCTGTGCTGCAGTCATTATGCAGTTAATGGAAATTTCTGGTGGACAAATGTGGGGCATCAACGGAGAACAGTTGAAACTTGCAGATTTGAGGGATTTTACACTTCAGGGAATTCCGGTCATTTCAAGGAGTCTATTTAAGGAAAATGAGGGGAAAACGCTTCTTGACGCTTTTAAAGATGGAAATATACAACTAGGAAAAATTTCCTCTGATGTGATATTACAGGTAAATGACCAGTGTCTTTTGAGCCAGGCAGAAGAACTGAAGCAGACAGCGCGGCGCATATATACGCTTGTGGATGAGCTTAGGGGAGCAGCAAGCAGGGTTCCTGTATATATGAAGGATGGAAACGGTTTCTGTCAAAGACTGAATCGGTCGTCAAAGGAGGTGGAAGGCTGGCAAAAAAAACTGCGAAGGGCAGCCGAGCTACAGGAAAGGATTGCTATTTCTTACCAAAAGTGGGATGACAAGGGGGTTTTAGAGTGAATTGCGCCCATCATTTGACCTGTAAATAGCATAAGAATGACTCTTAAAGCATGGTATCTGTTTTTTTTACAAAGCGGTTGAATCTGTACCCCAGCTTTGAAAGGAAAAAATAATTCGCACTAATATAGCTGAAAATAGCCTTCCTTTGCAAAAAATATAGTAAAATGAAAG
>ERZ808054.102-NODE-102-length-108504-cov-12.057772_pt1 | contig 108504 bp, 106 predicted proteins | sample MGYA00380201_ERZ808054 | MGnify/ENA primary metagenome ERZ808054 (study PRJEB31490, sample SAMN06133419) | mouse gut metagenome | isolation source: Z5_2 | host: mice | place: China: Chengdu | collected 2015-05 ... | reverse complement strand
AGGCATTTGGCTTTCATACGGATTATGAATTTATTTCAAAATCAGCCATGCGGAGCATAATAAAAAGTACCAAAACAGAAGAAGGGAAAAAATAGCACAAATCGGTTCCACAGAGAAAGTGGCTACAGCCAGCATAACTACTGGGTTTGTAGCCACTTTTTGATTTCACAAGTGTCAAACTCGGGAGTGTACTCCATATTTTGCTTCTTGTCAACTAATTAACAACTTTTTCACAAATTTATCCCATAATCCCAAAATAAATAAGAACGATTGTGCCTAATATAATACGGTACCATCCGAATACTTTAAAGTCATGTTTCTTTATATATCCCATGAGAAAACGAATCACAATTATCGATACAATGAATGCTGTAATCATTCCTGTGGCTAATATCATAATCTCATTCCCCGAAAAAGAAAATCCAAATTTTACAATCTTAAGAAGGCTTGCGCCAAACATCACCGGAATCGCAAGAAAAAAAGTAAATTCTGCTGCCACGGTTCTGGACACCCCTATTAAAAGTGCGCCGAGTATAGTCGCCCCCGAACGTGACGTTCCCGGAAAAACAGCCGCGATCAGCTGGAAGACTCCTATCATAAATGCTGTCTGGAAGGTGATTTCTGATAAAGAGTTAATTTTTACGCTTCTGCCCTTATTCCGATTTTCGATCAGGATAAAACCAATTCCAAAGACAATCAATGCAGCCGCCACGCAGACGCCATTATAAAAAAGCTTTTCAAAATATTCATCAAAAAAAATACCCACAACAGCCGCAGGCAAGCAAGCTGCAATAATCTTAAACCATAATATCCAAATGTCCCTCTTGCAATAAGACAAAAATCCCGACTGCTTCACTGGCTTGGTCTTGTTATCCTTCCCAAATGGCCATATCTGATTCCAGAATAGAACCACCACAGCCAAGATAGCGCCAAGCTGAATCACCACCAGATACATTTGTAAGAAATCCTCTGAAACATCCAGCTTTACAAATTCATCCAGCAAAATCATATGCCCCGTACTGCTGATCGGCAGCCACTCTGTGATTCCCTCCACAATACCGAACAACACTGCTTTCAAAAACTCTATCATAAATCATTCCTCCAAAATATCAGACTTTTCGCAAGTCTTTTCATTTTTATTGATAATTCTCCCTCACAAACCTGTGAATTACAGGAAGGGAACGTTTCACCTTTTCCGTATCGATGCAATAAGCCATTCTAAAATACCCAGGCATACCAAAGCTGCCTGAGGGCACCAGCACCAGATCATAAGCAAGCGCTTTCCTGCAGAAAGCCTCTTCGTTCTCTTCCAACGCCTTGGGGAAAATATAAAAAGTCCCTCCTGGCTTTATACATGAAAAGCCAAGCGATGTCAGTTCATCATAAAGAAGATTCATATTCTCCTCGTAAACAGACATATCCGAAGTCTGGTCAACCACCTCTGCCACTGCCAGTTGTATAATGGAAGGCGGGCAGTTATGACCGATTCCTCTTGAAATCTGTCCGCATATGGCGCTGATTAATTCCGCATCACGGCACTTTGGATTTGCCGCCACATATCCAATCCGCTCTCCCGGAAGGGATAACGATTTGGAATAAGAGTAGCAGGATAGCGTATTATCATAATATTTTGATACATAGGGAACCTCCAAGCCGCCAAACACGATTTCCCTGTAGGGTTCATCTGAAATCAGGAAAATATCATGCCCATACTCCTTTTGCTTTCTGCTTAAAAGATCTGACAATTCTTTCAGTGTTTCCTCACTATATACCGCTCCAGACGGATTGTTGGGCGTATTAATCAAGAGGGCTGCCACTTTCTTTGTCAGCATTTCTTCAAGCTTCTCAAAATTAATCTGAAAATTCTGGGTATTTGCAGGAACTACTTTAAGCTGTGCTCCCGTCATATTGACATATAAATTATATTCCGGGAAATAGGGTGCAAATGTCAGCACTTCATCCCCTGGAGATGTAACGCATCGCAGCGCATGTGCCACTGCCCCCGCCGCCCCGGTGGTAGGAAAAATATGATTTCCCGTGTAATTCATTCCAAATCTTCGGTTCAATGAATCTGCAATCTTCTCTTTTACGGATGCAATGCCAAGACTTGGACTGTACCCATGAAGTTCCATGGAATTTCTGTTTTTAAGCAGTTCCACCATAACTTCTGTAAACTTTTCTGGAACTGGTACAGAGGGATTTCCCAAGCTAAAGTCAAAAACATTTTCATAGCCGATCTGTCTGCCCCTGTCCGCAGCAAATTCAGACAACTGCCTGATAATAGACTTTTCCTCCAGCATTTTTTTATATTGTCCATTGACCATTGTCGCTATCCAAGCCTTTCTTAACTGAAATATTAATTGAGCAAAGCTGCCCCGTCACAAGGGACAGCTTTTTCTGTTCTTTTGCCTTCACAATCAATACACATATTCTCTACATGTAAAGAAATTGTCTTTCCTGTTCAATCTCTTCAGGAATCGGTTTACCCGTACTGCGCAGTTTCTGACACAAGTTTTCCAAACGGTGGCGTTTTTGCCCCATACGAATCTCATACCGTTCTGAGATTTCCCGGTACATAGGATTTGCCTTCAGTTTTTCTCTGATTGCCGCCGTAAAGGTACAATAGCTATATAATATGTTTCTTGCTATCTTATTCATTCTGGGAGAACCATTGCTTTCAAAAAGAATCCACGTGGTATAATCCATAATGAACATTTCCTTGAAACTGTTCTTGGCACGCCCCATATCCGTCTTGATCTTTTCCTTGGCATCTGTGGACAATTCCTGATTTTTCTTATAAAACTGTATATAGTCAAAGTACTCACTGGTAAGTGATCTCTCTGAAACATCATTCCAACGCGCTCCCTGCACACGTTTGCACATTTCCCAGCGGAACTCCCCTGTTAATCTAATCAAAATCAAGGAAAGATCTTCCAGCTGGAAGATAGAACTCATCATTCTTGCCGGCGTGGTGCGGCGCTTTCCTTCAATTTCCTGCCACATAACGCCTCTGATTCCTACATTGGGCATAAGAATAAAGTCCGGAAGAATTTCTACGTTAATGAACTCCTTCTGTACCCCCTGCTCTGGCGCTGAAAACATTGTTTCCCTGTAATATGCGCCAAAATCCTTGGTGCGTATGCCGTCAAGTGCAGTATGAAGATTATCAGCAGAGACAAGAATACTGTCTAAAGGTTTCATCACATTATGCTCTGAAAAAATTGGACAGAAGGTGGTAATCCTGCCATACGTAATCTTATTGACCATAGGAAATACATTCTCAAGTTCATAGAGAACCTTCGCTGTATTGTCTGTCAAAAGATTCTTTTCTTCTTCCTTGGTAATCGCGCCCGTTTTTCTCTGCTCTACCAGATATGCCACATAGTCTAAGTCAAACTCATTTCTACTAGGTTCTTTTTTCCCTTCATAGACAGCCATAAGCCATTCATATATAGAGTAGACGCCCCTCTCCGGCGCTGTTGGCAGCTGATTGATAATGCTGCAAAGATAAGCGGCATTCTTCTCTCCCGCCAGTTCTTCATCAACATAGCCAAAATTGAACAACATCTTGACCACCGTAGGAACATCCTGATCCTGAAGACTATTCTTAAACGCAGCAGTGTAAACCTGATAAAATTCTTTGGTCAGCTTATGCCGCAGCGTGCGCACATCTTCCTCTGTACCATTTTTGTTAGGCATCTGCTTATATTCCTGCACATGCTTGATAAAGGATGATTCCAATGTGTCATCGCATTTCGCATAAGCAAGAATCTTGTGCAGGGAACCTGTAAGATCCTCCATATCTGACACCTGCACCTGACCGCCTTCTTCCCCTGCGGCACTCATTTGTTTCATTGCTTCTAGCTTCTTTTCAAGGTTACTCCTTCTGGATTTATAGTATGAAATCTCCCCAAACCCAAGATTTTCCAGAAGTTTTGTTACATCATCCATTTTTTTACGCACAGCGGCTGTGCTGTCCGCCTTCAGCCCGTCTTTTCCTGCCACCTTACCATAAAGAACAGTAAGCAGCTCAAGGAAATCCATACCTTTTTCGTTTACAAAAAAGCTGCATATATTTTTCTTATATGCCTGCATCTGACTGCAAAGACCCACCACCGTGCACATATCTTCACTTGCCCTTAGAAGAAAGCCATGTGCAAAATCAATGCTGTCTTTATCAAACTCCCATACATTCAATGCCTTCTTGAGCGTAACATAATAACCAATCATCCAAAAGGGAATATCTTCTGAAAGACTGATTTTTGACAGTTCTCCAAATCCCGGCAGTTCTCCCGGTGTTAGGCTGTATTTTGCACATGCCCCGGCATATTCTTTATAGCTGTTAGTGAGATAATCAAACAAATTATTACATTCCGACCAGAGACGTTTATATTGTCTGAACATCTCATAAATCTGCCTAAAGTGGGAAATAATGAAATACTTTAATGCTTCTGCATTGTTAATTACGCTCTCCGGCAATTTTATGCCGTCCAAAGGATATGCAATAATGGAAGCAGCCTCTTCAGCCTTATATTCCATAATCGCCTCACCGCGTCTATATTCGCACAGACCGATTACATCTCCGCTGTTTAAAAGATACTTGCCCCCCTTATAAGAAGCGCTGACCGTGCCTTTTGTGACAAGATACAAAGCATCTATTTTCTGTCCGCTTTCAACTATGATTTGTCCCTGAGTGACTTCTTTTATCTCCATATTTGTCTCCTACTCTATTTTTATTCCTCTTCCGACCAGGCGAGCGCACATTTTACTGCTCTACTCCACCCGTTCAAAAGCTTTTCTCTCTCTTCTGTGCTCATTTCATAGGTAAACTCTCTATCTAGCTGCCAATTTCCGCAAATTTCATCTCTCTCCTTAAAATAGCCACAGGCAAGCCCTGCAAGATATGCTGCACCAAGCGCCGTAGTCTCAATGCATTTCGGTCTGCAGACTTCCGCACCCAAAATATCCGCCTGAAACTGCATCAGGAAATCATTTGCGCTGGCGCCGCCGTCCACTTTCAGACCAGTTATGGAAACACCTGCATCTTCCTCCATTGCTTTTAGCACATCATAAGTCTGATAGGCGATAGACTCTAATACTGCTCTGATAAAATGCTCCTTTTTACAGCCCCTTGTAATTCCCACTACAGTTCCTCTGGCATAAGGATTCCAATACGGTGCACCCATTCCGGCAAATGCAGGCACTACATAAACACCTGCCGTGTCCTTTACTCTTTCCACATACTCCTGCGTTTGTGGAGCACTCTTAATCATCCGCATTTCATCCCTGAGCCACTGCACTGCAGCTCCTGCAACGAACACACTTCCCTCCAATGCATATTCAACCTGCTCTCCACTGCTTGCCGCAATAGTAGTAATCAATCCGTTTCGGGATGAAATTGCTTCTGTCCCCGTATTCATAAGCAGAAAGCATCCCGTTCCATAGGTATTTTTGACCTGCCCTTTGGAAAAACAGCACTGCCCAAACAGGGCGGCCTGCTGATCTCCCGCAATACCTGCAATTGGAATGCTGCCGCCTAAAACCGCACCTTCCGTGTAACCGTAGATGTAGCTGGAAGGCTTCACCTCCGGCAGCATGCACAGAGGAATGCCAAAAAGATCAAGAAGCGTTTCATCCCAGCAAAGTCTGTGAATATCATAAATCATAGTCCGGGACGCATTAGTATAATCCGTAACATGAACCTTTCCCTGAGTCAAGTTGTAGACCAGCCAAGAGTCCACTGTTCCGAACAAAAGCTCACCCTTTTCCGCCCGCTGCCTTGTACCCGGTACGTGATCTAAAATCCATCCAATTTTGGTTGCGCTGAAATACGCATCCGGTATCAACCCTGTCTTTTCCCGAATCAGATCCCCATACCCTGCCGCAACAAATTCATCTATTTTGGAAGCTGTTCTGCGGCACTGCCAGACAATGGCATTATAAACAGGTTCCCCCGTCTTCTTATCCCATACGATGGTAGTTTCCCTCTGATTCGTAATTCCAATGCCTGCAATATCAGAAGGGGATGCGCCCACCTTCGCCATCGCTTCTGTTGCCACTGCCAGCTGAGAAGACCAGATTTCCATAGGATTGTGTTCTACCCATCCAGGCTGGGGATAAATCTGTTCAAACTCCTTCTGCGCCATGCTCAGAATCTCTCCTTTTTTGTTGAACAGAATACACCTAGAGCTGGTTGTTCCCTGATCGAGTGCCATGATATATCTGCCCATGTTCACCCACCCCTTTCTTTTCAGCTAAAATGTATCTTATTTTATCACTTGCATGGTTCCTTGTTCATATTTCCCGTTGCAATTATCGCTATAGAAGTCCCCGCAACATTTTCAATCAGAACATCACCCACCTTTACCGGTGCTTCTATAACTGTCATCTTTATTTCCTTCATGCAGGCATCTATTTTCCCTTTAGGAATCTCTGATGCCGTCTTCACGGGAACCACCGCGCCCACGCCCCCATGGACACGAATTATGGAAGTTACCGTCCGCATAGGCGCCGTCATTTCATTGCGCGCATATGCCTCACCTTTTTTGCAGCTGTTACCAGTAATGGAAAAACTTCCATCCTCCTTTTTTTGAGCAGTAATCAGACAACCGACCGGGCATCCAATACAAATCATCTGCCCCTTTTCATCCCTTCCCTCTGGCAGGGCACACTTGGTTTTTTCCGGAATCTTCGGGCGAACAGCCTCTCCCCAATCCTCTTCCCCATGCAAAATATAATCAGCCGCAAAAGAACCTGCCTCGTGAGCTTCCAAAGACACATTATCAACTAAGTCATGAACATGAAGCACATTTCCACATGCAAATACCCCCTGCACCGTAGTTTCCAATCTTGCATTCACCATCGGTCCCTGGGTCACATCATCTATTTTGGTTCCTGCTGCCCGGCTCAATTCATTTTCCGGGATCAGCCCACAAGATAAAAGAAGTGTATCGCATTTTACATATTCTTCTGTTCCCGGAATGGGGGTCAAAGTTTCATCTACCCGGCTTACGGTAACGCCCTCCACTCTGTCCCTTCCGTGAATCTGCGTGACCGTATGACTGAGTTTCAATGGAATTCCATAATCATCCAGACATTGTACAATATTTCGCTTAAGACCGCCTGAATAAGGCATAATTTCCGCTACCAGTTTCACTTTTGCCCCCTGCAGCGTCATACGCCTTGCCATAATAAGACCGATGTCGCCTGAACCAAGCACCACCACTTCTCTGCCAGGCATTCTTCCTTCTATATTTACATACCGTTGTGCCGTCCCAGCTGAATAAATTCCTGCAGGTCTAAATCCGGGTATATTCATCGCACCCCGGGGACGTTCCCTGCACCCCATAGCAAGCACCACCGCTCTTGCATGAATTGTGAACATTCCCTGTTTTTTATTCATCGCTGTTACTATGCAGGGCGTTCCCCCCTGCACATCCACTACAATCGTATTTAGCAGACTTGGAATTTTCTTTTCCTGCACCTTATCTATATAGCGGACCGCATACTCCGGTCCTGTCAGTTCCTCCTTAAAAGTATGCAGCCCAAATCCATTGTGGATGCATTGGTTTAAAATACCTCCCAATTCTTTATCTCTCTCCAAGATCAGAATATTGGTAATCCCTTTTTCACAGGCAGCTACAGCCGCTGCCATACCTGCAGGTCCGCCGCCTACAACAACAAGATCTACCGTCTTCATAGGTCTTCTCCCTCCTCAGGCGGTAACAGATACCATGCATCCTCACCAGATTTTCGTATTTCGCTTACATCTGTCTGTAACTCTCTTGCAAGAATCTCAACCACCTTAGGATTGCAGAATCCCGCCTGACATCGCCCCATTCCTGCTCTGGTGCGTCTCTTGACGCCATCTGTCGTTCTTGCCCCTAACGGTCTTCTGATGGCGTCTAAAATCTCACCCTCCGTTACCATCTCGCAGCGGCACACCACATTGCCATATGCAGGATTTTCTTTTATCAGCTTGTGACGCTCCTCGTCAGAAGAAAGCGCCATACTGGGTATGCCTTTTCTGGTACTGATAAAGTCTGCCTTTCGCGACGGATGAAGCAAATCCTTTACTATATCTGCCACATATTCTCCTATTGCTGGGGCGCTGGAAAGCCCAGGCGATTCAATTCCCGCCACATCGATAAATCCTGGCGCATCCGCCGCCTGATCAATGACAAAATCATCCGTTCTGCCTGCATCATACGCTGTAATATGGGCACGCAGTCCTGCAAAGGATGTAATCACCTGTTTTTCAGGAATCACGCCTATACTGCTGGATGCCTGTTTAGTCACATGATTCAACCCTTCACTGGACGTATTCGTCCCCTCTTTGTCCAAAATATCCTGCGCTGTGGGACCTGTCATCAGATTCCCATGCACCGTAGGCGTTACTAAAATCCCTTTTCCGAGAGCCGTTGGCAGCTGGAAGAGGGTATGTTTCACCACATTACCTACATTTTTATCGTAAAGAAGATACTCCCCTCTTCTGGGGGTAATCTCCATTTTGTTCTCGCTCACCATATTGTGGATCTCATCTGCATATACTCCAGCAGCATTAATCACCACTTTCGTTTCATAAGACTGTTTTTCCGTGTGAACCAGATAACCATAAGTCTGTTTCTGTATATCTGATACCTTCGCTCCAAATACAAATTCTGTTCCATTTACCGCTGCATTCTCCGCCAGCGCAATGGTAAGCCCAAAAGGGCAGACAATGGCGCCCGCAGGCGCATAAAGAGCCGCCGCCGCGCCATCCCCTATGGCAGGCTCCATTTTAAGCAGCTCCTGCCTGCTTAAAATGGAAAGCCCATCTACACCATTTAATTCTCCTCTTTGTTTCAGTTCATAAAGCTTATCTTTATCTTGTTCGTCAAAGCAAAGTACAATGGAACCATTTTTCTTGTAAGGGAAATCCAGTTCTTTGGAAAGCGCCTCCATTTTGCGACTGCCTTCCACATTTAGACGCGCCTTTAAACTCCCCGGCTTTGCATCATATCCGGCATGGACAATACCGCTGTTTGCCTTGGAAGTTCCTTCACATACATCAAATGCCTTCTCAAGAACCGCTATTTTTAATTCAAAACGAGATAATTCCCTTGCTATGGCGCATCCACTTACGCCTGCGCCAATAATAATTACATCATACATAAAAAACCCTTCCGATTTTAAGACTCTGTTCCCTTACTGTTTTTCAGCTGTAAAGAATACAAAATACACATCTCCCTCTGAATCATCATCAAACAGCTCCAGATAAGAAATGGAGAAATCCTTCTCACCTTCAGGCACTTCAAACACTAATAATCCTGTTTTTTCTTCATTAATAGCAAGCTCATATGATTCGGGAAGCTGCTCATCGCTCACTTCATTGCCATAATAACTAATCGGAACATCGTAATCCTCTTCGGCATCACTGTTCCACTGAATCTGGAAGTCTGAATCAAACATGGGAATAGATTCATTAAAGGTATTCTTCACAGTCACATCAGCTACCAACAGGTCTTTTCCTTCCGCGGGTTGATAACCTGCGAATTCCTCACACACATATGCGCTGTTAACCTTATAATCGAAGAAATAGGTCTTCATGGTATCGCCAATGCGTCCCTCTCCATAACCGCCTTCACTGCTCACACTATTTTCGGCGTCAACGTCGTCTCCGGCATCAGCATCGTCTTCGGCGTCAGCATCGTCTTCAGTTTCACGGTCAAACAAACTTTCCTTGATCTCCTGTGTGCCTTCACTTTCCTGCGTTTCCTCACTTTCTCTGTTCAAAGCACTCCTCGCATTGCCACATCCTGTCAGGCAGACTGCCAGTGCAATACCTGCCAGTGCGTAAGAGAATTTTCTCATCTTCCTCTTCCTCCTCTTTTTGTTTTTGATTTTACATTTTAAAGGTATTAAAATAAATACCTCAAATAACGTTATCTTACTATTATCATGTCACCGTTGTCAAGTCACCGCCGCCAGATGTCATCACCAAGTCAAAACCTCATGCCCTTCCTGCGTAACCGCCACCGTAATTTCCCACTGTGCTGACGGTTTCCCATCTTCTGTATAAACTGTCCAGCCATCCTCTTGATCAATATAGATTTCACTGCTTCCCATATTGACCATGGGCTCTATTGTAAACACCATGCCAGGTACCATCAACATTTCTGTTCCTGCCCTGGTCACATAGCTCACAAAGGGCTCCTCATGAAATTCGAGTCCTACCCCATGTCCTCCTATCTCTACCACAACACTGTATCCATTTGCCTTTGCATGGTCATTGATTACCTGCGCCATATCTCCTAAGAAATTCCATGGCTTTACCATAGCAAGACCCTTTTCCACGCACTCTTTGGTGACTCGCACCAGCTTCTTCTTTTCTTCACTTATTTTTCCAATACAGTACATTCTGGATGAATCTGAAAAATAACCTCTATAAATAGTCGATACATCCACATTCACTATGTCCCCTTCTTTCAGAAAAACTTCCGAAGAAGGAATTCCATGACACACCACTTCATTGATAGAAGTGCAGACGCTTTTGGGAAATCCTTCATAATTTAATGGTGCCGGAATTCCTCCCATCTTAATCGTCATGTCATGTACCAAATCATCAATCTGCTGGGTGCTGACACCGGGACCTATCATCCTCTCCACTGCATCGAGCACTGCCATGTTGATTACGCTGCTCTCTTTAATTCCTTCAATCTGCTCTTTTGTCTTTATAATTTCCCTTCTGGGTACAATGTGTCCCTGCAGCTCATAATGATGAATCTTTTCATCCAACGCCATATGACATGTTTTATACTTTTTTCCGCTGCCGCACCAGCAGAAATCATTTCTACTTATCTTTTCCATTTTTTCCAATTATTATCTTTAATTTATTCTTTTTCTTTAAATGCTTCCATAAAATGGGAAATATTCTCACTAATACTCCGTTTTTTAAATACAGCGGAACCGGCAACACAGATATCTGCCCCGGCTCCTATTACCTCTCTGACATTTTTCTTTCCCACACCGCCGTCCACTTCAATCTTGACAGAAAGGTGATGATCGTCAATATAGTCCCGCAGCTTTCTGATTCTTCCATATGCTTCAGGCATAAAAGGCTGCCCGCCAAATCCAGGCTCCACGCTCATGACAAGGACCATCTCCACTTGATCTAAATACGGATAGACCTTTTCGATGGGCGTGCCGGGCTTTAAGGAAATGCCCGCCTTGACACCGGCGGCATGAATTTCTTCTATGATTCTCTCCACATCTCCAACTGCCTCGAAGTGAAACGTGATACCATCGGCGCCGCACTGCGCAAATTCTTTGATGTACCGCTCCGGATTGACAATCATAAGATGCACATCGAAGAACTGCCTGCTGGTGCCCCTGATGGACTGGATAAGCGGCATTCCAAAAGAAATGCTGGGGACAAAAATACCGTCCATGACATCTATATGAAGATACTGCGCACCTGATTCCTCTGTTTCCCTGATCTGCTGTCCAAGTATGTTAAAGTCTGCCGCAAGAAGAGACGGCGCTAAAATGTACATCATGTTTTCTCCATTGTCTATTTTAAGAAGTCTATTACCTGTTCATAAATTCCCTTGCCGTCCAGCTTGTATTTTTCAACCAGTGCAGCCGCAGAACCAGATTCGCCAAACACATCCTGCATGCCAATCTTTTTAACAGGCACCGGATACTTGCTGCTAAGTGCATCACATACTGCACTGCCCAATCCTCCGATAACGGAGTGTTCTTCGGCAGTCACCACTTTTCCCGTCTTCTTTGCGGAAGCAATAATCAGCTCCTCATCTAACGGTTTGATAGTGCAAATATTGATGACCTCTGCGCTGATTCCTTCTTTCGCCAGCACTTCTGCCGCCTCAAGTGCATTTCCCGCGCAGATGCCGGTGGCAACGATGGTAAGATCCGTCCCTTCCCTTAAAACAGTGCCTTTGCCAATCTCAAAATGATAATCCACTCTGTCATTGATGATTGGACAGGCGGCGCGTCCGAATCTCATGTAAACAGGTCCCTCATACTCCGCCGCTGCCCTGACTGCAGCCTTTGCTTCGATGTCGTCCGCAGGACACATAACCACCATGCCGGGGATGGTTCTCATAAGCGCAATGTCCTCGTTACACTGGTGGGATGCACCGTCCTCACCCACTGTAATGCCTGCATGGGTAGCTCCTATCTTAACATTCAAATGGGGATAACCCACAGAATTTCTCACCTGTTCAAATGCTCTACCTGCCACGAACATAGCAAAACTGCTCACAAAGGGAATCTTTCCTGCCGTAGCAAGCCCTGCCGCTACGCCCACCATATTGCTCTCTGCAATCCCACAGTCTATATGCCTGTCAGGAAACGCCTTCTTAAACACACCAGTTTTGGTCGCCGCTGCAAGATCGGCATCTAATACCACCACATCGGGATTCTCTGCACCCAGCTGGGCAAGTGCGTTTCCATAGCTTTCTCTGGTTGCAATCTTTTTTACCGTATTCTCTGCCATTATGCTTCCTCCTTCAAAAGTGCTTCGCCGATTTTGTCAAGGTCTGCCATCGCCACAGTATACTGTTCATCATTAGGCGCCGTACCATGCCATGCCACATTGCCTTCCATGAAAGAAACTCCTTTGCCCTTTATGCTGTGGGCAATGATTGCCGTGGGCATTCCCTTCGTCTGCCTTGCTTCTTTAAAGGCGGCGCGGAGGGCATCAAAATCATGTGCATCCACGTTGATGACATGGAAATTGAATGCTTCAAATTTTTTATCAATAGGATAAGGAGAGCATACTTCGTCGATGGGTCCGTCAATCTGCAGTCCGTTATTGTCCACGATCACTACCAGATTATCCAGCTTACGGTACCCTGCAAACATGGAAGCTTCCCACACCTGGCCTTCCTGCAGTTCTCCGTCGCCCAGAAGTGTATACACGCGATAATCTTTCTCATCCATCTTACCTGCCAGCGCCATGCCTACCGCCGCAGAAATTCCCTGTCCCAGGGAACCGCTTGACATATCTACGCCGGGAATGTGCTGCATACAGGGGTGTCCCTGGAGGTATGACCCGAGTTTACGCAAAGTCAAAAGATCTTCCACCGGGAAGAACCCTTTGTTTGCAAGTACGGAATACAGCCCGGGAGCCGTGTGTCCCTTAGATAATACAAAGCGGTCTCTGTTTTCCATTTTGGGGTTTTTCGGATCAACGTTCATTTCTTCAAAATAGAGATATGTATAAATATCCGCCGCCGATAAGGAACCGCCGGGATGTCCTGCTTTTGCACTGTGAACCGCGCTCACAATGCCTTTACGAACTTCGTTCGCCATTTTTTTAAGTTCCAGATTGTTCATGTTGACCTCCATTCCTGTACGTATTACTTTTATATGCTTATCTATAGAGTCTTTATTTCCACATTGACTTGTATTTTATCATATTTTAAGGCTATCGTCTATACGCTGTGCCATTAAAATACTGCTTTTGCCATAGTTTGACGTGTATTTTTTCTCCTTGTTTTTCATATATTCAAACAAACCCTTATACGAGGTCAGCGTCTTGTTAAAATTTGGAAAACCCAGCAGAAAGCGGAGGCTTGCTTTACTTCTTTCATTTGTCCTGTCCGCCGCCGCTTTGGGCACTTATCTGTATACAAAGGACAGCCGCCAGTTTCAGGCTCTAACGGAAAACTTGTTTTATTCAGAGCTTTCTGACAATACTCTAAGCCTGCATTATACCCTGGCTTTCCCGGAAAATTATGGAATCCATGAGCCTGCCCGTCTGCCTTCTTATGACCCGGAAGCAGATAACAGCGAAGAGGATATCCGTTCTATGCTCCGCCAGTTGTCTGAAATATCGCCGGAACGCTTAAGCGATGAGGACGCCTACGCCTATGAACTTTTAACCCGCTATTTATCGCTGCGGCTTGCAGGCTCTGCATATACATATTACAGCGATCCTCTTTCACCTTCTTCCGGCATGCAGTCCGGTTTACCTATTTTACTTGCCGACTATACCTTCCGTTCCTCAAAGGATGTAGAAGACTACCTGCATATTCTGGATCAGACGGATACCTATTTCGATGGGCTTATAGAATATGAAAAAGAAAAATCAGAAAACAATCTTTTTATGTCCGACGCATCCGCCGGAAAGATCATCGAGCAATGCTGCTCTATCATGGATAAAGACGCTCTCTCTTCGGGCACTCATTTTCTTCACACGACCTTTGAAGAGCGGCTTGACGCCATGCTGCAGGAAGATCTCATTACCGAAGAGCAAAAAAGCCAGTGGATTTCCGAAAACGACCGGCTCCTTACAACCGTCATGACCCCTGCCTATGAACGGACAGCCGATGCCTTTACAATTCTTCAGGGCAGCGGCTCTAACGATATGGGACTTTGTTATTTCCCCGAGGGGCGCTCTTACTATGAATATCTGCTCGCCTCCACTACCGGTTCCTCCCGCAGCATAGGGGAAATAAAGACCATCCTTTTTAACGATTTCGAGCAGAATATGACCGCCCTGCGCAGTCTGTTCCTCCAATATCCCGAGCTATCCGCCATCTCTTCTCTGGACGCCGTAATTTTCCCTTATGCCACCCCGGAAGAAATGCTGGAAGATTTAAAAGTGCGGATGAAGGCTGACTTTCCTGCATTTCCCGTTTCGGAAAGTATTGATTTCACTCCTTCCTATACCATCAAAGCCGTATCCCCCTCCATGGAAAATTACACCAGCCCCGCTTACTATCTGACGCCTCCTATAGACGATATGAGCAACAACATTATCTATATCAACCACAAAAACGCGCCCGACCGCCTGACCCTGTACACCACGCTGGCACATGAAGGCTATCCCGGCCATCTATATCAGACGGTTTACAGCCAGCTCTACATGAATCAGAAAAAAACTTCCTGCATCCGCTATCTTCTGCATTACGGAGGTTATGTAGAAGGCTGGGCGCTTTATGTAGAAAACCTGTCCTATCATTACGCTCAGATGCTGGTACAGGAGCAAAGCCCACTGACAGCTGCCTATTACGAAGCCTGTCGTCTCAACCGAAATATCCAGCTGTGCCTGTATTCCCTGCTCGACATCGCCATACACTACGAAGGCGCTACCCCCGCCAAAGTACAGGCAATCCTGCGGGAACTGGGAATCACGGACAGGGATACCGTTTCCGCTATTTATGCCTACATCGTGGAGGAACCGGTAACCTATCTGAAATATTATCTGGGATTTATGGAATTTACCATCCTGCGCAATGCCGCCCGGAATTTATGGGGAAAAGATTTCACCCTCCAGCGTTTTCACCGCTTCATATTAGAAACAGGACCGTCCGATTTCCAGGGATTGGAACACAGGCTTGCTTCCTGGAAGCTTTCTTAACCAGGCTTTTAATCCTATCCGTCCTCCTCCATCATACTTTCTATATAACCGCCGTCCCAGAGCAGAATCTTAAGTTTCTTTGCCGCTTCCACCGCGGGAGCGGTAAAGAACTGATTGGTCATCACAGCCCCTACCATACGGTCATAATAATCCCTGCCGGCATATGCTTCCTGAACAGCCTTTACTCCTACCGGCGCGGTGTGGCGTTTACATTGAACGGCATAGGTTACTCCCTCTTTCTCCGCCAGAATATCAACGCCGTAATCTCCGCTTCCCTTCGTCACCTCTACATCCACAAACCCTCTCTGTCTGAGAAGATCGGCACAAAAATATTCAAATTCGTGCCCCTCCATATCCTCAAAAAGATTGGAATCTGCGCGCCTTCGTCCCAAAAAATACCAAATGAGTGCCAAAAAAAGAATGATCAGCATACATATAACGACTGTTATTATTATTTTTTCAGTAGGGATTCCTATATTCATCATTTTCACCTCTTTTGTAACGTTGCAGGCTGTGCCTTGTACTTCATTTCTTTTCGCCTTATGTATGATTATATCAGAATGAGTGTCCTATAAAAAGGACTTATTCTCATATCATCATTCCTGCCAGCACTACACTTGCTATAATCCCTGCAACGGTAGATAAAAGGGCTCCCTTTAATGTATATCTTGTTTTTGTGACCTTGGCAGCTATGAAGTATACGCTCATGGTGTAAAAGATGGTTTCTGTACAGCTCATCATGATGGAGGTAATTAGCCCCACCATGGAATCCGTTCCGTAATTTTTGAAGATATCCAGAACCAGACCGGTGGCTGCGGAGGAAGAAAACATTTTGATAAAAGCAAGAGGAACCAGCTCCGCGGGGAACCCTACTTTCTCACTTAAAGGTCTCACCAGATTTCCTAAGAAAGTCAAAAAGCCGGATGCCCGCAGCACTCCCACTGCAGTCATAAGCGCTACCAGCGTAGGCAAAATTCCTACAACTGTCTTAAGCCCCTCCTTCGCCCCCTTCACAAAATCCTCATACACATTCGTCTTGCTACAGATTCCATAAGCAATAATATAAAAAATAACAAGTGGTATTATAATATTAGAGATATTAGACAATACAGCCGCCATCTATTTCATCCTGATTCACATACATTTTCTACAATATATGGCTTTTCCACCAAATATATACCACTATGCCTGCCCTTCTCCCTCAACTCCCTTTTCAACTGGCTCTATTATAAATTCTTAAATTGGCAGTTTCTACAATACCAATTCCCTGTATAATAAGCATATCAAAAGCTCCTCAAAACATCAGGAGCCATAAAAAATGGAGGGATTTATTATGCATATGTTAAAAGACACAAAATCACTGGCTGTTACCGCTCTGATGGCAGCGTTTACCTGTATCGCCACCATGAGCATCCGGATTCCTACCCCCACCCTCGGCTACATACATCCCGGGGACTGTCTGGTACTGCTTTGCGGCGTAATCTTAGGACCCGTTGCCGGTTTTCTCGCGGCCGGGATTGGTTCCATGTTCGCAGATATTTTATCGGGATATATTATCTATGCCATTCCAACCCTCATTATCAAAGGCGTCACAGCACTTATTGCCGCCGTGCTCTTCCGAAGGCTGAAGCAGATATGGAACGCAAATCATTCCTTCCTTTTTATCGCCGCCGGAATCCCCGCTGAGCTGAACATGGTTTTCGGTTATTTTGCGAACAAAATCATCCAGACCATGTTTCTTGCCGGAAGCTGCAATTCCGAGACCTTTGCCACAGGATTTGCAAGCGCTCTTACCGGTATTTTTACGAATTGCGTACAAGGCGCTGCCGGCGTTGTTTTAGGCATGCTGCTGCTCCCTGTTCTGTCACAGATACCGGACGTGCGCCTCTGGCTGACTCCAAAAACACGGAAGAGTTTATAGAAATTTCCTGTATGCTGCCACAGTTTCTTCCGTCAATTCTTCTATCGTAAATGTTTCTCTTCCATATAGATAAGTGGACAGTTCCCCCGAAACCGGAGCTGTCCATTTTGGGTCGATGTGGTCTATCCCGGTAATGATTGCCGCTGCCGTCAAAAGTTGTGCCGCCGTACAGTCCGCATCATACCCTTCCAGACATATGATTTCAAGCATCTTCTCAAAATCATTATCGCCGAACCAGATTGCAACCACCTCTGCCGCCGCATTAGGATAGGCATGTACCCATGTGTATTCCTTTAATTCCTCAAGACACGTCTCCCACGCAGTCCGCCAGTTATCAGACCGTGCACAGATATCCATAGTATTCTTGATAACACCGGCATATTCAGAATTTTCCGGCAGCATGTCCGCCGTCTTTTTCAGCACCCTGCGTATATCCTGTTCCGCGTAAGCACATGAAACCAAAAGCGCGCTGAATACCTCTCCAATGATTCCATTGTTTGCATGAGAAATCTGACCGTCTATCCATGCCAGCCGTGCCGCCTCAAAAGGATCCGCTGGCGCCAACATTCCGCATATGGCCCCGCGCATCTGAGCGCCGATCCATTCGCAATAAAAGTTACCGGTCCGCCCGCTTTCCGGCGGGTAAATCCCCTGCTTTAAATTTCTCATAGCGACCCCTTCTGCACTCATCCCAAAGGGGATCAACGAAAGCCACTCATGTGCGATATCCTTAGAAGTAAGCTCTCTTCCTCGTTTTTTGTATGCTTCCAGGAAAGCAATTTCGTAGGTGATATCATCATTGTAGACAGAAGGCGTCTTTAAATATCCGCTAAACTCCTGAAGGTTCCTGGCAATTTCTTCATAATGATACCCTTCTAACTGAGACCCTGCCGTACCGCCAATGATCTGTCCGTACCAGCCCGCCCTGGTTTTCCTTACATACGCTTCCTCCGTTATAGACCTGCGGGGCATCCATTTTGTCACTGCCCCGCAGTATGCCTGCCACGTCTCTATTTTCTGAAACTTCCTATATTTATGATCAGAATCTTCCTTTGCGCAGTACAGGCACCGATGAATTTCACTGGTGATTACGCGCAGACTTTTCCAATTCTTTTTTTCTAATGCTTCAAGACCTGCTTCCATTAGGCGCTCAGCTTCTTCTACTATATATCCCATAGATTTCATGCTGGCAATTGCTCCACAGATTCCGCTAAGTCCACTTGCCCCCGAAGAAGGCAGCACCACTCCCATCCACTGACGATGCAAAAGCGCTTCCTCCTTTTGCGGGCATGGAATCAAGTCATTCCACATCTTGTCTGCCTGCTCCTTTTTAGGAACAGACAGCCTGCTGCTTTTTAGAACCTTTAAATGATATTCGTATGCATCCATGATGTTCCTTTCACCCTTTTTCATTCAGCCGGATAAATTCTTCAATCTCTTTGGCAGAAGGCATTGATTTCTGCGCCCCTTTCCTGTTCACTGACAATCCGCTTGCGTAATTGGCATAGCGGACCGCATCGAAAAAGCTATCTCCTTTTTCAAGTCTTGTACAAAAAGCGCCTGCAAATGTATCTCCCGCTGCAGTTGTATCCACAACAGGAATTTCTATGGCAGGAACCAAAATCTCTCTTTCCCCGTCTGTTGCGTAAACACCCTGTCCGCCCATCTTGACAATTACATTCTTTACGCCCTTTTTTAGGAAAAAGTCTGCCGCTTTTCTGGCACTTTCTTCATCCGTCACCTTGATTCCAGACAACATCTCCGCCTCGATTGCATTGGGCGAAATATAGTCCAGCATTTCGTATGTACTTTCCGGCAGACCCTGAGGCGGAACCGGCGCCGGATCAAGAAATGCCGCAATGTTATGTTCTTTTGCATAAGCGATTGTCCGGGTGACACATTCTATGGGAATTTCCAGCTGCAACATGACAATCTTCAGATTCTCCAATCGATCAAGCGCTTCTAAAATCTCATCCTCTTTGACGCTTCTGTTCGCACCAGGACAGACAATGATGCTGTTTTGCGCCTGACTGTCCAGCACAATAATTGCAATTCCGGTCGTATTTTCTTTATCTGTACCAATGCCTTCCGTATTGACACTCTGCTCTTTCAGCGCCTTTTTAATAATTTCACCGTTGATATCATCGCCTACCCTGCCAATCATCTGGACGCTGCCTCCAATCCTCCCGGCGGCATACGCCTGATTGGCGCCTTTTCCTCCCGAGGTGATCAATACATCATTTGCCAGAATCGTTTCGCCTGCCACCGGTCTTTTATCCAGCATGACAGAATAATCCATGTTCAAGCTTCCCACTACTGCAATTTTAATATGTTTTGCCTCTGGCATACCTTTTCCCCCTTTGTCTTCAACCTAAACTGGCAATCGCCGAAACCATCATGTCCCAAAACAACTCAAAGTTCAGTTTATCGCCCACATAAACATTGGGCTCTTTCAATTCCCTTCCGGAATTCATGCGGAAAACATCAATACATGTCATGCCGTAAGTAAACTCCCCTTTTGTCTCAATATCCACCCTGAGATGTTTCGTTGTAAACACATTCCGGTCAATCAAATACGCAACACAGCACGCATCATTTACAGGCGCTCCGTTCTTCCCTGCCCGCTTTGAATGATCGTTGTAAAAAGTCATAAAGTCATTCACAAAATCACTTACCGGAGAATGAATCTCCTGAATCCTTTTCATCACTTCCGGCGTGGCAACTGCCTGATAGGTCAGGTCAATCCCGCACATGACCTTGGGAATTTCACTTTCAAACAAAATACGCGCCGCTTCCGCATCGCTCCAGATATTAAACTCTGCTGCCGGGGTGATGTTGCCAAATCTTCCGCCTCCCATAATCACCAACTGTTTTATCTTTGCCCCAATTGCAGGTTCCTTCCTCAGTGCAAGCGCAACATTGGTCAAAGGACCAGCCGCCACAATGGAAATGTCTCCCTCCGATTCCATTAAAGTGTCAATCAAAAAATCGCATGCATGTTTTTCAATCGGCTTTCTTTTCGGCTCAAACAATTTTGCCCCGTCCAGCCCCGACTCGCCATGCACGAAAGGCGCAGTATAAAGAGGTTTTACCAAAGGCGCACTGCAGCCGGCAGCCACCGGAATATCTGCACCAATGATATCCATCGTAATCAGCGCATTTCTTGTGGTCATTTCCAAAGGAGCGTTTCCCGCAACGGTGGTCACACCCAGCAAATCTATTTTCGGACTTCCCGCCGCCAGCAGAATTGCCATCACATCGTCATGTCCCGGGTCACCGTCATATATCATTTTTACTTTTGTATCACTGCCTTCCATCATCATCCTCCTTTCCTGCCCCTTTTATTTTTACCGGAGCCATCATCTTTCTGTTATTCTGCAGCACATGGATTGCCAGCATCAATATCGTAACCGCATAAGGAATCGCCTGAATAAACTGGCTGGGAATCGACAATCCCGGATAAGTTTCAATCAAAATTGCAATGGCATTGGCAAACCCAAAAATCAAACCGCCACGCAGGACGCCATACGGTCTTGCATTCCCAAGGCTGATCACCGCCAAAGCAATAAAACCGTTACCTGCCGTCATGTCCCTCACAAACATGCTGGTCGTTCCTGTGGAAAGAAAGGCACCTCCTATCCCGCAAAGGACACCGCAGATCACAAAGGCGGAATATTTTATTTTCAAGTCATTGATGCCCACGCTCCTTGCCGCCTGCACATTTTCGCCCACAGCAATCAGATGTGCCCCATAAGGCGTCTTATAAAAAACAATGCTGCAAAGAACGACACACAAGAAAGCGATCCACACGATCAAGCTGTGTCCGCTGATCACGGAAAGTATGGGAATGTCTTCAATAACCGGGATATTCACCACCGGTATCATTGCAACTTCCTCCGGCTGGTATGACCCTGATGAACCAAAAAAAGTCTGCAGCAAAAAGACCGTTATGGCGGAAGCAAAGGTATTGATGGCAAACCCCGTCACAATATGATGCGCCTTATACTTAAACGTAAAGAATGCCAGCATAAGACATAGGAACACGCTTGCCGCGCACCCCGCCAGTATCCCTAAGAACCAATTCCCCGTCAAAGCGTTTATCACAATGGAAAAAAATGCCGATACAAGCATGGCTCCTTCCAGTCCGATGTTCATTACGCCCACTTTTCCGCAAAACAATCCGCCTATCGCCGCTAAGATCACAGGGGCTACCAGCTTAAACACAATTGAAAAAACCGATAAATTTAAGATCTGTTGAAAAAAGAAACTAGCCACTCTTTTTAACCTCCTTTGCAAATTTTCTCTTATTCAGATAAGGAGTAAGCATTCTCGATGAAATCAGCATAATCATAATGACCTGTATGATGAGCACCAGTTCCCGGGACACATCTGTATTCTGCTGCATAATCTGTCCGCCCACTTTTAAATAGGCAAAAAAGAAGCTGATCAGTAAAACTCCTACAGGATGGTTGGATGCCAAAAGTGCGATGATTAGCCCGTCTCCGCCCATTCCGCTTGCAAAATCATCAAAGAAGGATCTGTGCATCCCAAGCACTTCCACAGAGCCGGAAAGTCCGGCAAGCCCGCCGCTGACAGCAAAGCAAAAAACGGTAATCAGCTTAATGTTCAACCCTCCATATTGGGCAAAAACCCTGTTCTTTCCCACTGTTTCCATACGATATCCAAAAATGCTGTGTTTCATTAAAAAGTAAACCAGAACCACCATCGCCAGCGCAATCAAGAATCCAGCATGTGCTGTGATCAGTGAAGAAATTTCCTTTAATTCCAGATATTCCGGTATGTAGCGCATCCTGATGACCCCGCCGCTGTCCGGATCCCTAAAGTAAGAATTGGTCATTCCCGATGTCACCAGCGTTGCAATATAATTCAGCATCAGAGTGGTCACAACTTCGTTAATATTAAAGTAAGCTTTCAAGACGCCTGCCACAATTGCATAAATGACGCCCCCGCCCACTGCCGCTATAAAAACTGCCACCACGTGCAGTCCCTTAGGAAGTCCGATCAGATAATTGCCCGCTATTGCCGCCATAAACGCGCCTACATAAAACTGCCCCTGCACCCCCATGTTAAAAAGTCCGGTCTTAAAAGCCACAGATGCAGAAAGCCCTACCAATATAAGCGGCGTCACTTTATTGATAATATTATTCATATAGAATGTATTGGACAGCGGCAGCACAAGAAGACTTTTTATTGCCAAAAAAGGTTCGTCCGAGACCAGCAAGATCAAAAGACATCCCAGCAGCACGGCAATCACAATAGACAATACAGTAGATAACATATTCGTGTTCTTTAATTTCTGCTTCATCCTATTCCTCCGTCCCGCTCTGATCCTGACGCCCGTTCAGGATATATTTTCCTATTTCGTTTTCGGTTATCGTATCATCATTATCCCGGATTGCCACCAGTTCTCCATCATAAAGCATCCCAATCCGATCGCTTAGCCCCATAATTTCTGTAAGTTCCGCCGAAATCAAGAGGACTGCGGCTCCCTCATTGCGTTGTTCTATGATTTTATTGTGAATATACTCAATGGACGAAACATCCACTCCCCTCGTAGGCTGACAGGCTATCAGCAGATCCGGTTTCTTACTGATTTCCCGCGCCACGATGACTTTCTGAATGTTTCCGCCTGACATAGAACCCACCAAAGCGGTTTCCCCGTCTGTCTTAATCTCATATTCCCCGATTAAGTGTCTGGCCTCTTCTTTGACCTCCTTCCAGTTCAAAAAAAGTCCCTTGTTAAATTCTCCGCCGCTGTGAGAACAGATAATGAAATTTTCAGCTACAGATTGGTTAAGGCTCGAACCTCGCAGGTTGCGGTCGTCAGGAATATATCCGATGGATTCTCTTCTAAAATCAGCTGTACTGACTCCTGTTATGTCTTTTCCGTCATAAAACACCTTGCCCGACGCAGGTTTCAAAAAGCCGATGATTGCGTCAATGAGCTCAGACTGCCCGTTTCCTTCCACTCCGGCAATTCCGAATATTTCCCCCTCTTTAATGGAGAAAGACATATCCTTGATCTTCAGCGCCCCTCTCCTGTCCATGACATTCAGATGGGCAACCTCAAAAATCGTTTTTTCTCTTTGCCGTTCCACCCGCTCTCTCTTAGGCTTTAACTGCCTGCCGATCATCAGACGCGTTATCTCGTCCGGGTTCGTCTCGCTTGTTTTTAAGGTCTTGATCGTCTGTCCGTTCCTCAGCACAGTGACAGAATCTGAGATGTCCATCACCTCTTTTATCTTATGGGTAATTAAAACAATGGTATAGCCGTCCTTCACCATCAGGCGCAGCGAACAGAATAACTCTTCTGTCTCCTGCGGCGTCAGCACTGCCGTGGGCTCGTCCAATATAATAATCTTGGCATTGTTATACAGTACTTTCAGAATCTCAATCCGCTGTTTCGCCCCCACCGACAAGCGGTAGACCGGCTCGTCAAAATCCGCCGTCAGACCAAATTGCTTTGAAATCTTTTCCATCTGCTCCTTTTCCGCCTTCCGGTCGCAGAAAATCTTTTTCTTTTTTTCATTGCCAAGAGCGATATTCTGCGCCACCGTATAAGAGGGAACCAGCATAAACTCCTGATGTACCATCCCCATACCGCTGGCGATTGCTTCTCTTGGACTTTTAAAGTTCACTTCTTTTCCGGAAATATAAACTGCTCCCTTCGTCTTTTCCTCCAATCCGAAGAGCACTTTCATCAAAGTCGTTTTCCCCGCTCCGTTTTCTCCCACCAGAGCGTGAATCTCTCCCCGCTTTACACGGAAATTAACGCCGCTGTTTGCCACCGTGCCGTTGGGATAGATTTTATACATATCTTTCATTTCAATTACATATTGAGTATCCGCTCCCATTTTTCCTCCCGTATGATTCAGGCGCCTTCCAAAGAATCAGAAGGCGCCCATACTGTTAATACAGTTCAGATTTAACCTCGATTTCTCCATTCATCAAAGCTGTCGTAATCTTTTCCATTTCCTGTTTGATAGAATCGGGGACATACTGCTCATACAATTCATCCGTGGCAAGACCAATACAATTCTCTTTGATTCCCCACAATTGAGAAGTTCCCATTTCAAGCTCCCCCTTCTGATACAGTTCGATTGCATTGTAGATACCGGTTCCGCTGGTCTTAAGCATGGAAGTCAGCACGCTTCCCGGATAAATCCCATTTTGGTTGATATCGACGCCGATGGTGTATTTCCCTGCCTCATTGCCGGCTTCCAGCGTTCCAAGCCCGGCACTTGCTCCTACGTTAAAAATAATATCCGCATTCTGTGAATTATACATTGCCATAGCAAGCTCTTTTGCCTTCGGCGCATTGACAGCGTCTCCCACATAAGATTTTAAAACTTCGATTTCGCTGTCCACATAATGAGCGCCCTGCTCATATCCATCATAGAAGTCATTGATTGTAGGGGAATCCATTACTCCTATAAAACCAATCACTTTATCAGGATTGCTGCCTTCAAGCTCTGTACTTGTAGTTACCAGCGCCGCAAATGCCCCTGCAAGAAAAGAGCCTTCACACTGATTGTACATGGCATTGAATATGTTGGGTCTGACTTCCGTCATAGTCGTATCCATTACAAAAAAGTCCTGCTCAGGATACTTGTCCGCCAGTTCCAAGACAATATCGCTGGTCTTTCCTGTCAATGTGACAATTATGTCATACTCTCCGCTGACTGCCAGTGCCTCGATTGCCGGCTGATAATCCGCCTGATCGGAACCGCCTTCAATGAGTTTCGCCTTGACGCCCAATTCCTTTTCCGCCCTAAGAACACCTTCCTTGTTTCCATCAAAATAAGCATTATCTCCAAAACTGCCATTTGCATAAAAAACAACGCTAAGCGTTTCCTTCTCCTCAGATTCCTTCTTCCCGCACCCTGTCATCAATGTCGCTGCCAAAATCACTGCTGTCAAAAGCAAAGTACCAAGTCTTTTCATCTTTTCCGCCCTCCCGGTTTTTGTTTGTAAAATTTTCATTGTTTCAGAGTAAATCTTTTTGCCAAACCGCAATCCTCCTGCCCGCCCCTCCTCTCTTTTGTTAATGAAACTATTTTCCTAAAATGTTTTCCTATGCAATAATGATACAGCGGCATATTATATTTGTCAATAGTTTTATATATTGCCAAATATACACAATAATATCTTATTTTTATTATGCACTTTGTACATTTGCATAATCCTGGTTATTGACAGATATTTCTTTCTGTTACATAATAAAGAAAAACAAAGGAGAACTTATGACAATCAAAGAAATTGCTGCGCTTGCCGGCGTATCCGTATCTACCGTTTCCAAAATCATGAATGGCAAGGATGGGAACATCAATCCGGCGACCCGCAGCCGGGTTTTAAAAATTGCAAAGGAACATCACTACGAGCCTTACAGCACCATCAAGAATATCACGGCTCCCAAAAAATTTCTCATAGGTCTGTTGTTAAATTCTTTCTGTTCCTCAAACAGGATGATAGAAGGGGTGTTGGAAACTGCCCAAAAATGCGGCTACCAGCTTCTCATTTTTAATAGCATTCATTCTCTTTCCCAGGAATTAAAGCATATCACAGCACTCTGCAACAGCAGAGTAGACGGCGTAATCTGGGAACCTGTCAGCGGTCAGAGCACAGAATACGAACATTTTTTTTCCAAACAGAATATTCCTGTCTGTTATATAAATGCCCCAGATGATATTCCATCCTACTCCATCGATTTTGTAAAAGCCGGTTATGCCATGACAAAGGAATTAATCGATCAGAAGCATACTCGCATTACCTGCCTGCTTCAGGAAGGCGATCCCATATCCTCCATGATTCTGGAAGGCTTTCAAAAATGCTTGTATGATTATAAAATTGCCTTTGAAAAACAGCAGATTTTATATTCTCCTATCGATAATTGCTATACTTCCCTTATTGCCCACGGGATAACCGGCGTTATAAGCGCTTATTATTCCCACGCGCTTATGCTATATGAGCAGTTGGTAAATCTGCATTATTATATCCCCTCTTCCCTATCCTTAGTCAGCCTAAGCGATACGGAAGAATACGCCCATTATCCTCATATTTCCTGTATACAGGTTCCTTATCATGAATTTGGGCGCCATGTATGCGAAGCGCTGATCCTGCAATGCGAGAAATCTCCTCAAAGCAGCCCTCCTTCGCTGTTTACACCTGCGTATACGCTTACACACAAAAAAAGCATCCGCATCCCTTCCTTTCTGCGCATGAAGAAGCTGGTGGTGGCAGGCAGTATCCACATGGACCTGACCTTCATTGTAAACCGCCTTCCGCAGGCAGGTAAAACTACCGAAATCCTCACCTCCGTCATTTCAGTAGGAGGCAAAGGCGTCAATCAGTCGGTAGGGGCGGCGAAACTTGGACGTGAAGTGTCCCTGATTGGAAAGTTGGGAAATGATTTTGACTCAAGTCTGATTTTAAATACATTAGAAAAGGAGCATGTGACAGCCCACGGAATCTACAGGGATATGAATGTGCCCACAGGCAAGGCATATATTTATACGGGGGAGGATGGAGAAAGCACTATTACCGTCCTTTCCGGCGCAAACCAGAATCTCACGCCGGAAGATATTCGGAAGCAGGAGCACCTTTTTGCCAATGCGGGCTTCTGCCTTCTCTCAACCGAGATTCCTGTGGACGCCATTATAGAAGCCGCAAGGATCGCGCATTCATCTGACGTAAAAGTCATTTTAAAGCCTGCCGTCCTGCAGACCATTCCCGACGAGCTTCTTGCCCTGACCGATATTTTCATTCCAAATCAAAAAGAGGCTGCGACCCTTTGCCCTCACGAAGACTCCGCTGAAAAACAGGCAGAATATTTTTTGCAAAAAGGAGCCGCAGCCGTTATCATAACCTTAGGTCACAAAGGATGTTATTTAAAGAATAAAGAAGAGGCACATTTCTTTCCGGCAGAAAATTTTGCATCCATCGACACTACTGGCGGCGCCGATGCTTTCATCTGTGCGCTTGCCTCCTATCTGACCGAAGGATATCCAATCTGCAAGGCAATACGCATAGCCTCATACGCCGCCGGCTTTTGTGTATCCCGTCAGGGCGTCGTATCCGCCCTTGTAGACCGAAGCACACTGGAAACATATATCACCCAGCATGACCCGTCGCTTTTATAGAAACTGTGGATGCCTCTTTCGTAAAGGCATCCCTTTTTTCGTAATCAAAGAGAACAAATACCGGTTTCGCGCTCTTTTCCCACACAAAATCGTCCTCTCTTTTCCATACAGGATAAAAAAATGCATCCATATGGGTCATTTTCATGGTCTGTCTGGCATGGTACGCCCGATAATGCCGCAAAAGTTCAGGCTCTGCTTCTTCTTGTTGATAAAAGTTCCATATTTTCTCCCGGTAAGGGGATAAATCAGCACAAAACGAGGGACGGCTCTTGGCATTTTCCCGCAAATAGTAATCATAGGTCAGCAGTTCCCGATAAAGCTGCTCCTTTTCCGGCGTTTTTTCGAGCGCAAACTCTAACAGTACATGATATCGGTGGCTCCGCGCCGGTGAATTAACAAAATACCCCCTTTGCTCATAAAAGTCTGCCAGCTGCTCAAACATTTCAAAAGCCCCCTCAAATTCCCGCTCCAGAACAAGCAGGGTGTACATAAACTGGTTGGAGTTATAATACACTTCTACCATTTTCTCAATCCGCTTAAGCTGCAATACCTCATGATAGGAAAGCCATTTTGTATAAAGAACCTCATAGGGCGCTTTCTCCTGATAGACGATGCCATACGCCTCTGCCCTCTCCCGTATCAGCGTTCCTTTCAGTACTTTCAGGAATCCAAGCTGCAGCTGCTGGGGCTTCATTCCACACACCTCATTAAAAGACCTCCGGAAACTGTCATACCCTTCAAAAGGGAGTCCCGCAATCAAATCCAGATGAATGTGGATATTCCTGTTTTCCCGTATGGCTTTCACCGTGTCTGCAATGCGTGCAATATCTGTACTGCGGTTAATTTCCACAAGCGTATGAGGATTAGTGGTCTGCACACCAATCTCAAGCTGAACAAGCCCCGGTCTCATTTTCTTTAAAAGTGCAAGCTCCTCTTCATCCATGATATCCGCAGCAATTTCAAAATGGAAATTTGTGACACCATTGTCATTCTCATAAATATACTTCCATATCTCCATGGCATGATTACGATTGCAATTAAAGGTTCTGTCTATCAGTTTAACCTGCGGCACCTTTTTGTCCAGAAAAAACTGCAGTTCCTTTTTCACCAGTTCCATGCTGCGCAGCCGCACGCTCTTATCTATAGAAGAAAGACAATAACTGCATCTGAACGGACACCCTCTGCTGGTCTCATAATAAATAATCCTGTTCTCAAAGGTCTTCAAGTCGCTGTAAAAAAAGGGAATCGTGTTAAGGTCCGTGACCTTTCTTGCCAGGCAGTCCCCCTCCCTTAAGATCAGCCCCGGAATCTCCTCAAGACGTTTCCCAATCTGCTCTCCCGTGTAGAAAGAAAGCAATTCCTTAAAGGTCTCCTCCCCTTCCCCTGCCATAATGCCCTTCACCATAGGGAATGCATCAAGAATCCCTCTTCCCTCATAGGACACCTCCGGTCCGCCCAGCCACAATTCCGTATCCGGCAGCACCTTGGGCAGCTCCCTTAACAGTTCCTGAATCAGGGGATAATTCCAGATATAACAGGAAAAACCAATCACATCCGGACGCCTTGTATATAAATCTCCCAAAATTTCTTCCATTCTTTGATTAATGGTATACTCAGCCACAGCAATATGCGGCTTAAGCGCTTCCCCGGCATATGCCATAAGGCTGTAAACTGCAGGGTTTGAATGAATATATTTGGCATTGATTGCCGTCAGTAAAAACTGCATGATATATCCTCCTGAAAAAACAGCGTAACCGTAAGGCGAAACCGCATTCCAAAACATCTGCAGCCGCTCCTTAAGCCTGCTTATTATACCACACTGCACCTATTTTCGGCACTACTATTTTTGTCTCCACAAACAGCTGCGTTGCAAGCTGGATACCCCGTCAGTTTGCTATAAGGTGCTGACTAATAAAGCAAATCATAAATCGCAATGCAGTATATGCACGATAGGTAATGTAATGCTAACAAGTAGTTCGTAATAGCAATTATTTGTATTGACAAAACCAGTAAAAATGTCTAATCTGTAATGGATACTTTCTTCAAAATAGATAATTTTTTACCAGCGCACAAGAAACAGGGAGGTAAAAATGGCGGACATAAATGGAAGCGGAAGACGTACAGAAACAGATGCCGAAGCGGTCTGTTCTGCAATCAGTGCTCTTCCGGAAGTGAAAGAGGATTTAATACAGATCAGTCAAAAAATAACAGATATTAGCGACCCATTGGTTGCCCGGTGGATCGGCAGTTCCAGAGATGCTTATCAGATTAACGCCTGCCACATGCAGCAGCAGCTGAATAAAATACATACACAGATTGGCGTCCTGCACGGAACCGTACTGAAAGCATGTAATGACAGAATAACATTAGATAAACACGTAGCCGCAGCAGCTTCCACTGTAAACACATAAGATAAGGAAAAGAAAAAGATGGCATGCAGATGTAGTGAAATAAGAAGATGCAGTCGTGATATGACACAAATTATGATTGCTATATGCAGAGCAAAGAATACTCTGCCCCATGTACAGGACATAGAAACCAACATCAAAACATTGTCCGATCATTCACCCGACGGCTACACCACAGATAACATGGAGGACCTCTGTGCCGCAATGAGAAGGCTTGATGATGAAATCTCGCCGACTCTGGAAGGTCTGATTGCTGCGCTGGAAGTGGAATATGACCGGCTGGCAGATCTACAAGACCGGCTGGAACAGGAAGACGACCATCATCATGAAGCACAGCGGAGGGCTTCTATGTCGTCTGAGGAATAAGGAGCAGGCGTAATCCATCACAAGTAAAAGTATAAAAGGGGGATTGAACATGGGCATTTACCAGCTCGACCTTGACCTGCTGGAAACGGCATGTAAGGGATACGAAGAATCCGCAGAAAGATTGCGCGGGGATATAGAAGCTTTATATGGAACGGTTGCCAAAACCAGTGAAGACATCTACAGCGGCACGGATGGCGATACCTTCCGCAGTGGATTGACAAATTATACGCAAACCCGCTTTACCAGTTTGTGGGAAGAGACGGAAAAATTGGGAAAAACTCTCTTAAGCGGGCTTGAAGACGGCTGCGCATGCAGGAAAATCTGCAACGACTTTATCTTGGCATTAGGCGGCGAAAGCTGCGTGAGCTCAGCGCAAGGGCTGCGGGGGATGTTGTACTGTGATCAAGAAATCATTATGGAACTAAAGGACCTGTGCCGGAAAGCAGTGATGGAAGCCTACACCGTGAGAGAAAGCGCTGATGCCATAGACGACATCCTTTCCGGACTTTCAATGTCACATATAAATTCCTATCAATATACCAACACCATACGAGAGGGCTGCGATAAGGTGGAAAGATTAGAACAGCATTCCCTCAATCTTACCTCCTATGCCGTCGCTGTAGAAAGCGCAGACGACAGCCTCTGGATGGCGCTCAGCGGTTCCCCTTTCCCCACTATGAGCGCTTTCAGCTTTGAGATTATGGACCCCCAGACAAAGACCGTATCTGATATCATGAATCAGCCAGTCGATCATCTGTCAGACGCTGACAAAGAAATCCTTGACAAAAATCTAAGAATCCTCATTGAAAACAATGAGATCAGCGAGCTGGAAAAGCTTGCGGAGCAAATGGGAACCCATCCCAAAGGCTGGACAGCGGGAGATATCTATGTTGCAGCCAGGATTTTGGATTTCAGTGAAAATAACTGCAGCGAAAGAGCTGCTTCGGCAGTCTACGACAGAATGAAAAAAGTAACGCTGGTTGAGAAAACATCGGAAATGCATAATGCTTCTTTTGTTTCCTCCTACACCGTCTATATTTATGAGGTATCTCTGGATGAAACTATCTCCGAGCGCATATTAAATGAACTCCATCCAGATACAAATGGACTTACTTATTATTCCCTGCAGCGCAGGCGCAATTACACAGAAAGAGTTGAAAAAATTGTGCAGGGACTCACCCCTCAGGAACCGGGAGCTGATTTTACAATTTCTTTCAAATCGGAGGATGGCAGGCTGGTATCCATATTTGAAACAAAAGAAGGCAAATCAGAACTTTCCTCTGTAGATATGAATACTGTCTTAGGAAAAGAAGGCATTGCCTGTCTTGGAAGGCTTGGGTTTACACCTTCAGAAAAACGGGCTCTGATGTCATGCATCTATACGGATGAGGACATTGCTTTTATCGGGGAGCTTGCAAACGCAGATACTGAGCAAAGTTACCGGGAGGTATTCCAAAGCTGCCCAGATGACTTAAGTGTGTACACAAAGCTGGGGCTTTACAACTACTCTCTCGCACTGCTCGATAAAAATATACAATATAATGATAATTTAAAAATCACCAGTCAGAATCTTGATCCGCTGGAGCACTTTGTCAACGGAATGTTGTATAGGAAATCTGACAGCAGTATGTATGACGATTTTGAAAACGGAACCGACCACGCATTTACAATTGACTATCGGGACGGGTATCTGCAATCAATGATAATGGCAGGCGAAATCCAGATGGACGCAATCAAAAATCAGATGAGAAATAATTACAAAGATTCGGCATATATCAGAGAAAACCTGCCCGTTTTCGATGAAAGCGCGCAGATGCTTTCTCTTTACTCCACACTTGCATGCCGGCAATTTGAGCGTCCCGATTATAGTATGGAAAATTACATCCGAATCAGCAATCTTGATTTAGATAACAATGCCCGGGAAACCATCCTTGGCGGGGATATGAACCAGGTTATGTTCTCTTATCTCGAAGAAATCATGTATGATGATCAGCCAATCAGTCAATCACCTGTGGCAGAAATTGAAATCATCAAATCTTCTGGAAAAGATATCGCAGTTGATTACTTAAATGCAGACTATGTAAAAAAAGCTACGGAGGCAAAATATGCACTTCCAAAAGAAATCCTTGGGAAATGTGTAACTTCGATTACCGATAGCCATCCGAAACTCGCTATTGCAGCTAAGGGCGCTGATCTTATTGAAAGCGGTGTTTCTATTGTCAATGCATATCAGGAAGTGGAAGAAACGGGCGACGTAATTTATTCTATGCTTGGTGGAACACAAATCTCTTATAAAGAAAAGGATGATTTTGTATTCAAAGATCCTGTAGCTGTTATAGGCGGTCAATATGATGCAAATGCATTTCTTAAAATGACGTGGTTAGAGAATGAAGGATTGAAAGGATTTCCGGGAGTAGATACACAGGCAATGGAAACTATATCTAAAAAAATTGAAACCGATATCATAGAAAAAGATCAATCTCTTTATTATAGATATGAGAAAGATATACACACTTTGTATGAACAATATATATTAATTCAAGGCAAACCATATATAGAAACAAAAGAAAATCAATATAAGAATTTGGTCTTCCCTAGTATTACGCCCGATAATGTAATTAATGCCATAAATAATATTGAAGATTCCTGTGCAAGTGCCTTAAATGGATTAGATTATATCGACTACAATATTATAAACAATTATTACTTGAGGAATCAAAATGAAAGCTAAACGTAAATTATCAATTTTGTTAGGAATTTTGCTTTTTTTTGTTGCGTTAGGGCTTTACCTTTTTTCCTGCCCGATACATATTTCAACAAAGCTGACAACTCCTTATGATATAACCATTCAACACGGCTCCGCATCTATAAATGCTTACTTATCGGATGATGTGGAAATCTATATTCCAGATAAAATACTAGGTATGAAAGTTACCAGCATAGAGAATAATGTCTTTCAGCATTTGGGGACAAATGTCATCTTTCTTCATATACCTTCGAGTATACAAATTGCATCAAATTTGTACAATGCTGAAAGTCAAAGCTATTATTCTATTTGGTTTAATGATTTTTATCTTGATAAATACATAGGATGCGAAAAAAAGATAAAAATTCCAGATGCTGTCTGGGGAAGAAAAGTTACGGGAATTTCACCACTGTGTTTTGAGGATGCGGATCCAGAAGAAGTTATTATTCCTGATACCGTAACTTATATTGGTGGAGGTTCTTTTTGGTATTGTAAAAATTTAAAAAAAATTACTCTGCCTCCGTATTTAGAAACAATCGAGGTTTACGCATTTGAGTATAGTGGAATAGAAAAAATCGATTTACCCAAAACAGTATTAAAAATAGGCACAGGAGCCTTTGCTTACAGTTGTCTAAATGAGATAAATGGTTTGGAACATGTCTCCAATATAGAACACTGGGCGTTCCGTGGTACTCCTTGGGAGGAAAACATCAAAGGAGATTTTGTTTGTTTCGGCGATACATTGCATCTGTATAGAGGATTAGAAACAGAAGTTGTCCTACCTTCCACGATAAAAATCATTAATGGCGGTTTTTATATCGAAGAAAATTATCCTTATCCTATTAGCGTTAAAAAAGTATTTATACCAGAATCTGTAACCACCATATTATCCGAAAGTTTTTACGGGCAGAAAGAAATAGAGGTATATATCCCCAAAAGTGTAACCGCCCTTGGATGTAACGATGCCGATCTTCCACTGGAATATACCGGATGCATTTTTGAAAACAGGATGGACGGAATTATCGTCACCACAGAAGGCTCCCCTGCAGAAGCTTACGCAATTGCGAAAGGAATACCTTATAAAATCATTACAGAAGAAGAAATGCAGCAGGAAATGGAAAATGCAATTAAGAAATAAAATAACTATTCATAAAAAACTACTTAAGGGACTCAAATGAAAAAAAATGTAAAAAACTTATTTTAGCTGGAATACTAATCTTTATTATTACATTAGGCATTTACCTATTTTTTCAGCCAATACATGTACCAACACGGCTGACAGCTCCTTATGACATAGTTATACAGCGTGGTACTGCCTCAATAACTGCTTATCTTTCGGATGAAAAAGAAATTTATGTCCCAGATAAAATATTAGGTATGAAGGTTACTTATATAGAGCAAGATGTATTTAAACATTTAGGAACAAATGCTGTCATTCTTCATATACCAACGAGTGTATGTGTTGCGCGTAATTTATATGATTACCAAAGTAAAAGTTATTACACTATCTGGTTTAATGATGTATATTTTGAAAAATATGCGGGAGAAGAAAAAAGTATAAATATTTCGGAAAAAGTATGGGAACGAGACGTGACAATTATCACAACAGATTCTTTCTATGAAACGGATATAGAAAATATTGCTATCCCAGATACCATAACTTATATTGGCGGAGGTGCTTTCTATGGTTGTAAAAACCTCAAACAAATCACTCTGCCGCCCTATTTAGAAAAAATTGAAACTTATACGTTTAAATATAGTGGAATAGAAAAAATCGAAGTGCCACAATCAGTAGCAGAAATCGGTTATGGAGCTTTTTCCTATAGTGCTTTAAAGGAAATAAAAGGATTAGAAAATGTTGAATATATAGATAACTGTGCATTTCGCGGCACCCCTTGGGAAGAAGACATAGAAGGTGATTTTGTTTGTATCTATGATGCATTACATCTGTATAGAGGAACAGAGTCAGAAGTTGTTCTACCCGCCACAACCAAAGCAATTAGAGGCGCTTTCTGCATAGATGAAGGTTATAATTATCCCATAAAAGTGACGAAAGTATTTATACCCGAATCTGTAACTTCCATATCACCGAAAAGTTTTTATGGACAAAAGGATATGGAAGTATATATCCCTAAAAGCGTTACTGCCATTGGCTGCAATGATGCCACTCTTCCACCTGAACATGCTGAAGATATTTTTAAAATAGGTTTTGGTGGAGTCATTATTACCACAGAAGGCTCTGCTGCAGAGGCTTACGCAATTGCACAGAGAATACCATATAAAATTATTACAGAAGAAGAAATGCAGCAGGAAATGGAAAAAGCAAGCGATACCTCTAAATAAGATACAAGGCTCCGAAGCCGTCATGGCTCCAGAGCCTTGTATTTTCTACAGCATTCCTTCTTTTAACACATCATGATCCCGCAGAACCTTTTCAATCACCGTCCCTTTGATCACATGCAGAAGCGGTTTCTTCAATGCATTTAACGGTCCGGGGAGTTCCATTTCAAGCGGAGACTTCCCATCCATCAACTTGACGCTGCTCTCCAGCAGCTCGCGGATATCGTAAACGCTGCCCCACACTTCAGGCACCCCTCTGTCCACGCCCAGCAGACCATACACGGCTTCCATCGCCGTCCGCACGGAATATTCGGTGGTAAAAACGGTATCTCTCGGTGTATCTGCAAACTGACCTAAGAAAGCAAAATTGATGCAGCCATCCGGAATTACATCCGGGCGGTCTCCCTTTGCCCTGGGCATAAAGAACGCCGTGATATAAGGCATCATAGTGGGCACACATACGGCGCTGTTTTCTGCCAGCTCCGGAATCTCCTCCACTGGAACCCCTAAGTGATACAGCCATTCCTGAGTAATTTCCATGCCGGTACATTCCCGCATCGGTTTCTTAATGAAATCGCCGGGTATGTCTGTAAATAATCCATATACCCAGACGCAGACCTTATCTTTATCCTGATCCTTAAACTGCCCCTGACGGTTGATGGTCCAGCTCATCAGCCAGCTGGAATCCTTGCAGCTGACAATACCGCCGGTCACTACCTTTCCGCTCTTCGGATCGCGCTTGCAGATATCGGTAATATAAGGAATAATCTTGTCATCCAACGTGGTGATTGTTGCAGACTCCCAATTGGTCTTTGCCACATCAGAACAGAATTTCTCCGGGTGTCCGAACGCCGGATCCTGCTCTGCAATATTTTTCCACAAATTCCAGCAGCCGCTGGTCCGCACCTGCGCATCTCCGTTGGGCGCATGGTTCTGATCCCCATAAACAGTCCCTTCCGTACAGCTTCCATTGGTGACAAATACAAGATCGTTTTCTGTCAGCATGATTCCCTTCTCCACGCCCTTGACCTTGCATTCAATTGCTTTCGCTATCTTTTGATCACCCACAAATTCAAAAATAACATTTGTTACTTCCGTGTTGAACTGGAAGTCAACGCCTGCCTCCTCCAGATACTTCTGCATAGGCAGAATCAGTGATTCATATTGATTATACTTGGTAAATTTCAGGGCGCTGAAATCGGGAAGCCCTGCTATGTGATGAATGAATCTCTGGAAGTACAGTTTCATTTCAAGGGCGCTGTGCCAGTTTTCAAAGGCAAACATGGTCCTCCAATATAGCCAGAAAGTAGAGTCAAACACTTCCTCGTCAAACACGTCTTCTATAGTCTTATCATACAAGTCTTCATCTTTGGTCATGAACAGCTTCATGATTTCCATACAGCCTTTTTGACTTAAATTAAATTTACCGTCCGTATGGGCATCTTTGCCCCGGTTTATGGTTGCGCGGCACAGAGAGTAATTGGGGTCTTCCTTGTTCAGCCAATAGTATTCATCCAGCACAGATACGCCGGGCGTTTCAAGGGAGGGAATGCTTCTGAACAGATCCCACAAGCATTCAAAATGATTTTCCATTTCTCTTCCGCCCCGCATCACATATCCCCTGGTGGCATCATAAATGCCGTCGCATGCCCCTCCTGCAATGTCCATTGCCTCCAGAATGTGGATGTGGGAACCGGGCATCTGTCCGTCACGGACAAGGAAACACGCTGCTGCCAGCGAAGCCAAGCCGCTGCCTACAAGATACGCATGTTTTTCATCTACACCTTCCGGTTTCCTTGGTCTTGCAAAAGCTTCATAATTTCCGTTTGTGTAGTAGATTCCCTTGCTGTTTTTTTCATCCTTCCCTCTCTCTGTATTGCGGTATTCGTCCTTTAAGGTCGTGCCTGCCCTTTTCCCTGCCGATTTCTTGTCTGCATTTTTGTGATTCTTTACTGCAATGACTGCACCTGCGCCTGCTGCAATGGCTGCTACGCCAATTCCTACTTTCTTTTTACTTGCCATATCCATTTCCACCTTTCCTTACTTGTGTTCGTTTCTATGGCTACATCCTATACCATAAAATTCTTTTTTTCCATTTACAAAACAGGCGTAATGATAAAAAACTTATCACTACGCCTGTTTTGATCAAAAATCAAATGCTCCGCACATATCAACTTTCCCGCATATGTTCAAAGTTGGAAATAGAGACAGCCACCGTTCCATGAAGCGTGGTGCTCATCTTCTCCACGATTTTCTTATAATCCTCTTTCATTCCCCCTGCAATCCAGTCCAACATGACACCCACAAATGCGTATTTATAAAACTCGGCAATAAATGCTTTGTCCTCTTCTTTCAGTCCTTTCCCGACGCTTTTTTCTTCTATAACGCCCGATATTAAATCGTATGTAAGCTTATGCAAGAAGCTTTCAATCTTCCCCCGGCTGACATTTTTATATACATTCACGATAAAAGGCTTGTTTTCCATGACTGCCTCAAAAATCTGAAGCGCACCTTCCTGCCATGTGTCATAAGTCTTTTTCCCCTTCAGCGCTTTGCGGCCGTCCTCCACACACACCCACTCTACCAGATCGTAAATATCCTTGAAATGATAATAAAAAGTCATCCGGGTGATTCCGCAGTCAGCGGCAAGTTCATTGATCGTTATCTTATCAATAGGCTTGTGAAGCAGACATTTTTTAAGCGATGCTTCCAGCGCAATTTTCGTTGTAGTCGACATAATTTTTCCTCCATATGCATTATTTTAGAAGATAGACAGTAAAAAATCAACGAAAAGCTGATTGCACCGGTGTTTCTAATATGTTATTGTAATACAGTATGAATAAGTGAGGTAGTCAAAATGAATAAACCAAAATTTAACATAAAATCTGTTCTTTTCATTCTCTGCGCTCTTTTACCCATTCTTTTAGCAGGCTGTGGTCCTTCTGAGGAAAAGATTACGCAGGCACAGGCGCTCTACGCACAGCTCGCCGACTTACACAATCAAGTCGTAGAGGCGCACAAGGGCATTGCCGATGACTCCTTAGACCAGAATCTGGTCGCATTAGGCAAAAAGGTTGAGCAAATCGGGCAATACGACTTGAATGAGTTTAAAGATGAGCAGATCGATCTGCTCATAGAATCCATGCGCTCCATCATGGACTCTTACGAAGAATATCTGGAAACCATCAACCAGATCAAAGCGCAGGAAACTGCAGCCGTGCTCACATCCATTCCCGTAACACTTTCAAACAACACGGAATTTACCTTCCAGACCTTACAGTTGTACAGCATAAATGACCCTTCTCAAAATGCCAATGTTTTGGAAGACACCTCCGGTTTCGCCCCCGGACAGACGATTACCGGTCTGGTCATCTACCGAGATGTGTCCTCTGCGCCATGGAAACTGGTTCTGCAAAGTACGGACGGGACGAGCCATGAATTTGAACTGGCTGTAAAAGGATATAGCGAATCCGGCGTTACCCTGACCCTTACTTACGACTCTGAGACAAATGAAATAAAATGTTCTTGACAAGACATGCCCTATGAATGTAAAATAAGTAATGTGCTTTAAAGCAATCATAGATTTTCATGCGGGTGTAGTTCAATGGTAGAACACCAGCCTTCCAAGCTGGATACGTGGGTTCGATTCCCATCACCCGCTCTTTTTATTTGCCCGTAAATCAAAATTATCTTTGCGATATGCCTTAGCAAAAATAAACACCCCAAAGACCAAATTCGCTGCCATCACCGCCAATACGCTTATAATGGTATTTTCATCCGCAGTTCCAGCATAGATTCCGCTAAGACTGTTATTTACAAAATGCATAATCACCAGCAGCCATATGTTTTCTGCTTCCATGTACACATACCCATAAAAAATCGCTGTACACACACAATTTACCACAGTCATAAGCAGGCTGACCGCCCACATGCTCGGATTATTATGATAAAACAGGCTTAACGGAAGGTGCCATATTCCCCATATCACACCTAAAATCACAACGCCGCCTCTAAGTCCAAAGCGCTTCTGTAAAAGGGGCTGAAAAAACCAGCGCCATCCATATTCTTCTCCAAAAAAGGCTGTAAATGTAAGAAAAAAGCTGAAACACAACAAAATCATCTGCACATAGACCGCCGGATGGGCAAGAACCTCCAGAAACGCCTTTACCTTGCCCTCCACTGCATACATCACGAAGCATCTTAAAAAATAGAGCGCCAAGAACAGCAGAAAATAGCGCCACGGTCTTGCCCCTTTTTTACCCGAAAAGTTAAGCCCGCAGGTGCTTTTCACTGCCTTCTTCTCTGTCAGCAGCAAAATAAAACATCCAATCCCTGCCACATATACTGCGTACTGCCACGACAGGACCACCTCCGGGCTGATTACACTGCCAATCGCCATAAAGATCATCATTGCTGCCGACAATAGAAATCCTATAAAATACCTTATAGGAAGGATTTCCTCCTTTTCCCTTGTAAAAAGCAGTGCAAGAATAACACCCGCTGCCGGATAATACATCTGGGCATTGGGAAAGAGTTTTACATCATTCCCCTGGTTATAACTATAACCCATCAAAACACCCATAAGCGCCGTCAGACCAAAGACCGTCCCTCCAAAGATCCATAGTCTCTTTTTTTCTTTCTCATTCCACTCCATTTTCCTTCCCTCTTTTTGCCTTATTCCATAATTCAGGCAAGTGCAAACTGGCTATTATAAAGTTCTGCATAAAATCCCTTCTTCTCAAGCAGCTCCCGATGGTTCCCCTGCTCTATGATATGCCCGTCCTTCATAACCAAAATGACGTCCGCATTCTGTACGGTGGAGAGCCTGTGTGCCACAATAAAGCTGGTCCTCCCCTCCATCATGGCGGCAAACGCCTTCTGTATTTTGATTTCCGTCCTGGTATCGATGGACGAAGTCGCTTCATCCAAAATCAGCATAGGCGGCAGGCTGAGCATCACTCTGGTGATACATAAAAGCTGCTTCTGCCCTTGGGAAAGGCTTCCTCCGTCCTCGCCGATCACCGTGTCATACCCCTCCGGCAAACGTCTGATGAAACTGTGGGCATGAGATTTCTTTGCCGCCGCAATTATTTCTTCCTCCGACGCATCGGGCTTGCCCACCGTGATATTATCCCTTATGGTTCCCTTTTTCAGCCAGGTGTCCTGGAGAACCATCCCGTAAGAAGCGCGCAGGGATTTTCTGGTGATATCCCGAATGTCGCTGCCCTCCACACAGATTGCTCCCTGGTCCACATCATAAAAGCGCATCAGCAGATTGATGATGGTGGTCTTTCCGCATCCTGTAGGTCCCACGATGGCGATTCTCTGCCCCGGCTTCACATGCAGATTCAAATCCTCAATCAGCTTACGGTCTTCCACATAGGAAAACGCTACATGGTCAAGATCCACTTTCCCCTGCACATGGTCAAGGACGAGCGCATCTATTTTGTCCGGTATCTGGGGCTCTTCTTCAATCAACTCAAAAATTCTGGCAGCACATGCCAAGGCACTCTGCAGCTCCGTAATGACCCCGGAAATCTCATTAAAAGGCTTGGTGTACTGATTGGCATAAGAAAGGAAACAGGTCAGCTGTCCCACGGAAAGTCCTCCCCGTATGACTGCAAGGGCGCCCGTAAGCCCTACCCCTGTGTACACAAGGCTGTTGACGAATCTGGTACAGGGATTGGTCAGGGAAGAAAAGAAGATGGCACGGAGAGAATATTTTTCTAACCGCCCATTAATCTCATCAAATTTTTCCAAGGTCTCATCTTCTCTGTTAAAGGACTGGACCACCTTTTGATTACCGATCATCTCATTAATCAGCGTAGTCTGCTCCCCCCTAGTCTCCGACTGAAGTTTGAACATACTAAACGTCTTTTTAGCGATAAATGCTGCTACAAACAAAGAAATCGGTGTAATGACCACCACAACAACGGTAATGGTAACATTCACAGACAACATAAACCCAAGAGTTCCAATAATCGTGATCAGGCCCGTGAACAGCTGCGTAAAACCGATCAACAGTCCATCTGCAAACTGATCCACGTCCGCCACCACCCGGCTGACAATGTCCCCATGGGAATGAGCATCCATATACTTAAGCGGCAGAGCTTCAAGCTTGCGAAATGCCTTTTTTCTGATATCCTGAATAATATTGTATACGATCTTATTGTTACAGATGCTCATAATCCACTGCGCAAACGCGGTGAGCAAGATGACCACCGCCATCCTTTTTAAGATTACGAACAAATCTAACCAGAAAGATTCCTGTCCGACCCGCAAGAGCATATCCACCGCGTCCCCCGTAAGAATCGGAAGATACAAGGTAAGCGCAACGCTCACCACCGCCATCAGAATCGTCAACGTCATAAGAGCTCCATATGGTTTGATATATTTAAGAACTTTAACCAGCGTATCCTTCTGTCTGACTGTCTTCTCTTTCATTTCTGTTACCCCTTCTATTTCTTACGCTTTACTGTATTATAAATTTAATGCTCCATAGAAGCTTTTCCCGATTGCTGATCTGCGGGGCGCTCAAACTGAGAGTAATAAATTTCCTGATACGCCTCACACCCCTTAAGGAGCTGTCCATGAGTGCCGATGCCGGCAACGCATCCATCATCCAGCACGATGATCCGGTCTGCATGCATTAGAGAAGAAGCTCTCTGTGAGACGATGAACACCGTGGTTTCAAAAGGCATCTCCCTAAGCGCCCTACGCAGCTTAGCATCTGTAGCATAGTCCAGCGCCGACGCGCTGTCATCCAGTATAAGAATCTCCGGTTTTTTGACCAGCGCTCTTGCAATGGAGAGCCTTTGCTTCTGCCCGCCGGAAAGGTTCCTCCCCTCTTGTTCAACAGGCGCATCCAGTCCTCCCTCTTTCTGCAGCACAAATTCTTTCGCCTGGGCGGTTTCAAGTGCAGTCCATAGTTCCTCTTCACTGGCATCCTCATTTCCCCAGAGCAGATTGTCTCGGATGCTTCCTTTAAACAGCACTGCCTTCTGCATGACAATACCCACCTTATCCCTAAGGGCAGTCAGATCATACTCCCTGATATCTGCACCGTCTATCTTTATGCTTCCTTTTTCTGCCTCATAAAAGCGGGGAATCAAGTGTACCAGCGTAGTCTTTCCGGAACCCGTTCCGCCGATAACGCCAATGGTCTCTCCCCTCCCTGCATGAAAAGTGACATCACTGAGCGCCTCTTCGCCCCCTTCATGATATCTCATGGAAACATGTTCAAAGTCAATCGTCCCTTTCTCCTGTCCTTCTTTCAGCGTCCCTCCTGCATCTTTCATGCCTGTAGGAATCTCAAATATGCCTGCTACCCTGTTGCCGCAGGCAAAGGCTTTGGTTACAGTGATAATCAGATTCGCAAGTTTGACCAATTCTATCAAAATCTGCGACATATAGTTTACCAGCGCGACCACCTGCCCCTGGGTCAGGACGCCGGATTCCACCCGGACAGCGCCGGTATAAATCAGCACAATCAATCCGCCGTTGATAATGATATAGGTAAGGGGATTCATAAGCGCTGAAACTTTAGCCGCCAGCACCTGTACCCTTTTTAAATAATCTGTCTGGCTGTCAAACTTCTCAATTTCCTCTTCCTCTTTTCCAAATGCACGGATCACTCTCACCCCGGTGAGATTCTCCCTGGTGATGCCAAGCACCCGGTCAAGCCCATTCTGCACCCGGCTAAACAGCGGAATACTGATTAAGATAATGCCGAAGACCACCACCGACAAAAGGGGAATCACCACCACAAAAATAAGCGCCGCCTTCACATCCACCGTAAATGCCATAAGCATAGCGCCGAACACAATAAACGGGGAGCGTAGGAACAAGCGGAGCACCATATTTACACCCGACTGAATCTGATTGATATCGCTGGTCATCCTGGTAATCAGCGTGGAAGTTCCCTGCGCATCCATATTGGAAAAGGACAGGCTCTGAATATGCGCAAATAAGGCATGCCGCAGCTTAGTAGCAAACCCCACCGCCGCCTTTGCGGCAAAAAACTGCGCCGTCACGGAGCTGAGCAGTCCCGTCACACCCAGCCCTGCCATAATCAGGCACATCTTGATAATATAATTTTTGTCATTATCGGAGATTCCCACATCGATCATGGAGGCGACCACCAGCGGAACAATTAGCTCAAAAGAAGCCTCCAGTAATTTAAACAGAGGCCCCAAAACACTTTCTTTTTTGTAATCTTTTAAATAAACAAGCAGACTTTTCATCTCAAAATTCACCTATCATCCTCTTGTGGATTTATCTCAATTCAAGAAATTCTCAATAATAACGGCTTCCGCTGCTTCATCACTTAGTCCGAAGGTATTCAGCTTAATCAGCTGTTCATTGTTGATTCTTCCGATAGCTGCCTCATGGATGATTGCCGCATCCACATGCTTTGCATCGATCTCCGGGATAGAGCATACCTGCGCCTTATCCATGATGATGGAATCGCACTGGATATGCGCATGGCAGAGTGCATTACCGATTGCCTTGGGGTGAAAAATTTGCTTCGATTCTCCTCTTGCCACAGAACGAGAGATGATCTGGGCGCTGCTGCCCGCTCCGTTTAAATAAATATCCATGTTGGAGACGGCACTTTGCTTATCATGTGTCATAAGCTTTTCCACCACGAACAACTTGGCATCTGCCCCCATCACAACCTCCGTCTCCCGTTTGGTGGAATCCACCCCTTTAATTTGAGCTGTGTCTAACGTAAAGACAGCATTTTCCTCCATAATGATCTTTGTTACCGGATTTAAAATCTTCGCTCCGGTGCCTTCGCCCTCGCCGTAATGTTTCTCTTCGTAACGCACATTGGCATTTTTCCCTACATGAAAGGTATGGATTCCGTCATGGCGGCTGTCGTTGCATCCGCTGTTATGAATGCCGCATCCTGCGATAATCGTCACCTGGGCGCCGTCCTCTATATAAAAATCATTGTATACTTCATCCGTCATTCCCGAAACTGCAACTACCACGGGAATATGCACCTGCTCTCCCCTGGTTTCACCGCTGATATAAACATCGATTCCTTGTTTGTCTTCTTTGCGCTTAATCGTAATATGCTCTGTATTCCCATGACACAGGGAATATCCGTTATACCTGAGATTGTAAGCGCCTTCCTGCTTAAACCCTTCACTATCAATTTTTTCCAAAACAGATTCTGTTATCTGATCTATGTTTGCCACTTTCTTCTTCCTTTCTCACGAGTCTCACGCTTTATGGGCAGGGTTCATGCAGACACAGCCGGTATCTTCATTCACCAGATCAGGAAATACCTTTTCCCTTTCATCGAGCGCTGCTATTTTTCCATCCCTGACCACCATGATCCGGTCTGCCATCTGAATGATTCTTTCCTGATGAGAAATCAAGATCAGGCTTTCCATTTTATTTTTATGAAGCTGTTCAAACTGTTTTACCAGCATGGAAAAACTCCATAAATCAATTCCTGCTTCCGGTTCGTCAAAAATACAGAGCTTGTGCGGTTTCGCTAAAACCGTTGCAATCTCCAGACGCTTCATCTCCCCGCCTGAAAGGGTATTGTCTACTTCCCGATTAAGATATTCCCGCGCACAAAGCCCTACACCGCTTAAATAGTCGCAGCATTTATTTTCCGGCAGCTCCCATCCTGCCGCCAGAGAGAGAAGCCTTTTCACCGTCATTCCCTTAAATCTGGGTGGCTGCTGAAAAGCAAACCCAATTCCTGCATTGGCACGCTGGGCAATGGTGTATTCCGTAATATCCGCACCATCCATTACAATAGCGCCGCTGTCCGGCTTTTCTATCCCCATAAGCAGTTTGGCGAGGGTAGATTTTCCCCCTCCGTTAGGTCCTGTGATGACCAGCATCTCCCCGTCTTCAACCTTAAAACTGATATCCTCTATAATACTCTTTTCCACTCCATTATCCAATGGATGAAAGACAAGATTTTTTACTTCAAGCATAGTAATCCTCTCTATTTCAAATACGCTTCATACTTTTCGTTGGTTTCATTTAAAAATACGATTCCCAGAATTCCCGGACCTGTGTGAGCGCCTATGGCACATCCCACTCTTCCTTCCAAAAGCCCTTTTACATGATACCGCTCCACAAGTTCTCTCTTAATATACGCATACGCCTCTTTGTCCGTACCATAGCAGACACCTATGACCTGATTCTCAAGATTCTCGCCCTTCTCCCCAACCATATCAAGAATCCTCTTCTGTGCTTTCTTCCATCCCCGCACTTTCTCTACAGCTTTCAGGGAACCATTCTCATCCACAATAATGATAGGCTTGATATCCAGCACTGTACCCGCTAAAAAAGACGTCCTGCTCAGTCTCCCGCCCTTAAACAAATAGTCCAATTCTACCACGGTAACAGCATGTTCCATATGTTCGCAAAAAAAGTGTGCCGCTTCAATCAAAAGTTCCTTAGGCGCACCGTTCTTCTGCATACGCAGTACCCGCTCCACCGCCAGCCCGTATCCAACAGAAGCACATCTGGTATCGATGATCGTCAGCTTAAAATCGGGATATTCCTCCAGGATCTCTTCATACGCCAGCTTTGCCGCATTGAAGGTTCCTGCTATTCCTGTGGAGAAGCACAGGTATAACACCTCATCCCCTCTTTGTGCAAACAGTCTGAAATGTTCCTCGAACATATATTGGCTGATATGATAGGTTTTGATATCCTTGCCGGATGCCTGTATTTCATAAAACTGGTCCGGAAAAATCGTTTCCCCGTCAAAGTAATCCGTTCCCTCTATTGTAACAGGAGTAGGCATCACATGAAGATCATATTCCTTGATGACACTTTCCGGTACATCGGAAGCTGAGTCTGTAATTATACAAAAAGCCATTTCTTCTCCTCCATCAACAATTCTTTAAAATTTCAATATTACTATACTACATTTACCAGATTTATGCATCTTAAAAATTTCTAAGCATATGATAATGCAAAAAGAAACAGGAAGTTTATGATGCATTCTAATCAAGCCACTCCCAGAATCCCCTTTTTGCAGCTACTGACCTATGAACGTCCCGATGCGGCAGCCTGGATTACCGGCAACGCCTCCCATCCCAGACTTTCAGGTCTAGTTAAATTTTACCGCACAACTTACGGCGGCGTCCTGGTGGAAGCAGAAATCTTTGGTCTTCCCAACATAGACCAGCAGGGCTCCTCCAATTTTTATGCAATGCATATTCATGAATTCGGCAACTGCTCCGACAATTTTGAAAAAACAGGCAGCCACTACAACCCTTCCAAGGATTCCCATCCTGACCATGCCGGAGATCTGCTCCCTATCATGGGCAATCAAGGCTATGCCTGGTCTGCGTTTTATGACAAACGCTTTACTATAGAAGAAATTATTGGCAAATCTGTGATTATTCATTCTAACCGCGACGATTTTACCACCCAGCCCTCCGGCGATTCGGGCACGAAAATCGGATGCGGGGAAATCAGAAAATTACTCTGATCCTTTCCGCTAATCTCTTTGTGACCATACAGCCCCGGATTTTTTAACTATCGCCGGGGCTGTGCATTTGTCTTATTCCTGTCCCAATTTATCACTCATCTTCCAGATCAAAAAGCTTTCCCGTGGCAAAAGGACTCCCCACATCGCATCTGCCATGATGATAGGTCTTTTCCACTCCTCCCGCCTCCACTTCCTTGGAAACTTCTACTTTCAAACGGCTGATTCCCTTCTCCGACATAGAATCCAGCATTTTCATTACTTCCTCCACCTGATCCATTACCATTCCCCCCTTCTTTCCTGACTCTGCTTACGAAAAAGGAGCAGTCGCCCGCTCCTTTTAAATCAAAATCCATATAACTTAATGATGGAATAATCTGATACCGGTAAACGCCATTACCATATCATATTTGTCACAACACTCGATCACAAGATCGTCGCGGACTGAACCGCCGGGCTGGGCAATGTATTTGACGCCGCTCTTATAAGCTCTTTCAATATTATCCGAGAACGGGAAAAAGGCATCCGATCCCAGCGTCACATCCTGATTTCCATCCAGCCATGCCCGTTTTTCTTCCCTTGTAAATACAGATGGCTTTACCTTAAAACGCTTCTGCCATTCGCCTTCCCGCAGCACGTCCTCATACTCATCCCCAATATATACATCAATAGTATTGTCTCTGTCTGCACGTCCCAATGTATCTACGAACTCTAATTCCAGCACCTTCGGCGCCTGGCGCAGATACCAGTTGTCTGCCTTCTGTCCTGCCAGTCTGGTGCAGTGCACCCTTGACTGCTGTCCTGCACCGATTCCGATTGCCTGTCCTCCCTTGACATAGCAGACAGAGTTAGACTGGGTATATTTCAGTGTAATCAGCGCGATCTTCATATCGATTAAAGCTTCTTCCGGCAGTTCTTTATTCTTTGTTACCAGATTAGAAAGCAGATCGCCGTTTATATCCAGTTCATTTCTGCCCTGTTCAAATGTGATTCCATATACCTGCTTCCGTTCAACAGGGGCAGGCACATAAGAAGGATCAATTTGAATAATATTGTAATTACCTTTTTTCTTTGCTTTCAAAAGTTCCATCGCTTCATCCGTATACCCCGGTGCGATCACACCGTCGGACACTTCCCTCTTAATCAGCCGCGCCGTATCTGCATCACACACGTCAGACAAAGCAATAAAGTCCCCAAAAGAAGACATTCTGTCAGCGCCCCTCGCTCTTGCATAGGCACAGGCAAGGGGAGAAAGTTCTCCCAAATCATCCACCCAGTAAATCTTTGCAAGGGTTGATGTAAGCGGAAGTCCCACTGCTGCCCCTGCCGGTGAAACATGTTTAAAAGACGTAGCTGCCGGAAGCCCTGTCGCTTCCTTCAGCTCCTTTACCAACTGCCAACCGTTAAAGGCATCCAAAAAGTTAATATATCCCGGCTTTCCGTTTAAAACGGTAACCGGAAGCTCACTTCCATCTTCCATAAAGATTCTGGAAGGCTTCTGATTTGGGTTACATCCGTATTTCAATTGAATCTCGTTCATATTCTCCTCCGTTTCGGAACGTCTTTATTTCCGATTATTTATTTTTATTCACAATGCGGGTTTCGTATCTGCCCGTGGCAATATCAATATATCTTACAAATAAAGATACTTTATTTTCTTCATTTAAGCTGTTCCAAATCCTGTCCGTGAACGCGTCAATGGTCCCTTCTATTCCCACCAGCTTCGGCTCTCCCTCAAAGCTTGGAAGGGGATTTCCGTCATGCATATAAGTATGGATAAAATGTCCCTCCCCGGCTGCCGGATTCTCATAAGAATAAGTATATCTGTTGCAGCCCTCAGGACTGCCGTTATTACTCTTTAAAATGGACATCACATATTCATATTTTCCGTCCTTTACATGCATAAGACCGGAAATTCTGGGCGTATAATTGGGACCGTCCGGTTCAAATTCCCGGCACCGCAGCGACTGTTCAAAGCTCTTTCCCTCTTTTACTCCGTCATAAATCGTATCTGTCTGATCTCCGTTTGTCACGATAGTCATGTAATCCAGCACCCTCACCGGCGCGTAAATGATTAAACTTGGATCTTCCAATTTAGAAGGATCAAATGCTTCCGTCCTGATTCCTTCGCCCTCCGTGGCAAAAATACGGTTGCGGCTGTTGGCGCTTCTTCCCATAATAAAGTACGCCGTTACTGCTTTTCTCCCATCCTCTGACCTTCCAATGACGATGCCTCTTCCCGGATATGCATTATCCGAAAGCTCCTGTGCAAGTGATAACCTGTTCATCTCATCCTCCATTCTTGCTTTGCAACATAAAACTTCTTAATAAATAGATAACGCCCGGACATTTCCTTACCAGGCTGCCCAGACGGTCGGCTCATTTTTCATGATACACTCCCTGTAGGTTTTCCTACACAGGCATCTCCTGTTTCCGTCAGTCGTGCATCTACTCTTAATAATAATGGAAGAAAAACATTATTGCAAGCCATAAACAAATATTCATTTTCGAATTTTTTCGTTTTTTGCTATCTATTAAATAGCATTAAGCTTATTTTTTTATAAAAAAGGTACTTTTTTCCTATTTATCTTCTTTGATTTACGAACTATATTGATAACGATACACTTAATTAGAGTGAAAAAGGAGAGAATATTTATTATGAAAAAGATGACAAAGAAAGTATTGGCAGTAGTTGCATCCATGGCAATCATGTGCATGACCTTGACAGGCTGCGGATCCAAAATGGCTCCGGCAAATGAGACAGTAGGTGCATTATTTGAACTTGCTGCAAAGAGCAATCCAGCTCCCATGAAAGACCTTCTTGGTTTTGCATCAGAAGAAGATGTATACAGTGCATTTTTTGAAGAAGGCGCTGAAACAGAGCTTGTAGATGAGTTAAGCAGCCAGCTTACAAGCGCAGGCGTTAATTTAACTGAGGAAGAGCTTCAGAAAATCACAGATTCCATGACAGCAGTACTTAACAAAATCAACTATACTACAGAAATCACTTCTGAAAGCAGCGATCAAGTTACTGTTTCCTTAAAAATTTATGGTTACTCTTTAGACGACATGAATCAGGTTATGATCGATGCTTCCACAACAATGATGAACAGCATCACAGAAGAGGATCAGCTGGCTGCAGCAGGCGGCGACACAGAAGTGCTGACCAAATATATGCAGCAGTACATCAGCGACTTTTTAGCTGGGCTTTCCGCTATGGAACTTAAGACAGAACCTGTGGAAGTAACTGTTGTATGTGAAAAACTTGCCGTTGATGTAAGCGGTAAGGAAACAGCAGCATGGCTTCCCAGCGATATGAACACTTTCTCAAACCAGATTGATGAAGCAATGTTCCAGTAAAATACATATTGAAGATTACTCTTTATAATAAAAACTCCGGCGCATAAACACGCCGGAGTTTTTACTACCCTTTATATAAATAAAACATTTTTATGACCTGCATGCACCGTCAACAGACAAAATCTCACCGGTCACATAGCTTGCAAGATCGCTGGCAAGATACAAAAATGCATTGGCAACATCTTCTGGCTCTCCCGGTCTTCCCAACGGAATCTTAGCTGAGATTGCATCGACCATAGCCTTTGGAAGCGCCGCAACCATATCCGTTTTGGTCACTCCCGGTGCAACCGCATTGACTCTTATATTATCTTTACCGAGTTCCCTTGCAAGGGAAAATGTCATGCCGTTCACTGCCGATTTGCTGGTGGGATAACCAACCCCTGACGGCTGACCTGAAATACTGACCATAGAGCTGGTATTGATAATGCATCCGCCCCCTTGCTCCTTCATAACCTTTGCTGCCGGCAAAATGGCATAAAACAGCGCCTTCACATTCAGATCGATTACCTTGTCAAACTCTTCCGGTGTATAGTCATATAAAGGGGTGCTCTGCGATATCCCTGCATTATTGACAAGAATATCTACCTTTCCAAATTTCTCCTTCACATCCAGAACTGCCTTCTCAACCTCCGCTGCATCCGTAAGCTTTGGGAACATACCATCCACTTCCCAATCAGCATTTTCCTCCTTAAGTTTCGCAAGCGCCTTGTCCACCGTCTCCTTCCTAGAGCCAAACAAAACGACTTTTGCTCCGTTTGCAAGATACTTGCGGACAATCTCAAATCCAATCCCTCTAGTTCCCCCAGTTACAATTGCTACTTTCCCTTCTAATAACATCATCGTACTCCTTCCCTTTTCTTTTTATCCTACATTATAGCACCTCCCTCCCAATATTCATAGTTTATCTAAAAAGTAAAAAATTTTTCGATGCCCGCTTCTCATATTTCAGCACGATTGCTGAAGTCTTCGGAAGGGTTATGCCAATCTTGCCGGATACCACCGGATATTCATGAGACTGGATAGAATACCCCTCTTCATTAGTAAACATCAAGCTTTTCACTACGCTTTCCTTGGGAATGCCAAGCTGCCATACCGACACATCTCTGGTCACTTCATGATCATTATTGTTGATCAGCACCACAATCGCCGCTTTGTGATTAAATCTGCCATATCCTAACACATTATAGGCATGATCGACATAATTAAGAGATCCTGTCAATATTTCTGGATTTTCTTTATGGATTCGTATCATTTCCCTATGGAACTGAATCAATTCCTGATCTTCATGCCCCCATGGATAGGTTCTTCTGTTATCAGGATCTGTAAACCCACAAACCCCAGCTTCATCGCCATAATAAATCGTGGGCGCTCCCGGCCAGGTCATCTGAATGACCACGGCTTCACGCATAACCGCTTTATTGATTCCCTCATCGGCAGCCTGCGCACCCAAAGTGTTCGTCCTGCCTACCTTTTTGTTAGTTCTAGTCAGGAATCTGGAATGATCATGATTGGAAAGCTCGTTCATGGCAATTTGGAGCGACGGTGTCGTAAAACTTGCCATATGGTGCCTCATAGCCCCCATAAAGCTATCCGTATTTCCATACAAGTCCCCACGGTAATCATCGCTATGCTTCTGCATGCCCGTAAGGAACCATGTTACTGGCTCCATAAAAGCATCATAGTTCATTACCGTGTCCCATTCCTTTCCATTCAACCAATCCCTAGGGCTTCCATAATGCTCGGCAAGAACAATAGCATTTGGATTTGCCTGTCTTACAGCTTTACGAAACTCTTTCCAAAAATGATGATTAAATTCAGGACTATGCCCCAAGTCCGCGGCAACGTCCAGACGCCATCCATCCGCGTTATAAGGCGGAGAAACCCATTTAGCTGCAATCCTAAGGACATAATCAAATAATTCTCGGGATTTTTCATAATTCAGCTTCGGAAGCGTGTCATGTCCCCACCAGCCATCATAGCTTGTATTATAAGGCCATGCATTCTCATTATAAAATTGGAAGTAGGAATTATAAGGACTTTCTCTTATGATATGAGCGCCTTTTTCATATCCTTCTGCATTTTCATATATTCTTTCCTTATCCATCCACTTATTAAAAGAACCGCAGTGGTTGAACACACCGTCCAGAATTACCTTCATTCCTCTTCTGTGCGCTTCTTCCACTACCTTGGCAAACAGAGCATTGCTGGCATCTAAATTTTTCTTGTTAGTAACTCTGTTGATGTATCTGCTGGCAAACCGATTCTCATACTGATCATGACGGAGCAGTTCTCCCTCGTCGCAGATAATTTTTCCAATGTGTGGATCAATACAATCGTAATCCTGAATATCATACTTATGATTTGAAGGCGAAACAAAAAGAGGGTTGAAGTAAATAACATCGATTCCAAGCCCCTGAAGATAATCCATCTTATCCAGCACCCCCTGGAGATCGCCGCCATAAAATTCACGTACCCCCATCACTGCCGGATACTTATTCCAATCGTCCACTTTTACTGTCTTATCGCCGATATACTCATATTCCGACGTAAGCACATCATTGCTCGGATCTCCATTGTAGAAACGATCCACGTAAATCTGATACATGACTGCACCCTTTGCCCATGCAGGCGTTTTAAAGCCGGGGATGACCCGAAAAGCGTATTCCGGAGATGCCTCCTTCGTCACCCCCCTAGTATCATAAATACAAGTAATCTTTCCAATCTGGACTTCAAAATGATATGCATATTCCACATCCTCCACTTCCGTCTGACATGCAAAGTAATCGAAAACCTCATCATTACTTTCTTTATGCATAATCGTTCTGTTTCCCCGGTTCACCATAAAAACCCGATCCACATTATTGAGCGCAGCACGAAATCTGATGGTAATCTGGGAATAAGGATTGGGTTCTGCGGGAGATAAATAATTTTCTGTCGTGTCGCTAAATAATGCCTTCCTATTAAAAACAGGCCGCATACTTTCAATATATTGCCTGTTATACTCCGCTTTCATCAATCGTTCAAAATCCATAAATTGTCAACTCCGTTTCTAAAAGATAAAATTCCATTTATATATTATACTATACCTGTCAGATTCGCAATATACATTCTGCCTTATCCACACAAGACAGTAAAAAAGACAGTAACGAGTTACTGTCCTTTTTAGAGAAGGTATTTCTTTCTTATGGGGTATAGCAAAAAACTATATAATGTATTGGGGGGGGTTACAAATAGTATAATAGCATATGGCACACTTTGCGTAAATACTCACGATTCACAAATATTACAATTTTAGTTCTACTTTTTTGTACATTTTGTACAATCACTCTTCAAAGAACGCTTCCGGAGAAGTATTTTTCCTTTCAAAAAGAGATTCAAACTCCTCTCTTCCTATCTTTTCCTTCTCAAGAAGAAGTTCTGCGCACTTATGAAGAATATCTATATATTCTTCTATAATCGCTTTCGCTTTGCTATAACAGTCATCAATTATGCTCTTTACCTCTTTATCGATTTCTCCTGATATTAGTTCACTATGGCTCTTGGCATGTGCCAAATCCCTTCCTATAAACACCTCATCATCATCGCTGTTGTAATTGATGACGCCAATGCTCTCTGACATACCGTACCTCGTCACCATATCTCTTGCCGCCTTGGTCGCCTTCTTGATATCACTGGAAGCGCCTGTTGTAATATCGCTGAAAATAATCTCCTCTGCAATCCTTCCCCCCAGGGAAACCATGATATCCTGCAGCATTTTTCCCTTTGTGATGAACATATCATCATTTTCAGGCAGCGGCATGGTATAGCCTGCTGCTCCCAGTCCTGTAGGGATAATGGAAACCGTATAAACTGGTCCCACATCAGGAAGTACATGGAACAAAATCGCATGACCTGCTTCGTGGTAGGCTGTAATCTTCTTCTCCTTATCGGTAATGATGCGGCTCTTTTTCTCTGCACCAATACCTACCTTTATAAAGGCTTTCCTGATATCTTCCTGCATCACAAAGCTTCTGTTCATCTTCGCAGCCACGATAGAAGCCTCATTTAAAAGATTTTCCAGATCCGCTCCCGTAAACCCTGCTGTAGTTTGAGCAATCTGCTTCAAATCAACATCCTCGGCAAGCGGCTTATTTCTGGCATGTACCTTCAAAATATCTTCTCTTCCGCCTATATCCGGCCTGTTAACGCTGATTTTTCTATCAAAACGACCAGGACGAAGAATTGCCGGATCTAAGATATCCACACGATTGGTAGCGGCAAGTACGATGATTCCTTCATTTATACCGAAACCATCCATTTCTACAAGAAGCTGGTTTAAGGTCTGCTCCCTCTCGTCATGACCGCCTCCCATGCCAGTGCCTCTGCGCCTTGCCACAGCATCAATTTCATCTATGAATACGATACAAGGCGCATGTCTCTTTGCATCTTCAAATAAATCACGGACCCTGGATGCACCCACACCCACAAACATCTCTACGAAATCAGAACCGGATATGCTAAAGAAAGGTACCCCCGCTTCCCCTGCAATCGCCTTGGCAAGCAGCGTCTTACCTGTACCCGGCGCCCCTTCTAAGAGCACTCCTTTGGGTATCCTGGCTCCAACCTTGGTAAATTTGGCAGGATCCCTCAAAAACTCCACGATTTCCTCCAGCTCTTCCTTTTCTTCCTTCAATCCGGCAACATCCTTTAAGGTAATCTTCCCGTCTCCCATGGACAGCCTTGCACGGCTTTTTCCAAAATTCATCATTTTGCTGTTTCCGCCACTGTTTTGACCATTCATGATTACAAAGAAAAAGACCATCACGATAATCGCAAGCAGCACAGGAAATACGCTCGTCAGAAACCAGCTTTCCTCCCGTACTTTCTCCACTTCCGGATCTATGCCATAGGAAATCAGAACCTCTTCGATCTCAGACACATCCGTCACATACAACGTTCTTTCCGCCCCGCTTTTTAACCTGAAATCAACCTCGCCCGTAGGCGTCTGTCGGCTGGGACTGATGCCTGCATATACGATATTGCCATCCTTCAAATCCTGCATCATCTCGCCCCGGGTATACTCTACGTGCCCGTTATCCAGAAGACTTGGAATAATCAGCAGCGCAAGCAATAATAAGATGAGTATAAAATATGCATTATATCCTCTGTTTTTCTTGTTCAATGTTGTTACCTCACTGCCGGAGAATTTCCGGCTTCGCCTTTACTTATTCAAATTCTACAATCCCAATGTAAGGAAGATTCCTATATTTCTGGGCATAATCCAGTCCATATCCCACCACAAACTCATCTGGAATCTGAAAACCAGTATAGTCTACATGGACATCCACGACCCTCCGGTCCGGCTTATCGAGCAGCGTACACAGCCTGATGCTGGCAGGCTTTCGCTCCTTAAGCAGATCCAGCATATAGCTTAGCGTACGTCCCGAATCCACGATATCCTCTATCACAATAACATCCTTGCCCATGATAGGTTCATCCAAATCCTTTACAATCCTCACCACACCGCTCGATTTAGTCTCGCTCCCATAACTGGAAACAGACATAAAATCCAGAGAAACCGGCACAGTTATTCTTTTTGCCAGTTCACACATAAAAAAACTCCCACCTTTTAGAGCACAAATCAAATGAACCTGCCTGCCTTCATAATCCTTACTGATCTGTTCACCAATCTGTTTAATCTTCGCATCTACTTCCTCCTCCGAAAGCAACACCTTGATTGTTTCAGCCATACTACCAGCTCCTTTCTCTTTTATGACCGATACGCTTTTTGTATCCGCCAACTGTATTTATCCTTCACCGCTCACTGCCTTTACATCCACCTGCAAGACAGTACGGGTGTTCTTATGTATTTTGTAATATTCGCTTATCCGATAACCGGGGACCCATAGTACATGATTTTCCTCTGCCAGAAGGTAAATTCTGCTTCTATCTTCTCTGGGAATCTTTTCATTTACAAAATAATCCTGCAGGGATTTGTGTCCCATCTGCCGATTGATCGTAAGATAGTCTCCTGGTCTTTTCGTCCGAAACACAACAGACGAGGTTATTTTATCATAATCAAACCATTTCGTATACGTCTTTTGTGGAATATTTTGTGAATCTTTTCGGGAAAACACTGTAAATTCCACCACCCCCAGCCATGGTATACAAACGGATAAAGGTTCAGATGTGGGAAGTGGTATCTGGTATGTTTCGCCCTCCTGCTGCATAGAAAAATTCCCATATTTTTCTTTCTCCTTCCTTTGTATCATACCCAATTCATATTTTTTATAAACGATAATGCCATAAGGAAGGTGTATTTCCTTATTTCCCTCTCCTGTAAAAAGCGCATCCATGCTTTTGATGTGAGCGGCAGTAATATTCTTTTTGTGCCCTGCCGCTGCAACAACACTTTCCAAAAGAATGCGCCCCCTGATATAGTCATCCTCCTTTAATAACTCTGGTATCCTTATAAGCACTCCATTGTTTCCCTTTACATTTTGGACGCACCGCTCCATCGCCGTCATCGTCTGCCTTCTGATATACTCCTCCGCACCTAACAATTGATCTGCCGCCCGGTTCATATTGACCACCGCCCCCCTGCATACCTCCTGTTCCGCATAAGTAAGTATATGATGTCTGATACGATTTCTGGTATAGATATCTTGGGCATTGGTACTGTCCTGACAAAAGGAAATCCCCTTCGCCTCCAGCCATTTTTCTATTTCCTCCCGCTTAAGACATAATAGCGGGCGAATGACCTTTCCATTTACCGGGGGAATCCCTCCAGCCCCCGAAAGTCCCGTTCCCCGGAACAGATGAAACAGCATTGTCTCTGCCCTGTCATTGCTATTGTGGGCAACTGCAATCCTCCCCCTCCTATCCCCAAGAACAGCTTCAAACGCATGGTATCTGATCTCTCTCCCTGCTTCTTCCTCACTGATACCACACGCCTTCGCCCTTTCCTTCACATCTTCTTCCACAAGGTGAAAAGGAAGTCCTTCCTTCTCACACAATTCTTTTACAAAGCAGGCATCCTCCGCCGCGTCCTTGCGGATGCCATGATTAATGTGCACCACCTCTAGGGAAAATGGAATATGCCTTTGTATTTCAAGCAGCATAAAAAGGAGGCAGACAGAATCTGCGCCTCCTGAAACTCCTGCCGCTATGGTATCTCCTGATGCAATCATCTGATACTTTTCAATATACGCCAGTACTTTCTTAATCATACTATTAATATAGCGGAAATAGAGGAAAAAATAAAGGGTCAATCCTCTTTTTTCCATATTCCAATTACTAAAATCGTCATATCATCCCGGATGCGTCCTCTACATTGATGAATACAGAAATTTAATATGGCATTTGCAATCTCACCGGGATTTTCCAGATTTGTACTGCCAATGACTTCGGAGAGCATATCCTCTCCAATCCCTTGAGAAAGTGCATCCAACACCCCATCCGATACCATGACAATATAATCTCCATCCATCAAAGTTCTACCAACCGCCTCCATATCCGGCTTTTGGAAAATGCCAAGAGGCAGATTACCGGATGAGATTCTGTCCACTAAATGCTGACGCTTGATATAGGAGCTGGCGCTTCCCACTTTTACAAATCTGCATTCCCCACTGTACAAATCCATACTGCACAGATCCAGCGTGGACATATTGGAATTTTCTTCTCCTGTTAGAAGCGCACTATTGATCATTTGAATTGCCATTTCCATTTGAAATCCTGCCTCTAAGAATTTCTGCATTAATTCAACTACCATTGTGCTGTCACTGCACGCCTTATCACCTGAGCCCATTCCGTCAGAGAGGACTGCCGTAAGATTTCCTGCTCCCGTACGGAAAAATGCATAATTATCTCCTGAAATCTTTTCTGTCTCCTTCACTGCGCTTGCTACCCCTGTCAGCACATGAAACCTTGCCTCCTCCACATAATAAAAAGTCTTCCAATCTGCCCCCACAAAAAAAGCATTATCCTGGGCACTTACAAGACGCATATTTAAAAGCACAGAAAGAAGATCTCCGATTTCCTCGGAAGATAAGTTGTTTTTCTTTATATTTCTCATGGTGAGCGATACTTCCATCCGCCCCGCCTCATTTTCAATCAAGTATAGATTCTTAAGCTGGATATCCACCTCTCTGAGCGCATGTGAAATTTGTTTGAAGCGCCGCTCCCCCATAGGTACACATTTTCTTGACTCTTCGGCAAGCTGGGTCATGATCTGCGCCATCTCCTGAAGATGCTCCACCATAAGATTCTTGTTTTCATTAAGACGCTTCTGCCATATGTAATCTTTTCTATCTGCTTCTTCCGCCATGATTCCTCTGCCTCGTTCTGTTTCCCTAAAGCTTTCCGCTAATTCTCTAATGGAATCGGCATAAGTGAGCAGTTTTCTTCTTCCATACTCCGGCAGTATACTGTTAAACTCTTCTCTTTCGCCTGATATCTGTCTTTTCATAACCGCTTCCTCCTGCAAAGGATTATTATACACAGTAAGTAGAAAGGATTTTGTCAGAAATACGTATCAAAAACAGAAAATATTTTGACAAAAAAAACAGACGGTTCATCCGCCTGCTTTAATTCTCATCCTCAAATAAAATTTCACCCTCATACACAAGTCCCAGTTTATCTCTTGCCACTTCTTCTATGTATTTTTTGGTGTGCGTATATTTCTCAAACTCTTCTATTTCCTGTGCCCGTTCCTGCTCAACTGCAATCTGTTCTTGCAGCACTGCCTCCTTTTGCTGATAAGATACCTTTTTCGCCATCAGCCCTATGCTATTGAAAGCTACCACAATCAGCAGCATGACCACGACCAGCGAAACCAGAAACATGCCAAAACGGTTCTGCCGCCTTTTCCTGTACGCAACTTTCCTTGCCATATAAACCCCTTCATTCTTTCATATCCCTAGGATATCTCTTGCTAATGTTTAGATAATGTTATTTTAAGTAATTTTATTCTGTCCGTCAACTTGTTTTTCACACATTTTCCCGCTTTCCTTCCCTTCCTGGAAGAAAGCTTTAAGGCTCTGCCCAGCTTTCCGCATACAAACCGGAAAGGCTTTAGCATAAGTCCAATTATATGAAAAAGTGCCCTGAAAATGCGCGCTATCATTGCCGAAAGGAAATCCACCAACGGACGGCTGATGCTCTTTTTATATGCAAGCATTCCAAGTGTGGCGCCAAACACAGCAAACCACCTTAATATTCCGTTATTTTCCTCATAAAGCATATAGAATACACCTATGGCGCAAGCTATCCAAAAAATCAGATCCTCCACAGAAATCAAAAAAAGGCTGTGTCTTACCAATCTGCGCAAGATCAGAAAACCATCATACACAAATGTAATTGCAATCCCCAGCAGGAAGGAGTGCAGGAGAAAAACTACTTCATTTATTATGTTCTGGCTCATAGGCATCTACTTAAATAATCTCGACAGTAAAGATTCTCCCTTAGCGCTCATACTTGACTGCTCTGAATAAGTAAAGCTGTCGATCCTTCCATCGATATCCACTTCTCCCTTATCCAGTGTAAGTCTGTTCACATGAAGCTCCATTCCTTTAATCATCAGCATACCTTGCTCTGTCTCCAAAATAATCTCATGCTCATCAAAGGACAAAACATCATTAACGCCTGTAAGGTTACAGCTTCTTCTATTATTCAGTATCAGCTTATGCGCACGCTTATTTACATTGGTCAGATCTTCCATAATAAGTCTCCTGATACAATCTTCTCTAAAAGATTATATTAGGAGACTTGCTCATCTAGAATCACTTTTGTAAAAAAACAAATAATTACAGATATCGAAATAATTCCTTTGCCTCTTCTTTCCTGACCGTTTCCTGCACATTCAGGACTTCTACTTTGACATCTTTATTGCCAAATGCAATCGTTATAATATCGCCTTCTTTTACATTAGTAGATGCCTTTGCAGGCTTATCATTAATGAGGACCCTCCCAGCATCACACGCTTCGTTAGCGACAGTCCTTCTTTTAATTAATCGGGAAACCTTTAAATATTTATCTAATCTCATATAAGTCCTTTCCTAATGCATCTAAAATCATTCTTATACAAAAAGGACCTGCTGTGCAGGTCCCTTCTAATCCTTCGTCTTATTCGTTTACTAAATCCTTTAAAGCCTTACCAGCTTTGAATTTAGGCGCCTTAGAAGCTGCAATAGGCATAACCTCGCCAGTCTGAGGATTTCTGCCTTCTCTTGCTGCTCTTTTGGATACTTCAAAAGTACCAAAGCCAACTAACTGAACCTTTCCATCTTTCTTTAATTCGTCGGATACAACATCAACAAAAGCCTTTAAAGCCTTCTCCGCATCTTTCCTGGATATTTCGGCCTGATCTGCCATAGCTGCGATTAACTCTGTTTTGTTCATTTCGAACTCCTCCTCTTTATATGAGTGTTTTTTTCATAGATGTCTCTTTTGAAACGCCTATATTTATATATAGCGTTTTTAATCATATTTGTCAAGAAATATTTCCTGTTTATCCTCTTTTTATGCGGTTTTTGCTGATTTTCCTTTCTATTTCCTATCATCAATCGAATTATTACTTACCGAATTACCGCTAATCGTGTCACCGTTTGTGGTCTCCCTTATCAGTCTGTTTCCACTTACCGTATAATCTCCCAAAATATCCTTTGTATTTTCAGGATCCAAATTCGGGAATGAATAGGTCACATTCTGATTATCATTGGGAACCGTAATGCTATAGCTTCTGGTAATATATCCCGTCTTCCTCAGCGTAATCGTGTGCTCACCAGCCGTCTTAGTATAAGTAACCGGTGCAATACCTTTATACATATTATCCTGATATACATCCACCCCTGCTGGCGCTTCAATCGTGATTGTGCTCTCCTTACTTGCGTCAGGCGTAATGCTGTTTCCTGAAACTCCGCCGCTCTGACTCTCCTCTAAATTCATCCTGACCGTAGTCGTCTCTCCATCCACCTGGAAATACTCTGAAAGAGTGTCATAGCCTGAAGCCTTCGCTGTCACCTGATGAAGTCCAATCGGAAGTCTCACAGGATAGGTCGTATCTACCTTGTCGTCATCCACATACACTGCCGCCGACTCCGGTATAATCTCAAACTTAACGACACCGCTTGTAGGTTCGGGTATCTTAATATCTTTAAGATCCAGTATCGTTTCCTTATTTCTCTCGATGGTTATCTCCCTGGTTTCATCTATTCCTTCGCTGGTGAACCTGACACTGTATTTTCCCTCCGGTATGGTAAAGAGCATATCCGGTGCAATCTGAGAAATAACGGTTTGTCCAATTTCAATCCACCCTCCCAAAACTGCATCGTCATTTACAAGATCCAGATAACCATGCCCCTTATCCACGGTAATGCTCACGACCTCGTGCCCTTTCCCCCTAAATGTAAGCACATCCTGGCGGATAATTTGATCTGCCGTAATCGATCTGCCGTCTGAAAAAGCCAGCACCTCTACATCCATGCTGTAAACTTCATCGCCGATGGACACACTTCCCTTTCCTGTGTCCAGATTATATTTCACGACCCCTTCATAACTCCATGCATCTTCCGAGAGGGCAACTGATCCCACCCTGCTAAGTTCACTATTATATGTAAGGTCAGCCACATCCCCTCCTCTAAGCTGCGCCATGCTCATGGCACTGCCGTACTTATCCTGTACGAGTGTGGCTCCATCGTAGCTTAATGTTTTGTTTTCATTTCTTTCAATCAAATGTACTACTATAGTCTGATCCTGCTCATTAACAGACTTAATAACTGCCGATGCCACAGAAGTATAGATATTCACTACCTCTTCCTGCTCACCATTTTCGTAAGCACTCTCAAAAGTTGCTTCACGCGCCATACTGGCGGCGCTGCACCCAGTCAGTATCAAGCACAACCCACAGAGAGATGCTTTTATTATCTTTTGTATTTCGTCTCTATTCATCATTTTTCATTCCTCAAATATGCCACATCCTTACAGCCCGCTATATTCCATCGTAAAAAAGGCTGGATGCTTAATCAATATTTTCATATTCTCATTTAGAGTATACCACGTAGCCACGATTAGTCAAACCTTTATATCAATTTGTTAAAAGCTGGCATACCGTTTTTTGAAGCCTTTCAAAAATTCCTGTTTATTTCTTTCCTGTTCTGCTACTTTATTCAATTTCTCCAGATTTTTGCCGGGAATCCATGCTTTTCCGGAATTATAATAAAAATTGACGATCTTCCAGAACTTTTCCGGATAAGCAAGCCGGTAAAACAACTGTTGATATTCTTCTTCTTCCAGCGGGCGTACTTTTTTATATGCATCTACCAACTCATAACCTATTTCCTCTGCCCATCCGCTTTTCTCGAGCAGTTTTCTCATAAACAAATACAAATCTCTGACCGGACTCTCACACACACATTTCTCAAAATTAATCAGGTGCATCTGATCACCTGCGATCAAAATATTATGATACTGATAATCTCCATGGCAAATGAACTGTTTCTCTTCCTTTTTTTGATGAAATCGAAGTTCTTCCGCAAGCTGCAGCGCCAAATTATAAAAATAGTCATAATGCTTAATCAGACAAATTTCAAAATCTGTCTTCTGCCCTCTGTCCTTCAGATACTTTCTGACCCTTCTAAGTTCCTTGTTATGTTTCTCAAATTCCATATAGGCATAACGCGGCGTGACCTCACCGGCTAAGGGAGAACCCTCCAAATAAGATGCATTATGAAACTGGGCGAGCGTCCTTACTGCCTGCCGGCACTCCTCCCGGTCTTTAACGTTACACTCCCGTCCTTCAAAATAGGTTTTAAGAATATAGCCTGTTCCATCCTGATCCCGGGTCAAAAGCTCCTGATTCTTGTTTCTAAGGATGCTCTCTACGTTTGCAAATCCTCTTTCCTTTACTATAGTAAGCAATGCATCTTGGAAAACCACCTTTTCCCCATGCCCCGCATATTCTTTTAAAATTAAGATTCCCTGCTTCGATTCACAAAGAATAGCGCCCCGCCCCTTCCAGGTACGAAGCACTTCTATATCATAATTTTCCAGCAGATTGATGCTTCTGTCATTCACGGCGATTACCCCCAATTTGTGTCATATCCTATCATATGAGGAACCGCCTTAAAGTATTACTGAAATTCTTTTGCCACCTTAAGAAGAATCTCTCTCTCATTACGGGAGGGATCTTCAATTACATAATCCAACAGTTTCCTTAGCATGACGCCAATTTCTGGTCCTGGCTGCACGCCCATTTCCTTCATAAGGTCTTTCCCTGTAACCGCAAGCATCTTTAAAGAAATACACTGCTTTTGTGCTATGATTTCTCCGTAAACCTGTCTCACTGCCGCAAGCCGCTTTTCTTTCTCCATACGCATGTAACTACTCTGCGCTTTTATATCTGCCTGTTTAACCTCAAATAAAAGGGGAAAAATATCTTCCCCAGCTTTCAGAATGGCACGCCTTACATGCTTTGGCACCGGCTCCACATCATAATCATGATATTTCACCAGATTTGTCACCATATATATAGTATCATTATCAAATTTAAGCCTTTTTAAAATGTCCCGGGTTATCTTCTCAGAAACATCCGGGTGTCCATGAAAATGGACGATTCCCTCCACATCTATTGTAAGTGTCCTTGGCTTGCCTATATCATGAAACAACATGGCAAGGCGCAATATCCTATCCTGCCGTATTTCCTGCATAGCTTTGAGCGTATGCTCTCCCACGCTATAACAATGATGGGGATTATTCTGCTGCGTCTCCATACAGGCATCAAATTCAGGCAATATCACTTTTGTGATTTCGGTTTCATAAGCAATCCGAAGCTTTTCCGGGTGAGCTGAAACCAAGAGCTTAACAAGCTCTGTCTGAATCCTTTCTGCACTGACACGAATCAGACTGGGCGCCAGTTTTTTCATTGCTTCTAAAGTCTTTATGTCAATCTCATATCCAAGCTGTGCAGAAAAACGCACAGCGCGCATCATCCGCAGCGCATCTTCTCCAAATCGCTGCATGGGGTCTCCTACGCAGCGAATGACCCTCCTTTTTATATCCACAAGCCCTTCAAAAGCATCCACAAGCCCGGATTGATTATTATACGCCATGGCATTGATCGTAAAATCCCTACGTTTTAAATCTTCCAACAGATTCGCTGTAAAAATCACTTCCTTGGGATGTCGGCTGTCTTCATATTCACCGTCAATACGGTAAGTAGTGACCTCAAATCCTTCTTTATCCAGCATCACCGTAACCGTTCCATGTTGTATTCCAGTATCTATGGTTCGATCAAAAAGCGCCTTTACCTGCTGCGGCTTAGCAGAAGTGGTAATATCCCAATCGTCCGGCGTTCTCCCTAAAATCACATCACGGATGCAGCCGCCTACTGCATACGCTTCGTAGCCGGCTTTCATAATCGTATCTATGATAAAATTCACTTTTTCAGGCAATTGTATCACGATTGTATTCTGCATCCGTAAGTTTCCTTTTATTTTATATCATTTAATATGCTCTTCCCCAGTATACCATTTTCTTTGCCTGCTTCCCGCAGTAAACACAAGTTTCGGACAGGCATTCCTGCTCAAAAGGCATACATCTGCTGGTAACTGCCATATTTTCTTTGATGGCTTCCTCACATTCCTTCTCTCCGCACCACATAGCCTTTACAAAACCTGCCTTTGCTTCAAAGATTTTTTCAAACTCGTTTCTGTCTACAGCAGTATAGGTATGTGCTTCAAGATGTTTCCTCGCTTTTTTCAGCATATCGCTTTGAATCTTTACAAGAAGCTCCTCTATCGTTTCTTCCAATTTACTTAGCTCTACCTCAATCTTTTCCCTTGTATCACGACGACAGATCACACATTTTCCTGCTTCTATGTCCTTAGGTCCAATTTCTACACGCATTGGGATTCCCCTCATTTCCTGCTCGGAAAATTTCCACCCGGGACTCTTATCACTATCGTCCACTTTAACGCGGAAACTCTTTAATCTGTCGCGCAGCTCATATGCCTTGTCGAGGACACCTTCTTTCTTCTGCTGGATTGGAATGATCATCACTTGGGTAGGAGCAATCTTAGGAGGCAGCACCAGTCCTGAATCATCCCCATGTACCATGATAATTGCACCGATAATTCTCGTAGACATCCCCCATGAAGTCTGATGTACATATTTTAACTGATTATCTTTATCTGTGAACTGAATTCCAAAAGCCTTTGCAAATCCGTCTCCAAAGTTATGACTGGTGCCGGACTGCAGTGCCTTTCCATCATGCATCAGCGCCTCTATTGTATAAGTCGCCTCTGCTCCTGCAAATTTTTCTTTGTCCGTCTTACGTCCCTTGACCACTGGGATGGCAAGTACTTCCTCGCAAAAATCCGCATATACATTCAGCATCTGTTCTGTTCTCTCCTGTGCCTCCTGTGCAGTGGCATGGGCAGTATGCCCTTCCTGCCACAAAAACTCTCTGGAACGTAAAAAGGGTCTCGTTTCCTTCTCCCAGCGTACCACGCTGCACCACTGATTATACACCTTAGGCAGATCACGGTAAGAATGAATATCCCCTTTATAAAAATCACAAAACAAAGTTTCCGAAGTAGGTCTTACGCACATTCTTTCCTGCAAAGGGTTCAACCCCCCATGTGTCACCCACGCCACCTCCGGCGCAAAGCCTTCCACATGATCTTTTTCCTTCTGCAAAAGGCTCTCTGGAATGAACATAGGCATATAGACATTCTCCACACCAGTTTCTTTGAACCGGTCATCCAGCTGCCTTTGGATATTCTCCCAGATAGCATACCCTGCAGGCTTTATTACCATGCAGCCCTTTACATTGGAATAATCAATCAATTCTGCCTTTTTCACCACATCCGTGTACCACTGGGCAAAATCTTCACTCATGGATGTGATGGCTTCTACTAATTTTTTCTCAGCCATTTTTTCCTCTTTTCTGTACGGTCCTTTTTCTTTACCTTTCAAATTAACCCTGTCTGTAATCCTGCATTCCCGTACCAATCACAAAATTCCCAGACTGTCCAGCGCTCCCTTTTGCACCTTCCTGCACAAAAGTGTAACACAAAGGGTGGCACACCTCTCCACCCCAAAAGGGACCGGAAACCGGCGGTACCACCCTAATTAATGCAACAAACCAAAATGTTGTAAACATTCTCTTTTCTTACCGTTATCGCCGGTGCTACGCTGTATTTTCATACAGGGCTCCAAGGCAGGTTCCGGATATTCCACTTGAAAATCTTTCAGCTCCTTTACAACAGATGATACCATTCCTTCTGTCAGGCAAGGGATTTTCTCTCTGGAAGCTTCCTATCTGTACTAATCCTTTTCTTCGCCACGTCTGTAATGCTATTTTATTCTACCCCTCCGCTCTCACGGAACTGTAACATGATTGTAGAAAAAAAAAAAAGATTTGTCAACAGACTTTCATGCATTTTACTTCCTTTCGCTGCTTTTCTGCCTGCAAGATACGTGGTTTCCCATTCCCAAAATCAAAAACAAAAATGGGAGATTCAGCACCTGCGCAAAACTCACCATATTATGAGCAAAGTAGCATACAACACACACTGCCAAAGCGTAACGTTCCGGATTTTGGTCTCCTTCCTTCATACATTTTTTTACAAATAAAATGAAAATACTTGCAAAAAGACACGCCCCAACCGCTCCCGTATTGACAATTGCGGTCAGCAATTCATTGTGGGCATTCGTCAGACGGTTGGCTCCAAAATAATCCCGCAGTTCTCCAGCAACTTCTGGCAGGGAATATGCATATGCGGAAAAGCAGTCGGGACCTACCCCGAACAATTTATGAAAGACCGGCATCTGACCATACATCTGTAGACCACTGTAAATAGCCGCTCCTCTTCCATTTCCCCATTCCCTGTCAAATATCAATCCATTCCTGTCTTCCAATCCCGGAATGCCTTTCCATGTATTGATTCCCGTCACTGTCAACCAGCATATAATCCCGCCAAGCAAAAAGAGGAGCATGATTTTATGTACGCTTTCCTGCTGCTTTTTATTCCTATATCCCTTCCATTTCAAATGCAGAAAGAAATATCCGCATAAGGCAGCAACACCCATGAACAAAGTAGTATTGGATTCCGTCAGATAACTACACAAATTATTCCTGTCATAATTATATCCCTCCGGCACGATTAATCGAATCAGGCGTACCAGCTGTGCTGAAAGGCTCCATAGAAATAAGAGCAGGAAATAGTCCGCCGTCCATTCTTTCTTTTTTACAGCTATCCATAATAAAATAAAAAACAAAGCGCCCCAAAAAAGGAAAATACTGCTTCCTCCCTGACAAAATCCTGCCATAAATGCGATTATCGCATAAGCGCCATACAATTTTCTTCTTTTTTTATGAAATAAAAACAAGCATATTCCCACAGGCGCCCAAATTGTGAGATATCCGCAGAACCAGTTAATATTTCCCAGCGTGGAAATAAAAGCAGGATCCCTTACCTCCAAAGGGATCAGATAAAGCGAAAAACGGTCCAAAATGCCAAACAGGAAAACCATCGCCGACGCTGCCAGCCCCACATACCAGACGCTCCTTTCTCCTGCCCAAAACCTGGAAATAAGAAAATACAATCCGCATAAGGTAAGCAAGAGGATCAAACCCATGTACCATCCTTCCGTTCCCCAAAGCGCTTCCTTCTGAAAGTCAGAAAAAGCATACGAAACAAAAAGTTCTGTTGCGTACAATATCACCAGTAAATCTATCGCCGACACCCTGTTCCAATCTATCAGATAAGCTTCCCTGCACCTGATACGCCGGGAAAGAACCTGTCCTGCATAAATCAATCCAATTAACCCAAGAATCACCAGTGCCGCCAATGATGCAAAAATAAAGAATCTGAACTTCGCTTCCCCAATTTCCACATACCCCTGTTTCATATAGAGAGGATATATACCAAAAATTAAAATTAAATATGCAGTTACAAATACATTCCCCGCCCTTTTTACCAATGTGCCACCCCTTCTCTCTTTTATAGCGACACTCTTAGTATAACAGCCCCCCAACTATCCTGTAAACATCGCATCCTCTTTTGATGTTATTCTATTTCAGCCACCGCCTCCTGACTGCGTTTTCTGCTCCAGAGGTATTTGCAGGTTTCGCAGACGATTACCAACGACAGAGGTCCCTTAATGATGCCCCATACACCAAACAACTCAATTCCTGCAAAAACAGCAAACAAAATACCTACCGGCCATACCCCCACTTTTTCCCCTATAAGTTTCGGTTCCAAAAACTCCCTTACCAACGCGCACACCGCATAAAGGCTAAAACACAAAAAAGCCTGCAGGTAATTCCCACTAATCAGCCGGAAAACGGCAAGAGGTATCAGCATAATACCCGTCCCAATAAAAGGAAGCATATCCATGATTCCCGTCAAAATTCCATACAAAATACCGCCCTCCATTCCCATAAGGGCAAGCGATACGGCACATATTGTACTAATAATACCAAGAATGATTATCTGTGCCTTGACAAAAGTTTTTACGTAAAGAATTACCTTTTTTACAACTTCCCTTACCCCTGTAAGTCCTTCTTCATTTTTCAATCTGGTAATATATTGATCATAATCTTTCATAATCAGCAGCACTGCTATCATCATAACGACTACAATACTTATGAAGCTTACAATATTTTTCATATAATTTACAGATTTTCCCATCATTTCAGGTAGAACATTGACCTCAAGGTTGTCAATAAAAAGATCCACCTGCTCTATAATAAATTTTTCGATTTGGACACCGTCTACCCCAAATTTTTTCCCCATCATGCTGCAACAGTCGCCTAAAAATACATTAAATTCCTTCTGATAGTCTGGAATCTGCCCGGCAAGACGACCTCCACCAGAAATCAGCGCCGACAAAATCACCCACAACAATATGACCATAAGGACGCCAACTACAAACAAAAGAATGCCAGCAAGAACCGATTTTCGGATTTTTATCTTATTATGAAGAATCCGCACCGCTGGATTTAAAACACCTGCCAATAAAAAAGCAAAGAGGAAAGGAGATACCACAGGACTTACATATTTCATCCCTAGGTAAACCAAAAAAGTAACCGCTGCCGCCGTCAGATATTTCTTTCCACCTTCGGTTATGCCTATTTTATCCATTCCAATTTTATCCATAAAAAATCACCCACACCTTACCAAATTCACACAAAAGACTACTGGTAGTATGAGTAATTTTAACTGAAATATGACCTAAATATTTTTAAATTCCATTGGAAAAGAAAGGAAGAAAAATTTCTTCCCCAGGCTTCTTTTCAAATTTCATTTCCTTCTTCTGTATGGGATGCTCCAATACCAGTTTATACGCACAAAGCGCTACATTCCTGCAGCCAATTTCTCTGCTAAGTATCTTTGCGTCCTCACTTCCATATTTGCTATCCCCCAAAAGGGGCATGCCATTATATGCAAGCTGCACCCGAATCTGATGATGACGCCCGGACAGAAGCCGTACTTCCACCAGCGAAACCTCCTGTTCCTTTTCCAAAATCATAAGTGTTTTAATTTTTTTGTAAATCAAAATTGATTTCTTAGCGTTGGGAAAATCTTCTTTTACAATAAGGGATTGATTTGTCTTTGCGTCCTTGTACAGATAGTTCTCCAGCCGCTCTTCTTCTTTATGGCAATCCCCATAAATAACTGCGTAATAAAATTTATGCATTTTGCCGCTGCTTACCTGACTGCTCAAAGCGGCTGCTGCCTGCTTTGTCTTTGCAAAAACCAACACTCCGGTAACTGGCTGATCCAGTCTGTGAATGATACCTAAATATGGCTCACCTTTTCCACGATATTCCGGCTTCCCTGCAAGATAGTTCTTTAGCTCACTGACCATATCCTGCTGACCGACCCTCGCTGTCTGCGTTGCAATTCCCGCAGGCTTAAACACCACAATCATATGTTCATCTTCATAAATAATATTTTTCTGCACTGTTCTTCCGTCCTTATACCTTAAATCGGTAGCCAACACCCCAAATCGTCTCAATATATTGAGGCTTTGCAGAATCATATTCTATCTTTTCACGTATCTTCTTAATATGCACCGTCACCGTTGCGATATCTCCTATGGAATCCATATCCCAGATTTCCCGGAACAATTCCTCTTTCGTATATACATGGTTCGGATGCTCTGCCAAAAATGTCAATAGGTCAAATTCCTTTCCGGTAAAAGCCCTTTCCACGCCATCTACAATGACTCTTCTTGCAGTTTTATCAATACGGATACCGCGAATCTCGATAATATCATTATTTTTCTGTGTGGAACCTACAAGCCTGTCATATCTTGCCATATGTGCTTTCACTCTTGCAACCAGCTCACTGGGGCTAAATGGCTTTGTCATATAGTCATCCGCACCCAGCCCTAATCCTCTTATTTTATCAATGTCATCTTTTTTTGCCGATACCATGATAATTGGAATATTTTTTTCTTCTCTGATTCTCTTACAGATTTCAAATCCATCCATACCGGGCAGCATCAAATCAAGCACAATCAAATCAAAGTCTTCAGACATTGCCGCATTAAGCCCCTCGTCCCCCTTATTCTGGATTTCAACATCAAATCCACTCAGCTCAAGATAATCCTTTTCCAAGTCAGCAATCGCCTCTTCATCTTCAATAATTAAAATTCTGCTCATTTTAAACCATTCCTTTCAATTTGTATCTTTTTTTAAACAAAGCATCTGTTCGCAGCAGAGCTTTTTATTCCGTCTCCTGATATTTGCGAATTACAAAATGCATGCAAGTCTCCTCGCCTTCCTTGCTGGTTGCCCAAATATACCCGCCGTGATCTTCAATAATTTTCTTTACGATAGATAATCCAATTCCGCTTCCTCCCTGCGCCGAATTTCTGGAAGTATCAGATCTATAAAAGCGCTCAAATATCTTGGGCAGATCCTTTGCTGCTATCCCTTTTCCATTATCCTCTATTTCCACGCGTATGGAATCTATCTCATCCAAAATACGGATATCAATCTCGCCTTTAGGCTTATCGAGATACTTAATACTATTTCCTATGATATTGTTGATTACTCTCTTAAGTTGTTCCGGATCTGCAATAATCTGCGTACCCGGCGCAACCAGATTTGCATAGTTGAGTTCTATATTTTTAGATTCCAGATCAAGCCCTACTTCCTCAATACAATCCCCGAAATATTCGGAAACGTTTATTTTGTGAAAATGATAAGGAATCCGGTTAGAATCGATTCCTGAATAAACAGTCAATTCATTGATCAATCTGTCCATATCGTTTGCTTTGTTATAAATGGTCCTGATATATTTATCTATTTTTTCTGGCGTGTCTGCCACACCATCCATGATTCCTTCCACGTATCCTTTAATTGCGGTAATCGGTGTCTTAAGATCATGAGAGATATTGCTGACCAGCTCCTTGTTCTGCTTTTCCGCCAGAATCTTTTCGTCCGTAGATTCCTTCAGCCTGAGGCGCATATCCTCATAATTGCGGTACAGCTCTCCAATCTCACCGTCGTCCTTATCGGGGAGCCTGTATTCAAGATTGCCCTCCGCTATATTCTGCATGGCGATATTTAACTGGTTAACAGGAGCAAAAACCCCCCGGCTGATCCAGTTTGTGAGAAACAAGCTGGTAAAAATCAAAATCAACATGATGGCAATCGCCATATCCACAAACAATTCCCTTGAAATAATAGAATTGGTCTTTGAGATCACAAAAAAGCTGCCCTCGCTGCCATCAAAAAAATAAAAATCCATCTGCCTGACCAGCTTTTTCATATCATCATAATAAAAACTGGGTTTTTCTCCCTGTCCTATGTTCTCTTCCTGAAAATCCGGCAGTTTTTCAAAAATCTGCTTTGCTGCCAGTTCATTTCCTGTATAATATAATGCGTTTTCCCTGCGCACAATGATATAAGAGGATTTATTGGCAATTCTTTCATTAATCTGGATAAGGACCTCTTCCTTTTCCAGCCCTGCCGGATCTTCCTCAAGAATCCTATCTACTTCCTGAAAAATCTCATCTGAAATCAATCTGGATGCCTGCGTAGGATCAATCAGCATATTATAATCATCATTTCTAAATCCGAATTCTTCCTGCTCCTTTATGAGGAATCCTCCTATACAGATAAACGCTGTACAGGCAAGCGCCAGAGGAAGCAGAATAATCGTAAGAAAGGTTATAACCAATCTAGTCTTAAACTTCATGCCTATACCTCTTGCACACCACAGCTTCAACTGTGGCATTGCATTCGTAGATTTCTTAATCTGCTTTTACTTTCAACATGCTTTTATATCGATTATATCACATACCATAAAAAGCTGGTTATTAAAGAATCAATGAAACTATAAAAATTTTATAAATTATGAAGATGATATTGACTTTTATCGTGTATTTTGTATAATAAAACAGTAATCATTACTATTTTAAAACCAGAAAGGAATCTTATGAATCTCAAGCACAGCAAACAGCGGGATTCCATTAAAGCATTTCTGGCCACCAGAAAAGATCATCCCACCGCGGATGTTGTCTACAAGAATGTACGTCAGTCTTTCCCGAATATCAGTCTTGGAACGGTGTACAGAAACCTGACCCTGCTTGCAGATCTCGGTGAGATTACAAGGATTCGTGTAGGCGATGGCGTAGATCATTTTGATTACGATACCTCACCTCATTATCATTTTGTCTGCTCTGTATGCGGATGTGTGGCAGATTTGGATATGCCAATGTCAGACCAGATTACCAAAGCGGCGCAAGAGAATTTTGAAGGTGAAATTGAGGGACAGGTGACCTACTTTTTTGGCCGCTGTGATAATTGTATTCCCAAAAATTAATATAATAAAGAAAAGGAGATAAGTATTATGAAATTTGTATGTCAGGTATGTGGTTATGTTTATGAAGGAGATGCAGCACCGGAGAAATGCCCTGTTTGTAATGCACCCGCAGAAAAATTTACTGCTCAGGGCGATGAGAAAGTATGGGCTGCTGAACACGTAGTAGGCGTTGCCCAGGGCGTAAGCGAAGACATTATTGAAGATTTAAGAGCAAACTTCAACGGCGAATGTACAGAAGTTGGTATGTATCTTGCAATGGCAAGAGTTGCACACAGAGAAGGTTACCCTGAAATCGGTTTATACTGGGAGAAAGCTGCTTATGAAGAAGCTGAGCATGCCGCTAAATTTGCTGAACTGCTCGGTGAAGTCGTAACTGATTCTACTAAGAAGAATCTTGAAATGAGAGTAGAAGCCGAAAACGGCGCTACAGCTGGTAAGTTCGACCTTGCAAAACGTGCAAAAGCTGCAAACCTTGACGCGATTCATGACACAGTTCATGAAATGGCACGCGATGAGGCTAGACACGGCAAAGCATTTGAAGGTCTGCTTAAGAGATATTTTAACTAAGAAAGGAGCAATTAAAAATGAAAAAGTATTTTTGCAACCCTTGTGGTTACACTTATGATCCTGAGAAAGGTGATCCCGAACATGGTATCGCACCTGGAACCGCTTTTGAGGATATTCCTGATGACTGGTGTTGTCCTCTCTGTGGAGTTTCCAAGGACATGTTCCAGCCCTGCATAGACAATTACAACTAAATTTATTTTAAAGTATATAAAGGGAGCATTGACGACATTTAAAAATCAATGCTCCCTTTTACATATTGCATCAATGATGGATAATGGAATATCCGAATCCATTTGCAAATGCATCAATCTTCTTTCCTTCTTTACATAAAGAGCAGCCTTCTGGATTATAAGTCTTATAATCCGGTATATCCGTAATCGTAAACAGTGACTTGATCGGAATACCCATTACGCTGTTCGCCGCACTGAAGACTGCGCTGATGCCGCTGATGGTGGCGCCATAATAACTCAGCGCCTGAGCTGCCTTAACAATAGTCTGACCTGTAGTTGCAGATGCCATGAGCAAAAGAATATTTTTGTCACTGATCATGGGAACCATATTCTCCCTGAAAACCAGCTGTCCTGAATTTACATATTCAGGCGTAACAATGTAGATGGTGTTATGAGAATTCATGGAGTAAACTCCTGCCCTCGTCAGATCCTCTGCGAGAAACGCGCCTATGATCTCGCATCCGTCAATACATACAATCGTGTCAACAATCGTAGTTGCCGTTATCTGTTCACTGAGTGCCTTAGCCGCCGCAGAAGCCTCGCTTAATCTGGACTTTATGGTGGTCATGTCCAAAAAATAGTTGACGTGGGAATTGGGCGTCACAAAATGTCCGGGAATGGCTTTTAGCACAACGTTGCGATGATTTGGTGATTTGATTTTAATTGTCTCTTGCATAGGCATATCCCCCTACTTAATATTATTTACTTTTCGCCTTTAAATTGTGCGATAACTGTATAATAATATAGTAAATGATATGACATTATTATGCAATCATTTCTTTTGTCAGATAGAAAAAATATAACAGTGAAGCCATAAGACCTCACTGTCACATCATTATTGCAGTTTAAATTTATTTACTTCATCATTCAATTTCTGTGAAATATTCTTGTTGGCATCTGCCTCTCCACTGATGTCCTTCACACTCACTGTAAGCCCTGTTGACATCTCGGCAACATTTGCGACACCCTTTGCACAATCCTCCACTGCATCATTTACCATGGAAATCGCATCCTTGATACTATCGATGTTGTCCCTGATCTGTCTGCTCTCATCCGCAAACGCTTCCATAATCTCACCCATATTTCCAACATCGCTTTGATAGTTTTCACTGGTTTTAAGCAGTTCCTGATAGCCTGCCACTGCCGTCTTATTCATAAAATCAAGCATAATTTCCGCCTCTGCCGCAAGTTCATTGACCGCCTCCGTTACATTGGCGCTCACCGTACGGATCTGGGCTGCCGCTTCCGCCGAATTGGACGCAAGTTTTCCAATTTGATCTGCAACTACTGCAAATCCTTTTCCTGCCTCCCCAGCTCTTGCCGCCTCTATACTTGCATTTAATGCCAGCAGATTTGTCTGGCTGGTAATACTAATGATATTGGCAGTGAGTCCTCCAATCTCTTCCACCGCTCTGGATTTTTCAATCTTTTCATTGACCGAAGCTGCCATAACATTCGTCTGCTCTATCGCATTCTTCTGATTTTCAACCGCGCTCTTGTAAATCTGCGCCGCCTTATCTATGATTCTTACAGAGGACTCTTTTCCTTTTTGTACCTTTTGTGAGATATCGGCAATCGTACTATATACCTCTTCTATCGATTCATGAACCTGCCCCAGCGAAACACTGGTTTCTTCCATTGCAGCGCTCATTTCTTCCATGGTGGCAGACACATCCGCAATATTACCCTCTGCGCTGAAAAGACTTTGCACCACTTTAGCTGATGAATCGCTGAGATTTTGCGCATTTTCAGAAATATTCAGCATGATTTTCCTGATGAATGCAAGCATCGCATTTACGTTCTGCGCAATCAGTTCCATTTCATCTCCTGTCCTGATATCCAGCTGCTGCGTCAAATCCCCTTCATTATGAACAAGCTCATATATCTTGCCGTCCACAGTTCGGAGATTTTTCATGATTCTTCCCACTACTAAGTAAAGAATAAGGATGGCAGCTACCAGACAGACAGCGCCCAGTTCAATCACCCAGCGTCTTAAGGCATTTAATTTTGTAATCACATGCGCCGCATCATAATCACAGCCAAGTACTGCTGCAACCTTGCCATCTTTGGTCAGAACAGGCTTATACACTGAAATAAGCTCCCCATCCTCAGTGGAGTCTATGTAATCCTGCACGTATTCATTTCCCTGAAAAACATCTTTAAGCTCCGCATAAGAACTCTCAAATACGTCTCCGGGCACATGCTGATTACCTGTCTCGTCAGTGTCAACACCGTAATATACTCTGCTTCCATCCGTATGCAGTGTATACATAAAAGCAATTCCGCACCGTTTCTGTAAATTCCGCATCATTGTCAAAAGATCTTGATATTCCTGGGTGTCTTTGCTGTCCCCTCCTATGAGGATGGCAGTATCTCCGTCTATCATCCTGGCGGCAATTTCAGCCGCCATATCTGCCTCTTCTACCCCCATTTCAATCATTGCTTTTTCCATATGACGGAAAGCGCTGATTCCCATAATCAGACAGATTGCAATCACAAGCAGACTAGCCGGAAGCAGAATCTTTACCTTAACACTTACGCTTCTCACTTTTTGTCTCATATAAATTCCCCCCACCCCAATCATTTTTTACTCGTTTACCTATTTACCCCAATGTATAACTGTTCAAATACTTCTCCTGCTCCGGTGTGAGTACGTCAATCTGCTTGCCGAGGAATGCCAGCTTTCTTCTCGCTACATCCTGATCTACTTCTCTGGGCACATCAATCAGCTTTTCCTTAAGTTCATTTCCATGTTCCACCAAATATTTGGCAGACAATGCCTGAATCGCAAAGCTCATATCCATAATCTCTGCTGGATGTCCGTCGCCAGCTGCCAAATTTACCAGCCTTCCTTCTGCCAGGATAAAAATCCATTGCCCGGAGGGCAGTTTGTAACCCATAATATTTTTTCTCTGTTCTCTCGTCTCAACCGCGATTTCACGGAGTCTTGCCATATCGATTTCACAATCAAAGTGACCTGCGTTGCAGAGAATCGCACCATCCTTCATAACCTTAAAATCTTCTTCATCGATAACCTTATCACAGCCCGTAACCGTTACAAAGAAATCGCCCACCTTTGCCGCTTCATTCATGGGCATTACATCAAACCCGTCCATTACTGCCTCTATCGCTTTGATAGGATCGATCTCTGTCACAATGACTCTGGCGCCAAGTCCCTTGGCTCTCATAGCTGTACCCTTGCCACACCATCCATAACCTGCTACCACCACAATCTTGCCTGCTACAATCAGATTGGTTGTCCGATTGATGCCGTCCCATACAGATTGCCCGGTACCATAACGATTGTCAAACAGATGCTTACAGTCCGCATTGTTGACACGTACCATGGGAAATTTCAGTTCTCCTGCATGATTCATTGCTTCCAGACGGATAATGCCGGTAGTTGTTTCCTCGCAGCCTCCAATAATATTCGGTATCAGTTCCGGCATCTGGGTGTGTACCATATTTACCAAATCACCGCCATCATCAATAATGATATTAGGTCCCGCCTCAAGCACATGCCGGATATGAGTATTGTATTCCTCGGGTGTACAATCATACCATGCATGGACCTCAAGACCTGCCTTTACCAATGCAGCTGCCACATCATCCTGCGTGGATAAAGGATTAGAGCCTGTTACATACATCTCTGCTCCTCCTGCCTTAAGCACCAGGCAAAGGTAAGCTGTTTTCGCTTCCAAGTGTACAGAAAGCGCTATTTTCTTTCCTTCAAAAGGCTTTGTCTTTGTAAATTCCTCCTCAAGTGTACGGAGCAGATCACAGTTTCTTTTTACCCACTCAATCTTGCGTTCTCCTGATTCAGCTAAATGAATATCTCTGATTTCACTGTTCATTTTTATTTCCTCCATTTTTTAATATATAGATGCCCCGCAAAGCGCGGCATGCGTTTAATACTCTTTCTCGTGAAGCCCCATACGGGTTATGATCTCTCGAATCTTTTCGTATACAAGTTCTTCATCCATGGTTAGAATTTTTTTGTTTTCCATGGTGATTTTTCCATCGATCAGAACGGTTTCCACCTCTGATCCATTTGCAGAGTAGCATAACCCGGCAAGAAGATTGTTTCTAGGCGTAAGCGAAGGTGTATTTAAATCAAGGATTACAATATCCGCCTTCTTTCCCTCCTCCAGGGAACCTATTTCTTTTTCAAGACCAAGCGCTCTTGCTCCGTTTATGGTTGCGATTTTAAACGCCTCTTTTGCACTGATGCACTGTGGCGTTTTATGAACACCCTTGTGAATCAAGGTCAAAAGACTCATCTCATGGAACATATTAAGGCTGTTGTTGCTTGCCGCCCCGTCCGTTCCAAGACAGACATTGATTCCTTTCTCAAGCATGGCTGGAACAGGCGCAAAACCGTTGCCCAGCTTCATGTTGCTAGCCGGATTGGTCACCACGCTGACATTCTTTGCTTTAAGAATATCCATATCTTTTTCGGTGATCTGCACGCAATGAGCTGCTATGGCAGGCATATCAAACAGCCCGTTTTCATCTGCAAGTTCGATGGGGGAACAGCCATAATCATCATCAATCTGCTTAATCTCGCTTTCGCTTTCTGCAAGATGCACATGGATTCCCATGTGGTTATCCTTCGCCTGCTGAGACACTATTCTCATATATGCGTCATCGCAAGTATATGGCGCATGAGGTCCTAACATAAAGGACAGTCTGTCGCAGTCCCTCGCTTCATCTCTCTCATCATAAGCCTCTCTCAGCCTTGACCGTCCTGCCTCGTCTTTTCCTTTTCCAATCAGCCCACGGCTTATGACAGCACGCATACCAGATTCCCTTACCGCTCTCGTAGTCTGGTAAATATTCATCTGCATGTCGTTAAAGCAGGTGGTTCCACTCTTCATCATTTCAATGATTGCAAGGCAGGCGCCCCAATAAGCGTCCTCATCTGTCATCTGCTGCTCGATTGGATCAATGGTTCCGAAAAGCCAATCCATAAAGCTCAGATCATCTGCCACATTTCGCATAAACGCCATATACGAATGTGTGTGGCAGTTTATGAGCCCTGGCATGGCAAGCTTGTCTTTTCCATCAATCACCTTATCAGCTATAAAACTCTCCGGCTGCTTGCCGATGGCGGCAATCCTGTTCCCCTCGATATAAATATCCGTTTCTTTGATTAAATCCTTGTTTCCCTCCGGCAATATAGCCAGAATATTTTTTAACAATATGCCCATGTATAACAGCCCCATCCTTCCTGCATTCCGCATTTTTCTTTTTCATTTTATCACATCATTATAACTGAAACAATAAAAAGCCCCACAGGATTTCAAACGAATTTCCCTGTGAGACTTTTATAAACAATTAATCTTAATTTTACTGATATTTTTGTAACTATGAAGCCGAAGGCTGAATAGTTACATATTTTTTGTACTTATCAACGACAGCCATCATCTGATTCCATTTTGCTTCCATGTCCTTTACCAGTTTAAACTGTGTTCTTGCGCGGTCCAGATTGTGTCCCTCCCGATGAATCTTAAAATAGACATCGCCCTCCAGAAAGTCTGCCAAAAAACGTATACCACACTCATAAGTCATAAGTTTTGCGCCCATGGGGAGCATTTCAATTTCCTTCTCCGTCAGACTCCCTCCACATCCTTCCAAAAATCCTTTCGTAAAAGCTTCAAATAAATCTAAATCCAGTTCTATTTTGCTTAAATCCTTTTCATCCTCCGCTCCCGTACTTGCTCCTGTGCGAATGGAATCCCCAAAGTCATAATGGGAAAGACCAGGCATTACCGTATCAAGATCAATGATGCACAATGCTTTTTTAGTGTCGGCATCAAATAAAATGTTGTTTAATTTCGTATCATTATGCGTTACACGAAGTGACAATTTCCCCTCTGCAAGAAGGTCCAGCAACACCGATGTGTCCTTTTCCCTTTCGAGGGCAAATGCTATTTCTTGCATAGCAACAGATGCCCTTCCCATCTTGTCCTCCTGAACCGCTTTTTGAAAATCGCGAAAGCGAGAAGGCGTATTATGAAAATTGGGGATCGTCTCATGAAGCTCTTTGGCAGGATAACCTGCAAGCATTCTCTGAAAATTCCCAAATGCTACAGCACTGTCATAGAAGTCCCTTGCGCTTTCCGCCTGATCAAAACACAAGGTCCCCTCTATGTACAAAAATACTCTCCAAAAGTTATGCGCACTGTCTTCATAGTAATTCCCCCCGTCACGGGTTTTCACTACATTCAGCGTCTCTCTGTCGGGATCTCCACCCTGCTTTTTAATTACTTCACGCAGATACTGTGTCACATTCACCACATTATCCATAAGCTGCTGCGGTTTTTTGAAAATTGAATGATTCATTCTCTGCAGAATATACCGCCTGCTGCCTTCTTTCGTTTCATAAGTTAGCAGAAATGTGTCATTGATATGTCCATTCCCATAGGGTTTTCCATCTATCAGTTTTCCATCTAAATCAAACGCTGTTATCGCTTCTTCTATTTTGGCACAAGCCGGATTTTCTACCTTCATATCTTCTCCTTATAATCTACCCAGCGCATTTCCATGGGCTCCAAATCAAGATGCTGCATCAATTCGCCATACACAAATAAATCCGTCTGCCTTGGTTCTTTGGAATTGTTGATTACTGCAATCTTACCCGTTTTCTTAAAAACAGCAAGTTCTGTATCCATATTTGTGACATAGAACTTTTTCATCTCTTCTTCCTGATGTGCCGCATAGTAAATCGCGCGCAATAAAATACGACAATTCTGGGGCGAATAAGGAAGCCCTGCAAAATAGACGCTTCTTCCTTTTCCATACTCGTTAACAACAAGACGACTATAAGGTTCGTCCATATTGAGTATCTGATAATGATCCCCTTGGGCATAGATGCGGCTCTTACCTTCCCCAAAATCAATTTCCCCAGGCGTATCCTCCAAAATAAAGTGCCTGCTCTCTTCCACATTATACTTATCCGTACTCATAGAAAAGCCAAGTTCCCTGTCCACACCAAGTACATCACAAAGCTGGAAATAATGTCCCTGATACTGGCATGCACTGGGTTCTCCCACACCGATAAATCCGCCCCCTTCGTCCACAAATCTACGAATCGCACATACTATTTTTTCATCTTTCCAGTTTTCCGCACCACTCCACGATGTGTATGCATCACCCGCATTGATAATCACTTTGATTTCCGGATCAATTCCTTCTCTCACCTGATCAAAAGTGATAAACTCTACTTCTATGGGCATGCCGCTTAAGCACTCGATTACACCTACATAAGAATAAATCTCTCTGTACCACAAAGCATGATGAACCTGATTCGCCATCCACCTTCTTAAATTACCCCAACAATTTAAAATACCTACCTTAAAAGGAGCAGTATATGCCTTACTTCCCTGCATATTTTCATGAATCTGACGGAATTCATCCACCACACGGCTGATTTGATCAATAAAGCCCGGCCACTCGGCTGCCAGTTTCAGATACCCCCCGTATCCAATCCGGTCCAAAGGCGAACGAAGAATTGCCCTCCTTGCCTTTATCCAATTATCCTTAGCTTCCCCTATTGGATCTCCTCCTTCTGTAAATACATCAGGAAAAAAGTAAGGAAGGAGACGTCCCTCTGTATAATTGACCCCTTTGATGTCAGAAATCATGCGTAAGGTAACGCCATCCCCCACAGAGCCCACAACTGCATCCAGACCAATTCCTTCAAAATATTTCCCATAAGGTTCTGTCCCTATCCAGTGATCCCCAAGGAACATCATAGCTTCCTTACCATAGCTGTGCACAATGTCTACCAGTTCTTTTGCCAAATCACATACTTCTATCTGTTGAAATTCTATAAAATCTTTAAACTCCTTAGATGGCACCCTGAAAATGGAATTGTGATATCCCTGATCTACAATAAATTCAGGACGAAATTTATATCCTGCCCACTTTTCAAATTTTTCCAAAATATAGGGGCTTACACTGGCACTGTAGCCAAACCACTCCACAAATTTTTCTCTCTTCTGATCGTCAAAGGTCAATGTAAACTGATGAAAGAACGTGGTAAAACGAACCACATTCACATGAGGATTTTCCTCACACCATTTTTTCAGCTTTTCTTTGACATAAGCCTGTGTCTTAGGCTGCCTGACATCGTAGGTCAGCTGGTGAGGTGCATTTTTCCAGTCATTCGTAATAAAATTGTACATATGTACCGGATCCCAGATCAGAAAAGCCAAAAAGCTTACCGTGTACCGGTGATAGGGAATTGACGAAATTACAACCTCCCCCGAAGCCTCATCATATTCCCATTTATCTGTAGGTACCACCTCTCCCGTGGTTCTGTCGATTACTTCCCACCACCGCTTAGGAGAATCAATCGTATTCACCTTAAGCTGCTCTGTATGGAATCCCCTCATGAGCTCGATCCGCAGACAATCGCTTCTAGCTGTAATGCAATCGCTGATCAGATATTCCTGCTGAACCTCTTCCGGATTATTCATTGCCCAGTCGTTATCCTTCCGAGTCGTATAATAAGTTGCATATATTTTCGCATCCTGGTCAAGAAGTTCTTCCGGCATGGTCGTTCCGTCACAATCCCTTAGCGCATCCGCACCCAGCAGATTTTTTAGACGTATTGTTTCGTCAACCATATCTACATCTGTAGGCAGTGTCAGTCTGCCTGCATTTTCCATATCCATTCCTCCATTCTTTCTCCTAATTTTCACTGAAATTTTCTATTATATAGATAAAGGAGCGCCAATATTCCCGCAAGTCCTATCAGCATGAGTAAAAGTCCCGTAGGACCAATATTGCGCTGTCCTGTTACGATAAGCGCCATACTGCCAATAAAAACAATGATGTATATCAATCGAATGATCCACTTCATACCATCTCCTCCTTTAACCCTTCAATCCGCCAAGGCTCATACCCTGAGTTAGTTTTTTCTGAACCATAATGTATAAAATCAGGGTAGGAAGCATTACGATTACCAGTCCGGCATAAAGCTGCCCATAATTTGCCGCTGCCTTCTGCGCCTGCATCAACTGCATAAGACCTACTGGAAGTGTCTTGGCATCCTTTGTGAGCAGCGTCATAGAAATAATATATTCATTCCAGAAAGACAGAAAGTTGAATAAAATAACCGTAATGATACTCGGCAGCGCCATGGGCATCATAATCTTAACCATCGTCCTAAAATAACCGCTTCCATCCACGTATGCCGCCTCTTCATAATCTCTCGGTATCGTTACAAAAAAGCCAGATAATAAATAAATAGTAAACGGCAGTGCTGTGGATGCGTATACCAGCGCTACCACAAATAGATTATTCAGGAAAAATCCGTCTCCGCCAAGGCTCTTTAAGAACTTATCTGCATCCACGAACATCAGGAAAATGGGAACTACGATATAGTTCACATTGATAAACAGTCCGCCCATGAACATTACATTAATAAGCTTGCTCCCTCTAAACCGATACCTCGCAAGCACATAAGCTGCAGGCAGCGCCACCACCAGTAATATGGCAAGGGCAAGAGCAGTAACCAGCACAGAGTTCATAAAGTACTCGCCCATCTTTGCTTTTTCAAAAGCATCAATAAAGTTCTGGAAATAAATTCCCTTCGGCATCGTCCATGGATTTCCATAAAATTCCGAATTTTCTTTAATCGATGCAAGGAATACCCAGGCCACCGGAATAATAATACTGATTGCGAGAGTAATCAGGGCAACATAAATAAAAAGTTTATATAAAGCGTCAAAGCTCATTTCTTTTTTCTTGTTCATATGCACCCCTCCTTAAAATTCCAGTGGTTCTCGTTTGGTAACGAAATTGACAACAGCCGAAAGACCAAAAGAAAATAAAAATACGATAACGCCGATTGCCATACCATATCCATAGGAGGAATTGGTATATGCCTGCTTATACATATAACTCAAAAATACTTCCGTAGCCCCGTCCGGTCCTCCGCTTGTCAATGCCTTTACAAACAGAAAGCTTAAGTTGATGGAACTGATGACAAAGAACGTCAATGTAGTCCTTACATTGGTCCAGATCAGCGGAAGGGTTATGGAAAAGAACTGCTGAATGCGCCCCGCTCCTTCCAGATTCGCTGATTCGTAAAGACTTTCCGGAACACTTGCCATACTTGCCATATACATGACCATGTAGTAACCAATCGCCTGCCAAATCATGGCAATGACAAGACTGTAAATAACCAGCTTCTGATCTCCCAGCCAAAGAATCGGTGTCTTATCGCTTCCTCTGAAAATCCCGATAATGCTGTTCAAAAGACCATTGTTAGGATCATAAATTGCTGAAAAGATTGCCGAAATAACAACTACCGACAAAATGTTGGGGATATAAAAAATAATTCTGTAAAAATTCTGTCCCTTAATTTCTTCCCTCGATAAAATCGCCGCAAATATTAAAGAGAGCGCCATTGTCACAATGGTTACGCAAACAATCAAAAGGACTGTATTCTGGAAGGAACGGAAAAAGTTCATATCCTCCATTAAAATCTTAAAATTATTCAGTCCCACAAATTCCTTAGTATTGGAATATCCCCCCCATTTATAAAGGGACATCTTAAATACATTAAAGGTTGGAATCAGCATAAAGATTATAAACAAAATAACTGCCGGTGCAACACATACCCCAATAAAAACACTTCTTGCTTTACCCTTTTTCACATTCATACCTCCGTTTCCCGCAACAGCGAATGCCCCATTATGAATCGCTTTGCCAGCCCTCATCAGGTTAAAAAAGTGCTCCAAAGGCGGAAACCTCTGGAGCACCCCTTAAACTCTTATTCCATTGCCGCTCTTAATTTATCACTTGCTTCTTCTACAGCCGCCTGCCACTCAGCAACAGTCTTGTCACCGCTTACGATACTGTTAACTGTTCCGCACAGTGTATCCAGCATGTTTACGCCTTCTACCGGTGCTGTAGCTGCAAATCCGCCCATAACTGCGGTTGCGCCGTTGTCATAAATGCTGTAGAACATCTTGTTATCGCCTTCAAGATAATCGCTAACACCAGTAATCGGCTGAATTGCGGTTGCCTTAGCAAAAATCTGTGCCGCTTCATCAGAATACATATATGCTACGAATTCTTTTGCCATATCCTGATTCTGTGCTGCTGCAGGAATCCACATCTGCTCAAACCAGCAGAAGGAGCAGCCTGCTCCGCCATCATTTACTGCGGGAAGTGCCATAAAGCCCCACTCAAAGCCGTCTGCTCTGGGTGCTTCTGCCATTTCGCCGGGCAGCCATGTGCCGTTCGGGCAGAAGATTGCTTTGTTGTCAAGAATCAGCTGCTGATTCTTTGTAAAGTTGTCATTGTTTGCGTTTGCAACGGTAGTTGCCTCTGTATATCCAGCCAGCGTGCCAACCAGTTCAAATACCTTGGTTGCGTCTGCACTTTCCCAAATGCCGTCTTCGTATGTCATACAGCTGTCAAAGAATTCTGATCCGCCTGCTGAAGCCAGCGCTGCATAAGTGAATGCATCAAAATATCCGGTTGTAGGATATGTAAACAGTGCGATGCCTTCTGCTGCTGCTGTATCGCCTAATTCCCACATCTCGGTCCATGTTGTAGGTACATCCCAGCCTTTTTCTTTCAGCAATCCTGCATTGTAGAACAGACCGCAGGGGCTATAGAACATAGGTGCATAATAGGTTACGCCATCGCCGTAAGGATTGGTTGCCAGTGTGTCAAGGAAACCGGGAATGATTTTGTCTTTTACTTTTACGTCTTCGCCGGGTACCGTCATCTCAAGCACATCTGTCAAAGGAAGAAGTGCATTTTCCTTCGTCAGCGTTTCCGTAAGGGCTGCTTCACGTCCTGTAGCAAGATGTACCACATCGGGATAATCGCCTGCCTTCATGCTGGGGCTGATTACGTCTTCCAGCTTCTTATCGATGGTAAGTTCTACGGTCACACCGGGATGGGATGCTTCAAAAGCTGCCACAACCTCCGACCACATATCTGCGCCGTAACCGCCTTCAAAGGCTGCTACCTTGAGCACTTGTTCTTCCACTTCAGGAGCCTCTTCTGCATCTGCCGGAGCGGGCGCCTCTGCCTGCGTCTCATCTGCCGCATTGTCCGCTGCGGGTGCCGGAGCTTCCGCGCCGCCGCCTGAACCGCCGCATCCTGCCAGCATCACTGCTGTCATGGTGGTCACAAGCAAAGTTGCAATAACTTTTTTTACTTTCATAATAAATTCCTCCTTAAAATTTGTGTCAAACACTTATTTTGACCGGTTCCATTGCTAAATGTATCTTAAGTATATTAAAAAAAATTTTTTTAATCAATCTTATTATTGCTCGATATTTTATATATCTTGCTTTTATGCAACTTTATTTAAATTGTTTTTTCTCATTGTTTTTCTTTGTAAATATGTACATATTCCTTTTTTATTTTATTAATTTTTTATTCATTATGAATTAAGCATTGTGCTAAACGCCTATTTTTTATTTATTATTTCTATATATTGTGGTTTGATTTTTATCTATATACTTGTATATGCTTTTTTATTCTTTTAATGCATTATAAAAGTGTGGACAAAATATATAAATTCTGATATATTATTTAAGCTGCACATTTTTTATCAGTATTTTTGTAAGAAAAAGGAGCAAATATGGGAAACACCAGACACCGTATAGAAAATAATAAAATCTCTTACTCAGAGCGTTCAAAACTTTTATATGTTTCAACCTCAAAATATGAGGATGACTGGCAGAGCATTCTTCATTCCCATCCTTTCAGTGAACTGTTCTTTGTGGTAAGCGGAAGCGGTTCTTTCATCGCGGAAGGCTCTGAATTTCCTGTATCCCAAAACGATATGGTGATTATCAATCCTCATGTACAGCACACCGAAAAGTCCCTGCACACCACTCCTCTTGAATACATCGTGCTGGGCATAGAAGGTCTTTCTTTTTCATTTGAAAATATCGCCTCCGCCCAGGACGGCATTTCCATGCACACCGCCCTTGGCAGCGTTTATAAATACAACATTCAAAGTTCTAACGTCTATGCGTACCTGAATATTATGTTAGAGGAAATTTCCCGCAAGGAAGAAAATTATGAGAATGTCTGTCAGAATCTGCTGGAAGTGCTTTTAATCTGCATGCTCCGAAATGATAACCTTTCCGTGGTCACAACCAATAATACCATTTTAAACAGAGAATGCACCCAGATCAAAAACTATCTGGATGCAAATTATTCGGAAAACATCACGCTGGATACGCTGGCTTCCCTCACACATATGAACAAATTTTATATGGCGCACGCCTTTACGAAATATACAGGGCTTTCTCCCATCAATTATCTCCTGCAGAAAAGAATCCAGGAAGGAAAGTCCCTCTTAGAATCCACTACCCATTCCATTGCACAGATTTCAACCATGCTGGGGTTTTCTTCTCAGTCTTATTTTTCCCAAGTATTCAAAAAAGCCACCGGGAAGACGCCCATCCAGCATAGAAATGAATTTAAGAAACTAAAATAAGCATCTATCCAAGAAGTTGTCAGGGATTTACGATATTTCTATCTTCTCCTTTCAAGAATGCCTCAATATTTTTGCAGGTCTCAGAAACACATCTGTTCCTCGCCTCATTACTTGCCCATGCAAGATGGGGCGTAATGATAAGTTTATTACTGTCCATGATCTTGCTCAGTGGATTGCTGTCCTTCATAGGTTCCGTGCCGGTCACATCCAGACCGGCTCCTGCAATATATTCCTGTGTCAGCGCTGTATACAAATCTTCATCCTTTACTACCGGTCCCCTTGCCACATTGATTAAAATAGCACTTTTTTTCATCTTCTTTAAAGCATTCAAATCAATTAAGTTCCTTGTCTTATCACTGAGCGGACAGTGAAGGGATACGAAATCCGATTCTATAAGCAGGGTGTCAAAACTAACTCTCTCATAATCTGTACATGTACTGTTGCCGGAGGCAGAATAAAAGATGACCCTGCATCCAAAAGCCTGGGCGATCTTTGCCACCTTTTTTCCGATATTGCCCATGCCTATGATCCCCCATGTTTTTCCCGCCAGTTCTGTAAAAGGAAGGTCAAAGTTTGAAAAACGGTCCTGCGCCGCATATGCTCCCGACTTGACATATTCATCATAATGGCGGAGCTTTTCAAGGACATAAAAGCAAAGTGCAAAAGTATGCTGCGCTACAGCATCCGTAGAATAATTCACCACATTTGCAACCTTGATTCCTCTTTTTTTGCAATATGCCAAATCTACATTATCATAACCGGTGGCAAACTCACAGATCAGCTTCACCTGTCCAGCATCCTTTAGCGTCTCTTCATTTAAAGGCGCCTTATTGGCAACTATGATCTCCGCATCTTTCACTTTTTCTTTCACATCCGCTGCCGTAGTATTTGGATAGGCCGTCATCTCTCCCAATTTTCCAATAGCGTCCATCGGCACATCCTGACCCACACTGTTTCTCTCCAAAACAATAATCTTCATTTGCTCTCTCCTTTTCACTCTCTTTGATTTTTATTATACCTAATCCTTTCTATATTGAATAGTTTAAAAATTCCTTAAAAAACATTGTTGACATAATGATATCAAAATGATATCATCAAAATATCAAAGCAAAGGAGATCAGATATGATGGAAGAAAAAATACTTAACAACAAAAAAAATGGTATGGCAATGTTATTTCTTTTTGTAATTCTATATGTACTTGCTATTGCAAGCATTGTGTTAGGCGGATTTATGGTCAACGCCCACCAAAGCCCCATCCCGCTTATTATCGGCATTGTCTATACAGCGCTAGGATGGATTCCTTTATGCGGACTGAAAGCCATAAAGCCCCAGGAAGCGCTGGTGCTTACCCTTTTCGGCACCTATGTGGGAACCTTAAAGGATGCAGGTTTTTATTTCGTCAACCCCTTCTGCTCCGAATTTAATCCCGCTGCAAAGACAAAGCTGAATCAGAGCGGCGACGTAAACGAAAAGAACCTGCTCGGCACACTTACCATCGGCACGGACAGCAGCGCTTCCCTGACGGATTCCCTCAACAAAAAGATTTCTCTCAAAGTGATGACCCTAAACAACAACCGCCAAAAAATCAACGATTGTCTGGGAAATCCCGTGGAGATCGGCATTGCCGTAATGTGGAAGGTAGTAGATACCGCAAAGGCAGTCTTCAATGTGGATAATTATAAAGAGTACTTATCCTTGCAGTGCGACAGTGCATTAAGGGATATTGTAAGATTGTATCCATACGATGTAGCTCCCAATGTAGACACCACCGGCGACGGTATTGCAGATGAAGGCTCTCTGCGAGGCTCCAGCGAAATCGTTGCAGAAAGAATCCGGTCCGAAATCCAGAAAAAGGTAAATGAGGCCGGCCTGGAAATTATTGAAGCCAGAATCACTTATCTTGCTTATGCGCCGGAAATCGCAGCAGTCATGCTCCAGCGCCAGCAGGCATCTGCCGTCATCGACGCAAGAAAGATGATTGTAGACGGCGCCGTGGGTATGGTGGAAATGGCCCTTGAACGACTCAGTGAAAAAGAAGTAGTCACATTAGATGAAGAGCGCAAAGCTGCCATGGTCTCCAATTTACTGGTAGTTTTATGCGGAAACCGGGATGCCCAGCCCATTGTAAACTCAGGAAGCCTATATTAATATGGCGGACAATTCCAAAAAGCAGGTTCCCCTCCGGCTTTCTTCCAAACTTTATAATGCCATAGCCGCATGGGCAGAAGATGACTTCCGTTCCGTCAATGGGCAGATTGAATATTTACTGACGGAATGTGTCAGACAAAGGAAAAAGAACGGAAAGCCGGTTCCCGGCGAATTTGATATTCCGCCGGAATTAGACATTGAATAAAAAAGTATAATATTATAAAGGAGTCAAAAATATGATTTTAGTAAACACAGATTATATCAACGGAAAAGAACTCGAAATGCTGGGGCTGGTAAAAGGCAGCACCATCCAGTCAAAAAATATCGGCAGGGACATTACCCAGAGCTTTAAGACCCTTGTAGGCGGCGAGTTAAAAGCTTACACCGATATGATGAACGAGGCCAGAGATCTGGCAACAGAGCGTATGATTGCAGAAGCAGAACGCCTTTCGGCTGACGCAATTGTCAATGTCCGCTATGCTTCCTCCGCAGTCATGCAGGGCGCGGCAGAAGTGATGGCATACGGAACGGCAGTTAGATTTAAATAAGCCTTTAGATTTTAGTCAAAATACAAGGCGGATGCTTTACCTATCGTTTCAGTCAAAAGCATCCGCCATTTTTTTATATAGTTTTATTATATATGATCTCTTTTTTGTTTTAGCTCTTCCGGGAACATTCGTGTCCTTAGCATAAACAAAATCTTATATAAGGGTTTTCCCAGCACAGCCGTCAAAACAAAATTCCATACCCCATGCCACACATCCCAGGGAAGACCCGATATCCAATAAGCCAAAGCGTACGACGGGTCTATGGGAAGATAGGCTATGGCAAACAGCCCTCCAAATATCAGTCCGAAGCAGCCTGCCACTACGCTCCAAATGAGAAATTCTTCTTTTACCAGCTTCTTAAGCAGCAGAACGCTTAAGCACAGCAGCGGCCACACGTACAGATAGCTTATCCACCAGCTTCCAAATCCCCACTGTATCAATTCAAACAAATTAAATACCGTTATAATCAGAAACGTTTCTGCTCCAAAGACCAGCGTATATACGAGAACAAGGACAGAAATCAACTCCACGTTGGGGAACGCTTCCAATGCCACTTTTGACACATAGAGGATAGCGCTAAGAAGCGCTATCCTCGTCATTTTCCTGACCGGCATCTTACTGCCACCCCTGCTTTAAGGTAAAGCTATATACATCTCCGTCCCTAAGGGGAATCTCATCCGCTCCCGTCATGCTGGATTCTCCGTTTACAAACACGCACCACCAGTACTGGTTCTCTAAATCTTCCTGCATTCCGTCAAATCCCGTGATGTAAATTCCATAGTCCGATTCCTGCCATTCGCAGATTTCTAATGTCCGCAGAAATTCTCCCAGATATTCCGCATGTGAGCGATACGTTTCCACCTGTGCGTACGAATCCCTTTCTGAAACAATCTCAACCTGAAATTCCTTCATGCCTGACTGCGCAGCGCGGTAATTCAGCGCACCCGCTGCTACTGCTGCAATCACGAGAATTGCCGCAAATACACCTACCAAAGTAATCTTCTGTTTTTTGCTCATCCTTTTCTCCTTTCCTTCCTACCAAAGAAACAGATTTATGATTACGGCAAGTCTTAGGACTTGGCTTCTTCTGATTCTCCGCCTTCTCATATCTTTTGCTTTTCAAGCAGCATCCCTGCTGCATACACGCTCGATACAATGGCTGGCATTTCTGCCCCGGAGTCTCATCCGCCTTACCTCAGAGTAAGCTGTCAATGATTCTCACATTGTTCCTTTTTATGCCGGACCCAAATCCGGCACCGCAATCATCGACGGAGTTCCCGTCTGTTACCAAATTCTTATTTTAACATAAAAACCCAAACGTGCAAGAAAAAAATCATTTTATAGCAAATCTTCCACGGAAAAATTTTCTGTTTTCAAATCACAGTAGTACCTTCCCCTCACTGCCGTAAATTTCAGCACACAATAATCGGGGTCGGTAACACCTTTCTTGTAAAACATGGTGTCACCGATTTGCCATATTTCTTTCTTTATTTCCTCCTCCTGCAGCACTTCCATCGTGCCGGTCAGCATGATGCCCTCATATTTGAAGCGTCCTTTGTTGTAAAAGTAAATGCTTGCTTTTGGGTTTTTCATAAACTGCTGTGCGCGCATAGAAGATGTATTTGTCGTAAAATAAAAGCAATTCCCCTCCCTTTTGCGGGGCGCAAACATTGCCTTCACATTAGGAAAGCCGTCTTCATCTACGGATGCGATAAAAGCCACCTTCTGCTTTTCAATAAAATCTGTCATCTGCTCTCTTGTTTTCATCGAAACTCCTCCTTCTTGTAATAGCTTTTATAAATTCCTCGTCAATGTTTCCAGTATGCGGGCAAGATACCGTTCAAACTGTATCTGTTCCTCCTCAGAGAACCCTTGATAGAATAATGCATTCATTTGCTCCGATACCGCCTCATATTCTTCTCGCAGTGATTTTGCATAATCTGTAAGCGATATGATGGTTTGACGGCGGTTCTGCGGATTGATCTCTCTTTCCACAATCCCTTTATGAACCATTCCGTCAATTACAATCGATACCGTATTCTTGGCAAGAGAAGTCCTCTCGCTTATCTCACTGACAGATAGATGATCCGTTTTCCACAGGATAAACAAAATCCTCCCCTGCCCGCTGCTAATCTCGATACCATTTTCAAGCAGCAGCCTTTCAAAAATTCTATCCTGGAGCTGCTTTATCTGTGTAATGTAAAATCCGCCTTTTGATTCCAAATTAATCTCCTTAATTCTTATTAGAACATTTCTATATAGAATAATTATAAATATATTTTACTGATCTGTCAACACAGGGGTTGACAATCCTTTAACACTGCGCTATGATAAAGAAGATTTAAAATCTAAACCGTTGATGCGGAGATAACGGTGACGATGCTCCCACAGAGAGCCCGGATTGCTGAGAACGGGCGGAAAACAAATCATCAAATGGACCGCAGAGGGTGCAGTGAAAAATGGATATAATCCGTCTAGTATTCTGCAACGTGAGGCATACGTCAGTTGTCAGGGATATGTTGGTATCCTGTTAAGCGTACAGCGCAGGCTGTAAATCAAGGTGGCACCGCGGATAGTTTTTATTCGTCCTTGGCAGAAGTAATTTCTGTCGAGGGCGTTTTTATTTTCGCCAAAAGAAAGGAGCAATATGATTCAACCAGAACTTAAAACCTTAAAAGAGCTTCAACAAGAAAATAAATATAAGTCGGCTCCTGTCAGCATGGAAATCCTGTCCGACATAAGGACTCCCATTGAAGTCTTGAAAATCCTGAAAAATGTTTCCAGCCATTGCTATCTGCTGGAGTCCATTTCCGATCATGAAAAGTGGGGGCGCTACACCTTTTTAGGATATGATCCAAGCCTTGAGATCACCTGTCAGAACGGGCAGATGAAAGTCGGCGCGCTCTCCTTTGAAACCTCAGACCCAGGAAACTATATCAAACAGGTAATCGAAGAACACAAAAGTCCTCATTTTTCTTACCTTCCCCCTTTTACAGGCGGTCTGGTGGGATACTTTTCTTATGATTACCTGAAATACGCGGAACCTTCGCTAAAACTGGATGCCGCCGATACAGAAGGGTTCCGGGATGTAGACTTAATGCTCTTTGACAAAGTGATTGCCTTTGACAACTTCAGGCAAAAAATCATTTTAATTGTAAATATCGACCTTGCCCGCGTGGACACGGAATACAACCGGGCGGTGCTGGAACTAAATCAGCTTTCCGATCTGATAAAGCAGGGCGTCCCCATACAGGAAGCGCCCGGCAGATGCACTACCGATCTCCAACCCTTATTTCAAAAGGAAGACTATTGCGCCATGGTGGAAAAAGCCAAGCACCACATTAAGGAAGGCGATATATTTCAGATCGTCCTTTCCAATCGCCTGGAAGCAGGATTCGAGGGAAGCCTTTTAAATACCTACCGGGTGCTGCGCACCTTAAACCCCTCCCCTTACATGTTCTATTTTTCCAGCAGCGACATGGAGGTAGCGGGCGCTTCCCCCGAGACCTTGGTCAAACTGGAAAACGGTGTCCTCCACACCTTCCCTCTGGCGGGAACGAGACCAAGGGGAAAGACGCCGGAAGAGGATCAGGCGCTGGAAGAGGAGCTCCTTGCCGACCCGAAAGAACTGGCGGAGCATAATATGCTGGTGGACTTAGGCAGGAATGACATTGGAAAAATCAGTAAATTCGGAACCGTGGAAGTGGAAAAATACCTCTGCGTCGAAAAATATTCCCACGTCATGCACATCGGCTCCACCGTCCGGGGAGAAATACGGGAAGATAAGGACGCCCTTTCCGCCATAGATGCCATCCTCCCCGCTGGAACCCTTTCGGGGGCGCCGAAGATCAAAGCCTGTCAGTTAATCAATGACCTGGAAAACAATAAACGCGGCATCTACGGAGGCGCCATCGGATATCTGGACTTTACAGGCAATCTGGATACCTGCATTGCCATCAGAATCGCCTACAAAAAGAACGGCAAAGTATTTGTAAGAAGCGGTGCCGGCATCGTAGCAGACTCTGTCCCCGAAAAGGAATATCAGGAATGCCTAAACAAAGCGGCTGCGGTTGTAAATGCACTAAAAACTGCGAAGGAGATAGACCCATGATTTTATTAATCGATAATTATGACAGCTTTTCCTACAATCTGTTTCAGCTGGTGGGCTCACTAACGCCGGATATAAAGGTCATCCGCAATGACGCTCTTTCTGTAAAGGAAATAAAAGCATCAGCCCCCGACGCCATTATCCTTTCTCCCGGTCCCGGAAGACCGGAGGACGCAGGCGTATGTATGGATGTGGTAAAAGAAGCCGGAAGCAAATTTCCAATTTTAGGCGTATGCCTGGGACATCAAGCTATCTGCGCCGCTTTCGGAGGAACCGTATCTTACGCGAAAGAACTGATGCACGGAAAACAATCCCAGGCAAAGCTTGATAAAAGCTGTCCGATTTTCCAACACCTTCCCGAGTTTATTCCGGTTGCCCGATACCATTCCCTGGCGCTGCTTGAAGACACCCTCCCCCAGTGCCTGTCCGTAACCGCCCGGACGCAGGACGGCGAAGTGATGGCGGTAAAGCACAAGGATTACCCTATCTACGGATTGCAGTTCCACCCGGAATCCATCCTCACGCCGGACGGAAAAACCATTGTAAGTAATTTTCTTGCACAGACGCTGCAGCAAAACCCTATATCATAAACAGCAGAAAGGAAGACAACAGAAATGATCAAAGAAGCAATTGTAAAAATCGTAGACAAACAGGACTTAACCTATGACGAGGCTTACGCTGTCATCAATGAAATCATGAGCGGCGAAACCTCCCCTACACAAAACGCGGCTTTTCTGGCGGCTCTATCCACCAAAAGCACCAAGGCGGAAACCACTGATGAGATTGCAGGCTGTGCTGCCGCCATGCGGGACCACGCCACAAAGGTTTTTCCCGGCATGGAGGTCATGGAAATCGTGGGAACCGGCGGCGACAGCGCCCAAAGCTTTAATATTTCAACCACCTCCGCCCTGGTAGCGGCTGCCGGCGGCGTGAAAATCGCCAAACACGGGAACCGCGCTGCTTCCTCCCAATGCGGCACTGCTGACTGTCTGGAAGCCTTGGGCGTCAACATTGACCAATCCCCGGAAAAATGCACACAGCTCCTTGAAAAAGCCGGCATCTGCTTCTTTTTTGCACAAAAGTATCACACTTCCATGAAGTACGTGGGTTCTATCAGGAAGGAACTGGGCATCCGGACCGTCTTCAACATTTTAGGACCCCTGACCAATCCCGCCTCCCCTGCCAGACAACTCCTGGGTGTCTATGATGAATCCCTGGTGGAGCCTCTTGCCAGAGTCCTTACCAGCCTGGGCGTCAAACACGGAATGGTGGTCTACGGAACCGATAAAATGGATGAAATATCTGCCAGCGCCCCCACGAAGGTTTGTGAATTCCACGAAGGCGAATACCGGACCTATACCATCTCCCCCGAAGACTTCGGTCTTTCTTCCTGCAAAAAGGAAGAGCTGGTCGGCGGTACTCCTGCCCAAAACGCAGAGATTACCCGCTCTATTTTAAAAGGGGAAAAGGGACCTAAGCGCAATGCCGTGCTCTTAAACGCCGGAGCTGCCCTCTACATCGGCGGCAAGGCAGCATCCTTTAAAGACGGCATCACCCTTGCCGCTGAACTGATCGATAACGGCAGCGCTCTTTCCGTGCTGGATACGTTTGCAGCGGAAAGCCGATCCTAAATTTACTCTTCATCTTAAATATTGCAGAAAGGTTTAATGTAAAATGGCATCCTTATTAGAAACCATAGCCGATTACGCCAAAAAGCGGGTGGCACAGGCAAGCGCGCTCCGTCCGCTTGAAGAAATAGAAAGACTTGCCCTTTCCATGGATTGCGAGACCGGATTTCCTTTTGAAAAAGCATTATCCGGCGAAGGAATCAGCTTTATCTGTGAGTGTAAAAAAGCTTCTCCCTCCAAGGGAATCATTGCGGAAGACTTTCCTTACCTCACCATCGCAAAGGAGTATGAAGCGGCAGGCGCCTCCTGCATCTCCGTACTGACAGAGCCTAAATGGTTCCTGGGCAGAAATGAATATTTGAAGGAAATTGCTAAAGCCGTCTCTATCCCCTGTATCCGCAAGGATTTCACTGTGGATGAATACATGATCTACGAGGCAAAACTGCTGGGGGCAGGCGCAGTACTCCTGATCTGCTCCCTGCTCCCCACGGAGACTTTGAAATCCTATCTGGAAATCTGTGACCAGCTTGGGCTTTCCGCCCTGGTAGAAGCCCATGATGAAGCAGAGATTGCTTCCGCCATAGAAGCAGGCGCCCGCATCATCGGCGTAAACAACCGGAACCTTAAGAATTTTTCAGTAGATGTAACGAACAGCGCCCGCCTGCGGGATCTGGTCCCTAAATCTATTCTGTTTGTTGCGGAAAGCGGTATCCGCAGCCGGGAAGATGTATCTTCCCTTGAAAAAGCCGGAGTGGATGCCGTACTGGTTGGCGAAACCCTCATGCGCTCGCCCAACAAAAAAGCCATGCTGGACGAATTGAAAGGAAAAGAAGACGCATCATGACGAAAATCAAAATCTGCGGACTAAAATCAGAGGAAGACATTTCCTACGCAAATGATCTGAAGCCGGACTATATTGGATTTGTTTTTTTGAAGGGAAGAGCCCGCTATGTCTCTCCCGAAAAGGCAGCTCGATTGCGGAGCCTTCTGCATCCCTCCATCCAATGTGCAGGCGTTTTTGTAAACGAACCCATAGAACATGTGGCTGCTCTTTTGCAAAGCGGAACCATACAGTGCGCCCAGCTGCACGGACAGGAAGATGCCTCTTATGCACAGAAACTGCAGCTTCTGTGCCGAAAACCTGTCATCAAAGCTTTTATCATCAAAACCGAAGAAGACTTGGAAACAGCCCTTGCATACCCCTGCGACTATCTGCTTTTAGACAACGGTATGGGAACCGGAGAGTCTTTCGACTGGTCCTTGATACACGGCATCGACAGGCCCTTTTTCCTGGCAGGCGGGCTGAACCCCGGAAATGTGAAGGATGCCATATTAAAGACCCACCCCTACGGCGTGGACGCCAGCTCCGGCGTGGAAACAGACGGATGCAAAGACTACACGAAAATGAAAGCCTTTATCCACGCCGTGCGCAGCATGCCATAAAAATATTACATTACATTCTTATAGCCAGACAGCCCTTTCAGGCTTTCTGCAGACAAAATACAAGGAGGAACAACATGTCAGATTCTAAAGGACGCTTCGGAGTCCACGGCGGACAATACATTCCCGAGACACTCATGAATGCCGTCATCGAACTGGAAGAAGCATACAATCATTATAAGGACGACCCTGCATTCAACAAAGAGCTCACCGATCTTTTTGATGAATATGCCAATCGTCCCAGCCGTCTGTATTATGCAGAAAAAATGACAAAAGATTTAGGCGGCGCTAAGATTTATTTGAAAAGAGAAGATTTAAACCACACCGGCTCCCACAAGATCAACAATGTGCTGGGTCAGGCACTTTTAGCCAAAAAAATGGGAAAGACCCGTCTGATCGCCGAAACCGGCGCGGGACAGCACGGTGTTGCCACTGCCACTGCCGCCGCGCTCCTTGGCATGGAATGCGTGGTCTTCATGGGCGAAGAGGATACCAGCCGGCAGGCGCTCAATGTCTACCGGATGCAGCTTTTAGGCGCAACAGTCATTCCCGTGACCACCGGAACAGCCACCTTAAAAGATGCCGTCTCCGAGGCTATGCGGGAATGGACCAGCCGGATCGACGACACCCATTACTGTCTGGGATCGGTCATGGGACCTCACCCTTTTCCTACCATTGTGAGAGACTTTCAGGCAGTCATTTCCCGGGAGATCAAACAGCAGATTCTGGAAAAGGAAGGGCGTCTTCCCGATATCGTCATGGCATGTGTAGGCGGCGGCAGCAATGCCATGGGGACCTTTTATCATTTTATTGAAGATAAGGAAGTTGCGCTGATTGGATGCGAAGCTGCAGGACGGGGAATCGACACCTTTGAGACAGCCGCCACCATCAACACCGGGCGCCTTGGTATCTTCCACGGAATGAAATCCTACTTCTGCCAAGACAAATATGGGCAGATTGCCCCTGTCTATTCCATCTCCGCGGGTCTTGATTATCCCGGCATCGGACCGGAGCATGCATGGCTCCACGACACAGGCAGAGCCAGCTATGTGCCTGTCACAGATGAAGAGGCGGTAAACGCCTTTGAATACCTTTCCCGCACAGAGGGGATTATTCCTGCCATTGAAAGTGCCCATGCCGTTGCCCACGCCATGAAAATCGCACCCGCCTATGACAAAGATAAAATCATCGTCATCACCATTTCGGGGCGCGGCGACAAAGACTGCGCTGCCATCGCGCGTTACAGAGGGGAGGACATCCATGAGTAAAATTGCTGACGCTTTTGCCAACGGCAAAGCCTTTATTCCATTTATCACCTGCGGTGATCCGGATCTTGCCACCACCAAAGAAATCATACGCAGCATGGCTGCAAACGGAGCCGACCTGATCGAACTGGGCATTCCTTTTTCCGACCCTACTGCTGAAGGTCCCGTCATTCAAAACGCAAACCTGCGGGCATTGAAGCAGGGAGTGACCACCGATAAGATTTTTGACATGGTGCGGGAGCTGCGCACAGATGCCGTTCATCCCATACGCCTTCCCATGGTGTTCATGACTTACGCTAACGTGGTATTTTCTTATGATGCAGAAAAGTTCATCCGCACTTGCCGGGAAATCGGCATCGACGGGCTTATCCTTCCCGATCTGCCTTTTGAGGAAAAAGGGGAATTTGATGCTATCTGTGAAAAATATGATGTGGATCTAGTTTCCCTCATTGCACCTACCTCCGAAAACCGCGTGGCAATGATCGCCAAAAAAGCCCGAGGCTTTATCTACATTGTTTCCAGCCTGGGCGTCACCGGCGTCCGCAGTGAAATAAAAACCGATATTCCCTCCCTTGTTAAGCTGGTACGTGAAAACACTTCTGTTCCCTGTGCCGTAGGGTTCGGTATCTCCACCCCTGCACAGGCAGCGAAAATGGCGGGAATCTCGGACGGCGCCATCGTGGGTTCGGCTATCATAAAACTGGTGGCACAATATGGAAAGGATGCCGCCGGACCGGTTGGGGAATATGTCAGAAAAATGAAAGATGCAATATAAATCAATATTCACTCCGACAAAATGTGCAAAAACACATTTTGTCGGAGTGAAATAATTTCTCCAATACTTGCACCCCTTTTCCTAAAGTGTTAGGATAATCTTACGGCGGCTTTGCCCTTGAAAGGAGCACATTAATATCATGAGTTACATCCAACACAAATCTGAGGAATCTTTGGAAGATTACCTTGAAACAATACTGATCCTGAGCAAACGCCTTTCTGTGGTGCGCTCCATCGATGTGGCGACGGAATTGAGTTATTCAAAGCCCAGCGTGAGCATTGCCATGAAGAACTTAAGAAACCGTGAATATATTACCGTTTCGGAAGAAGGATATCTCCGTCTGACAGACGAAGGAAGAAGAATTGCGGAGAGCGTCTATGAACGCCATACCCTGCTGACAGACTGGCTGGTCCATCTCGGTGTTGACCCCGCGGTTGCCTCAAGGGACGCATGCAAGATGGAACATGACATCACTCCTGAAAGCTATGAAGCAATGAAGAAATGTATTCTGACTATTTTAGGGCGTGATTGAATAGGGGCAGTTTTTTTGCCGACTGCCTTTGTCCTTTTCCTATTTTTCCATGTTTTCCGGCTTTTCCTGATGGCAGGTGCCATTCATGGCGCAGCCTGCACACCCGCAGCCGCATGAGGATTTCCCTTTTCTTTTATTGCGTACCATACTTGCGATGATAGCTGCAACCACAATCATTAGAATTACACTGATTATGATTGTCGCCATATTCTCCATAATCCATGTAAGCATTGAATTCCCTCCTATCCTCATAATTCCTATATTGCATGGCAGCCCGTTTGGTTCGGGCTGCCATATATTTCTTATCTTGCCATTTTTACCTTCACATTTCTCGTCAGCTTTGTCGCTTCTTTATACGGTCTGAAAAGCATATAGATTATACCGCCGAGAATAACGAGGGCTGCAAGCAGACCGACAACATTCAGGCTTCCTGTAAATGCCGAACCGATCTGGTAAACCATCAGCGCCACCGCATAAGCTAACCCGCACTGATAGCCAATGGCGAACCACGTCCATTTCGTATTGTTCATCTCCCGCTTGATAGCGCCGATTGCCGCAAAGCAGGGCGCGCACAGAAGATTGAACACAAGAAAGGAGTATCCCGCTATCTGACTAAAGTTCGCACCAATCTCAGACCATCCGCCGGGATATAGGATTCCCATCGTGCCGACAATATTTTCCTTCGCCACAAGACCGGTGATGGAAGCCACTGCCGACTGCCAATTCCCCCAGCCAAGAGGTATGAAGAGCCATGCAATTGCACTGCCGACTGCCGCAAGGAGCGACTGGTCCATCTCCTCCTCGGCAAGCATCCGAAAGCCTTCTGAAGTAAATCCAAAATAAGTCGTAAACCAGATAACAATCGTGGAAAGCAGGATAATCGTGCCTGCCTTTTTAATGAAGGACCATCCCCGTTCCCACATAGAACGCAGCACATTGCCCACTGTGGGCATATGATAAGCCGGAAGTTCCATGACGAAAGGAGCCGGATCGCCGGAGAACATTTTGGTCTTCTTTAACATGATACCGGAAATAATAATCGCTGCCATGCCTACGAAATATGCGCTGGTTGCCACCCACGCAGAGCCGCCGAAAATCGCTCCCGCAACCATGGAAATAAATGGCACCTTTGCACCGCATGGAATAAAAGTCGTGGTCATGATCGTCATACGTCGGTCACGCTCATTTTCAATCGTCCTTGATGCCATAATTCCTGGAATGCCGCAGCCGGTACCGATGAGCATCGGGATAAAGGACTTGCCGGACAATCCAAACTTACGAAAGATGCGGTCAAGCACGAATGCAATACGCGCCATATAACCGCATGCCTCCAGGAAGGCAAGAAGCAGGAACAGAACAAGCATCTGCGGTACAAAGCCTAAGACTGCGCCCACACCGGCTACAATACCGTCATTAATCAGTCCTGCCAGCCAGTCTGCTGCACCCGCTGCCTCAAGCGCGTTCCCTACCAGAACCGGAATACCGGGAACCCACACCCCGTAAGCCGCCGGGTCAGGCTCATCTCCATACTGCTCCATCACCGCAAGCGCGTTCTCGTAATCTACAAGGGACGCCGTTTCCACCGTCACCTCCAGCGTTTCGTCATCTGCTGCCTCATAAGGGAAGTCGCCTGTGGGAGCTGCGCCGTTTTCTTCCATATAAGCATCATAGCCATCCACAATGAGCGCCGCCTCTCCGTATTCCTCGGAAGCCTCCCCGTAAGCGGCAGAGCCGATGCCAAACAGATGATAGCCATCCCCAAACAGCCCATCATTTGCCCAGTCCGTGGCAGCCGTTCCTACCGTTACCATAGATATATAATACACCAGGAACATGATTGCTGCAAAGATTGGAAGCCCCAGAAAACGGTTTGTGACAATCCTGTCAATCTTGTCAGAACTGGTCAGCCTGCCTGCGGATTTTTTCTTTAAACATCCTTTCATGATGCTTCCGATATAAATGTACCGTTCGTTGGTAATGATGGATTCCGCATCGTCGTCCATCTCTTCCTCCGCTGCCTTGATGTCCGCTTCAATATGGGAAAGAACAGACTCTCCGAGCTTTAACTGTTCTAAAACCTTGTCATCCCGCTCAAACAGCTTGATGGCATACCACCGCTGCTGTTCCTCTGGCAGCCCGTGTACCGCTGCCTCCTCGATATGGGCAAGGGCGTGCTCCACTGTTCCCGAAAAGGTGTGCATGGGAACGGTCTTTTCGTTCTTTGCCGCGTCGATTGCTGCCTCCGCAGCTTCCATGATTCCATTCCCTTTTAGAGCGGAAATCTCAATTACCTTGCATCCTAGAGCCTTGGACAATTCGTCGGTGTTAATCTTGTCGCCGTTCTTTTCCACCACATCCATCATGTTGATGGCAACAACAACAGGAATACCAAGCTCCGTGAGCTGGGTGGTCAAATACAGATTTCTCTCAAGATTTGTACCGTCAATGATATTCAAAATTGCATCGGGACGCTCACTGATCAGATAATTTCTTGCCACCACTTCCTCCAGTGTATAGGGGGAAAGGGAATAAATGCCGGGAAGGTCGGTGATGGTCACACCGTCATGCTTTTTCAGCTTTCCTTCCTTCTTTTCTACCGTAACACCCGGCCAGTTGCCGACAAACTGATTGGAGCCGGTCAAAGCATTGAACAGCGTTGTCTTTCCGCAGTTCGGGTTACCCGCAAGGGCAATTCGCATATTCATAGTTTTCCTCACTTTCTTTTGATTAGTCTAAGCTAACTATTGATTTGAAATAAAAGGAGATTTCTCCCCTGCAGTCACACAAATACCTTAGAAACTCTTTATGCGCTTTCGACCTCAATCATTTCCGCATCCGCCTTCCTGATGGAAAGCTCATAGCCCCGGACAGTCACCTCAATTGGATCACCCAGAGGCGCCACCTTGCGGATCTGTACATCCACGCCCTTCGTCAGTCCCATGTCCATGATCCGTCGTTTGACCGCTCCCTCGCCATGCAGCTTCACGACCCGAACAGTATCGCCTACTTTTGATTCTTTCAATGTTTTCATTCTCTTTGTCCTCCTCATACCATAATCTTCTGCGCCATTTCTTTGCTGACGGCAATGCGGGAATCCTTCACGTTCACGATGACATTACCCCCAATGGCGCTGACAATCGTAACTGCTCCTCCCACGACAAAACCAAGGTTCTCCAGATGTGTCTTTACTTCCTGTTTTCCCCCGATCTTCCTGATGATGTTTTCCTCTCCGACTTCTGCCAATGTAAGCGGCATCACGCATTCCTCCATTCCGAAACGTTTTGCGTTTCACCTTCTTTGGAATATGTATTAGCTTTCACTAACCCCATACGTTCAATATGAGTTAGCATTTGCTAACCACATATTATAATAGGACGGCGAGAGTTCTTTGTCAATGCAATATTTGCAACTTATCGCAGTTTCATCATACTGACCAACTCGTTAGGTAATGCTAACTTGTTTTTTTGTGCAATATGACCATTCCACTTGCCGGACAGCCCCCGCCGCTTTAATGTATATCCTTTTGCTGCCTGTAGATTTCCTTTAAATCATCAATCGCCATCTCAACGCTGAGCGTATGGAACCCCAGCCAGCATTCGTTCATTGTTTTGGCCGGTGCCGTCTGATAGATTTCCCGGCTGCTTTCGTTGGTGTAATAATGCCAGTAACGATAGAGATAACCGACCCAATACATCACCTCTTGATGATAAACGGTACCCGCTTTTTTAAGACCACCTACCTCCTCGTCCAGTTCTTCCAAAATATACATTTGTATTATTTTTTACATTGTACTTCAAAAGAAGAAAAAAAGTCAAATTATACACACTTATAAATCCCTTCCACAGCATATAGCGGAAGATCGATGAGCCAGCTCTCTTCTCTATAATCTGCCGTCGAGGTGTGAATAGAAATTTCTGGATTGAATTTTTCACGGTAAGTCTTCCCAACCTGCCTTGCCCCCTCGATTATCAGCGGCTTACGGCGTTTGCTTTCTTTCCACTTATAGGGCTTTTCTATTTCCATTCTATACATAAGCGCACCTCCATTGGCTAATACCCATATAGCATATCATGTCAATACAAAATTTACGACGAAAATATGTATTTTTAATACATTTTTTAAAGCGAAAAAGTGTGTAAGCCTATTACGGATAGCTTACACACTTTATTTTAGTTCTCACACCCACAAAACATCCTATTCAATGTACTCATGCTCAATTATCATTTCTCCGGGTGTTGCGCGCATTTCAATTTTTTCTTCTGGATAATTCTGTTCTACTGAACTGCTGTCAGGTAAGTTTGCTTTATCTTTACTATTTTGGATTATTACAGCAGCGCATAATAACAACCCTGCTGCCAGTATTATCGCTATTCCTTTTTTCATTAACTCCTCCCATTAATATGTAATTATCTCACTGTGAAGGTTCCGTCATAATGAACTGTCTTTTCAGTATTGTTGGCTATTGCAATTGAAAACTTTCCTGTATAACCAGGCTGTATCGTTCCATACCATCCTGTTGAACTTCCGCCATCCGACGGCCAGCCATACGTATGGTTATTCACATCATATAATCCAATATTACTTGATGCACTTGGTGAAATTGAAATGTTGAGATCTATTCTATTGTTACTATTCAATTCAAACTGGCTTGATCCGCTATACCATCCCCATCCTACAGTCCAATCAACCGAACCTGAATATCTAGGCTGTATACTTGGAGCCGGATTTGTTTCGGAATAGGGCGTATAAATTGCCATTACATTTCCATTTTCATCAAGGAACTCAACTATTCCTTCGTCTTTAACGACTGTTTCTGGATTAATTTTTTCTTCCGCATAAGTTTCCTGCGCATTTGCCTCTTGATCATTAAAAATGAAAACACATAGTGCACATACGGAAATCAGTGCAAATTTTTTTGTAAAGCTCCTAATTTATCCACTTTGTTTTCTAATCATAAAATTCTCCTTTCAACTTTCGTGCTTCTCGATGTACTATATTGTGTAATACATTTAGTATATTACATGATGCCGCCAATGTCAACGCTTATAAAAAACTATTTTAATCCAACTATTTATGAGGACAAACATCATATGTAATGGTTGATATTCTTGTACCTACATCTACATGTCCGCATTTAGAACATTTTTTAGCACTATAAGTGATAACCGTACAGCCTCCATCACCATTCGGCTCATGATTAGAAAAACTCCCTGACTCATAACTATGTATACATATTACCCGTGTCTGATTTTCGTTGTCTAATTCAGAATCAGTGACAAAAAAGATTTCATCAGCTTCATTCATGAATATATATTCACCTTGACTAAAATCAACCATTCCCATAATATAAACTTTTTCTTCTGTGCCATTCATAAAAATATCCGCCCTCTTCCATTCATCTATGGTATCTGCATCCATAATTTCCATCCCCAACGGTTCTTCATATGCCAGCGCCGGGATACTGCTAAATACAAAGCAGAGTACCATAATACCTGCTGTCAATCCTCTTTTCCATATCTTTTTCTCATTTTTTCCCATAATTCTCATCATCCTTTCCTTTGTTAAGCCTTTTGTTGCTCCCAGAGTCATAATTACTTTTTTTGCATTCTGGGGTTGTTCAGCCGCTGCAATAATACACCGCATATAATCAGTCTTTTCTTCCTTATTCATGCTCTTCACAGCTACCTCATCACAGAGCATTTCACTTACGGTCATATTTTCTTTAAATAAATAGTATACCAGCGGATTGTACCATTCCATCGCTATAATCATAAAGGATAAAAACCGGAATAAAACATCCATATTGATTATGTGATGCAATTCATGGCATATGATTCCTCTTTCCGAAGCAGAATACTTCTTAGTATCCAAGGGAAATAATATAACAGGTTTTACCATTCCTATTGTGACAGGTGAATCAACATTCGGAGATAAACCCATTCGCACCCTCCTTTTTTTATCACTACTGCCTTTTAAGTATCTATCCGCATCAAGATTTATCATGTCCTTTTTATATATATACCCTGTTATCAGACAAGCTATCATCCATCCGACTAGCAATATGCCAAAAACAGCACATCCTGCCAAAATGGCAGGGAACCATTTTTGATATCCTGTAATATATAAAATCTCTTTATTTTTATCTCTAATAATCATACTTTCCCAAATACGTTTGGGATACACAATATCTCCTCTGCTGGTTCTTGAAAAAACAACACCTGCTATTCCCAATAACTCTTTCAAAGCCCCTTTTACCTCTGCTGCTATCCATGGGAAAGGAAGCAAATATAAAATGACATTGATTCTCAAAAATATGTTTTTCCATTTTAGTGAAAGTTCACAAGGCAATATAACATTAAAGAAAATATACAAAAGTGTGCAGATGCTTCCGCCTAAGACCATATATACATATAATCTCATCCCTTCTCCCATTCCTCCAATAATTGCTTCAGTTGGCTGATTTCGTCTTTTCCTAATACTTCGCCGCCATTAAAGGCTGCAAACATTTTTACAATTGATCCTTGATAATTTTTATTTAGAAAAGCCTTCGATTCCGCTAACAAATATTCTTCTCTGGTCATCGCCGGAATGTATTGTTTATATCTTCCTTCCGTTGTAATCTGCAATAAATTCTTTTGCTGCATTCGGAATAAAAAGGTGTTCAGCGTCTGTTTCTTCCATTCCTTTTTTGTATGGACATTAAAATAATCCAGTAGCTCCCCAAACGACATGGGCTCTCCCTTTTCCCATAACACTTTCATAACCTCTAATTCAGAATCTGATAACTCTGTAAATTTCATAATGTCCGCTCCTTTTGTACTATTTATTGTAATACTATTATAAGAATAACACTTGTGCTCTTATGAGTCAACAACATCCCTGCCATTTTTAACATCCAAATCTTTAATAACAACAATTCCTCTCAAAAAAATCCCGAGTCCAAACTCGGGATTACATGTGTATTGCACATACGTCTCTCTCTTCATGTGTTTTTCAAATACTGGGCTATTGCATACAAAGGCACATTTATCATCCAGTCCTGTTCCCTGTAATTTGACATAGATGAGCGCACCGCCTTGCGTGGATGGTACTTTTCGCAAAAAGCTTTCAGGCTTTTTGCTTTCAAATTTTCTTCCGCCTTTACCTCAATAGGTATACAATCAGAATCATGCTGAATTATGAAATCAATCTCTCCCGAAGAATTTTCTGTGGAATAATAATATAGTTCATATCCTGCAGTTACCAGTTCCTGTGCAACAAATTGCTCCGTTAAGGAACCTTTAAATTCTTCAAATATCGCAGCTCCCTCCAGCAAAACGGCAGGCTCTAAATCCCCCTTCGCCGCCAACAGCCCTACATCCAGCATGAACATTTTAAAAGAACTCATTTCCACATATGCAATAAGCGGCATTCCCGGCTTCTTTACCCGAAGGCTTTTGTGAACGAGCCCACAATCCAAAAGCCACTGTATCGCCAGTTCAAATTCTCTTGCCCTGGCACCTTCCCGCAGCAAGCCGTATATGAATTTGCGGTTCTCTTTTGCCAACTGAACCGGAATAGAATTCCATACCATTTGAATGCGCGGAATCGTCTCTTTCGGTACATGTTTAGAAAAATCATTTTCGTAATAAGACAGTAATCCTTTTTGAATCCGTCTTACCTCCTGCAGGTCATCCGTTTCTATATATGTCTGTACTGCCTCTGGCATTCCGCCCACATAATAGTACTTTTTCAGCAAATCAATATACTTCCCTGCAAAGGAATTTATCAATCCATACTCTTTTGTATCTAATAATTCCGCCAGTCCCTCCTGTCCTGCCGCCATCAAAAACTCTTGAAAATTCAATGGATATAATTGAAGGAAATCTACTTTTCCTACCGGGAAAGAGGTCCCTGGGTGCAAGGCGACTCCCAAAAGAGAACCTGCTGCAACAATTGCATACTCAGGCGCATTCTCGCAAAAATACTTCAGCGAAGTCAACGCTTTAGGAACCTCTTGAATCTCATCAAAAATCAAAAGCGTATTTTCTGCCCTAAAATCACTTCCGTGCTCAATCTTCAGCGCAGAAACAATTCTCTTGATATCAAAATCAAGTTGGAAAGTGTTTTTCATATGCTCATTATTGTCAAAACTAATGTACACCACATTTTCAAACTCTCTTCTTCCGAACTCCTTCATCAGCCAGGTTTTCCCCACCTGCCGTGCGCCTCGAATAATTAAGGGCTTTCTATGCTTTCTGTTTTTCCATGCTTTCAACTGATCCATAATCAGACGTTCCATATTACTCCCCCGTAAAATGTACTTTAATGCTATTATACCCCATTTTCTTTTTACTTTAAACAAGTTTAAGGCGGAAAATTATTACATTACTACATTTTTAAGGTGGAAAATAATAATTATATTACATTTTTAAGGCTGTAAATAATCGTTTCATTACATTTTTCAGGTGGAAACTTCACGTTCCTTTATCTTTGCTGCTGCCCACGGCGCGAAGATCTGCCCCTGCCTTTTGCTTTCTTCTTTTTATGCGCATCCTCCGGCGCTTTGGAGATGCAGACCAGCACCACTGCAATGAGAAGCATGCTCCCCAATGACACAGCCGCCAGCAAAACGCTGCCCTTATCCGACGTCCCGGAATAGGAAGAGGTATCAAATCCGATCATCGTCAAGGCTGCAGAAAAGGGATAAATCTGCCGAAGCAGCCCCGACTTAAAGAACAAAATACAATATCCTGTAAAAAATAGGCTTCGCCTATTCAACTCCCCTGCCCCTCAATCTTGAGGGGTGGGGTTGTTTTCTGTCCCTTATTCC